>LFIK01000993.1_pt1 | contig 21994 bp, 30 predicted proteins | sample 643401 | NCBI WGS metagenome assembly LFIK01 (sample SAMN03777447, study PRJNA286221) | soda lake metagenome | biome: soda lake; feature: Kulunda steppe; material: water; isolation source: sample T5-Br brine of Lake Tanatar-5 | place: Russia: Kulunda steppe | collected 2010-07
ATCGGAGCCACGGGCCAGGCCCCTCCACCATGAGGGCGCCTGCCCTGCAGATCAGCCCTCCTCACCACGGGCGCTGCGGTTTGGTGCTGTGGTAGGTTGCCCCCTGAAGCTCATCTTGTGGAACAGGCTGCGCGCGTCCCTCCCATGGCCGCTGCCGCTGCCGCGATCTGCGGAATGTGCGGGCGCCCTGAAGCTCATCTTTGAAAAGATGCTGTTGCTGGGCTGGGCCGGGCCGTGCAGGCTGCCGGACTTGCGCGGGGGGTGCGCCTCCTCCTCGACCTCCAGCGCCATGCACACAGACAGCGTGCCGGCAGGCAGGCCGTGGTACTCCAGGGGTACCTGTGGCCGGAGCGTGCACGCATAGAGAAAGATGTGGTCCTTGCGCCTTTGGCGTTTGGGTCCCGAAGCAGGGTGCTAGCAGGCGGGACGCTGTTCTCCACAAGGGCACCTGGGGACGGAGCGTGCACGCATAGAGAAAGATGTGGTCCTTGCGCCTTTGGCGTTTGGGTTTCGAAGCAGGGTGCCAGCCGGCGGGACGCTGTTCTCCATAAGGGCACCTGGGGACGGAGCAAGCAGCATGTGCTGCTTGGGCCTGACTCGTTCATCTCAAAACCATGGTTGGGCTGCAGGCTCGCTTGGGAAATCTTGAATGCTTGATAGACATACAATGGCTGCAGCCATGAACACCGGCTGTGCCTGAGCTGCTCAATCACTATGGATCTCTCAGTGCTGGGCACTGGCAGATCTTGAAAGATTGGGCCTGCTGCCCTGAGAAGAACCCACAGAAAGAGTATGACCAGGTTGTCCCTTCTCGATGGATATGATGCAGCAATTTTTGTCATCGAATGGTGAAGAATAAGGCTCTCATATCCATGGACTTCAACAGCCAATGTCATACTCTATTGTCACATTAATGTATAGTATAAAGTCTTAGGGATCATCACTGTACGCCGGTACAGCATATGCACATCCAGGCCCAGATTCGTTATATCTGCACCATTTTGAAGCTACAAAAATGGAGCAGCATGCGTACATATCTGATCACTGTAACTTTGGTATACATAATTGCACAAGCCTCATGATTTGTGTGCGACTTGGCAAAGTCTTGCCTACAGGCCTGAACTTTGAGCACCTGGCACTCTGGCCTTGCTGACCTGGATTCACAACCAATTCAGCTGGACAATAAAATCAATCCCATCTGATCTAGCCTCTCCCATTTCATGGAATTGGCAGGCAAATAGTGCCGACAGGAGCTGACAAGAGAGATAACTCATCTTCTGTGCATTTCTGTACCTGTTCCTATTTTTCAAGGGCAAAGATCCAGCACTGCAAGCATCCAGAGCACATCCAGAACACAAACCATATGAACAAGTGCGCAATCGAGCATAGCATGCCTCTACTTCAAGTCTTAAGACTATGCATGGCATGGTAAAATAAGAAGTGTGGCGCACCTCTACTTTGACAGACTGGAGGGAAGCAGGTTCCTGGCCAGCAGACGGTCTTCCAACTGCAAAAGTATCCGTGGACCAGTGTGTTGGTGGTCACGCCATGGGTCGCAAATCATGTTGCTCATGCAACTAGTATTTTGGGACCTTAAGCAGTGCAAAGCAAGTTGCAGTCCACAAGGTTGAAAAAGATGCAGCCCGCAAGGTTGCAGCTCACGAGGCTGAAGCACACATGGCAGTAGGAGTTACAGCCCACAACGTAGCAGCTCGCGAGGCTGCAGCACACAAGGCTGTAGAAGCAACAGCCCACAAGGTTGCAGCCCTCAAGACTATAGACCAAGGGGACATGGTCTGTCACGGAAGAAACCCAGCATGGTGATCTGAATCTATGGCAATGACGAAGTGAAGAATGTGGCAGGCCTAAATGGATTGTCTAAGCCTGCAGGACTTGAGCATGGAATCAAGAAGGTTTTTAACCACAATCACAGATAGGTTTGGGCTGGAGTGGAAAACAAACATAAATTTCCAAGCAAAAGATGGATTGGACAAATTAGAGTTGGACAAATTAGAGGAACCTCTCATCTCTTCAAGGTTGAGTTCTGTGTGCCTGACCCATGCATGCAGCCTCGTGATGCAGTTGTTGGAGATGCAGTTGGTGGTATCAGCATGCTAAAAGACACTCACCGTCTCTCCCTGCCTGTTGCTTGCTTTCAGCACTACAGGGTCAATGAGCACAAAGCAAGCAGCAACAAAAAAGGGTAAGATGGGTACTAAGCCGTAAATCAATTGCTGTGCATTTTATTGGTAGGTAGCAAACAAGTCACAATTAATTGCATTGTTATGAAAACTAGCTTTCATGATGCAAAACAAGAGCAATCTAGGATATCTTTTTAAACAGTGCTCTCACAGTAGTCCTGGGTGCATACATATCTCAAAGCGCAAAGAACTTGCACTCATGTCCAGGGAAGGTGCTCATACACTTCAGTGACTGTCTTTAAAAAGACTCGGTCTTTATTGAGCCACAAGGAGGCCTACAGATCTGCAAGCATGGCTCACCATCTGGCAAATGCAATTCATTCTTAGCAGAGCTTTGCACAAGACCTATAATCAATAATTAAAGGGCGCGTGGATGAATGGAAAAGACACGCATCTTATGAAAGATGCGAGGTCAAAAAGTGAACATACTGCTTTCAGTCTAGAGGATGCAGCGCATTACAAACAAAGGCAAACAGGTAAGCAGTAGGTCTATGGGCAGGCAGAATGTAGCACTTGGACAGAGAAAGGCAGCTCCATCACAGATGGGCAGGGCTCCAGGAGAAGCGCAGCACACCAGCACAACACAACTGCCCGCCTTACCTGCCCTGCAGCAGCTGTGTGGCCGCAGCTGTCAACGGCAGCACACCGCGTGCCAGTGTGTTGGTCTGGCCTTTCCCAAGGCCGTCTTGCACCACGTCCACCACACGCACCTGCGGGTCACAGCAGCACCCACGTAAACCACAAAGACAGGTGAGCATCTGCATCATGTCCACCCCAACAGCATACCCCACGCCGGCGCTACACCACGATCAGAAGGGCGCCTGCAGCACAGCCACTATGCGCACACCAGTATCCCACACTGGCCCGGCCATGCGATAAAAAGCAGCTGAAAGATACACATGCCCAAGGTCCCCCTGCTCGAGGAGGAGAAGTACTCAGGAGGAAGGGACCCTGGGGCACCAAAGCATGCGTCAAGCATGCGTCCACACAGATCCTGCCGTAACAGTGTGAATGAATCTGACATTTGGTAGCGCATAGATCCTGCTGTGACAGTGTGATTCAATCTGAACCCTTGTAGTGCATAGATCCTGCCGTGACAGTGTGAACAGCTCAGAACGCTTCTGGTCATCCAGATGTTTCGACCCAAGGTGGCCATCGATGTTTCAACCCAAGGTGGCCATCGATTTCGGTCATCCAGATGTTTCAACCCAAGGCGGCCATCGATTTCGGTCATCCAGATGTTTCAACCCAAGGTGGCCATCGATTTCGGTCATCCAGATGTTTCAACCCAAGGCGGCCATCAATGCTGGAGCTGTAGGTGCCCCATTGCCACGCGCTGCTGCTGTGCTGCAGGGTTGGAGGGATGGCTCACCAAAGCACAGCAGTCGTGGCAACACACCGCTCAACGCAGGACAGAAGGCATGGCTTGCAAACCCAGCTGTGACACCGCACGGGTCAGAGCCAGAGAAAAGCCATGGCTCTCACACGCAGCAGCGGCAACAACGCACCAGCAGGCGCCGGTGCGCCAGCTCGTGGATGGCCGCGGGCTTCATGGGCAGCCTCATCTCGGGAGACCAGTGCGGGTCCCTCGTGGCGTGCGCCACTGCCGAGCGGTGCATGCGCTTACCCGCCAGGCACACGCCCTGAGGCCAGCAGCCAGAGCAAGTGGGCGGGCTCATGTTAGCGCAAAGCATGTGTGGTGCGCATGTGGGGGCGCGCATGTCAGCACCGTGCAGGGGCGTGCACATGCCAGCGCAGCGCGTGGGCGCGTGCGCGTCAGCGCGCCATATGAAGACACGCAGGGTGTGAGGGCATGTGCGTGTGAGGGCAGCCCGCCAGACCGCACGCCACCGTGACCAGGGACATGACGGCACCTCTGGTCACCGCGCTGGGCGGTCCGGCCACACGCGTCACCGCGGGACCGAACATTTGCAGTCCAGCGGCGTGCGGCTGGACTGCACGCGCCGCCGCGGGAGCGCACTTGTGCCGTCCGGCGCAATGTGCAGTTTGGCCACACGCATCACTGCGGGACCGCATGCGGGAGGTCCGGTGTGGCGCGTGGTCCCGCGGCGGCGTGCAGTGTTACGGTGACACTTTTAATCCTGACTTCACCAAAGGGACTGCACATGACCGGTGCCCAAGTTGTGTGTGTGGTGCCGTGGCTGAGGTCCCTTTTAGGTGTGCAATGCTGCGCTGCGGGGGCAATGTGGGAGCGGGGGGAGCACTGTGGTGGCGGTGGGAACAATGTGTGAGCCTTAACAGTGATGTGGGAGGGTGGGAAGAAGCGATGTGGTGGCGATGTGGGAGCACTTAGGTGGAGTGGGAGTGGCTTCAGAGCAATGCAAGTGCGGGGCAAGCATTGTGGCGGCGTTGGGGATGCTGAGGCAATGGCGGGAGGTGGATGTGACCTTTTGCAACCTGGCGCTCCCATGCACACCGTTGCATGTTAGCTCGGCGCTTGAACTGGTGCTGATGCTTCTATTCCTAGATTTCCGCTGACCGTCTGTGCCTTTCATGCAGAGGACTTGCCATCATGATGAGTTGGGGGTTGGGGGGGCCGGAGGGGGTCATGGAGCTGGATTCCAAGCTGCCGGGCTTCCGCTTACTCCGCGTCTCCAGCCCAAACGCGCTGAGGTCGCGCAAAACCAGGTGGGTGCGCTTTGCCGCCGGCTGGCTGTCCTGGCGCCACACTGCCGCAGAAGCAGTGAGGCAGCAGCACGTGAGGCGGCAGCGGGTGAGACCGCACTGTGGCAGGGGGCACAGAGGGCACAGCAGCAGCAAGGCAGCAGCACACCTGAGGCGGCAGCGGGTGAGACCGCACTGTGGCAGGGGGCACAGAGGGCACAGCAGCAGCTGCGACGGGGAGGCTGCCGGAGCAGTGGAAACGAAAGATGCGGCAGAGTTCATGCACCCTCAAATGTGCACATGCTTGGTCAGGCCCTTAACATTGCAAATCTATGAGGCAGGCGTGCTCATCAAGGCAATTGCAGAGCAGCAAAAACGCAATGACCATTCTGCTCGTCAATGGAGGCAGGCATTTGTTGCAGAGGCAAGCTTGTGGTTGCCGCAGTGCACCTTTCCTTGATAGGGAAAAGCACACACTGCCTGCATCAGCAATGGCATTGTACCTGTGGGAACTATGAACGTAGCTGCAACCGGCTTATGGTCCGACGTAGCGATTTCGGGGACCTGGAAATACTCCAAGCCCTTGATCTGCAATGAATTTCACCACAGGTCCGTGGGAGGAGGGTGAGGCGTGCTGATGTGCCTTGCTTGCAGTGGCATTGTGTAAGGGTGTAAGGGTATAAGGGACAGGGCTTGAGGAGGCAGCACACAGGCCACGAGGCTGATGAGGATATATGTCCTCAGTACACGTAAGGATCAGTCCTTAGTGCAGTGCATATACAAGGAAGCGTCCTTAGTGCAGCCAACCACACATAATCAGATGAAATGGAGCACTTTGAGAAGTAGCCAGATGGTCGAGTCCTCACAGGGAAAAATAAATATCATTTGAGGATGATGCACTATGGATGCTGGCACATGCACGAGCAAGAAAAGAAAAATTACGCAAGCAATTACGCAAGCTGCAAGACACTCCCTGCATCAATTAAGGAAAAGGACGCACGAGCAAGCACCAATATAAGGCTGCACATCTTCCCAAGTAAGCACAGCCCCCCCTCTCCCCCCCCTCCTTTCCGCTCATACACACACTACAACCACACATTGATAGGCTTTGGCACTCCTATCCATTCAAGCGTTCAACCACAGGCAAGTGTCAATGCCCTCCTACTGTGCTTTCTCTGATCATTGGATGAAGCGCTAAGGATGTGAGCAGTGAAAGATTGTTATTGCCCACAGGGCTTCTGTGTCTGCGACTTGGGAAGGGTGTGGTGCTATAACCAGCCAGTGAATGCGGAACGGACCTACCTGCTTCAGAGGTAGATTGGAAAGGTAGAGCACACGATCACACCAACTAGGGAGCCTCTCTGTTTTGTAGGCATTGCCCTTGCACCTCTGGACCTGTGAGCACAAGTGCAAAAGGGGGGGAACACTCCAATGTGAGCACATGTGCAAGGGGGAACACTCCAATGTGAGCACAAGTGCAAGGGGGGGAACACTCCAATGTGAGGCAGCGCTTTGCTTCCAAGGAATGTTGTCAAACATGTTAGACTCACACTGCCGCAAGCCCCCCTACCCGTGCATACCCTAAGCCTTGTATTTGCTGTCATTGTTTGCCTTAGCCCCAGACAATAATCGATGTTCAACAGCCCCGCTCATACCTCCGCAGCCTGTCCATGCAAACTTTCTTATGTTCTAATCTATGCTTTTCTATCACAAGACGCGCAGTTGTGCTCCATATTTCGCAAAAGTGGGGCCTGCTCTGCTCCATGACACAGACAAGCTGGAAGGGTACGCAGAGGACATGCAGCGAGTGCCCAGCGTAGGATGGCTGGGTAGGTGCCCAGTGTAGGAGTGCCGTGTAGGTGCCCAGTGTAGGATGGCTGAGTAGGATTGCCGTGAAGAATTGCCACCTAGAATTGCCATGAAGGATTGCCACGCATAATTGCCGGCGGCTGCCATGCCCCACATCTCCCTTTCCATGTCTCCCTTTTCAAAGTGAAGCAATGCATCACCTTAAAGGTTGGGGCAAAAAGGGGGTCCATCTCCCGGAATCCCAGGAACGCACGGGAGGCTGCCTGTTCTTTACGCAACTGGTCCATGGCCAGCAACTCGTGCCATCTGCGTGGGCAGACCACCACAGGAGACAAGCACTAGAAGCTTGAGGAGGAGGGACAGACAATTCCATGACCCAGGCCTCTCATGATTTAGTTTGGTTTTGTTGCACAGCAGCATGCACAGCTTGCTGCCAGCTCTCAGGTGTGCCGCCAGCTCTCAGGTGTGCTGCCAGCTCTCAGGTGTGCTGCCAGCTGCAGGGTGTGCTGGCTGCTTAACGGAGCACAGCTCGAGGCAGCCAGAAGCTCTGTTTTGGGGTCCACACATGAGCATGTGCATTTTTTTGCATGCACCTCAATGATGCAAAAGTGTGTTACTTACAACTGTCACAGACTTCCTTAGCTCCAGGTCAATTATAGACCTCTTTCCAGGCACACCCACACAGACCTGCGCTGCTCCACATCAGCTACAAGGGCTGCATGCTCTGCCAAAGCTGGTGTCTTGGTGGGGTTGGTGGCCTGCGACTTATAGTCCAATCTGCGGGCGCAAGGCAAAAGGGAAGCAGCATGTTGGCGGTAATCCTTTCCCATCACCTTCTGACTTGAGCCATGCAATGTATGGAGTAACTATCATGCCATCCACTTGAGCCGCAATACATTTGCGGGTGAGTGTATGTGTGTCCTGTATGCATTTGTGCGTGCGTGTGAGCTATGCGCCTGTGTGCACGCATGCACCCGTGTTTGTACATTTGCGGGCGGGTGTTCAGCCTTTTTTAAGGAAAATGAGGCATCCACATCCCAAGTAAGTGCAAGGCAACTTCACTCGTGTGTTGAGGCAACCACAAAAACACCAGACAGAACAAACCCACCGGTAGTTCAAGTCGCCCATCCAGAAGAGGTGGTGGTAATTGGTGAGCATGTCCATGCCGTTGGAGCTCATGCGGATGCCTTTCACAATGTCGCTGCGTGGGCATTGCACAGAGAGGGTGGAAATTGGTGAGCATGTCCATGCCGTTGGAGCTCATGCGGATGCCTTTCACAATGTCGCTGCGTGGGCGTTGCACAGAGAGGGTGGAAATTGGTGAGCATGTCCATGCCGTTGGAGCTCATGCGGATGCCTTTCACGATGTCGCTGCGTGGGCGTTGCACAGAGTGGGTGGTAATTGGTGGGCATGTCCATGCCGTTGGAGCTCATGCGGATGCCTTTCACAATGTCGCTGCGTGGGCGTCGCACAGAGAGGGTGTGCAGCGCAGGTGGCGAAAGCAAATGGATGAGATGGGAGGGTGCGGGAGCCCAAGCAGCACATGCACCACTTGCTGCACATCATGGCTGTAGGTTGATGAGTGCCAGCCTGGACAGGCCACATCACAGACCATTTTTTTGGCTGGCGCCTGCGGTGGTTGACGTTAATGGGTGCCTGCCTGGATGACAGCTACTGCTGCAGCGCATGCACCGCAGTCTGTGCACCGCATGCACCGCAGCGCACTGCAGCATGCCAGTGCTCCTGCTCTGGCTTTGGCTGGATGGCTGCCTGTTATAGCACAATTTTCTGTGTGCATGTTTGGAATCATGGCAAACCTTAAAAGTGTTTGAATGACAACAAACCAAGGCGCATCGCCAGGAACTTTGATAAAAGCAATTTTTAGCTTAAGGTGTTGAAATTCGCCCACTTGCACATCGCACGGGGATGGATGATGCGCCCTCAACCCCCTGGCGTGCTGCTAGGCTGCAAATGCCTTGGCTCAATTGCACCTGGGAGCACCCCCCCGCAGAGGTACGTGCTTTTGCTGCACTTTGGGCACAGCTGTGATGGAAGGTGGAAGGGATGGCACTGCTCATTGATAGGCATCGGCCTGGCTGAGCGCATCCATCCTCTGAGTTCACGCGTCTACCAATGTGTGCACCATGCGTCTGAGCTAGCGTTTGACTTGCCTGACCATTTATTTGAGGATCCTGGCCCTCCCTGTCCGAGCTGGCATTCAACTTGCCTGACCTTTCATCCAAGGATCCTTACTCTTTTGTTTGAGCTGGCGTTCAACTTGCCTGACCATGAGGTGTGGGTTAGGGTCCTCAAGTGAATGGTGAGGCAAGTTGAACACCAGCTCAGACGCATGGAGCATTGGTGGACACGTGGTGCTTAGATGCTTGGTGCACAGACGCGTAGGGCATAAAAGAAGCGGATGTGCGCAGTTTTTCTTCAGCGTGGCCAGGAGCTGGAGACAGGCTGTCCGCCCTGGTCTTACCTGTACTGAGCATTCCGCGCGTATGTTTTGTCCTGGTGCGCGGCGAGGTGGCAGTTCACAAAACAGATCTCGGTGTCCCACACCTACAGCAGAGCATGCATGCATGGGGTGGAGTTGCACGCTCGCATGGGGTAGAGCATGCATGGGGAGGAGCGCGCACACATGGAGCACGCACGTTTGGGTTGGAGCACGTACGCATGGAGCATGCACGCATGGGGTGGAGCACGCACGCATGGGGGGTGGAGCACGCACACATAGGGGGTGGAGTTGCACAGAGCCGGCATTTGTGTGACATGCACCCTCTGCGGCAGAGCACGCTTGTGTTCCACGGAGCGCGCATGGCAGTGTGGCTAGCTCACAACAGCAAACAATTGGCATGGCAAGATTGTGCAAAGTCAGTGACACGTGCCCACGTAAAAGGGTTTCAAGCACCTGCTCATATGCTGCACATGCTTGGTTGCAAGACATACACGACTGCTTGTGCACCAGCGCAGAATGCAGCTCATACAATATGATCTTTTACCTGTGAAAAATTGAACACCCGCCCTTCCCGGAAATGCCCAAGTCTGGTCTTTCAAGTACACACACACATTCAGGAGAGTGGCCAATTGGCCTGATTCACAGCATGCTGAGGCTTCAGGCGGGCAGGGAGGCGGACCTGGTGGCATGCATGCTATATGCATGCCAAGACGTGATCTCAACAATCCAAAATGCAGACGACCATCTCAATGCAATTGGATTCAGGCTCTCCTCTTGCACCCTGGTATATGCCCTACAAGGATGCTTGTTTACTACACATCCTTAATGGGCTGTCTGCTTCCGCACCTGTACAGCTATTGCCACTCCACCCTTGTTGGTGGCAACGCCACCAACCCCAGTTGCCTGCATTTGATGGGTGGAAGAGACACACATGGTTGTGCACATGAAATAAGAGTACGGTGGGTATTTTAAATGCATGAGAGGAGGAAAATATTCACGTCCATTGCAGAACCAGAAGCGCTGCAGCTACGAGTATACGCTTGTGCACCAATTAAGTGTTTGGGCACCTCTTTACAAGCCAGGTTTGCAAGAACAGGGGTAAGAATGGTTTTGTTTTTCAGAAGTGCATAGGGTCTAGATTAGCTGCACGAGAGGCTGGGTGCAGGTTCCTGCAAGTCTTAATGCATCCTCCCCACCCCCCTTGACATGAAATCACCCCCTCTCCACCTCAGGCGCATCTCACCAACCTGAGAGCCTTTCTCGATGTGAGAAATTGCTGCGTACATGTCATTCCTGGCAAACAGGAGCAGCCGGATCTGGCCCATGTGCACGCTCCGAGCCTGCAGGGGACCATATGATTCGGGAGTGGGGCTACTCCTGCTGCTGCTGCTGCTGCTGCAGCAAATGTTGTTTCCCAACTGGCACGGCCTGACTACAAGTACAGCTGCTGTAGTCTTGTAAAGTGTATCAGTGCTATCCACCAATCAGGAGTCATCACACGGAGCCATTACACAGAGCCATTACACAGGGTGCTGTCCACCTTGTAATGTGTATTAATGCTATCCATCAATCAGGAGCTATCACACAGAGTGAGCACCATTTTGGGCCACCAACATGGCCCCTGTTCAACGTGCTGCGCTACTCCCACCAACCAGCAGCTGCCCCGCAGGAAGTCACAGAGACAGCAATGCTCAAACTCAGTGTGAATCAATCAGGCAATGTGTTTAGTTAATCATAGTTGAATGAAGTCTTAAACTAGGTAGGTTAGCTGACAGTTACTCCTGTGTAAGTGTGGTACACTGGAATTACCCCAATAACTTCAGCTGCGGTAAGCTGAAGCTGTGCTCAGCGCACCAGACCACCTACTGCCACTCACCAACCAGTAGTTGCCGCCCATGGCATCCTTCATGCGGTCCTCCCAGGCCTTTTGGAAAACCTTCCCGCCACCCACATCCACCTCCTGCGTGCACGGCAGCACGTTTCCTGGGTGAGCCTGGCATCCACCTGCAGCCCTGCCCAGGGGAGCCTGGCATAACAGCGCAGACGTTACCTGGGTGAGCCTCCCTTCCCTGAAGCTGTGGCCTGGCAGGGCGCAAAAGTGCCGTTGTGATGCTTCATTCTAAGCGTGACAGAGATGGTGTTGCAGCCTAGTTCAAGCTGCCCACATGCAGAGAGCTCAGGCCTTTGCCCAAGAGAGTCACCAAAACCTGCGCAGTTTAAGAAAGCAGGCCGCAGCTCCACACCTTGATGCTCAGCTTCTGCTTGCCAGGCATGGACCCCGCCCCCCTGGTGCTCTTCTTGGCTAGCGCCAATCGCTTATTCCTGCCATCCTGCTGCGCTTGCTGCGGGTCGTGCTCGAGAAGTTCCCCCCCAGAAGATTGTACAAATGAGCTTCCAGGGGGTAAGTCTGCAAAGGAGGCATGGGCACAAGCACACTGGTCAGGAGAACCCACGTGCAGCAACCAGCGCCCCTAACGAGGACACTGGTCAGGAGAACCCACGTGCAGCAACCAACGCCCCTCACAAGCACACTGGTCAGGAGAACCCACGTGCAGAAACCGACGCCCCTCACAAGCAAACAAGTCAGGAGAACCCATGCGCCGCAATGTCCCTCACAAGCACGCTGGTCAGGAGAACCCACGTACAGCAGCGCCCCTTACGAGGACACTGGTCAGGGTGAATCCACGCACAGCAACGCATCTTCACATGAAGAGGCACAAGCATCTGGAGGTTCTGCGCTGGCGTGCCCTGGCCACAGCATGCCCTGGCCACAGGCACTGGCATGCCCTGGCCACAGGCCATTGCCAGAACTCCAGGCTTTGAAGCATGTACTGTAAGGAATGTAGGATTTGGGTCTGCTGAGCCTGAGGGTAAGGTACTCAAAAGCAAGCATGGACGGCCAGCATGCCACCTCCACATTCCAGCCAGGCTGCTCCCTCAACTTGCCCCTCGGCACGAGCATTGACCAACATTGGCTACTACTGCACTAAAAGCAGCAGGCAAGCCGCTGCACATCTCCTCCGCTCATTTGGCTAGGCCGAAGCACCTTAGCTGTGGCAGCTCAGGCACGTCCAGCATGCTTGCTGCGTGGCACAGTCTTAGACAAATTCTTCCCTAGAAGCAGGCTCAGCCACCCTGCCCTACCAGGTTCATAACCCTACCAGGTTTATAACCCTACCAGGTTTATTAACCCTACCAGGTTTATTAACCCTACCAGGTCTACCAGGTTTATTACCCTACCAGGTTGATAGACCCTACCAGGTTGATTAAGCCTACCGGGTAGACCGATTGTATGTTTGGAGCTTCAAGGATCATGAGGAGCCCATTCTGTCTGAGTGCGCAAGGATCGAGAAGAGCCTATTCTGTGTAAGCGCACGTCCCAGGCACCAAGCGATTTCGCATGCCAGCAACTCACTACCTAACACGCCTGCACCTGGCCAGTGACCGCCTGTGCCTTCAGCCGCTTCAAACGCCTGCACCAAGCTGATGTGCACGTGCGTACCCGGGCACCATGTACTGGCTGGCCTACACACGCGCACCCAGTTCACATCTAGCTAAAGCACACTCACATACACACACGCCTGCCAGCTCACACATGCGCACCTAGCTCTGGCGTGCTGGTTTGATCATGGATTTCATCATCTTCGTCCTCGTCATACTCCCTTCCCATCCCTTTCAGCTTGAAGGAGCACTCCTGGACGCCTTAGAGAATGAACAGCACATGGCAAGCACGATATGCAAGTGCGGAGTGGTATTTCATGTGTAGGAGCAAGATGTGCATGCCCTGTGCGCAAGCATGTAGTTCATGTGGCATGCAAACAAGCAAGTAATGCATGGCATGCTAATAAGCAATAAGTGCATGGCATACAAATAAGCAAGTTGTGCATGATATGCACACAGGCATGCAACACATGGCACGCTCACCAACCAGCCAATGAGTTGCTAAGCTTTGACCTTAACCTTTCAAACCCTCAGGCTTGACCCACGGGGCAGCAGCAAGGTGCTGCAGATGGGATGAACGTGTTAACACACAGGTGCACTGCAACAGTGAAGCGCATAGGAAATAAGGGCGCCCTCCACCTTTTTGTTTAGTAAGCAATCCCAAGCAAGGCTACATGGAGCGATCCGTGCACAGAGGGCCGGCTTCACACAGGGCCTATCCATGCCTGTGTCACAGTAGGCTTGCCCATGCAATTGCGGAGGGCCTGCCTGTGCACCTTCTGAGGGCCTACATAACCGAGGGCCCACCTGTGCCTATGGCACAGAGGGCCTTAATGCTTGTGCAGAGGGCCTACATCACACATGGTCTGCCTGTGCCTTCGCTGCAGAGGTCCTACGTCACAGAGGGCGCGCCCATGCATGTGCAGAGGGCCCACATCACAGAGGGCCTGCCCGTGTCAACACTACAGAGGGCCTGCCTGTGCCTACAATACAAAGGGCCTTCCCGTGCGTCAGGGCTACAGAGGGTAGGTGCGCCCAAAAGGCTGCAGCTGGGCTTACGCTTGCTCAGCACTCAAAAGGTAGGCGGCGATGGGGTAGCTCACCTATGGCTACCAGATCATAAGCGGACCTGTCCACGCCCTTAAGCCAATGGGAGAGATCGTCAGGGGGAGCCTGGGCAGGGAGGACAAGGCCGAGACCAAGCAATATGTGTCATTAGCCTAAAGGTAGATCATCATGGGGAGACCAAGAAATATGCGTCATTAGCCTTAGGGCAGATCATCATGGGGAGACCAAGCAATATGTGTCATTAGCCTTAAGGCAGATCATCATGGGGAGACTGAGCGGGGAAAGGAAGGTCTGTCTGCATCAGACGACTGCCAGCGCGATAGGACAGAGTTTCATTCCTTCTAGCTGACAACCGCAGTGGAGAGTCTGCTTCATAGCATGATGTGTGCTAGCGGGGCTGACGACTGCGGTGTAGAGTCTGCTCCTTGGCAAGATGTGTGTTAGTGGGGCTGACGACCGCAGTGTAGAGCAGGGCCACACTTGCGACCAAGCTTCCTAATGGCATAGAATCCACTTTCATGCAGACAATCAATCTTCTGAGCGTGCACTAGAAGTTATGCCAAGTCATGCACATGCAAACACAGGCATGTTAATCGTGCTTCCCCCGTGAAGTGCGGAATTCAGGTCACAAAATTCCGGCCAAACACTGCACACAGGTCCTCACACTCATGAGCGCCTTTCCAGCACAGGCAAGCCGCAACGCAGATGTGTGCAGCAGGTCTGCGTGGCTGTGTACGTGCGTGCTTGCAAGGCCCCCCGCACACGTACCGCGTTGCCCATGTTCCATGTCCCACACATAATGTTCAGGGGCCTGTGTACGCGCTCTTGCAGGTAGAAGCACTGCATCTGGATCTGCAGCAGCAGAAGCAGCAGCAGCGGCGGCGGCGGCGGCAGGGTGAACCACAGGACTTGAGGGTTCGATGCACAATGCTTTGGGCGCAGTATCTTACTCTGAGTCCGAGGAGTAGGCAAACAAGCCAAACACAATTCAGTGCACACACCGTACTATGCCCCATGCCATGGCTAATCTGGCTGTTGCTGTGCAGGGTGTGACACGGAAGTACATACACCATGCCGTGGCTGGCCTGGCTGTCGCTGCTGTGCCGCACAACACACGCGACACACACACGCATGCATACCCACATGCACTCACACATCACACCATGAGAGGCCAGACTGTTGACTGTTGTGACTGTGCCGTGCATCTTGCAATACACACGCATGCATACCCACACACACACACACGCGCGCACCATGCCATGGCTGGTGTGGCCGTCGCGGCTGTGCAGCGTGTGCCACGCAGGCTCAGAGAAATGGCTGGAGTTGTCCGCCAGAAACTTCACCGGCACCCTGACCTGTTCAGGGCGGAGCATGCACATATGGTGGAGGCCCATGGCCAGAAGGGCTGGCCGCCAGGGTGCGCCGACCAAGGCCTGCTAAAGTCGTAACTTGCGCTTTGACCGGCGAATAGCACTCTGACCATGGCAGGGCGCATGTGGTCGGAAGGACCCTGGCGCCAGGGAGGGAAGAGCAGGCTGTCCACAGCCAGCCAGGGCCGTGACTCTCACTTTGACCAGCAAGAAGCATTTCCAAGGTCAGGTCCTGTTGGCACACATAAGGCTGGCCATTGACCAGGGCCAGGGCTGTGCGACTGTAAGCGTGGCGTTCATGCAAAAGAAAACACCTGGCGATGCCGGCAAAACACTCTGCATGCTCCCTCGCACTGACATAAACACTGCCACATGCCGATCTGTCTGTCCTGCTGTCCACTGGCCCCTGTACGTTTGACATTCCTGTCCCTTGCACACCCAGCAATCTCAGCGATACCACCGCCGCCAGCACGTACCTAACCACCTGCCAACCCTGTCGAGCTACCTGGTTGCCTGTGACAAAGCACAAACTCTTGCGAAAAAGCAGAAAGTCACGTGCGCTTGCCCGTGACACCGAGCACCAACTCTTTCACAAAAGCAGAAAGACGAGTGCACTCTTGCACAAAAGCAGAAAGACACGTGCGATACTGAACACCTGTGGAACCAGGTTAGGGTTAGGGTTTATGGTGTGAAGGCCACACCAATCCGACACGTGTGTGCGCAACCCTCTGCCGCTGAGGGCACCAATTTGCAGCCTTCAATGCACAAGCATAAGCACACACGCACACACACATACGCACACACACGCACGCATGCACACACACAGCGTGGCCCCTAGCCCACAGGGCTGATGCACCAGGGGCTCAGATCGTCAAGCACACACATCCACATACGCATTTGGACTTGTTCACACGCACTTGCGCGCGAACACACGCAGCTCGGCCTACCTCTCCCACAAGGCTCGGCCGCCAGCAGCTCAAATGGTCCAACACCTTCACCCGCAGCACCGCAAATGCGGGGGAGCGTACTTCGAACACAAAAAACTCATCCCAGTACGGCCTCGTGCTCTGCATGCAATGGATGTTTTGGATGAAGAATGCCAGCTCAGGCCATGGTGGAATCGGCCATCCTCAGCAGAGAGGAAGTGAAGCAGTCCTGCTTCGCAGGCCCGAAGTCAAGCGGAGCGCAGCCTACGCCTAGTGAGAAGGCAGTAGATAGCCAGTCCACATCCGTACGTAGCGCTGTCTCCTGCCACCTTTAAGTTTAGGCAGTCTCCATATTACTGCCATGGGCACTTATTTCTATGGGTGCGGTGAACTACGCCTGAGGAGACAATTGATCCATGCTCCACGCATGGTTCTAGCCTTGAGTGGAGTGACGGAGCTCAGGGCAGGCAATCCACATCAGCACGGGCATGGGCACGCAACATAGAGCAAAGCACAATGGAGGGGGCCGCACGTGCTTCACAAGCGTTTGACGGGTGCGTTGCGAGGGATGGTGGTGAGCTGCTGCTCCTCCGAAAATTGAAGATCATCAATTTCTCTGCTCCCACTGGGGTGAAAGTCCACTCCCAAGCACTTCATCTTCTGTGTCCTGGGGACCTCTGGAGTTTGGGCTGTTGCAAGCTGCTTATTATAAGGGCCGTAGGTGCTTTGAGAGCACAGACCCATAGCTGGAAGAACAGTAGAGTGACAAGGCCCACACCGACATGAGCTGTCAAGCCTGTTGCCAGCGCTCAGCTCACGCAGGGTGTCGAGCAGTAAAAATGTACACACACAAATGAGCACAAATGTTCCTGGCCTCAGTCTGACTCAGTCACGCCAGGCCAGCCTGCATATGCACTGCCATGGTGCTGGCCACCTGATCCATCGCCTCGGGATGAGGTTTACCTTTGCCATAGCTTTGGTCACGAACTTGGCCTTCTCACACTTGACTGTGGCAAAAGGGTCCACGATCTGGCCATAGGAGGAGAGTGAGAGATCCATGGCTTGGATCAGCCGCACTCCCAGCCGCACGACTTGAGCTTGGCTTTTGTTGCCCGTCCTGCACCAGCACCAGCCACACAAGGTAAGCTGCCTACACCAACAGCACCCACACAACATGGGCTGCACCCCAAAATGCGGCATCCACACCAGCTGTACGGCTGGAGCTCAACTCCTGCAATCCGTCCTGCACCCAGAGCTGCCACCTGACATGAGTGACAGACGCCGCGCTGACGAAGCAGGGTACCTGCTCAAGGTGCTGGATGGAAGCATAGTTGGAACAGGATGCCTGTAGGTAGAGCAGCTGAGTGATGGAGAGGCTGGTAGGTGGAGCAGCTGTTTTTATGGAGCAGGATGCCTGTTGGAGGCGCTCACCGACTACCACACTATGGTTCCACACCCTCAGCACCCTGCACCGCGGCTCCACTCCCTCAGCACCCTCAGCACCCTGCATCACAGCTCCACTCCCTCAGCACCCTGCACTGCAGCTCCACTCCCTCAGCACCCTGCACTGCAGCTCCACTCCCTCAGCACCCTGCACCGCGGCTCCACTCCCTCAGCACCCTCAGCACCCTGCACTGCAGCTCCACTCCCTCAGCACCCTGCACCACAGCTCCACTTCCTCAGCACCCTGCACTGCGGCTCCGCACCCACGACACCACCACAACTCCACACCCTCCACACCACCATGACTCCACACCCTCCACACCACCATGACTCTGCATCCTCGAAGCACAAAGCTGCATGGGTAGAGGGCTCCCAAGCCGGGCAGTTTGACACCACCAGCCAGCACATGGCACAACACAGCAACACATGCCCTGCCATCCCTGACCCGAGCAACAGTCCCCGGCCACGACGACAGCAGCTAGGCTGCACCTGAAAGAAGAACGCAAAGGACTCTTTAACTTGTTGGCACCCACAAGCAACCAGGAATGCCAGGAAGTGGGCAGGTTTGGCACACTCTCATGCACACGCCCCGGCTTTGCACGCACACTCCCGCACTGCCTCACCCTTTGCTGCCCTTTCCCCGCGCAGTCTCCCACACCCACACCCGCACCCGTATACCCACGAGCACGCGTGTGTCCGTGTCCATGCATACACATGCAAGCGCGCGGGAGGCACACCAAGTCTGCAGTCCTCGTGCGTGGCCGGTAGGGACTGTGGGCCCCGATCCCGAGGTCACAGTGACGCTCTGGCCGGCCTTGCGTGGGGTTGCCTGCACGGCGCCTTGTCGGAGCCCATGCAGGCTCCCGTCTAGGTCGGGGCCTCCCCCCAAAGTGACCTGTGCAGCACACAGCACGCAGAGTGACCTATGCAGCACACAGCACGCAGAGTGACCTGTGCAGCACACAGCATGCAGAGTGACCTGTGCAGCACACAGCGCGCAGCCGCATTGGAGCCCCAAGCAACGATCGTGTGCATGAGGGGGGATCTGAATCCTAGAAGGGCTGGTGAGGCCTGGCGCATCAAGCCGTCTGATGCTTGTGTGGGACCCGTGCTGAAGCGTGTGTGCATGCCTGTGAATGTGTGTATGCATACCTGTGTGAAAGTGCGTGCAGACGTGTGTTTGCGCTTGTGTGTGCGCATGTGTGAGTATGTGCGTGTATGTGAACATGCGCCTGGGCGCGCGCACTCGTGTGACCTGCGCTGGTTGACAGGCGCATGCAACAATGCACGCATACGCATGAGTGTTTGTGTGTTGGGCTGTGCACATGTGTGTATGTGTGTGCGCGCGTACGCGTGCTTTTGTGCGTGTGCATGCATGTGCGCATGTGTGCACCCGCGCGCTTTTGGGTGAGCCCCATCCCCCCCTTGCAGGTGGATGCATGAGCCTGCAGGTGCATTGGCCAGCTGCCTGCTGCTTGGCCTCTGGTGCACACCTGCGTGCAACCTGCCCCTGCGCTTGTCTCTGCGTACTGAGCCCTCATGCTGGCGCACGCACCAGGGAGCCGTTCCTGTCCACCACCACAAGGTCTTGCAGGTCTTGCAGCGCCCCCTGCTCCTTGCGCCTGCCGCCCTGCACGCCCACCCCTGTTGCGCCCACCACCGCCGTCACTGCAGCAGCGCCGCCTGTCCCTACTGCCGTATCTGCGGTGCGCCCTTTCCACTGGGCCTGCGGAGCGCCCCTTCCACTGTGCCCGCAGAGTGCCGCCGTTGCTGCCGAGCCTGTCTCTTCCACCGTGCCAGCAGAGCCCACCCCCTCCGTGCCCCCTGAGCTGCACAGGCTCTGCCGGGTCCCAGCTTGCAGGGGTGCGGCCGACCAGTCACGTGCAGCCGTGCTGACTGCGCGCGGCTGGCCCTCCCACGAATGGTGCCCCGCGCCGGATGTCTGCAGCAAGGTGTGCGCACCGACGCACGCCTGCGCCACTTGCTGCAGGCCCCCCACTGGCTGCTGCTGCTGCTGCTGGGGCGGCGGCGACTCCGGTTGTGGCAGCGAGGGCTGCCTCTGGGGCTGTGGGTGTGGCACATGGTGCGCTTGCCCTGCTTCCCGTGCTGCAGACTCCTTCCCTGCTGCCGGCCCGTGGCGCGCCTGTGGTGCCTCCTTGACGATGCTGACACCGCCAGGATCTGGCCCCCCACTGTGCATGCGGTGGGCATGGGGAGGTCGGTACAAGCTGGGCACCAGCGGCCGTGAGGGCTGTCGTGCTTGAGAGGCTGGCACTGCCGGCGGCAGCGGTGGTGGCTGTTCGGGGCGGGGGGAAGCAGGTTGGTCCCCGGAGGCATGGCGGCTGATGTGGCCTTGGGCGCTCCTGTCCTTGTGCTCAAGGTGCTGCGGCTGCGGCGATTGCGGCTGAGGTGGCGGCTGCGGCTGCGACTCCTGTTCTGGCCGCGCCTGCTGCTGGCTATGTAGCACTGGCTGCCGCTGCTGCCGCTGCTGCTGCTGCTGCTGCCGCTGCTGCTGCTGCTGCTGCTGCTGCTGCACGCGAGACGCGCCAGGTGGCCCAGTCTGTACCCCAGCTGATAGGGGCTGCGCCTGCATCCGGGCTAGCAACCTTTCAGCTTCAAGCAGGCGCTGCTGCTTACAGACACGCAGCACATCAGACATGCCGGACCTGGCAGGGTTGGCAGGCTGCAGCCCTGGCACCTGGTAGAGCTGCTGCTGCTGCTGCTGCTGCTGCTGCTGCTGCGGGTGCCTGCCACCTTGATGCACAAGCATCTGAGGCAATGGAGCACCCTGCAAAGCCAATGGAGACTTCTGCTTTGCTGGTGTAGCTCCCAGGTTGGGTGTTACAGGTGCTTGCGCGTCATGCTTGGCGAAAGTAGGGGCTGGTGCAGGCTTCGTCTTCAGCACAATCTCAGGGCTCACATGCTGCTGTTGCTGCTGCAAGTGTCGTGACGACGGCATGGAATCCTGCAGGTGCACAAGCAAAGTTGACCATCTTGCTAAAACGGTTGGGTCATGCATTCATTTGCAAGGTTGAGTCATGCGTCCCAACTAAAATTTAGTGAAACCCATTTGGCTAGAGACAATTCTCAAGCATATGCTCATGACACAAGATGTTTGAAGGTCGCACGCGTTCAGGTCAACTAAAGAGGGTCGTCCTGCTTTACGGAGCCACTGCGTGCGCCGGGGACCTGACCTGGGCTTGAGGAGTTGGAGTAGGTGGCTGGCTATCATCAAGCAGGCTGTCCACCAGGAGCAGCAGCTCTTCCAGCTGCAAGAAAAACAAGAGAAAGGGTGCGGTGATGTTAGTGTACTAAGTGTGATGGTAGTGTACACAAGAAGTTGACTCGTGCTCACATTGCCATCTTCCCTGCCCTGAAGTGTAGGCAGGTCCTCTGGCAAGCTACCGGCCATCCAAAAAAGGGTGCCTCCTCACAGGTCCAAGCATGGCAGATCTAAGGTCCGGACATCCCATGTAGCAAACAATCGGAGCAAACAATCATTCGTCAATACATCCGTTTCCCTAGATTTGATCCCTTAGTCAGAACTTTTTAGACAGAATAGATGTTTGGGACAATAAATGTAACCTTGTGAGCATTTACTTACACCTCGGAAGTGTTGACCGCGAGATATTTACTGAGACTTAGAACGCCTTACTTTATCCATTCTATGATTTTAAATTAATGTCACTCTATCAGGCTGCGCTTGCAAGCAAAACTCTCGCGGTGGAATCCTCCATTCGGCGCGGTGGAAATGGCCACTGTGACAAGTGTTCCTGTGCTGCTGTTTAAAACAAGGTGCATGTTCTTTTTCACTGTCAAAACTTGTTTGTGTGCTCTCTCAAAAGATAGTGCTCGTTCCTTTTCTTCCCTTTCTGCCGATCCTTTTCTGTGGAGGCCCCTTGTATTCCACATGCCTTGCCTTGTCAGACTGTCTTTCATTTTCTTTCTCAACGGCACAATAGACCCTGCCATTTCATTTTGGACATTATGCACTGTTTTTTGGCTGGCGAAGACCAGCAACAAACCAATCAGCCAAACAACCTAGCTGGCGGTTAACCCTTAACTTGAAGCTATCGGGTTGCTCAATTGCGACGTCTTACTGCTCAATTGCGACGTCTTACAAAGCTCAGGCAGGCCACACGCACCCTTAAAAAGGAGTATACTTCCCTTTGTAGGAGGAAACGCCGCTCACACAAGAAAGTAGTTGCAAACAAAGTGACCAATTTGATTGAAGCCCGCGACATACAAGTGTTTGAGTTTTTCCGTGTGCGCAAGCCTCATGGCCAAACACCTATCCCGGCCCATGTATGGACAGACTACTTGAAAGAACACTTCATACCAAAACAGGCAAGCTCACCAAGAGATCTGGTCCCTAGACTCCCTTGTGCTCACCAGGCTCTGAGCGACAGGTTAAGTACTAGGCAGATCACTCCTGCTGACATAACCATTCCACCTGGACCAGGAGGCAGGTTCAGGAAGGGAGCTGATACCATCACTGTTTTACAGCAGAGACCTGATATCTTCCCTTGTACGACATCCCTGTTGAGACACTTCTGAGCACGTACATTGAGCAGAATCTGGCCCGCATGAACACTAATTCCTCACCTGGGTTTGACCCTTTTCCAACCTTGTTTATCAAACGAGCAGAG
>LFIK01000995.1_pt1 | contig 21976 bp, 18 predicted proteins | sample 643401 | NCBI WGS metagenome assembly LFIK01 (sample SAMN03777447, study PRJNA286221) | soda lake metagenome | biome: soda lake; feature: Kulunda steppe; material: water; isolation source: sample T5-Br brine of Lake Tanatar-5 | place: Russia: Kulunda steppe | collected 2010-07
GCCAGATCGCGCAGATCGCCGCCGGCAGCGAAGCTCTTGTCACCAGCTCCGCTCAGGATTGCCAGACGCAGCGTCTCGTCGTTGGCGTAATGGTCGAAAACGGCGGAGATTTCTTCTAGAACCGCCCGTGACAGAGCATTACGCTTCTCGGGGCGATTGATCTGGACCCGAAGCGTATCGTCCGAGCGCGCCACCACAAGGTGTTCGAACTGCATTGCCTCTCCCGCCTTCGCAATTGTTTAATTTTCAGATTTGCGAAAGACGTTACAACTAGCAGAATAAGACTGTCAAGTCTGCGCAGCGTCTGCAGGCAGAAATGGTTCAGGACTCCTGTAGTCTGTCGCCATAGGCGCGCAAGGCAGAGGTGTAACGGTCGAGTTCACGCGTCATGCGGTTGGCCGGCCCGGCAACGGCCAGCCCGACGGTTTCTCCGTAAACTTCGCTCGCAACAGCAATGGCTGCCACATCGTCGACATTCTCGCCGCAGGTCATGTACCAGCCGCGTTCGCGCGAGCGGTTGATCTCGTCAATCAGTGCGGCACGATCGGTGATCGTTCGGCCCGTTACGGCGGGAAGACTCGAGCGCTTCAGCAGCGTCAGAAGTGCATCGGGCGTCAATTGTCCCAGCATGGCCTTGCCGATCGCGCTCGAATGCAGCGGCTTGGTGTCGCCGGGACGCGCGGCGTAGCGCACCGTATGCGTGCCCTCGATCACTTCCAGGTACACCACCGACGCCGTCTGTCGCTTGCCGACGATGACTGTTTCGCCAAGCTCGTCCCGCAACTGATTGATGATCGGCGCGAGCGTTTCGAGCAAGGGATCACGCACCGCGATCGCTTCGGCGACCTGCAGCAGCCGTTTGGTCGGATACACCAGCTTGCGCTGCTCGAGCACATAGACATAACCGAAGTTCTGCAGCGTCTTCAGCAGAGCATGCGAACTGCTGACCGGCATGTCGATGCGGCGGGCGAGCTCCGACAGGCTCAGCGGTTGCTGGCAGTCAGCGAACGTTTCAAACACCTGCAAGGTCCGCGCCGCAGTCTTGACGCTGTCGTTGCGGGATACAGCAGATCCGTCTGTTCCGTGCTGTTGTGGTTGGTTCCGACTCATGAGCGACCTCTGATTGCTGACTGCAACGGTCTGACGTTGCGCATCCATGAAAAGCCTTTCGCAAAAACAAACCATCTGATAGCGTTTGCATCAAATCAAAGCATACCCGTCGACAGGTGGCCACCCGAACCACTGTCGCTCGGTCTGACTGTCAGCAACAGCTGACGCGTTATTGTCTGGAGGAGTCCTGTCATGAAACAGTTCATCAAGAACAGATTGTCACTGATCGGCAAGTCCGGTGCACTCGGCATGGCTGGCGTGCTGGCCGTTGCGCTGATGCCAATCGACGCCTCGGCGCAGGCGCGGCTCGCCATGGGTGGTACGCATAGCGGTTCGGCCTTCTATGCTTACCAGGTTGCTGTGGTGTCTGACTGGAATGATCATGTTGATGGCATCCGCATGAGCATCCAGGAGTTGGGTGGCGCTGCCGCATCGACCGAAGCGCTGTTGCGTGGCGAAGTCGACATGGGGATTTCGGTGACGTCGTCGGATCATCAGGCGCGCGAGGGCCTGGGGTCATTCAACACGCCATCCGAGACGTTGCGGACGCTGTATTTTTTTGCGCCACTGCCGTTGAACTGGGTGGTGGCCGGCAGCAGTGACGTGCAGTCCATCGACCAGCTGGATGGTGTCAGTTTCAGCGCCGGCGGTCGTGGAACCGCCACCGAAGGTCAGACGCTGACTGCGCTGGAGGTACTCGGGCTGTCGCCAGCTCTGCATCTGGGCGGTGCCAGCGATGCGCTGGAGGCGTATCAAAATCGTGCGATCGATGCGTTTGTCAAGGCCGGCATGCATCCGGATGGCTACATCCAGCAAGCGCATTCGGCGCGCGCAGTTCGCATCCTGTCGATGACCGAGGAGCAGGCGACGGCTGTCGCCGACTCGCGTCCCTTCTTCAGTGTTGGTCAGGTCGATGTCGGTGAATACTACGGTGACCAGCAGAGCCCCGCGCTGACCGTTCAGACGGCGATCGGTATCAACACCTCGACCAGCCTGTCCGAAGAAGCTGCCTATCAGATCGTTGCCCGCGCCTTCTCCGAGGCCGGCATTGCAGCGGCCGCCAGTGGCTACGCGCCGGCGGCGCGTGTCAACCCGCTCGAACTCACGCTGGCAGCCAGCGTTGCGCCGCTGCATGCTGGCGTGGTGCGCTACCTCAAGGAACACGGTCACGACGTGCCTGAGCGGTTGGTTCCGCCCGAGTTCGCCGACTGACGCTGATGGGTTTGGGGCATTCGGTTTGTCGTCTGCCCCGATCGCATCATCCCGATCGACGTCACCGCCGGTTCTGCCGGTGGTGACAGTTCAGTGTCCGGAGTCATCGCTTCCATGAGTTCCGACGAGCGCGTCACGCACCTACGCAGCTTTCAGGGCCTTGCCGGCTGGCTGATCGGTGCGCTTGCCCTGGGGTATGTGCTGTTCCATATCGTCACTGCCGGGCTCGGCACCTTGCCGAACTTCCAGCAGCGAGCCGTGCATCTTGGTGGTGCCTTGTTTTTTGCCTTTCTGCTCTATCAGGGGCGAACACGGTTCCCGCGGTTGCAGCTTTACCTGCTCGATATCCCGCTTGCGCTCGCCAGCCTCGTGTTGCTTGGCTATGTCTTTGTCAATTACGAGACGATTGTCACGTCGAACTGGTATACCAACGAACCGCTCGAAAAAGCGTTCGGCGTGGCGCTGTTCCTGATCGTGCTCGAGGCGGTGCGACGCATCCTCGGCTGGATGTTCGTGATCCTCATTCTGGTGTTCTGCGCGTACGCGTATTTCGGCCCGTACTTTCCCGGCGATCTTGGTCACCGCGGTCTGTCGTTCGAGCGCATGGTCTACGTGTTCTACCTCGGCAACAACGGCATTCTCGGCAGCCTGATGGGCATCTCGGCCACCGTGGTCACGCTGTTCCTGATCCTTGGCGCGTTGCTGAACAGCAGCGGTGCGGGCGATACCTTCACCCGCATCGCCATGCGCCTTGGCGGCCGCGTTCGGGGAGGAGCCGGTGTTGTCGCGGTCATTGGCAGTGCCTTCATGGGCATGATCAACGGCAGCACCGTCGCCAATGTGACGAGCACCGGCGTGCTGACGATTCCGCTGATGCGCAGAGTCGGTTTTCGGCGCAATCTCGCCGGGGCCATCGAGTCGGTGGCGTCTACCGGTGGGCAGATCATGCCGCCGATCATGGGACCGGGCGCCTTCCTGATGGCCGAGCTGCTGGGCGTCCCGTACCTGGAGGTGGTGAAGGCGGCGCTGGTGCCGTCGATGCTGTTTTTTGCCGCCTTGCTGCTCGGCGTGTATCTGATGGCGCGGCGTTATGACCTTGCCCCGCTGCCTGCGGAAATGATTCCCAGTTGGCGCGAGGCGCTCAATCCGCTGGCGCTGGCCAGCCTGCTGATCCCGATCGGCGTGCTGTTCTGGTTTATCATCGAGCGCTACACCATCCAGACAGCCGTGTTCTGGTCGATCATGACGATTCTCTGGATGATGGTGGCCACGGCGCTGGTCCAGCGCCGACCGATCGACGACCGTGCGACGCGGCTTGCCCGCGAGGCGGCGGGGCTCGAATCGACCATGACTGACGTATCGGCCGACGCCGTGGTCAACTCGGCCGCGTCGACGCGGCATTCGCAGACTGTTGGCTTGCGACTGATGGCCATGGCCCGCTCGACCGGTCAGGGGCTGTATTCAGCGGCGGTTAGTGTTGTCTACATCGCCATGATCATTGCTGCGGCGCAGATCATGGTCTCGGTGATCAACCTGACCGGGCTTGGTGTCACGTTTTCGCAGATGATTCTTACGGTCGGCAACGACATGCGGGCATTGTCGCTGGTGCTGACCATGGTGTTGGCTATCATCCTCGGCATGGGCATGCCGACGCCGGCGGCGTATGCAGTCGGTGCCGCCGTGCTCGCGCCGCCGTTGCTGGCGCTCGGGTTCGATCGCATGCCGTCGCATCTCTTCTTGTATTTCTTTGCCAGCGTGTCGGCGATCACGCCACCGGTTGCTGCCGGCATCTTTGCCGCGATCGCGATCAGCGGGGGGACGTTCTGGGGAACGGCGCGCTACGCGCTGGTGCTGGCGTGCAGTCTGTTCATCATTCCTTTCATGTTCATTGTCAATCCGGTGCTGACGCTCGATGGGGCACCATTGGACGTGATCGCTGCCGTTGCCAGTGCTGCTGTCGGCATCACGTTCCTGTCGATTGCAGCAATCGGCTATCTGTGGGGCGGCATGCATGCCGTTTCTCGGGTGCTGATCGGCAGTGGCGCGGTTGTCATGGTTGCACCAGGGCTGCTGCTCGACGTGGGTGGAGCGGTGCTGATCGGTTGTGGGTTGCTGCTGCACCGTGTGCAGGCGTCACGCCGCAACGCGGTGATGCGTTGAGACCAGACCGCTCGCGCAGCGTCAGTACTGCACCACGACCGGGTCCAGGCTACGCCACAGAAACCAGGTTGCGACACTGCGCCATGGAGCAAAGCGCTCCCCCAGCGTTTCCAGCTGGATTGCCGACGGACGGATCCCGTCAAGATAATGCATTGCTGCAGCTTTTTGCAGCCCGATATCGGCGATCGGCCAGACGTCCGGTCGTTGTAGATTGAAGATCAGAAACATCTGCGCAGTCCAGCGACCGATGCCGCGAATACGAATCAGATCGGCAATGACGGCGTCGTCATCAAACGCTGGCCAGTGCGTCGGTTGCAATCGGCCATCATTGAACCCGTCAGCAAGGTCGAGCAGATAGCCGGCCTTGCGTTCCGACACACCGCATTGCGTCAGCCCCGTTGAGCCAAGCGCTGCCAGCGCTGCCGGGTCGACCGATCCGCTCGCAGCAACCACACGCGCCCACACCGCATCGGCCGCTTTCACCGAAATCTGCTGACCGACAATCGCTCTTGCCAGCGTCTCGAAGGCGTTGCCACGGCTGCTCGGCACCACGTCGACATAGCGGTCGATCAGCGTGGACATCACCGTATCCGTTGCTGACAATTCCCGACACGCCTTGCTCCAGCGGGTTGAATCGAGGGTGGTCGGGCGTGGCGACGTAGAGTGTCGTATCACTGTGTTTCACTACCTTCGCGAAATGGATGATCAGGAGGTCGTATGACAGGAACCGAAACGCACTGGAAGGACAAATTTGACACGATTGCAACCTCGGAGTTGCGACTTGCCAATTACGCCCTGCGAGCGTATCACGAATTGTCCGACCGTCTGTCGGTGAGTCAACGCGAGCGCTTTGTCGGGCATGTCGAGCATTTGAGCAAGGTGTTGACCGGAGGCGGCAACGTGCCTGCCGATCAGCCGCCGGGCCGTCTCGACCGGATGCCCCGCACGTTGCGTGATCTGTTCGACGAAGACGATATCGATCCGGTCGACAACCCGGAACCCGATGCCGCCATGCAGCGCAAGCAGGCGCAACTCGAGAACCTGCCTGCCGGCTATCTGGCGTTGCTTGACGAGGCGATTGTTGCGCGCGGCGACTCGCTGGTTGTTTCGGTGCTCGGTGAAGCCCTGCGGCTCAATGCGCATGAGCGAGCGTTGCTCGGCTTTGTCGAGGTGCTCTACAACAACCCGCCGCTCGGCAGTCTGCTCCGGTCAACGCCGCGGATGCCGCTGCACTGGAATGCAACAGTGCTGGCGGCGATTCTCACTCTGTCGCGGCGTGATTGTCTGGACCTGCTTGGCAAGCAGGGCCGTTTGCAGCGGCTGGATCTGATCGAGGTCGCCTCGCAGAGCGATCTCGAAGATTTCGTGCGGGCTTCGGAGACTTGCATTCGTGTGTTCGATGCCGAGCCAACGTCTGCCGAGGCGTTGATGCGGCTGTTTCTTGAGCCGTTGGGCGAATCGCGTAATTCGCTGCAGGCATTTTCGCATCTGGGTGCAGCCCGGCTGCGTGTCGCCGACGCACTCGCATACGCCTGTACCGAGCAGGTCCAGGGCGTCAACGCGCTGTTTCATGGCGCTCCCGGAACCGGCAAGACGGCGTTTGCCACCGCATTGGCGAACGACTGCGGGCTGGTCGCCTATGCGGTCAGGACCACCGGTGACGACGGCCTAGGGCTGGAGCGGCGCGGACGCCTTTCCGCGTATGTCCTTGCGCAGTCGCTGCTCACCGACCGCCCCGGAAGCCTGTTGATCTTCGACGAGGCCGAGGATGTCTTTCACCAGCACGGTGATTTCTTCGCAGCGCTGAGCGGTTACTCGCCGAGTCGCGACAAGGGTTGGCTGAATCGCTTGCTCGAGCAGAATGCGGTGCCGACCATCTGGATCAGCAACGCTGTGGACGGCATGGATCCGGCGGTACTGCGTCGGTTTCTGCTGCCGCTCGAGTTCCGGATCCCGCCACGGCGGGTGCGCCGGTCGATGGCCGAGCAGATGCTGGGCGACCGTGGCGTCTCCGACGAACTGCTCGACCTGCTTGCTGACGACGTGTCGTTGTCGCCAGCGCTGCTGCGGGCTGCGCAGCAGCTGATCAGCCTGCTTCCTGCGCACGATCCGGATGCCACCGTTCGAGACGGCATCCACGCGCTGCGCGCACTGTCCCGTCCACAAACGGCGAGCGTGGTGCGCCGCTCGCTGTTACGACCGGATCTCGACCTGCTCAATCTCGATGGTGTTGCATCGCCCGCTGCGCTGATCGCCGGCATGCAACGCACTGGGAAAGGGCGACTTTGTCTGCACGGCGTCCCTGGCACCGGCAAGACGCAGTTTGCCGAACTGCTGGCGGAAGCGCTGGGACGGGAGCTCAAGGTTGCCAGCGCCTCGACGCTGCTCAGTCCGTATGTCGGTGAAACCGAGCGGAACCTCGCCGAGCTGTTCCGCGATGCCGACCCGACGCAGGTGGTGATTCTGCTCGACGAGGTCGACAGCTTTCTGGCCAATCGCCGTCATGCCGAACGGAGCTGGGAGCGCACCCAGGTCAACGAGCTGTTGCAGCAGATGGAACGCTACGAGGGTGTGTTCATCGCTGCGACCAACATGATCGATGCCATCGATCCGGCTGCACTGCGGCGTTTCGATCTGAAGATCGGATTCTTTCCTCTTGCGTCCGAACAGCGCGAACGCGCCTTCGCCAGCGCGGTCGGTCTGTCGAGCGAGCAGCGCCTGCCGGAAACGGTGCGGCGGCGTCTCGCCGAACTCAACGAGCTGACGCTGGGCGACATCGCCACTGTCTGTCGGCAACAGGACGTGTTCGGCGAACCGTTGGCGATGCAGCAGTTCCTCGAGCGGTTGCGCGTCGAACATGCAACACGCCGTCAGATCTCCGCCCGGGAACGGTAAGTTCAGGACCGGAAAAAAGAACAGGGAGTCAACCCAAACATGCCGATTGTCCATCAGAACCGGCTCGAACGGGTCGACATGATCTGCTCGGTGCTGCGTGGCCCGGGCACGCACATGTCGCTGTGTCACGACGTCAATCGTCTCATGAACGCACTGGAACACCTCTATGCCGGCGCCAACGCCAAGGCCCGGCAGCGTGCGATGCAGCGTGATCTGCGTGAACTGGTTGCCAGTGGACGGATCGAAGTCGTCAATCCTGGCGGCCGTCCGCTTCGTTACAGGCGTTGCCTGCCGTCGTCCAATGACGACACCGTCGCGATCGATTATCAGTTGGAGAAGGCACGTGGCTGGGTTGCGCAAGCGATCAGCGATGGCGATTTCAGCGGGCTGTGGCGGCGGCTCGTGCACCATGACGAACTGCCGCTGCTCACCGAGCGTCAGGTGTTTTTACAGCCGCACTGTCTGGTCTTGCGTCCAGCCAGGGTGCTGCCGACGGTGCTGTACGCGCTGGTCTGCGCGCTGGCGCGCAACGTGCCGGTGACGCTTGACTACCAGCCGCCGAACGCTGAACAGCAATTGTTGGCACTGCATCCGTTGTGCCTGATCCAGCGCTGCTCACGCCTGCATGTCAAGGGGCTGATCGATACTGACGAAACACCCGTGACGCTGCCGATTGATCTGATCGACAGCGCCACGCCGCTTTTCGAGGAAACCAGCCGTGTGTTGTGTTCGGCATCGTCGTTGTCATGCGTCTCACCGAGTGAACCCGATGCGGCTGCCGGCTCGATGGTCGAGCTGTGCATTCATGTGCGTGGCGCATTGTGCGAACTGTTGCAGGTCTGTCCGCTCGGTGATGATCAGACCATGCGACGTTTACCTGCCGGCAGCGAATTCGACGCCGAGGTTCATGCATCGGTACTCGACACTGATGGATTGCTCCGGTGGTTGCTGGCCGGCGGTGATGCGCTCGAGGTCATAGCGCCAACCCGGCTGCGAAACCGATTGCGTGTCCAGGCGATGAACATGCTGGGTGCGTATCTGCGCGATGTGTGATCGCGCAGATACATGGTGTGATCACTCCCTCAGAAGCCAACCGTAAAGCCAAGACTGATTGCATCGTCTAATGAGGAGTAGCGCAGGTATTCCACGCCGATCGACACACGGTCAGCGAATGCATAGTCGATGCCGACTCCGAAGGTGCTGTAATTCTCTCGGGCTCTCTCACGGAGACGAAACGGCGGGAATGGTCGAGCTGTTTCGAGCGTGACCTCGACCTGTGCGGTGGTATAGCCAGCCACCGCATACAGCATCACTGGGTCGATCGGCAGCGTAAACAACGCATACGCTCCAAAGATGCTCTGAATGGACGTCGTTAACTGAATCGGCACGCCGTCTTCAATCAATACCTGGGTATCATCGTCAACGCCGACGCCAAACCTGCCTTCAAGGCGCAGCATATCGTTCACCACGATGCCGACTCGACTGAGCAGGACGCCCAGCTTAATATCATTGATTTCGGCATCGCCATCCGAGGAGATGCTCGCAGCCTGTAGTCCGCCGTAAACGCTGCCGGGTGGCAGTGCGTGCGCAGCGTTGGATCCGGCAAGCAGTGCTGCTGCGAGCGCGAAGGTGGCAAGCGTCCAACCAGCTCTGGTGGTGGTCGATACAGTCTTGTTGTTCATTGTGCGTCGTTCTCCTGTCGCAGGGAAGGTCCGTCAGACCAACCAATCGTAGAGCGAAACATGCCGTGATTGCCGGAGAAAAATAGGGGAAAATCTGTGCGACGTTCGAAAATGAACCATCCGAGACAACGTTGATCATCAAAGGCAGCATGCCATGAGCGGTTTTCTGAAAAGTCTGCGAACCCGTCTTGAAACCCGCCGGCAGCGCGAGGCAGCTGCTGCTGCACCACGCCGAACGGTGACGCCACCGCAGCGCCCGGCGCCGGTGCTGACCGGCACCGGGCGGGATTACACGGTCATGGCAGAGAACGACCGCGCGCTCAAGCTGCACCTGCCTGAAGCGGCCTGGGTCGCACTCGACGAATTGCGCAGCAAACACCAGTCCAATTTCTCGACATTGCTGCGTCATGTCCTGTTCATCTATCTCTACGGCCGTTACGACCTGATCGCCTTGCTTGAGCGTGGCGAGACGCAGTTCGACCTGATCGAGCACGGCGGTAGTGGCCGCTTCGCGCGCGTGCCGGCTGCCGACAACCGCACCGCCGATCTCGGCAAGAACGATCACAGCATCAAGACCTGGATTCCATCGCAGATGCATGCCGACCTGTCTGACGCCGCCGCCGAGCGCGGCATTCCGCTGTCGGTCTTCGTTCGGGAAATCGTGGTCAGCTATCTGTTCGGACATGTGGCGCTGCCCGAGCGTCAGCCGGTTCAGGCGGATTGACACAGCGACAAGGCCGCTTTTTCATCTGGCGCATCACTGCCGATCGGGCTTTCAGCAGCGGATGCGCGTCGCGATCGGTATCAAGTAACTCTGTGCAGCGCGGTGCATTGTCGTGCCCTGGGCAAGCGTGGTGTGCATTGCTTGCAGCGGCGGCAGCAAAGTCGCTAAGGTTGCCTGCTGCGCTCGATGTCAGACGGTCGAAGTCGGTCAAGCAGGCTGACGCGGTCGGCATTCCCGTCGGAATCAGGCGCTGAGCCATGCCCTGAACCAGAATCAGAACACGTGCTCGCCAGGAGGAGTCGATGGCCATCATCACCACGATTGACGACTTGCGTCGCCTGCATCGACGTCGGACGCCGCGGATGTTCTACGACTACGCGGAGTCGGGCAGCTGGACCGAACAGACGTTTCGCGAGAACACCACCGATTTTGCGAAGATCCGGCTGCGCCAGCGGGTCGCGGTGGACATGACCGGTCGCACCACGCGCTCGACGATGATCGGTCAGGACGTGGCGATGCCGGTGGCGCTTGCGCCGGTCGGGCTGACCGGCATGCAGGCCGCCGATGGCGAGATCAAGGCAGCGCGCGCCGCCGAGCGATTCGGCGTGCCGTTCACGCTGTCGACGATGTCGATCTGTTCGATCGAGGATGTTGCTGCACACACCAGCGCGCCGTTCTGGTTCCAGGTCTACACGCTGAAGGACGATGATTTCATGCGCCGTCTGTTCGACCGTGCGCGCGCCGCGCAGTGTTCGGCAATTGTTGTGACTGTCGATCTGCAGGTGCTCGGTCAGCGTCACAAGGATTTGAAGAACGGGCTGTCGGCACCGCCCAAACTGACTGCCAGTTCGATTGCCAATCTGGCGACGAAAATTCCCTGGGGCCTGGAGATGCTGCGGACCAAGCGGCGATTCTTCGGCAACATCGTCGGTCATGCCAAGGGGGTGACCGACCCGACCTCGCTGTCGGCGTGGACCGCCGAGGCGTTCGACCCGGCGCTCGACTGGTCGCGTATCGCGCAGTTCAAGGAGTGGTGGGGTGGCAAGATGATCGTCAAGGGCATCATGGAGCCGGAGGACGCGCGCCGTGCGGTCGAGAGCGGTGCCGACGCCATCGTGGTGTCGAACCATGGTGGCCGTCAGCTCGACGGCGCACCGAGTGCGATCCGGATGCTGCCGTCGATTGTCGAGGCGGTCGGTGATCGCGTCGAAGTGCATTTCGACAGCGGCATTCGCTCTGGGCAGGATGTGATGAAGGCGTTGGCGCTCGGTGCGCATGGCACCTGGATCGGCCGGGCGTACGTCTACGGACTTGGTGCGCTCGGCGAGGCTGGCGTCACGAAATCGCTCGAGGTGATCCAGAAAGAACTGGACGTTACCATGGCGCTGTGCGGCGAGACCGACGTCCGCAAGCTTGGCCGCCACATGCTCTACGTGCCGCAGGGTTTCGACGACCCGACCGTGCTGTTGTAGGGCAGGGCGGCATGGCGGTGGGGTACCGCCATGCCGCGCCGTCAACTGGCCGCGCCGCTAGCCGTACTGGTTGACGACCGTCTTGGTGATGCAGAACTCTTCGAGCGCAGAAAAGCCTTTCTCACGGCCGTAGCCGCTTTTCTTGACGCCACCGAACGGCAGTTCGGCACCACCCGCCGCACCATAACAGTTGATGAACACCTGCCCGCAGCGCAACCGTCGGGTGATGCGATGCTGACGGCTGCCGTCGCGCGTCCAGACAGCGGCGATCAGGCCGTAGTCGGTGGCGTTGGCGAGTCTGATGGCGTCTTCGTCATCGGTGAACGGCATGACCGAGAGGACCGGCCCGAACACTTCTTCTCTGGCGAGCAGATCGTCCTCGGGTACCGGCCCGAACACCGTTGGCTGTACATAAAAGCCGTTGGCGGAACACGCGGGCGCAATTGCGCCACGGGCCAGCACCGGTACATTGTTGTCATGGGCGTGTTGCAGGAAGCGCTTGACGCGTTCCTGCTGCTTGCGGCTGATCATCGGGCCGCAGTCCAGATCCATCTCGGGTGTTCCAGCGCGAACCCGCGAGAATCGCTCTTGCAATGCGTTGACGAATGGCCGCAGGATCGATTCGTGCACCAGCACACGGCTGCCGGCCGAGCAGGTCTGGCCACCGTTTTGCAGGATGGCGCCCACCACCAGTGGTAGGGCTGCGTCGAGATCGGCGTCTTCGAACACCAGGTGTGGTGATTTGCCGCCGAGCTCCATGACGCAGGGCGTGTAGTTGGCTGCCGCTGCGCGCTGCACCAGGACCCCGGCTTCTGGCGAGCCGGTGAACGAGATGAAATCAATATCCGGATGCGCCGAGAGCGCGGCACCGGCGGTGGCGCCTTCGCCGGTCACGACGTTGATGGCACCGGCGGGAAATCCCGCGCGGGAGGCCAGTTCGGCGAGTCGCAACGGCGTCATGCAGGCGTCTTCTGCCGGCTTCAGAACGGTTGCGTTACCGACTGCCAGAGCTGGGGCAATCGTGCGGCCGAACATCTGCGCCGGATAGTTCCAGGGGATGATGTGCCCGGTGACGCCGTGCGGTTCGTGCACCACACTGACCGCGTATCCGTTCAGGTACGGAATGGTTTCGCCGTGAAACTTGTCGGCGGCGCCGGCGTAGAACTCGAAGTAACGGGCGACTGCGGTGATGTCGGCAGCGGCTTGTTTCATCGGCTTGCCGGTATCGCGTGCTTCCAGCGCAATCAGCTCGTCGCGGTGATCGTCGATTATCTGCGCCATGCGCATCAGCAGGCGGCCGCGCTGCAAGGGGTTGAGCGCACCCCATTCGCCGTTGCGGGCCGCACGCGCAGCCCGCACAGCCGTATCGATATCGGCCGCATTGCCGTTGGCAATGGTCGAAAACGTTTCGCCGGTGGCTGGTTCGACCACGGGTATGGTGTCAGTGCTGGATGCGTTGCACCAGTCGCCAGCAATATACAGTTGCTTCATCGTTCGAGACTCCTCCGCCATGCGTCTGCCATCAAGTGCTCAGTCGGTCAGCCGGTCAATGGCTGCTGGTGATCCACCCTTGAAAAAACATCTTCAGTATACAGAAATGATGATCGGTTGATGGTCGCTGCTGCGACCATCTGATGTCGCTGCGCATCGGTGCGCGCTCTGCTAGACTGCAGGGTCACACGACGCAGTACAGTCATGCTGATTGTTGTCGTTCTGATGAATCTCCTCTCGACTGCGCCTGCAGCGTCGTTTCAACCGGGAACCTGGCATGGCCACGATCGACTTTGACGCGTTCTCCTGCGTCGACATGGCTGTCGGCACCATTGTTGGCGCCGAATTGAATCACAAGGCGCGGGTGCCCGCCTATGTCTTGAAGATCGACTTCGGCGCCGAGCTCGGCGAGCGTACCAGTTCGGCGCAGCTGACGGTGCGCTACAGCGCCGAGGAGCTGGTCGGCAGACAGGTCATTGCGGTGATGAACCTGGCGCCGAGGCGGGTTGCCGGTGTTCGATCCGAAGTGCTGGTGCTTGGCGCGCTGGGGGCTGATCGCGACGTGGTGCTGCTCGAGCCGGGCGCGCCGGTTGCCAACGGAGCACGGATTGCCTGACGCACTGCGCATCATCGGGCTGTTCTGCATCTGCACGCTGGCCGGTCTGGTGGCGTTCTGGCTCGGTGTGCCGCTCGCCTGGATGGTCGCGCCGATGCTGGTCAGCGCCGCGCTGAGCCTGGCCGGTTTCAGTGTGCGGCTGCACCGCGGCTGGCGTGCCATCGGCCAGGTGCTGGTTGCGTCGGCGGTTGGTGTGCACTTCACCCCGCTGGCGCTGCTGCAAACCGCGACCAATCTCCATTTCATCGTGCTGTCGGCGCTGGCAACCGTGGTTGGTGGTGTGTTGATCGGGCGTCTGCTGGCGCGGATGTCGCACGCACACGCTGCCACGGCGCTGTACGCCAGCGTGCCTGGCGGACCGGCCGAGATGTCGCAACTGGCATCAAGCCATGGCGGCAGCGGCGGGCTGGTTGCCGCCGCGCAGACGCTGCGCATCGCGCTGATCATTCTCGTCATTCCCATGGTTCTCTGGCTGCTCGGCAACGACCTGTCCGGTGGCGTGCCGGCAGCGTCCGACGCGCGATCGGTGCAGCCGTTGCTGCTGGCAGCGGTGCTGTCTGCCGGCGTGGTCTGTGCGCTGCTGGCACGGCGGCTCGGGCTGGTGGCGGCGTTCTTTCTTGCGCCGCTCGGTGTCTCGGCGCTGTTATCGGGGTCGGGAGTGGTCGAGCTGCATGTCCCGTTCGCGTTGATCGCGCTCGGTCAGATCCTGATCGGCACCACGCTCGGGCTTGCGTTCAACCGCGCCATGTTTGCCGAGGCGCCTGGATTCATCGTCTGGTCGGTGCTGATGACCTTGCTGATGATCGGCTTCTGCGCCGTCCAGGCGTGGATCATCAGTGGCTTCACTGATCTGCCGTTGGCGACGCTGCTGCTCGCCACTGCGCCGGGCAGCGTCACCGAGATGTCGGTCACGGCGGAAGTGCTCGGGCTGGGGGTGGCCATCGTCGCCGCGTTTCATATCGTGCGGATCTTCATCATTCTGCCGTTGGCAGCACTGCTGTTCCGGACTTTGCCTCGGATCGACGATGGCGAGGCGTTGTAACCGCTCGAGCAACGGCTTTGGCGGCGGCGCGGGCAGGGCCGCCGCCAGCGCTCGTGAACAGACCCGCAGTGTGGTCGATCAGGCCGAGCAGGCTGCGGCCATTGCCTGCGCCACGCGCGAGGCCGGCGAGCGGCCGAGTGCTGCGCAGATCCACCGCCCGGTTGCTGCCAGCGCATCCAGATCGACGCCGGTCGCAATGCCCATGCCGTTCAGCATGTAGACCACGTCTTCGGTGGCCACGTTGCCCGATGCGCCACGCGCATACGGGCAGCCACCGAGCCCTGCAACGGCGCTATCAATGGTGCGGATACCAAGTCCCAGCACCGCATGGAGATTGGCAAGCGCCTGGCCGTATGTGTCGTGGAAGTGCGCGGCCAGTTGCTCGATCGGCACCTGTTCGGCAACCGTCTCGACCATTCGGCACGCCTGTGACGGCGTGCCGACACCGATGGTATCGCCGAGCGAGATCTCATAGCAGCCCATGCGGTGCAGTGCAGCGGCAAGGTCGGCGACCGCCCGCGCATCCACGTCGCCCTCATACGGGCAGCCGAGCGCGCACGAGATATACCCGCGCAGCCGAACGCCATTGGCGTGCGCCGCCTCGGCAACGGCCTCGAAGCGGGTCAGGCTCTCGGCAATCGAGCAGTGGATGTTGCGTTGTGAAAATGCCTCGGATGCGGCAGCGAAAACGGCTACCTCATCGGCACCGGCAGCCAGCGCATTGTCGAACCCTTTTCGATTCGGCGTCAGCACCGGGTAGCGCACCCCGGCGCGACGCGCGATACCGCGCAGAACGGCGTCGTGATCGGCCATCTGCGGCACCCAGCGCGGCGAGACAAAGGCAGTCGCCTCGATCACCGTCAGACCGGCGTCGGCAAGACGGTCGATCAGCTCCAGCTTGACCGCGGTCTCGATGGGCGTGGTCTCGTTCTGCAGCCCGTCGCGTGGGCCGACTTCAACCAGCGTGACATGCTCGGGACAGGGCATCGATCAAGCCTCCTCGTCGTCATCGGTGTCGTGCAGGCCGAGCAGTTCGCTGCCGTCGCTGACCTGGTCACCAACCGCAACATGGACGTCGGCAACCATTCCATCGCCTGCGGCACGGATGGTGTGTTCCATCTTCATCGCTTCAAGCACCACCAGCGGCTGCCCGGCAACGACCCGGTCGCCGGGCTGCACATGAACGGCGCGGACCAGCCCCGGCATCGGCGCGGTCAGACTGCTCTGCACCGTCTGATCGTCAAGCTCGGGGCGCAGCGGATCGTGGAGTTCCAGTTGCCGGACATGCTCGTTGATCGCGACCGTCAGCTGCGCACCATCGTGCAACACCCGCGCCGTGCAGTCGTTGCCGTTGCAGCGCAATCGCAACCGTCCATCGGCTGCGAGGTGGCCGCTTACCAGTTGCTCGCCACCGGGAAGAGCGAGCAGAAACCCGTCACCGCGTGGTCGCGCCAGCACCGTCAAGGCGGTTTCGCCATCGCGCAGATGCACGGGCAATGGATTGTCGCAATTCATCCACCAGCCGTCGACCGCGCTCCACGGCGAGTCGGGTTCGTTACTCGCGCCAGCAACGGCTGCAGCCGCAGCGCGTCGGCGCAACAGGACGGACAGCGTTGCAGCGGCCAGTACCTGATCGCTTGCCGGTTCGACGGTCGGCCAGAGCGCTTCGCGATGGGTGTCGATGAAACCGGTGTCGACGCCACCGGCAGCGAACACCGGGTGCGCCGCGATGCGCGCCAGAAAGGCCGTGTTGGTGACGGTGCCGACGACCAGAAACTCGGCGAGCGCCTGACGCAGACGACGCAGTGCGGCTGCGCGGTCACGGTCATGCACGATGAGTTTGGCGATCATCGGATCATAATGAATCGAGATGCTGTCACCTTCGCGGATGCCGGTGTCGATACGGACATGCGCATTGACGCTTGGCATGCGCAGCTGGCGGATCGTGCCGATCGCCGGCAGGAAGTCCTGGTCCGGGTCCTCGGCATAGACACGCGCCTCGAAGGCATGGCCGTTGATGGCAAGCGCGTCCTGCCCGCACGGCAACGGCTCGCCGGCCGCCACCTGCAGCTGCCAGGCGACCAGATCCTGGCCGGTGATCAGCTCGGTGACCGGATGTTCGACCTGGAGCCGGGTATTCATCTCCATGAAGAAGAACTGACCCTCGGCGTCCATGATGAACTCGACGGTCCCGGCGCCGGCGTACCCGATCGCGCGCGCCGCCGCAACGGCCGCAGCACCGATCTCTGCGCGTCGTTCCGCATCGATACCGGGAGCGGGTGCCTCTTCGATGACCTTCTGATGCCGGCGCTGCACCGAGCAGTCGCGCTCGAACAGATGCAGGCAATTGCCGTGGGTGTCAGCAAACACCTGCACTTCGACATGCCGTGGCGAGAGCAGATACTTTTCGATCAGCACATGGTCGTCACCGAAGGCTGCTGCTGCCTCGCGTCTTGCCGAATCCAGTTCTGCGAGAAAGTCGGTGGCCCGGTCGACGCGCCGCATGCCCTTGCCGCCGCCGCCCGCCGATGCCTTGATCAGAACCGGGTAGCCGATCTGTTCTGCCGCCGCCGCAAGGACCGCTGGCGTCTGGTCGTCACCATGATAACCCGGGACGAGCGGGACGCCGGCTGCGGCCATGATGGTCTTGGCCGCACTTTTCGATCCCATTGCCTCGATGGCTGATGCCGGAGGACCGATGAAGACGAGGCCGGCGTCGGCGCAGGCACGGGCAAAGGCGGCGTTCTCGGAAAGAAACCCGTAGCCGGGGTGGATGGCCTGCGCTCCGCTCTCCAGGGCGACTTCCAGAATGCGAGAGGCGTTGAGATAGCTCTTGGCCGCCGGCGCTGGCCCGATCAGCCAGGACTCGTCACAGGCAGCAACATGCAGGGCATCGACGTCGGCTTCGGAGCAGACCGCCACCGTTCGCACGCCGAGCTGGTTGCAGGTTCGCGCCACCCGACAGGCGATTTCGCCGCGATTGGCAATCAGAATCTTGTCAAACATGTGCTTTACCCATGATCACGCGTTGCCACCTTGCTCATGACACCCAGTCCGGGCGGCGTTTGCCGAGAAACGCTGCCACACCTTCCCGGCCATCGGCGCTGACGCGCTGCGCAGCAATTCGCCGTGACGTCTCCTCGATCAGCGCCGCATCGATCGGGCCGCGACTGACGTCACGTGCCAGTTGCTTTGCTGCAACCATCGCCTGCGGACCATTGCCGCGCAGCGTTGACAGGAGTGTGGCAAGCCGTTCATCGAGCAGGTGATCGGCGATCACCTCGTGGACCAGGCCGATCCGTAATGCCTCGGCGGCATTGAAACGCTCGGCAGTGACGAAGTAACGGCGTGCCTGCCGCGCGCCGATGCAGTTGACCACGTAGGGCGAGATCGTTGCCGGCGTCAGTCCGAGTCGCACTTCGGACAGCGCGAACACCGCCGACTCTGCCGCCAAGGCGATATCGCAGCAGGCAACCAGCCCGACACCACCGCCGAGCGCAGCGCCGTGCACGCGGGCAATGGTCGGTCGCGGCAACGCGTCGAGTGTTGCCATCAGCCGGGCCAATGCTCTGGCGTCGGTCAGATTGTCCGCTTCGCTGTATCCGGCCATGCGGCGCATCCAGTTGAGATCGGCACCGGCCGAAAAGCTCGGACCAGCCCCGGACAGCACCACCACACGGACTGCCGGATCGTCGGCCAGATGCTCAAGCTCGGCAGTCAACGCGGCGATCAGTGTGTCGTCGAAGGCGTTGTGGCGTTCGGGACGGCTCAGCGTCAACGTGGCAACGCCAGCGTCGTCAGTGCGTTCAACACCTGTGGTCGTCATGCGCGTTGGCTCCCGGTATGTGTGTCATCAGAATCGGAACTGACCAAAGCGGGTCTCCTCGATGGGTGCATTGAGACTCGCCGCGAGGCCAAGACCAAGTACGCGCCGGGTGTCAGCAGGGTCGATCACGCCGTCGTCCCAGAGCCGAGCCGTGGCGTAGTAGGGGTGCCCCTGCGTTTCGTACTGCGCGCGAATCGGCGCCTTGAACTGCTCTTCGGCCTCGTTCGACCAGGCCTTGCCGTCCCGCTCCAGCCCGTCACGGCGCACCTGTGCAAGGACGTTGGCCGCCTGCTCGCCGCCCATGACCGAGATCCGTGCGTTCGGCCACATCCACAGAAAGCGTGGCGAATACGCTCGACCACACATGCCATAATTGCCTGCGCCGAAACTGCCGCCGATGATCATCGTCAGTTTCGGAACGCGCGCGCACGCAACCGCGGTGACCATCTTGGCGCCGTCCCGGGCGATGCCGCCGGACTCATACTTGCGGCCAACCATGAATCCGTTGATGTTCTGCAGAAAGATCAGCGGAATCCGGCGCGTGCAACACTGCGTGATGAAGTGCGTGCCTTTCAGCGCCGACTCGGAGAACAGCACGCCATTGTTGGCAACGATGCCGACCGGATAGCCGTACAGGTGGGCGAGACCGCAGACCAGCGTGGTGCCATAGTTCGCCTTGAACTCGTCGAACGCCGAGTCGTCGACGATCCGCGCGATGACCTCGCGGACGTCATACGGGACGCGGGGGTCGGATGGAATGATGCCGTACAGCTCGTGCGGGTCGTGCCGTGGCGCGACCACCGGGCGTTGCTGGAGGCTAGGCGGCCTGCGGCGGTTGAGGCCGGCGACCGCACGCCGCGCCAGCGCCAGCGCGTGAGCATCGTTCACCGCAGCATGATCGGCGACGCCGGAGATGCGCGTGTGCACATCGGCGCCACCAAGATCCTCAGCCGACACCACTTCGCCGGTCGCCGCCTTGACCAGCGGCGGGCCGGCCAGAAAGATCGTTCCCTGTTCGCGAACAATGATGCTCTCTTCAGCCATCGCCGGGATATACGCGCCGCCCGCAGTGCACGACCCCATGACGACGGCAATCTGGGCAATTCCCTGCGCTGACATTGTCGCCTGGTTGTAGAAGATGCGACCGAAGTGATCACGATCTGGGAAGACGTCATCCTGAGCCGGCAGAAAGGCGCCACCCGAGTCGACCAGGTAGATGCACGGCAGGTGATTCTGCGCGGCGATTTCCTGCGCGCGCAGATGCTTCTTCACGGTCAACGGGTAGTAGGTCCCGCCCTTGACCGTTGCATCGTTGGCGACAACCACGCATTCCTGCCCGGCAATCCGGCCGATTCCGGTGATCAGCCCAGCGGCTGGCACCTGATCGTCGTACAGCCCGTGTGCGGCGAGTTGCGAGAGTTCGAGAAACGGCGAGCCCTCGTCGAGCAGTGCGCGAATCCGGTCGCGTGGCAACAGCTTGCCCCGCGCGAGATGGCGTTCGCGGGCTCGCTCACCGCCCCCTTCGGCGACGCGTGCGACGCGCTGCCGAAGGTCGTCGACCAGCGTCTGCATGGCATCACGGTAACGGGCAAACTCGTCACCACGGGTGTCGATCCGGCTGTTGATGACAGTCATGGTCATCGCCGTCACGCAGTTTCGGAAAACAGTTCGCGGCCGATCAGCATGCGCCGGATTTCCGATGTGCCGGCGCCGATTTCGTAGAGTTTGGCATCGCGCAACAACCGCCCGGTGGGGTACTCGTTGATATAGCCGTTGCCACCGAGCGTCTGAATCGCCTCGAGCGCCATCCAGGTCGCTTTCTCGGCGGCGTAGAGAATGGCTCCAGCGGCATCCTTGCGGGTTGGCATGCCGCGGTCGCAGGCGCGACCGACCGCATAGACGTAGGCCTTGCAGGCGTTCATCGTCGTGTACATATCGGCGAGCTTGCCTTGCATCAGTTGAAATTCGCCGATCGCCTGCCCGAACTGCTTGCGCTCGTGAACATACGGGATCACGACATCCATGCAGGCAGCCATGATGCCGAGCGGGCCGGCGGCGAGCACCGCGCGTTCGTAATCGAGTCCGGACATCAGCACCCGAACGCCACCGCCGACCGTGCCGAGCACCTGCTCGTCACCGACCAGACAGTCCTGGAACACCAACTCGCAGGTGTTCGAGCCGCGCATGCCGAGCTTGTCGAGTTTTTGCGCGGTGGAGAAACCGGGCATTCCCCGCTCGATCAGAAAGGCGGTGATGCCGCGCGAGCCGGCGTCAGGGTCGGTCTTGGCGTAGACTACCAGTGTATTGGCGTCAGGCCCGTTGGTGATCCACATCTTGTTGCCGTTGAGGCGATAGCCATCCGCGACCCGCTCGGCACGCAGCCGCATGCCGACCACGTCAGAGCCGGCACCGGGTTCGGACATTGCCAGCGCGCCGATCTGCTCGCCGCTGATCAACCCGGGAAGATAGCGCGCTTTCTGCGCGGCGTTGCCGTTCAGGCGAATCTGGTTGACGCACAGGTTCGAATGCGCCGCATACGACAACCCGACCGAGGCCGACGCGCGCGAGATCTCTTCGATCGCAACCATGTGGGCAAGATAACCCATGCCGCTGCCGCCTTCGGCCTCCTCGACGGTGATGCCGAGCAGGCCGAGATCGCCCATCTTGCGCCACAGATCGGCAGGAAAGGTGTTGTCGGCATCGATGGCCGCAGCACGCGGGGCGATTTCCTCGGCGGCAAACGCCGCCACGGTATCGCGCAGCATGTCGAGTTCTTCACCCAGACCAAAGTCCAGAGAGGGGTAGTGCATGGTGGGTTACTCCTGCATGTGTGGACGGGCACTTTTCGCGTCTGCGGATTGCTGTGCATCGAGTAGTTGCCGGCAATGCGCGTAGGACTCTTCAAGCTCGTTCAGCGTCAGTTCGAGATCCTGGCGTTGTTGCAGCAACACCTGCCGCTTGGCGTCGAGTACGGCAAGGTAGTGCTGCAACTGTCTGGCCTCGCCATGCGCCTGTTCGTAAAGTTCGAAGTTTTCGCGGATCTCGCTCAGCGTGAATCCGAGACGCTTGCCACGCAGGATCAGCTTCAACCGCGTACGGTCTCGGCGGCGGTAGATCCGCCGTTGCCCGTCACGCTCCGGGTCGAGGAGGCCCTCGGCCTCGTAGAAGCGGATCGTCCGCGGCGTGATGTCGAACGCCCGGGCCAGCTCACCGATCGTGTAAGTCCGTTGTGACGTTGCGGCGTCAGTCATCGCAAGGCCTCGTCATGCAAGTATCCGGAACAGACAGCCAGACTGTGATTTCGATGGATCACTTAACGTTTACGTTAACGTAACATGCCATCGCTGTTCTGTCACCCTGTTGTCGCCGAAGGGTCGACGATCAGGCGCGGTCGTCGTCGGGATCGCTGGGGGTTACGATGAGTGCCTGCTGTGGAAGTCTGAACACGACCTGCGTACCAGGGCGCGCGTCGTCGATGTGCAGTGTGCCGCCAAGGCGGCGGGCACGGTCGAACATGTTGTTGATACCGCGTGATGTCCCGGATGGACGGTTGGCGACACCGAGCCCGTTATCGGCAACCCGCAACGTCAGGCCGTCGTCGGGGTCGTGGGTGACGGCGATCGTCAGCGTGCTCGCCTGCGCATGCAGCAAGGCGTTGTTGACCGCCTCCTGGAGAATTCGCAGCGTTTGTAGCACGATTTTTGGTCGCGGCGGTGGCATCTGCTCGAGTGTGATGGTCCACACGA
>LFIK01000996.1_pt1 | contig 21974 bp, 21 predicted proteins | sample 643401 | NCBI WGS metagenome assembly LFIK01 (sample SAMN03777447, study PRJNA286221) | soda lake metagenome | biome: soda lake; feature: Kulunda steppe; material: water; isolation source: sample T5-Br brine of Lake Tanatar-5 | place: Russia: Kulunda steppe | collected 2010-07
CCGCGCGACGCTCCTGAAACCACGGAGAGCACGTCGGCCGCTCAGCCGGCGATGTCGGCGCATGTGACTTCCCCCGGGGAAGGCGAAGCGACAGCGGAAGAACTCACGGCTTTGCTTCACGCGGCCCTTGCGGAAGACGACGTGATGTTTTACGGTCACGCCTCGGAGTTGGAAGCGCTCCTCGAAGAAGCAATCGCCCTCTCTGACGAAGAGAATCTGGAAACACTCGATATGCTGCTTCTCCTGGCCCAAAACTAACCCAGCGGGCACTCTCTCATGAACAAACACCACCGGATCTTCCTCAATACCCATTCCATCAGCCGAAAACTCCTTGCCTGTGTGCCCGCGTCGGCCCTGGCCGGGCTCGTCCTTTCCGTCGGTCCATTGCCGATCCACGCGAACGAAGGTTCCCCGCTCCCCCCCTGTTGCGCCGCCGCGACCGGAGCCGGGACCTTCAAGGAGGCGGTTCAACTTGCCTCGCTTGAGGCGAAGGACCGCCAGGAAGAGAATAATGGAGAGGATTCCCGGCCCGCGGAGGACCAAACCAAGGCGTCCTCGTCCAAGGATGATGACGAAGACGCAGACGGTGATCGCCGAGACCGTCGCCGCGGCCGGGGAAGTGACCGTCCGGACGAAATGGCGGTTCTGGAGCGCCTGCTCTCCATGTCCCCGGAACAGCTGGCTAATGTGCGCCGGGCGGTGGAACAGATTGAAGCGATGTCGCCCAAGCAGCGCAAGGCCCTGCGCGACCGGCTGCACGATTTCCGCGAGATTTCTCCGGAAAACCGCCGGAAGATGCGCGAAAAGTGGAGGGGGCTTTCCCAGGAAGAGCGGCGGGAATACATCCAAAAGATGCGTGACCGCCAGTGGCAACGCGTATTTGAAGACGAGGCGGAAGAAGAGAGCGACAAGAGCGAAACGCGCGAGGATTGAGCCTCCGGGGAGCGATGGCCTCGCCCGCCCAAACTTCGATCACAAGGTGAACTTCGGCGACTGGCTGAGAAATTGATGGGGGTTTTGGTATAAAACCTGGTCGATAAATTCGGCGTCACGGCCGCGCCTCCGCATTTCGATCGCCGTTTTCGGCACCGCCAAAGGATCGCTCACCCCCCAGTCGCAGGCACAATTAAGCCAAATTCGCTCCGTTCCATGCATTTCCAGCATATCGACGGCGCGGGGCGGCGTGCATTTAGATTCCGGATACAAGGTGATACCCGCCCAAAACCCCTGATCCAAAACCAGCTGGGCCGTGTGCTCTTCGACGTGATCGATAATCACCCGTCCCGGATCGATCCTTTTGTCGTTCAGCAAGGCGTCGATGATCAGGCGGGTCCCTTTCAGTTTATCCTCAAGATGGGGAGTGTGCACGAGGATCAATTGCTCGTGGCTGGCGGCCAGATCGATGTGGCGCTCGAGGATTTTCAGTTCGTTGCGGGTGTTTTTATTGAGCCCAATTTCCCCGATCCCCAACACGTTGGGGCGGTCGATAAATTCCGGAATGAGCGCGAGCACGTCCTCGGCCAACTGCAAATCCTCGGATTCCTTGGGATTCAGGCAAAGCCAGCTGAAATGAGGCAAACCAAACTTCGCGGCCCGGCGCGGTTCGTAGTCGGTCAGTTGGGAAAAGTAGTCGAAAAAACCTTCAGCGGACCGGCGGTCGTAGCCGGCCCAGAAAGCCGGCTCACACACCGCCGCGCAACCGGCGGTCACCATGGCGAGGTAATCGTCCGTCGTTCGGCTGACCATATGGCCGTGCGGTTCAATATAGCGCATGAGTCGGAGGAGGGGTCACGAGTTGACCGGCGGGGGAGCTCCGCAGGCGGCTTGGGTGGAGGCTTTCGACGCGGGCTGTTCGGATTGATCGCTCAGCCGCTCAAGAATCCGTTGGGCCCGCCCGAAGTCCGTGGAACCGAGTTCCGTCAACACCTGGCGCAACGCTTCCACCCGGAAATCGGAAGAGCCGCCGTGGCGGTCAATCCGGTCGAGAAACGCGGCGACATCGAGGAGCTTGGAACGGGCGTCCATGAACCCCAGATCCACCAGCTTTTCGGAGGCGGATGTAGTTCTGTTACGATCCGCAGCCATCGGACCGCCTCAATAGACAAGATTTTCGGCCGCGCCCCCGGTGCTGGAGCGAAGCGGGGATTCCGGTGGAGGCGGTGGCGGCGGAACCGTGTCGGAACTGGTCGGCTCCCAACGCTGGAGAGTCGACTCCTGGAGACGGTGACCGACTTGAACCCGGTTGTAATCACTTTCGGGAAGGAGGTAAGCCGACTCCTGGCCCGTCTCATTCCCTTTGACGATAATCATCGTTTTCACTTCCGCCCGCTCCATTCGCGCTCGCCCGTCGAAGGCGCTCACCTCGCCCGTCGGTTGCAATTCGCCCCCCGACCGGCGCCTTTCGATCACTTCGAAGCGGGTGTCGCGGACGACTTCTTCCTCTGCGTTTTCTCCGCCGTTATTGCTTCCGCTCGAACCACTATTCGGTGATGACTGGGTACCGCCTGTATCTTGGCAACCCGTCACCAGAAACAAACCGGGAATCGCTAGGCAAAAAAACAACCTGTGAACGAAAGATTTCATTGACCGGTACCATCGCAAAATCCGGCAAAAATGCAACTGGAAACGCGCTTTTATCCGGAGTTTGGGTTATGCACGCTCGCCCCTACATCAGAGGCGCCAACAACCTGCTTAAATCTTCTCCCAGGGTGCGGAGGAAACCCGGAGGCTTCAGTCGTTCGTTCTCAAAAACGCCCGACTTCCCGGCAATCGTTTCCGCCCACCGGTAAACCTCCGCCACCTGTTCGGAGGAATAGCAGAAGAGCCCGATCTCGTAGTTCACGAACAGACTGCGCAAGTCGATATTGACCGATCCAAACATCACGACCCGGCGGTCGATCAGAATGACTTTTGCATGGAGCATGCCCGGTAAATAAGTCAGGACCTTCGCCCCCGCCCGCTGCAATTCGCGCAGATAATGCGCCCTCGCCCAATCCGTCAGCGGATGATTCGACCGCTCCGGAACCATAATGGTGACCTCCCGGCCGGAGTGAAGTTTGAGCATCAACGACCGGTAGAGAACTTCGTCGGGAATAAAATACGGCGTGATGATGGTGATCTCCTTCCGCGCTTCCTGGATCAGGAGGAGGATAGCCTCATAAAGGGGATCCTGGGCCACATCGGGTCCGCTGGCGATCACCTGCATGATGCCCTTTCCGGTGCTCTCGGTTTCCTCGGCCAGCGGCATTTCCAGCTGTTCGCGTTCCTTCCCGGTGGCAAAATTCCAATCCGCGATAAAAATCTGGCTCATCTCCCGCACCGCGGGACCCGTCACCCGCGCTCCGAAATCCTGAAAACGAGTCGGCATCGGCTCGGGCCCCATGTACTTCGACGCGAGATTGTGCCCGCCGACAATCGCCCGTTCCCCGTCGAAAATCGCCATTTTCCGGTGATTCCTCAAGTTGGCCGACCAGCGCGAATGGATGGGCAACATCGGCATGAAGCGGGCCGTTTCGCCGCCTGCTTTGCGGAGGGAATTGACAAAATACCCGCGCGTCTTGAACGAACCCAGGGCATCCATCAACAAGCGAACTTTGACCCCCTCTTTCGCCCGTTCGGCCAGCAAATCGACGATGCGGCGACCGACGGCGTCCCGTCCGAGAATGAAGGCCATGATGTGGATCGTGTGGCGAGCCTGTTTGATCTCCTCTTCCAGCGCCTTGAACGTCTCTTCGCCGGTCAGCAAAAATTCGAGTTCGTTTCCCGACGTCGGCGGGCTCGCGGCGGCACTGAAGAGAGGATGACTTTCATCCCAACCTTCGAAATGGATCAAATGGTGCGGGTCCTTTCGGGCGTAAAGCTGGTCCTTGCCGGCCGCCAGGCGCTGAAGTTTTCGGCCGCCCAACAAGAGATACAAGGGAACACCCAGGTGGGGAATAAACACCAGGACCATCAACCACGAGAGGGTGTTGCTCGGCTGGCGTTTCTGTCGCATCAACCGGGCGATCAGCAAAATAGCCAGCAAAAAGCCGGCGATGGAAAAGATGTAGGAAAAGACCCCGGTCAGGATCCCCCACCAGACCGCCTCATCCAACGGCTCCGCCTTGGCCAACAACACAATCATGAATCGGCGCGCTTCTGTTCGTGGATGCGCTCCAGCAAAACATCCAGTGGCAGGTCTCCCAGGGAGTCGAGGCGGAGATCGGGTTCATTCATGGGAAGTTCCCGGGTGAGCTGGTTCGGCACCGCCACCGCGAAAACTCCAGCCCGCCGCGCCGCCAAAATCCCGTTCGGTGAATCCTCCAGGACAATCGCCCGCCCGGCCTCGATCCCGAGACCCTCCAGCGCCGCTAAAAACAGATCCGGCTCCGGCTTGATCCGCTCCACGTCGTCACGGGTGCGAATCAGTTCGAAACTGGACAACAATCCCAACCGCGACAAATGCCGCTCGATCCAGTTTCGATTCGAACTCGAGGCGACCGCCGTCCGGATCCCCAATTGCGGAGCTGCGGCCAGTATTTCCCGAACGCCCGGCAAAGCATCGTTGGACTCAATCAAATCATTGTAAATTTTCGACAGGCGCGGCTGCAGTTCCTCCTGGAGGATAGGTTGGCCACACTTTCGTTCCAGATCGAGGTAAGGGTTGAAACCATGGTAGCCGCTCCCGAGGCAGCTCGCATATTCGGCCACGGTCAACGAGCAGTCAAATCCGGCGTAAACCTGCTGCCAGGCGGAAAATATGGGCGTCTCCGTGTCGAGGATCAACCCGTCGAAATCAAATAAAATGGCTTGGATCACGATACTGAAAAATTTCCCGGACTCACCCGGGCTTGGAGAAGAAGACCTCGGTTATAGGGTATCCGAACGGATTTGCAACGGTTTCAGCTACGTGGAAAGAATCCGTTTTCCGGGGAAAATCAAACGGCGTCAAAGCGAGAGTGAATCCTCCTTTACCTCTAATCCGATTGACGAATCCCCGCGACGTGCCGAATGTCCCTAAAAGGGTGTTTCCGACAGCCTCTATCCGCAAGAGATGTAACCGGCACGAGATTTGGCGACAACCGATAAACATTTGTCGCCAAACGGGGTCCAAACCAGAGAGGTAGGTATTTATGAGAACGATCCGAGCGCTATTCTTCGACATCGGGGGGGTGATTCTGAGCAATGGTTGGGACTTCGAGGCTCGAAAGGGAGCCGCGGAGAAGTTTTCGCTCGATCTCGACGAAATGGAGCGACGGCACGCCCCACTTTTGGCCCCCTTTGAAAAAGCGGAAATCGGATTAGAGGAGTATTTGGACGAGGTCGTCTTTTACGAAAAACGACCGTTCACGAAATAGGAATTCTGGGCGTTTATGAAAGGGAACTCTCACCCGCTTCCCGGCGCGATCTCCATTCTGGAACGCCTGGTCGCCACCGGCCGTTACCGGATGGCGATGTTGAACAACGAGTCGATGCCGCTCAATTACTACCGGATTCACCGCTTTGACCTTCCCCGATTCTTCTCCGCCTTCTTTTCGTCCTGTTTCGTTCGAGTCCGCAAGCCGGAGCCGTTAATATTCGAAACAGCGCTGCGAATTTGGCAGTGCGCGCCGGATGAAACCCTATTTATCGATGACCGGATGGAAAATGTCGAAGGAGCCCGCGCGGTCGGTTTAAACGCAGTTTATGTATCGGAATCACAACCCCTCGAACAGGGATTGACCGAGGCCGGTGTCCAATTCGGAGCGCGACAAACGGAACGTGCCGCGAACTCTCCGCAAGGGAATGAGTAATTAAGCAAACTCGCGGAAATTTTTGCTTTATGACCTTCAGTCTCATCCCCTTTCGAGTCTGCTTGCAGGCTTTATTGGACATAATGGAAAGCGAAGCCGGGAAGCTGTTTTCCCATCCGCGCTGATTTTTTTGGCCTCTCCGGAAACCACGGAAACCCGCGCCTCGGGATTGACGCGGGCGCGCTTTTGTCGAACCTAAATAAGTTTGCCGCCGCGTCCGCGCACGAAATTTCGGGCGGCGAGTTCCTGTCATGCGAATCGGTCCTCTCCAGCTCAAATCGAATCTGTTTCTCTCGCCGCTCGCGGGATACACGAACCTGCCCTTTCGCCTGACTCTGCGCGAGATTGGCGGTCTCGATTTCGCCACCACCGACTTGGTCAACGCCCGGTCCCTTCTGGAGAAAAATCGGGTCGCCCTTCAACTGGCCCACGTCTGTCCGGAAGATCACCCGCTCGCCGTTCAACTATTCGGCGCCGTTCCCGAAGAAATGCGCGATGCCGCTCTCATGATGCAGGAAACGGGGGCTGCGGCGGTCGATGTGAATATGGGATGCCCGGTACCCAAGGTCTGCAAAGTCGGCGGAGGTTCCGCGATGATGACCGAAATGAAAAAAACCGGGCACCTGATTCGCTGCATGGTCGACGCTCTCGACATCCCGGTTACGGCCAAAATGAGGTTGGGCTGGGACGACCAAAACATCACCGCCACCGAGCTGGCCCGCGTATTGGAAGACGCCGGTGTCGCCGCCATCTTCGTTCACGGGAGAACCCGGCAACAAGGGTTTTCCGGCACCGTCAATCTGGCGGGCATCCGCTCGGTGGCGGAAGCCGTGACGCGCGTCCCGGTCATCGGCAACGGGGATGTCACCACACCCGAATCCGCCCGGGTCATGCTGGCCGAAACCGGCTGCGACGGAGTGAGCATCGGCCGGGGAGCCTTTTACAATCCATGGATTTTCGTCGAAACCCACGAATACCTGAAAACCGGACGCCTTCTCCCGGAAGCTTCTTTCGCGAAAAGATTGCAAGTGATGTCGCGGCATCTCGACCTCATGATCGATTTTTTCGGCGAGAAACGCGGCTGCCGCATGTTTCGCCGGGTCGCCAAGCGGTATTCCCGCCGGTTCGGTCCCAATAAGTTTTTCAGCCGGAGAATCGACAGCTTTAAGAACCGGGAGGATTTCCACAATCTCCTAAAGGACTACACCGAATGGCGTACTCAGTTTCTGGATGAAAGCGGCGAACTGCTTCCCCGGTTCCAACCACTGCCGCTCACCTCCTCCTTCCTGGAGAGTCCGGACCATCCGACCCAATTCGAGCCCATTGCAGTGCCCAAAGGACCCGTCGAAGTATGGTAGAAACCGGCTCGAAGCAACCGTCCCACCCGGCGGCTCTCACGATCGCCGGTTCCGACAGCGGGGGCGGGGCCGGAATTCAGGCCGACCTGAAAACCTTCTCCGCCCGCGAAGTCTTCGGAACCTCGGCGATCACCTGCCTGACCGCGCAAAACCCGGATTCAGTCTCGGGTGTGTTCCCCGTCTCCCCGGCCTTTCTCCGGGAGCAAATGCTCCAGGTGAACCGCTTTTTCACCCTGGGCGCCGTCAAAACCGGCATGCTCTACTCAGCGGAGTTGATCGATGCGGTCGCCGATTTTTTGGCCGAGAATCCACACCTTCCCGTCGTGGTCGATCCGGTCATGGTGGCTACGAGCGGAGCCGTGCTCTTGGAGCCGGACGCGGTGGAAGCCCTGAAATCGCGATTGATTCCCCTGGCCTCCTTGCTGACGCCAAACCTCGACGAAGCGAACGTCCTGACGGCGGCCCGCCCGCGGAACCGTCACGAAATGGCGGACGCCGCCCGCGTTCTAAGTGATACTTTGGGAAAACCGATCCTGCTCAAGGGAGGGCATTTGACGGAAGATTCTTTGGTCGACGTTTTCGCCGAACCCGGAGGAGCGTTTCACGTGCTGGAGGAGCCTCGCATCGAGGATGTCGACACCCATGGAAGCGGCTGCACCCTGTCGGCCGCGATCGCGGCCGAACTGGCAAAGGGCGCCTCAATGCTCGACGCCATCGTCGCGGCCCGGTCTTACTTGCAACGGGCGATGCTAAACGCCGTTCGTCTGGGCAACCGGTCCTTCATTCACCACGAGACGCGTTAAGCGGAAAACCGTTCCGCAACGGTTCAGGGCAGAAGCGGCGTTTGTTTTTTCTTGCCGGAGCGGAGTCCCTCTCCAGCATAACTTTATGGCTGCCCCACCACCCCGTTCGCCTCTTGCCTGGCTCCTGATCCCGCTCGTCGCCGGTTATGTCGTGGCGTCGTTTCTGCCGGTCATGCCCGGATTTCTCGGCGGTTTCGGAGGGCTCCTTTCCGGCGCGACTCTAGTCGCCGCGTGGAGCCGGCACCGCCGGGCATTCGCGGCCTGGCCGTGGCTCGCTTTCAGCTCGGTCTTCCTTTTGGCTGGAAGCTATGCGCAACACCGCACCCAACCTCCCCCGGACTGGGAACTGCTGCCGCCCCGGGAAGCCAAGTTCACCATCCAAATCAACCGTCTGTTCAACTCGGGCGACGGACGCCACCACGGTTTCGCCACCATCGCCAAGACCGAATCCCATCTGACCGACCTGGCGGGACGCAGACTCTATTTTTCGATGGAGCCGACCCGTGGCCCCATTCCCACCACCCGCGGGACCCGGCTCCCGGTCGCGGGCGTGCTGGAAACCATCTCACCGGAAATGGCGAACGAAAGTGATTTCCACCGGTATCTCGTCGATTCGGGGGCGCACTTTCAATACCGGCAAGTCTCCTTGGTCAGGGAGCCGGTCCCGAGTCGCGGTTTCTTCGCCTTCTGCGCCAACCAGCAGAATCGATTCGAACGATTCCTCCGGCGAGGATCAATCGACAATCTGGATACGGTCAATGTCTACGTCGCCATGCTTTTGGGACAGCGCGCCGAATTGAGCGACGGGCAACGGAACGCGTTTCTCCGAACAGGGACGCTTCACCTATTCGCGATCAGCGGGCTGCACATCGGAGTCATTGCATTCGCCCTCCACAGTCTACTGGCCCTCTTGCGGATCCCGCCCAAACCCGCGGCCGTAATCGGACTTTCACTACTCCTTTGCTTTGTCGGAATCACCGGAGCCGCTCCCTCGGCCGTGCGGGCGTTCCTCATGGTCCTCTTTTTCTGGGGCGCCCGTTTTTTGGTGCGCGCGCCGAACCCGGTCGCCGCGTTGATGAATTCCGCCATCTTTGTTCTTCTCCTATTCCCTCACCAATTATGGAGTCCCGGTTTCCAGCTGTCGTATTCGGTCGTGGCCGGAATCCTGTTTCTCGGTTTGCCTCTCGGCCAATATTTCCAGGAAAGATGGGAGCCTTTCTCAGGGTTGCCGCCCGACTCCCTGAACTGGCCGCAGCGTTGCATCGCCGGCGCGATCCGTTGGGTCGCGCCGATGTTCGCAGTGAGTCTGGCGGCGACTCTCCTGAGCACCCCGCTCAGCATTCACTATTTCGAATTTTTCACCCCCGGCGCAATCCTGCTCAATCTCATCATGATTCCGGCGGCCGGTTTGGTGATTGTATCCGGGTTTATCAGCGTCGCCTTGAACCTGATCGGATTGGGCGTGGTCGCCACGGTGTTCAATCACGCCGCCTGGCTGGTGATTTCCTGCATGGAACTGGTGGTTAAAGGAAGTCCCGGCATCCCTGGACTCTTTTGGCAGGCCGAGTTTCGCACCTCGTGGCAGGGTCCGCTCATGGTTTCGACTCTCCTCGGGAGTCTTCTGGTTTGCGCCCATCGGCGATGGCAGGGGCGGTTCTTCCGTTTCTGGGTCCCTATCCTCCTGTTCGCCCTCTGGATTCTCCTCGCTGCACGATTGACTTTTCTCACGTATGGACATGCTTAAGAGGGATGAAAAGCGCTTACGAACTCGCCATGGAACGTCTGGAAAAATCGGATCCCGATGCGGTGACCCGGTTAACGGAAGAACAGAAGGGGCGTCTGTCGGAGATCGATGCCGACTACCGCGCAAAGATTGCGGAACGCGAAGTGTTTTTAAACGGCAAGCTTCGCGAAGCGGAAGTTTCCGGGGACGTCACGGGCACCGAGCAAATCCGTCAACAGCTGACGAGCGAGCGGGCGCGCCTCGAAGAAGAGCGCGACGCCAAGAAAAACGCCATCCGGACGGAGGGATAAGGACTTAGGGAAACGCCGGAACGGCGTCTGCCTCGTCAACTTCCGCCCAAGACCCGACCTACTCCTCGTCTTCGGAAGCGGTTCGTTGGACCCTGGATCCACCCGTGTCCGGGTGATTGCGCTGGAAACTGAAACGGTTCAGATCCCGCATCGAAATCTCTTTCCCTTCGTTTGGCGAAGCGGGGCGCGACATTTCCTCGACGGTGACGACCTCGGCATTTTGGTATTCCTCAACCATCCGGTTCTCCCTCACAAAATCGAAGTTTCGCACGTCGGCCATTTTACCACTTTGCGGGGCGATCTTTCGGTCGAACGTTTTCATATCGATCACGCTCGGCTGAATCATGGTCTTCTGCTTGCTCTCCTTCATATCGATAGGAGCTCGCCGTTTGCCGATGGAGTTGAACTCGGCGTGCCATTGCTTCATGGGAAAGCGTTTCGCTTCCATCCGCTCGTTTCTTTGGATATCGTGGCGCTGAATGGGAACCCGTTTGTCGATGACCCCGGAATGGCGTTCAGTCAAATTGGTCGGTTTGGGAGTATTGTCCGCCCGGGCAAAAGTCATTTCAGCCGAAGCCATTAGGGACGCTGACGCAAGCAGGGCGACCCGCATAAATTTGCAAAAACCGCTCATAGGCTCCAAAGCGTGTCATCTCACCGCCCGCTGGCAAGCCCATTATTCCGGTTCAGCCGTGCCTTCCACCACCCAATCGCGGGCTTCCGGAACTTGTTTAAAGAACTCTTTCAAGGCGGCGCTCAGATGTTCCGCGTAGCGGTAATGAGCTCCCATCCCGGTCCGCAATTCCGCCTCATAGATAAACTTATCGCCATGCGTGGAATGCTCAAACGGGGTCTGACTTCCCAACAGGAGGGCATACGGATAGGCCGCCGACCGCCGCTCCATGATCTCCCGCAACAAAGACGTTTGCTCCTGAAAAAGAGACTCATACCGACTGGCGTCAATCTCCGGCGGCAGATAAAGCCCGGCCTGAATCAATGGGGTGTAACGATGTCCGGTCCGATGGCGATTCAAATCGCGAAGCTCCGCCAGGGCGATGTTGTTCCAAGCGAAGGTCACCCGCATCCGGCGAATGGCCCGCCCGTACCGGCTGTAACGATTGGCGCGGGTTCGAAGAGCCTCCTCGACGGTCTGATCGGCCGGCAGGAAAGGCGGCGCCTCCCGGGCGACGTCCACCCACACTTCGTCGGCGAGGGGTTTCCAGGAAAGCTGGTCCAGGCCGGACTGTAAGCTTTGATCCAGCTCATCCTTCGCCTGATGGGCGTAAGATTCCTCCGCGAAACTGTGCCGCATCAATCGCGGGGAAAACTTCATCAACTCCTCGCGAATCAGGGCCGCGGCCGAACGCGCTTCCACCTGCGGAAGGGAATCGAGGTGCTTGACCGCCTCCGCCCACATCCGGGAACTCATCACCAGACCGAGGTTGGTCCGGGTCGCGAGCGGAATAAAATAGCGCGCGCGATCCAGGGCGTAGTTTTTCCGCAAACGTTTCACCACGGCCGGTTTCGCCCCTTCGGGCAACCGAACCAACTCCGGATGTTCCGTCGCCAAGGCGTCGAGCCGCTCGTATTCGTGGTTGTAGGCGGCAAAGCAATCCGCCATCAACCGTTGCCAGCGTACTGCTAAATCCGCCGGAAGGCCGGCGTCCCCGGGAGACGGCAGGTTGGACGGCGACATCGTGATGTAGCGGGTGCTCGATTCCTGGCCGTCCGCCATCTGCGATATTTCAAAAAGTTTATACGCCAACCACATCGACACATCGTCCACGGCGATGGCGATCCCCCCGGTCAAGCCGCCGATCGAGGCGTGCCCGTAATCGACGAACTTCAGGATTCGGTCGATCGACGCATCCGCGTTGGCCAAATCCACTTTTTCGAGGATCGCGCCGAGACCGTCGTTGCTCCGGCTGTAGCGGGCCAAAACCGATGCGAGGAGTTCTGGCGTGACCTTGGGATTTTGCTCCGCGCCCGGCGGTGGAACGATGGCTAAACCGGTGACTTTCATAAACTGCAAAGATGAGAAGAAATCGGCGCCAAGCCCACCTTAAAATCGACTTCGCCGACCTCTTGTTTCAACCGGCTACTGGCCGGCGTCAGTCCGCGGAGCCTCCAGCTCGGCTTCAGCCGGACGCCAGTCGATCAATTCCAGCTGGAGAAATTTTCGCCCGTTGAAAAAATTCCAGTAAATCCGGACCACGACATCGATCGATTCTCCGACCGGAGGAATGCGATCCGCCATTTTCCAAGCCACCCCGAAAATCCGTTTTCCCTGGCGATCCAGCACCTTGAAACGAAAATGCCGGTCCAGAAAAACCTCCGGGGGGCTTCGGAGAATCAGGTTTCGCAAAGCGAAAAGCGGCTCGCGATTCCCCTGTCCGAACGGGTGCAACATATCGAGCTCTTCCAAAAGCTGCTCGTTGACATCATCCAAATCGAGCCAACGGGCGACTTCGATCTCCGGCTCGATCCGCTTCCCTTTACAAGCCTCGCGAACGAGATGGTCGAATCGGGTCTGAAAAGCGGGGACGTTTTCCTTTCTTAAAGAAACGCCCACCGCCAGGGGATGGCCGCCCCAGGTTTCCAAAAGATCATCGCACTCCTGAAGAATGGCGACCAGGCTGACGCCCTCAATGCTCCGTCCCGATCCCTTGGCGAGTTCCCCCTCCGACCCGAGAATGATCGCCGGCCGGCGGAACTTGCGACTGATTCGACTGGCCACGATGCCCACCACCCCGGCATGCCAATTCTCGTCGTAAAGAATGATTCCGCACGCTTCCCCCAGTTGAGCCTCTTTCTGCTTTTCCGCGTCGAGGGTAATCTGTCGCTCGATGTCCTGCCGTTCCCGATTGAAATCATCGAGGAGTTGGGCGCTCTCCTGACAAAATTTTCGATCCTGACTCAGGAGCATTTGCACCGGTAGCGTAGCGTCGGCAAGACGTCCGCTGGCGTTGATCCGCGGGCCGATCCGAAAGGAGATGTCCATTGGACGGATCATTTCCCCCGCTTTGACGCCGGATATTTTAAGCAGGGCGGCCAGTCCGTCCCGCTGGTTGTTCCGAATCACCCGCAGCCCAAACCGGCAAATAATCCGGTTTTCGTCCAGCAGCGGCACCAGGTCGGCGATCGTCCCCATCGCCACCAGGTCGAGGTAGTCCTTCAAAATAATTTCGGAAGCCCCCACATGGTCTTCCTGGCGCAGCGCTTTCAGGAGACCGTGCACCAGTTTAAAGACCAGTCCCACCGTGCAGAGGTTCGTCCACGGCTGATCCGGCGGATCCATGACGTGTGGATTGATCAGCGTGCAATCGGCGGGGGTGGTTTCCTTCGACCGGTGGTGGTCAACGATGATGACATCGATCCCCCGTTCCCGCAGGTAAGCGACTTCCTCGACCGAATTGGTGCCGCAATCCACCGCGATGAATAAATCGATTTCCCGTTCCTCCAACACCCGGTCGATCGCGGTGCGACTCAGGCCGTACCCCTCTTCCAGGCGCCGGGGAACGATGAAATGGGGGGTCAGGCCGAGACGTTGCAGCACACTGGTCAACAGGACGGTGCTGGTGACCCCATCGACATCGTAATCGCCCAACACCGCGATCCGCTCGTCGGAGCGGAGCGCCTGCCGAAGGCGGTCCACCGCTTCGCGCAAATTCGTGAGCGCAAACGGGTCCTGGAGGTGGGCCAGGCGCGGACGCAGGAAACTTTTCGCCTTCTCCGGGTCGGAAATACCCGCCCGAAGAAGCAACTCCGCCAGAATCCGGGATGACCGGAGACTGGTGCTAAGAACGGTTATGTCCTCATCGGGGAGAGGGTTGTGTTTCCAACGCATCCAAGAGTCGCTTACTTCGAAGCCTTACTCGACGCCACCCACTCGTAATTCGGCAAAACATCCTTTCGCTCTTCCACATGGCGGCGATCGCCCTTGTGCCACCAGAAGAAGATCGGACTCGCAATGAAGATGGACGAGAAGGTTCCGGTGATAATCCCGATGATGAAGATGAAGGCGAAGTCGTTGACGACGCCGCCGCCAAACACGTAGAGCGACCCGGTGGCGAGCAAGGTCGTGAAGCTGGTCAAGACCGAGCGGGCGAGAATCCGGTTGATCGACTTGTTGACCACATCGCGCAACTTGGAATTCGGATCGAGAGTCAGCTGCTCCCGTATTCGGTCAAAGACCACAATGGTGTCATTGATCGAATATCCGACCACCATCAGGATGCCGGCCACCATAGGCGCCGTAAACTGGCGTCCACTTAAAATAAAGATCCCGATGGTCATCAGGAGGTCATGCATGACCGCGATAACCGCCCCGATGCCATACCCCATTTCGAAGCGAAGCGCCACGTAGAGAAGAATCACCACCAGGGCCGCGCCGATCGCCAGCATGGCGTTGCGACGAATCTCCGCCCCGACGGTGGGACCGATTCGATTTTCCCCCTGCAACTGGAGTCCGGCGTTGGGAAATTCTTCGTTCAGGGCGTGGAACACCGCGTCACCCATGTCAAATTCGGTTTGAATCCGAAGCTCTTCCGCCGTTCCCCCGATCGGGCTGCGATACACCGGTATCACCTCCCCGAGCTCCCGCTCCAAGGCCACCCGTTCGATTTCGGTCGTGTCCAGTCGCTCCTCGAAACTCAGGTTGATTTCATCCCCCCCGGCGAAGTCGATGCCGTAGATGCGATCCCCTTTAACCCCGATGGCGATAAGTCCGACCGCCACGATCGCCCAGGAGGTGATAAAGGCGGGCTTGCGCCATTTCAGGAAGTCGATGTTCGAATCCTGGAGGATCGAGAACATCGGGAGTTTCTTGATGAAACCGGGATTGATCAAAAATTCCAGCAGGAAGCGACTGATGACCAGGGCCCCGAACATCGAGGTGAAAATACCGATCGCGAGCGTGACCCCAAACCCTTTAACCGGTCCGGTGCCGAAGTAAATCAGGATGCTGGCCGTCAACAGGGTGGTCACATTCGCATCCACGATCGTCGACAAAGCTTTTTCGTAACCGCCGGTGAGCGAACTCTTCAACGATTTCCCCAGTCGCAGTTCCTCCCGGATTCGCTCAAAAATGAGGATGTTCGCGTCGACCGCCATACCGATCGTCAGAATGATACCGGCGATGCCCGGCAACGTGAGGGTGGCGCCAATGCTGGCCAAAACCCCGAGGATGACGATGACGTTCACCACCAAGGTCACACAGGCCACGGCGCCGGCAAACAGATAGTAACTGACCATGAAGATCAGCACCAAAACACTCCCGATGACCATCGCCTGCTGAGCGGCACCGATCGAATCCTCCGCGAGCGAAGGACCGACTTCATACATTTCCACGATCTCGAGCGGCACGTCGAGCGGGTTGTTTAGGACGTTGGCCAACTCAAAGGCTTCCCGTTGGGAAAATTGTCCGGTGATTTCAGCCGAGCCTCCGGTAATCGCCTGCCGCACCGAAGGCGCGGAGTAAAGCTCGCCGTCGAGCACGATCGCCAATTGACCGATATCCTGCTGCTGCGGCCGGTTGTCCCGTTCGATTTGACGGGTGATCTCGGCAAAGCGGCGGCCGCCCTCCGTCGTGAAATCCATCAATACCTTGAAACGGCCATACTCGTCGCTCACCGCCCGAGCCCGGGAGATCGAATCGCCGCCCAACTCAGGAATCCGGGTCACGATGTGGGGATCGCGCTCGATGTCGCCATCCCCGGTCTCCCGCTCCAGATAAAGGCGCTCATACCCCGGGGGAATGTCGTCGTCATCCGCAAAGGCCAGGGACCGATCGCGGTGAACCAGGCGGAATTCGAGAAGTGCCGGCCGTTGCAGTTCCTCGGTAATGTCCGGATTGTCACGCGTCGTGACGCCCGGCAACTGGACCTCGATCCGGCTGTCGCCCACCGGCCGGATAATCGGCTCGGACACCCCGAGCCCATCGGCGCGGGTTCGAATGATCTCAATCGCCTTTTCCAGCATCAACTCCCGCTCGTGGCCGGCGACCTGGATTTCATCCGGTTCGGCGAAAGCGAGGGTAAACGAGACGCCCCCCTGAAGATCCAACCCGAGCTGGAGACTGGCTTGGGATTGTTGAAGGATTTCGTTCAGGACCAGGTTGTTGCGGCGTTCAATGTTCCGCAACCCCTCTTCCAACCGGATGCGCGGGAAGAAACGGTGGAGGTCGATCTCCTCCGCGTTGGCGATCTCGCGCAACGCCATGAACTCCGTCATCTGGACATCCTCGGCCGCGCGCTGCTCCGCCCGATCCATGAGATCGCTGAACTCGTCCTGGTGGGCGGTCGCGTAATCCCGGATATAATCAGGGAATGGGGTGTCCTGAACAGGAACGAGATTTGAGGCCGCCCAAGCGACAATTACAGCCGTGAGCAGGAATTTCCAGACGATGCTTCCGTACATTGAATCGGGGGGGTGTGTGAGAGGGTTCAGGCTTCCTTCTTAAGGACGCTCTGGATGAAATTTCTGTTTACTTCAACCTTGGTGCTATCAGCAATTTTCAAAACGAGACGGTCGTCTTTCACGTTGGAAATCACGCCGTAAACACCGCCGGCGGTCATGACCTCGTCTCCCGTCTGAAGTTCGCTGATCATCTTTTGCAACTCCTTCTGCTTCTTGCGTTGAGGGGCGATGAGAAGGAACCACATCGCCGCGAACATCAAGCCCATGATCAGGATGAAGCCGAGGGGATTGCCTGGCTCTTGTTGAGCCAAAATGAGAGGATGGATTGAATCGATACTGATTTTCTGCATTGCGTTGATGAATGTTCTAAAGGAGATACAAACTGTCGAAAGAAACGGGAGGCCGGTGAAAACGCAAGCCCCTTAATCAGTTCCTCCCGGTTAGCAAGAAGATGTTGAAACAGCAGAAAAAGAAAAAGTGGACTATCAAGCAGGCCGTTGACTATTACGGCTTCAAGCGCTGGGGCGGGAAACACTTCTCCGTCGACCCCGCCGGATTCGTGCAAGTCCACCCGCGCGGCGACAAGGCGAGCATCAGCATCCACGATGTCGTCTGCGAAGCCGTCAGCAAAGGTTTGAAGCCGCCCCTGGTGATCCGCTTCCAGGATCTCCTCCGCCAACGGGTGGTGGAGATCAACGAAGCGTTCGCCAAGGCGATTAAGGAAGAAGCCTATGACGGCGCTTACCGGGGAGTGTTCCCGATTAAAGTGAATCAGCTTCGCGAAGTGGTGGAGGAGATTCTCGATGCCGGACATCCCTACAATTACGGCATCGAGGCCGGGAGCAAGTCGGAGCTGCTGATCGCGCTCGCCTTGCACGAAAACAAAAAAAGCCTCCTGGTCTGCAATGGCTACAAGGACGAGGAATACATCCGATTGGCGCTGCTCGGGCGCAAGGTCGGGAAAAAGGTCATGATCGTGGTCGAACAGGTCTCGGAGATCGAGCCGATCATCTCGATCTCGCGCGAGCTCGGCATCCAACCCCTGATCGGCATCCGGGCCAAACTCCTCACCCGCGGCGAAGGGAAATGGGCCTCGTCCACCGGCGAACATTCCAAATTCGGCCTCACCACCCAACAGATCCTCAACGCCTGCCGCGATCTGAAAAAGGCGGGCCTGACCGATTCGCTGCAACTGCTCCACTTCCACATCGGCTCCCAGGTTCCGAATATTTTAACGATCAAGAACGCGGTCGTCGAAGCCGCCCGTTTTTACTGCGAATTGGTCAAACTCGGCTTTCCGATGGGTTACCTGGACGTCGGCGGCGGGCTCGGGATCGACTACGACGGAAGTCGCAGCAATTTCGAAAGTTCGGTCAATTACAGCCTCGAACAATACGCCCGCGACATCGTGTTCAACATCCGCGATGTCTGCGAAAGCCGCGACGTAGCCGTCCCGGACATCATCTCGGAAAGCGGCCGGGCGGTGGTCGCGCCCCACTCCCTTCTCGTGGTCGAGGTCTTTGACCGGATTTCCAAATCCGAAGGGGTCTTCAAGATCGATCCCAAAAAAGAGAAACATCCGATCATCACCGGCCTTGAAGAGGTTTTGGCCAACCCGGGGGGCTACAGTCGCCTGGAACGCTTTCACGACGCCCTGCAAAAGAAGGAGGAAGCGTTTTCCCTCTTCAATCACGGCTACCTCGACATGGAAAGCCGGGCGGCGGCCGAGAGTCTGTTCTGGCGTATTTGCCGGAAAATCGACAGCGAAGAATCGAGCAGCGGCTACGTGCCGGACGAACTTTATGACCTCAAGAAAATGCTCGTCGACCAATACGTCTGCAATTTTTCGGTCTTCCAGTCTCTTCTGGACCATTGGGCCTTCAATCAGCTCTTTCCGATCGCCCCGCTCCACCGCCTCCGCGAACGGCCGAGCGTCAACGCGGTCCTGGTCGACATCACGTGCGACAGCGACGGAAAAATCTCCCGCTTCATCGACCTGGAGGACGTGAAGGACTACGTCGGCCTCCACCCGCTCAACGGCAACCCGTATTACATCGGCGTGTTCCTGACCGGCGCCTACCAGGACATCATGGGCGATCTCCACAATCTTTTCGGGCGCGTCAACGAGGCGCACGTTTTCCTGGACGAAGCCGAGGAGGACGGCTTCTACATCGAGGAAACCATCAGCGGCAGCAAGGTCAGCGAGATCATCGAGTTCATCCAATACAAAGAGAGCGACCTGGTTCGATCCATGAAAAAACAGATCGACCGGGCCACCAAAAGCGACCTCGTCAAACCGCGGGAAGGCACCCGCCTGCTCGATTTTTACAGCGGATTGATGCGCAACAAAACCTACCTGAACATCGAACCGGAGAGTAAGAGTCTCCGGCAATTTCGCCCCGCCTCACGCGCAAAGAAGCCCTGATCGGGGTTGCACCCGGCGAACGACATAGAATGAAACAGGACCGGATGGCACGCCCGTAGCCGCGCCCGCAAGGGCGCGGACGAACGTCAGGGCGTGGACGGACACCGGGGCGTTACCATCATTTTTAAATCATGGCCCAGCAGGATATTCTCGAACTTTTGCGGAGTAAAAACGTCTCCCCCTGGCGCATGCGCCTGGCACAATGGATCGAATCCAAACGTATTCACACCTTGGTGGTCGCCGTCATCGTGTTGAACGCAGTGATCCTCGGACTGGAAACCGACGCCGAAATCATGGCGAGCCAATGGGGGCCGTGGCTGAAAATGGTGGATCGACTCTGCCTGGGCGTTTTCATCGTCGAAATCTTGTTGAAAATGGTCGCCTTCCGGATGGTGTTCTGGCGAAGCGGTTGGAATGCGTTCGACTTCTTCGTGGTTGCGGTGGCCCTGATTCCCGGCGGGGGAGCGTGGGCGGTGTTGCGTTCCTTGCGGGTGCTTCGCGTCCTGCGCCTTTTGACCATGATTCCCTCCCTGCGGCGGGTGGTCGCGGCTTTCATCCACTCCATCCCCGGGCTCGGAGGCGTGGTCATGGTGATGGCCATTTTCTTCTTCACCGCCGGAGTTTTGGCCACCAACCTTTTTGGCGAAACGCATCCCCAATGGTTCGGCTCACTCGGAGGAAGTTTGTACACCCTTTTCCAGGTCATGACCCTGGAAGGCTGGTCGATGGACATTGTCCGGCCGGTCATGACGGAACATCCCTACGCCTGGGCGTTTTTCGTGCCCTTTATCATCATCGCAACGTTCACGATCCTCAATCTCTTCATCGGAATCATCGTCACCACCATGCAGGAACTGCATACGCTCCCCGTGCCCGACCTCTCCAAAACCGAACTGATGGAGGTCATGGAAAGAATGGACGAAGATCTCAAAAAACTCCGCGCCTCCATCGAACGCGAACGCGTGGAGCGTTAGAACCCGACTGGATCGGCAAGTTCATTTTGGCGTTATTGTTAGGTTCGTGTGTTGATCCAGAACCATTTCCCGGCCACCCTTCCCATCCGTCGCATGGCCATAGCACCGCATCGGTACCGGGCCGTGTCCGGGTTCTCCGCGCCGCTCCCGAAAAGCGGCCACGGCCTCGACGTAGGCAAGTTTATCAATAAGGTTCCGGGTGTCCCCCGGATCGATCTCTCGTTTCTCCAAACGTTTCTCAGAGAAGCCCGGACCCCGCTTGACATTCAAAATATCCTCAAATAAGGTTTTCCGGTTTAAAGTTCACTTTCAGCGAAAAGTGGGGATCTTCCCGCTTTTTTTTTTCAATACACACAACGATGAGCAGCGAAATTCTTTCAGTCCTGGAATACATGGAAAAGGAGAAGGGGATCAGTCGGGACGACATGATCGCCGCCATCAGCAATGCCATTCACACTGCTGCGCTGAAGGGTGTCAACGCGGGCCAGGACCTGAAGATCGAGATCAATTCCCGCACCGGCCATTTAAGCGCCTGGAGTTTGCTCAAGGTGGTGGACTCCGTCAGCGACCCCAAGACCGAGATCCACATTGAAAAGGCGACCCAACTCCAGCCGGACATCAAAATGGGGGACACTCTATATAAGGAGGTCGATCCCGCCTATCTCGGTCGCATCGCTGCCCAAACCGCCCGGCAGGCGATTATGCAACGGCTGCGCCAATTTGAAAAGGACCGCATTTACGACGACTTCAAGGACACCATCGGAGATATCGTTTCCGGCACCGTCCGCCGCCGCGAACGGGGCGACCTCGTCGTCGATCTCGGCCGGGCCGAAGCAATCCTCCCGCCGCGCGAGCGGGTGCCGAGCGAGGATTACGCCCCCGGCGAGCGCATTCGCTGCCTGCTCCATTCAATCGAGCCGACCACGCGCGGCCCCGAACTGATTCTCAGCCGCGCCAATCCACAGTTTGTCCGCCGACTTTTCGAGTTGGAAGTCACCGAAATCAGCGACGGAACGGTCAAGATCGAAGCGCTCGCCCGCGAACCGGGTTACCGCACGAAAATTTCCGTCTCCAGCACCGACTCCCGCGTCGATCCGGTCGGAGCTTGCGTCGGCGCACGCGGCGCCCGGGTCAAAAGCATTGTCCGCGAACTGGGCGGCGAAAAGATCGACATCGTCCGCCACCACGAGGATCCGAAGGAGATGTTGACCGAAGCGCTGAAGCCCTCGGTCCCGCGAAACATCGAAATCGATGAGAATTCCCGGACGATCTCCTTTGAGGTTTCCGATGAGGATCTGGCGGTCGCGATCGGAAAGAAGGGGCAAAACGCCCGCCTCACATCGAAACTTCTTGGATGGAAGCTCGATATCCTTAAGGAAAAGTCCCAGAAGTTCGACTTCGAAGACAAAAAGCGGATGGCCGTCCAGGGAATCAACCAGATTCCCGGGATCGAGCCCGAATTGGCTCAGCGCCTGGTCGCTTCGGGGTTTGTGAGTCCCGAAGCCTTTGTTGGCGTTGAAAAAGGCGACCTGCTCGACGCAGGCTTCACCGACGAAGAAGCCGAGAATGTCATGAAGAAGGTTTCTGCATTTCTCGACTCGCAGAAAATTTCGCCGTGAAAACACCACTTTATTATTGCTAAAGCGGGGCGCAGTTCATCTGTGACTCGCAATGGAGTTTAAAATCAGATAGTTACAGATGAGCGTAAGAATACACCAGTTGTCCAAACAGATTGGAATCGAAAACAAGGAGCTAATAGCTCTGCTCCAGGAGCGTGGGTACAAAACCGTCAAGAGCGCTTCCAGCACCATCGACAATATTTCCGCCGACGCCTTAGTGAAGGAATTCGAAACGAAACAGGAGGAAGAGGAGGTTGCGGCCGTTGAGCCCGCGGAAGCGGAGCCCCACCCCGAAGAGCCCGCCGCCGTCGAAAAGAGCGCGCCCGAAGCACCCGAGGCAGCCCCTGCTCCCGGTGCCCAGCCTTCCATCAAACTGCCGCCGGGGGTATTTGTAAAGTCGGCCGACGACGTCCAGCGCGAGCGCGAGGAAAGAGCCGCAGCGGCTGCTGCGGCAGCGAAGGAGGCAGCCCAAGCGGCCGCTCCTCAACCCCCTCCCGCACCGCCGAAGGCGCCGGAAGCTCCGGCGTCCCCTCCAGCCACACCTTCGAGGCCCGGGACACCCCCCATGCCGGC
>LFIK01000997.1_pt1 | contig 21971 bp, 16 predicted proteins | sample 643401 | NCBI WGS metagenome assembly LFIK01 (sample SAMN03777447, study PRJNA286221) | soda lake metagenome | biome: soda lake; feature: Kulunda steppe; material: water; isolation source: sample T5-Br brine of Lake Tanatar-5 | place: Russia: Kulunda steppe | collected 2010-07
CCCTTGCGCGCCGCGAAAAGGCAGGGCGGGGCTTGCATCACCGCGCATGCTGGGGTTTACGCCACGGATGCTTTACGCAGCCCCCATCGTCTGCCCTGCCGCGCAGGCCCTGCCCGAGATGCCGCCCCTGCGCGGACAGGCGGCCTTGCGCATTGCGGGCATCCGCGAGTTGCGCCGGGACGGGGATGCGCGCGACCGGGCCTTCGACCCGGCGCGCGACTCGGGCCTGACCCGCCCGCTTGCGCCGCTCTGCGGCCTTGCGCTCGATCGGCCGCGGATCATGGGCATCATCAATGTCACGCCCGACAGCTTCTCGGATGGCGGAAAGCTCGCAGGGTCGGAGGCAGCCTGCGCGCATGCCCGCGCGTTGATCGCGGCAGGGGCGGAGATCCTCGATATCGGCGGTGAATCGACCCGCCCCGGCGCGCAGGAGGTGCCTGTGGCTGACGAGATTGCCCGCACCGTGCCGGTGATCCGCGCCCTGCGTGCCGAAGGCGTGAGGCTGCCCATTTCCATCGACACGCGCAAGGCCCGCGTGGCCGAGGCGGCGCTGTCGGCCGGCGCGGATATCGTGAATGATGTGTCAGCCCTGACATGGGACCGTGATCTGGCCGCCGTGGTGCGTGATGCGGGCGTGCCCGTGTGCCTGATGCACGCGCAGGGCACCCCGCAGACCATGCAGGAGAACCCGCAATACGTGGATGTGCGCCTTGATGTGCCCGACTGGCTGCGCGCCGCGCGCGACCGGGCGATCGACAGTGGCATAGCGCCGGAACGCATCATCCTCGACCCGGGCATCGGTTTCGGCAAGACGCTTGGGCACAATATCGCCCTGCTGCAATCGCTCGCTTTCCTGCATGAATTGGATTGTGCTATTCTTCTGGGGGCGTCGCGCAAGCGGTTCATCGGCACGCTCAGCGATGTCGCGCAGGCGGATCGCAGGCAGGCCGGATCGGTTGCGGTGGCGCTGCACGGGGCAGGGCAGGGCGTTCAGATCCTGCGCGTCCATGACGTGGCTGAAACCCGCGAGGCGCTGGCGCTGTGGCAGGCGCTCGCCATGGGCACGGATGAGGATTGAGGGCATGACAACAAGGCTTTTCGGGACGGATGGCGTGCGCGGCACGGCCAACAGCTACCCGATGACCGCCGAGATGGCGCTGCGTCTGGGCGCGGCGGCGGGACGGCATTTCCGCCGCGACGGCACCGCCGGGCACCGCGTCGTCATCGGCAAGGACACGCGCCTGTCGGGCTACATGCTCGAGACGGCGCTGACCGCGGGGCTGACCTCGACCGGGCTGAACGTGCTGCTGCTGGGCCCGGTGCCGACCCCGGCGGTGGGCTTTCTGACGCGCTCGATGCGTGCTGATCTGGGCATCATGATCTCGGCCAGCCACAACGCCCATCAGGATAACGGCATCAAGTTCTTCGGCCCCGACGGCTTCAAGCTGTCGGATGCCGACGAGGCCGCCATCGAGCAGATCGTCGCGGGCGAGATCGCCCCCACCCAGCCCGCCAATATCGGCCGCGCCAAGCGGATCGACGATGCCAGCGGGCGCTACATCGAATATGCCAAGACCACCCTGCCGCGCGGCAAGGAGTTCAACGGCCTCAAGGTCGTGCTCGACTGTGCGCATGGCGCGGCGTATCGGATCGCGCCGCAGCTGCTGTGGGAACTGGGTGCCGATGTCATTCCCATCGGCGTGTCGCCCAACGGCACCAACATCAACCTCGATTGCGGCTCGACCCATCCGCGCGTCTGCGCTGCCAAGGTGCTCGAGACCGGGGCCGATCTGGGCATCACCCTCGATGGCGATGCCGACCGCGTCATCCTGATCGACGAGCGCGGCCAGATCGCCGATGGCGACCAGATCATGGCCCTGTTCGCTCGCCGCTGGGACGAGGCGCAGCTTCTGCGCGACGGGGTGCTGGTGGCCACGGTGATGTCCAATCTCGGGCTGGAGCGGTTCCTCGAGGCGCATGGAATGCGCCTGGAGCGCACGGCGGTGGGCGACCGGCATGTCGTCGAGCGCATGCGCCAGGGCGGCTGGAACCTTGGCGGCGAACAATCCGGTCATATCGTGATGACGGATTATGCCACCACTGGCGACGGGCTGATCGCGGCGCTGCAATTCCTCGCGGCGATGATCGACACGGACAAACCCGCCTCGACGCTGACCCGCAGCTTCGATCCGGTGCCGCAGATGCTGAAGAATTTGCGCTATGCGCCGGGGGTCGACTTGTTGTCGAAAGCGCAGGTGCGGGCCGCTATCGCCGAGGCCGAGGCCCGGCTGGAAGGGCGCGGGCGGCTGCTGATCCGCAAGTCGGGGACCGAGCCTTTGGTGCGGGTGATGGCCGAATGCGAGGATGAAGGGCTGATGGCCGAGGTCGTGGGCGGCATCATCGCCGAGATGGAGACAGTGGCCTGAATGGGCAGCGGCAGGACCTGCCAGAGGCGCATATGATCCTTTCCCGATTCTGCGAAATGTGTTAACGGTTTTGCGAATTTATTTTGGAGGTTCAGACTATGCTGCGATTGCCACTTGCTGCCGCCTGTGCGGCGCTGCTCGTCTTCCCACTTTCCGGTCAAGGCGCTTATGCTCAGGACCAGGCCACGCGTTCGTCCAGCCCGACCGTTGGCCTGGGCCTGTCGATTGCATTCGGCTCTGGCGGCGTCGATACGGGCGTCGGTCTGCGCGTCTTCAGCGGCAATATCCGCAACCGCGCGGTCGGGTCGTTGGGGCTCGACTACATGTTCGGCAGCCAGAGCCTGCGCGGCACGGTCGGGGTCGGGTATCTGGGCAGCAACGTCTTCGGCAGCGCGGATCTGGGCTACAACTTCAACCAGGGGGCAATCGATTACGGCTTGAGCATCGGCGGCGCAGCGACGCGCAGCCGGACGCGCGATGTGTCGCCGCCTGTATTTGAAAATGGTAGCCGCTTCGACGAGTTCTAGCTGTTTGATGGCGTCCAGCGACTCCCTTACCGCGCGCTGACATCGAACGCCCTCAGATACCCATCGACCAACGCGCGCGTCTCGGCGCTGACCGGGCGCGCGCGGGCGTAGAGCGGTTGCGCGCGGTCATCGACCGGGCGCATCCAGCCGGTGGTCGTCGCGAAGAAGCGCGCGACACCCGCCTCGCCAAACTCGGTCAGGAACCCCGCCACCACGACATCGAGATAGCTCAGCCGGATCGGGTGGTCATCCGTCGGCAGCGCCGAGTCGGCCTCGGCGATGGCATAGACCTGCGCGCGGACCGGCAGGGCCATCTCTTCCGGGCTCAGCGCGTGGCGGGCATAGCCGGCCTCGCGCGCGTCGAGTGCTGCCCAGTCGGCCCCCGGCACCCGTGCCACCAGCCCGTCGATGGCCTGCCCCGGGTCGCGCACGGCGCTCAGGAAGGTCCGCCCGAAACGGTTTGCCACGCGCCATTCGCGCCGCCAGCCCTGCACCCGCGCGGGGCGCGCATCGGGGTAGTCATGCGTCGCGCGGTTAACAAGGCTGCCATAGCCGAAGAAATACGGATCGCTCATCCCGCACTTCTGCCCGCGCGGCGCGTCGGGTGCAAGCCGCGCAGTTTCCCCCTTGCCAAGTCGGCACCTGATCCGATAGCACCATGAGACGGAAACGGGAGACACTGACCGCGCGTCAGGGCCGAAGGAGCAACCGCCCCGGTAAACTCTCAGGCAAAAGGACCGTTTTCGCGCACGAACTCTGGAGAGTGGCGCAGGCGCGCCCGCCGAAGGGATAGCGATCTCAGGCGCAAGGGACAGAGGGGGCAGGGCAGGCGGATCACCGTCTGCGGCAATGCTGGACCGGGGCGATGAATGACAGATGAGACGCTAGAGCGCACGCCGCTGCATGATCTGCATGTGGAACTGGGCGCGAAGATGGTGCCCTTTGCCGGGTATTCGATGCCGGTCAGCTACCCGATGGGGGTGATGGCCGAGCATCTGCACACCCGCGCACAGGCGGGGCTGTTCGATATCAGCCATATGGGCCAGGTGCGGTTGCAGGGGCCGGATGCGGCGCTGGCGCTCGAGCGACTGGTGCCCGTGGCGCTGGCGGAGCTGCCCATGGGGCGGCAGCGCTATGCGATGTTCACCAATGACGCGGGCGGGATCCTGGACGATCTGATGGTGGCCAATGCGGGCGATCACCTGTTCCTGATCGTCAACGCCGCCTGCAAGGCCGCCGATGTGGCGCATCTGCGCGCGGGGCTGCCGGGGATCGAGGTCAATGAGCTGACCGACCGCGCGGCCCTGGCGCTGCAGGGGCCGGGCGCGGAGGACGCGCTGGCCACGCTGGTGCCCGGTGTCGCGGCGATGCGCTTCATGGATGCGGCCGCGTTCGCGTGGGAGGGGCGGGCGCTCTGGGTCTCGCGCTCGGGCTATACGGGCGAGGACGGCTTCGAGATCTGCCTGCCCGATGATGCGGCCGAGCCATTTGCCCGCGGGCTGCTTGCGCAGAAGGGGGTCGCGCCCGTGGGCCTTGGCGCGCGCGACTCGCTGCGGCTTGAGGCGGGGCTGTGCCTCTACGGCAACGACATCGACACGGGCACCACGCCAGTCGAAGCGGGGCTGAACTGGGCGATCCAGAAGGCGCGCCGCCCCGGCGGCGCGCGCGCGGGCGGCTTTCCGGGGGCCGAGGTGATCCTTCGGGAACTGGCAGAGGGACCGGTGCGCAAGCGCGTGGGCCTGTTGCCCGAGGGGCGCGCGCCGATGCGCGCGGGCACACCGCTTTTTGCCGCAGAAGACGACCCGACGCCCGCCGGAGCGATCACCTCGGGCGGGTTCGGGCCAAGCCTGGGGCGTCCGGTGGCGATGGGGTATCTGCCCACCGCTCTGGCCACGCCAGAAACCCTGATCTGGGCCGAGTTGCGCGGGAAACGCTTGCCTGTCCGTGTGGCCCCGCTACCCTTGCGCCCGCCAACCTATCGCAAATGAGGCACGACAATGCGATTTACCGAGGAACATGAATGGCTGCGGGTCGAGGGTGACCTTGTGGTCGTGGGGATCACCGAGCACGCCGCCCAGCAACTGGGCGATGTGGTGTTCGTCGAACTGCCCGAGACCGAGGCGATGGTCGCCCGCGGCGACGAGGTCTGCGTGATCGAGTCGGTCAAGGCGGCCTCGGACATCCTCGCCCCCGTGGATGGCGAGATCGTCGAGATCAATGACGCCCTGAGCGATACGCCGGGACTGGTGAACGAGGACCCGCTGGGCGATGCGTGGTTCTTCAAGATGAAGATCGACGACATGAGCGTGCTCGACGATTTCATGTCCGAGGATGACTACAAGGATTTCCTTGGCTGACCCGCGCGGCCTCTGCCGGGCCCGCCGCCCCCGCGGCTGCCCACCCACCCACCCGCAGCGCGGGGGCGGCGGCCCCGGCGCGCGGACCCGATGTCTCTGACCTGCCGGAAGGACGCGCCATGGCCTACACGCCCAGCAGCTACAACCCGTATGATTTCGCCAATCGCCGCCATATCGGCCCGACGCCGGACGAGATGGCCGCGATGCTGGACATCGTGGGGTGCGAGAGCCTCGATCAGCTGATCGACGAGACGATCCCCGCCGATCTGCGTCAGGGCCAGCCGCTGGGCTGGGCGCCGCTGTCGGAGGGCGAGCTTCTCGACCGGATGCGCGCGGTGGGGGCGAAGAACCGGGTGCTGACCTCGCTGATCGGGCAGGGTTATTACGGCACCATCACCCCGCCCGCCATCCAGCGCAACATCTTCGAGAACCCGGCCTGGTACACCGCCTACACCCCCTATCAGCCCGAGATCGCGCAAGGCCGTCTCGAGGCGCTCTTGAACTTCCAGACCATGGTCGCCGATCTGACCGGGCTGCCCATCGCCAACGCCTCGCTTCTGGACGAGGCGACGGCCTGTGCCGAGGCGATGGTGATGGCGCAGCGGGTGGCGAAGTCGAAGGCGCGCGGCTTCTTCGTGGATGCCAACTGCCATCCGCAGAATATCGCCGTCATGAAGACCCGCGCGGCGCCGCTGGGGATCGAGGTGATCGTGGGCGAGCCCGAGACGCTGGACCCCGCAAGCGTTTTCGGCGCAATCTTCCAGTACCCTGGCTCCTATGGCGACCTGCATGATTTCACCGACCCCATTGCCGCCCTGCATGCGGCCAAGGCCGTGGCGATCATGGCGACCGATCTGCTGGCGCTGACGCTGATCCGCGAGCCCGGTGCGATGGATGCCGATATCGCCGTTGGCAGCGCGCAGCGATTTGGTGTGCCGATGGGCTATGGCGGCCCGCATGCGGCCTTCATCTCCTGCCGCGACGCTTACAAACGCGCGATGCCGGGCCGGATCGTGGGGGTGAGCGTCGATGCGCGCGGCAACACGGCCTACCGGCTGTCGCTGCAGACGCGCGAACAGCATATCCGGCGCGAGAAGGCCACCAGCAATGTCTGCACGGCGCAGGCGCTCTTGGCGGTGATGGCCTCGATGTATGCCGTGTTTCACGGCCCCAAGGGCCTGCGCGCGATTGCCGAGCGGGTGCATTTCCTGACCCAGCGGCTCTACCGCGCGCTGCGCGCGGCGGGTGCGCAGGTGATGGTGAAGGAATATTTCGACACCATCACGGTCGAGGTGGGCGTCGGCCAGACCGGCATCCTGGCCGCCGCGCGCGCCGAGGGGCTGAACCTGCGCAAGATCGGCAATGCGCATGTGGGCATCTCGCTTGACGAGACCTGCGACGAGCGGGTGCTGCTACGCGTGCTGCGCGTCTTCGGGATCGAGGGTGCGCCGCCGCATCGCGGCGATATCGGCTTCTCGGCCCGCTTTCTGCGCGAGAGCGCGTATCTGACGCATCCGATCTTTCACATGAACCGCGCCGAAACCGAGATGATGCGCTACATGCGCCGCCTCTCGGACCGCGACCTGGCGCTTGACCGGGCGATGATCCCGCTGGGGTCGTGCACGATGAAGTTGAACGCGGCGGCCGAGATGATGCCGCTCTCCTGGCCGGAATTCGCCAATCTGCACCCGTTCTGCCCGCCCGATCAGGCCCAGGGCTATGCCGAGGCGATTGCCGATCTGCGCGCGAAGCTCTGCGAGATCACCGGCTATGACGCCATGTCGATGCAGCCCAATTCCGGCGCGCAGGGCGAATATGCCGGCCTCTTGACGATCCAGGCATATCACCGCGCGCGCGGCGAGGGGCATCGCGACATCTGCCTGATCCCGATGTCGGCGCATGGCACCAACCCGGCCAGCGCGCAGATGTGCGGGATGCAGGTGGTGGTCGTGACATCGGCGCCCAATGGCGATGTCGATCTGGATGATTTCCGGGACAAGGCGGCGCAAGCCGGCGACCGGCTGGCGGCGTGCATGATCACCTATCCCAGCACGCATGGCGTGTTCGAGGAGACCGTGCGCGAGGTCTGCGCCATCACGCACGCGCATGGCGGGCAGGTCTATATCGACGGGGCGAACCTGAACGCGATGGTCGGGCTGGTGAAGCCGGGCGAGATCGGTGGCGATGTGAGCCATCTGAACCTTCACAAGACCTTTGCGATCCCGCATGGTGGCGGTGGCCCCGGCATGGGGCCGATCGGGGTGAAGGCACATCTCGCCCCCTTCCTGCCTGGCCACCCCGAGACCGGCGGCGCCGAGGGGCCGGTCGCGGCAGCGCCCTATGGCTCGGCCTCGATCCTGCTGATCTCGTGGGCCTATTGCCTGATGATGGGCGGCGCGGGGCTGACCCAGGCGACGCGGGTGGCGATCCTGAACGCGAACTACATCGCAGCAAAGTTGCGCGGGGCCTATGAGATTCTCTTCATGGGCAACAAGGGTCGGGTCGCGCATGAATGCATCCTCGACACACGCCCCTTCGCGGCAGCGGGGGTCACCGTGGACGATATCGCCAAGCGGTTGATCGACAACGGCTTTCATGCGCCGACCATGAGCTGGCCCGTCTCCGGCACGCTGATGGTCGAGCCGACCGAGTCCGAGACCCTGGCCGAGATCGACCGCTTCGTGACCGCGCTGCTGGCCATCCGCGCCGAGATCCGCGCGGTCGAGGATGGCGCGATCCCGGCCGAGGCGAGCCCGCTGCGCCATGCGCCGCATACCGTCGAGGATCTGGTCGCTGACTGGGACCGCGCCTATTCACGCGAGGAGGGCTGCTTCCCGCCCGCGAGTTTCCGCGGCGACAAGTATTGGCCGCCAGTGGGCCGGGTGGACAATGTCTATGGCGACCGCAATCTGGTCTGTACCTGCCCGCCTGTGGAAAGCTACGCGCAGGCGGCGGAATAGGCGGCGCGCGGTCGGTCAGCGCGGTTCTGCTCGCGGGTGGTCGGTGCGCCCCTCGAAAGGGGGGCGTCCCTCGGGGGCATCGAGCCCCCTCGGGCCGCGTCGGGGCAGAGCCCTCCGCCACGCCGCCAGGTTGGACTGCAGTATGCAGTCGGACGCAGGGTGTCCGGGCGGCGCGCTGCGCCAGCCCCGCGTGAAGCTTTCCATCTGCGGGTGATGGATGCGCCTTGGCCGTCTGTGGTGCGCCGCTGCGCGACAAGGCGCGGGGCGCCGCGCACCGGCCCGGCAGGTGCCGGGCCTGCGTGCCTGTTTGGCGTGTTCCCGGGGGCGGTTCCCCGAAACGTATCACGGGCGCAGCACGAGTTCGTTCAGGCGGGTGCGCAGCGCGGCGCTGCTGTTCAGCGCGGCGCGGCTTTCGGTCAGCAAGCCGCCCTGGTCCGCTGCAGCGCGTGTCGGTTCCGGGGCCGGTGTCGGCGCGTCGAGTGACCGGGCGAGTTCAGCGGCGTTGTCGGGTGCAGGTGCTGCGTTTTCGGCAAGTTGTCGTTGGGCCGCACGTGCCCGGGCGAGCAGGTCGGGCGGTGCGCGCTGCGCGAAGGACGAGCCGTCGGCAGCGTCGGGCCCCGGTGACGTTTGCAGGGCCTGCGGGGTGTCGTCTGTGTGGTTCTGCAGCGATGCTGCGCGGGTCTGTGCGGCCTGTTCGGCGAAGCCCAGCTCCGCGAGGCGTCCGGCGAGCCGGTCGCGCAGCGCCGCATCGGGCAGGGGCCCGGACCATGGCGCGAGGGCGAAGACCTGCGTCACGAAGTCGGCGTCCTCTGCCGTGTCGGTGAGCGCGCGCATCAGGTCGGCGCGCGCCTGTTGATACTGGTCCGGCGCAAGATGCGCAGCGTGGCGCGCGAGAAGCTCCGCAGCCTCGGTAAAGTCGCCCTCGCGGGCTTTCGCGCGTAGTAGATGGGCCGTGATCGTCTGCCCCTTAGGCGTGCCACGCAAGACGAGAAGGCGGTCCAGCGCGAGGGCGCGCAGGTCGGGCGCGAGCGGGTCTTCTTGCGCGTCGCGCTGTGCAAGCAGAAAAAGCAGCGTCTCATCCGACCGGGCGGGGTCAAGGTCGGTTTCGTCGATACTGGCCCGACCGGGCGGCGCCGTCCCCAACTCCAGCGTCGCACGGGCGAGTTGCAGAGCCGGGTCGGGAGTGCTTGCCACGCGGTCGATGGCGGCGCGGATGCGTTGTGCGGCCTCGAAGGCCTCGACCCGCGTCAGCCGCTTGATGAGCGCGCTGCCCAGATGCATGCGCAGATGCGGCGGCAGGGCGTCGACCGCCTGAAGCAGGAGGTCCGCATCCGGGTCCGGCGCGGGCCGGGCAAGGAAGGCCCAGAGCGCGGCCATCGGCGTGCAGCGCGCATGGCCGAGCAGGGCATCGGGGTCCGGGGCGGGGTCGAGATCCACGAGATGGGCAATCTGGGTCAGCAGATGGTGCGTGCTCGACTCCGGGTCGTCCAGTTGCAGGACCAGCCGCGTCTCGGCCCCGAAGCCCAAGTGAATGTAGTGTTGCGCCAGCGCTGCGATGGCGGCGGGATCGGGGCGGTCGAATTCGCCGTAGAGCTGCGCCAGTGACGCAACCGGCGGGTGGTTCAGCTGCGCGCCTGCCGCGTCTGGCAGGGCCAGCAGCGCGGCAAGCGCGCAGTCCGGCCGGTCCGCGGCGCGGGGCGTTGCGTCGCGGGCGATGGCGAGATGCGGGGGTGCGGTCGCCGGAGGGGCGGGTGGCTCGGGCAGGGTGGCGGTGTCATCGGCCTCCAGCAAGCCTCGGGCTACCGAGCCGGCCAGTGCGCGGCTGATCGCGGCGGTAATCTCGGCGCGCGGCGGATCATCGGGCGCGTCGGGGCGCGGCAGAGGCGCGACTGCGGCAAACCTGTCGAGGGTGAGCGATCGTGGCGCAGTGTCGGGCGGGGTTTCGGTGCGCAGCGCTTGCGCAAGATGCTGACCGGCGCGCGCGGCCTCCTGCCCGGATGTGCCGGACGGGCGGGTGGGCCAGGGACGCGGCCGCGGGCGCGGGCCGGGTGCGGCGCTGCGGGTCGCGCGCGCGCCGATGATGTCTATGACCAGATATTGCGGGATGTCCTCGGAGGCGCGAACCTCGCACGCGCAGGCAAGCTCGAGCTGCAGCGCGCTGCCCTTGGCCACTGCGTCGTGCAGCCGGGTGCGCGGGATGCGCGCGAAGGTCTGCGCGAGATCGAAGTCGACGGGCGGACCGGTAAGGTCGAGCCGGGCACGGCGCCCCTCTCGCGTCAGCCGCCAGGTGCTTTCCTCGGGCAGGTGGATGACAAGCCGCGTGAAATCGGCATGCTCGCCCCCGCGCACCCCGAGGGTGACGGTCTGCGCTGGCGCCGCAAGGGGCATGAGGCTGGCGAGAGCCACGAGCGCAAGCGCCTTCAGCCGGATCATGCCGCGCTCCGCCGCAACTCGCGCAGTGCACCCTCGAGATCGCTGAAATCGGGGCGGTGCTGATGCGGTGTGTTCTGGCGCCCCACCTCGATGCAGATATTCGCCGGGTGCTCGTGCAGATTGGCGATCAGAACCTCACGGATGAGCTGGAAGAAATGCTCATCCTCCTCGACAATGGCGCGCATCCGCCCGGCGATGGGGCCGACGAAGCAATAGGCCAGAAAGACGCCCAAAAAGGTTCCGGTCAGCGCGCCGCCGATCATCTGGCCGAGGATGTTGGGTGGCTCGTCGATGGCGCCCATGGTCTTGATGATGCCCAACACGGCGGCGACGATACCCAGCGCGGGCAGCGCGTCGGCGGTCACCTGCACGGCATGGCTGCTGTGCAGCGCATGGTGTTTCAGCGCCTCGAGCCGTTTTTCCAGCACCTCCTCGACCTGGTGGGGGTCGTCGTAATTCATGCTGGCGGCGCGCAGCGTGTCGCAGATCAGTTCGACCGCGTCATGGTCGTCGCGGATGCGCGGATAGCGGGCAAAGATTGTCGACTCGCCCGGCGCCTCGACATGTTCTTCCAGTGCGACCGGGTCCTGGCGGGCTATCCAGATAAGCTCGTAGAGCAGGCAAAGCAGGTCACGGTAATCCTGCGGGTGCCATTTCGGCCCCTTGAAGGCGCGGATGATGTCGCGGCCCGTGGCCTTGATGACGCTGGTCTGGTTGGCGATCACGAACGCCCCGATTGCGGCGCCGCCGATCATCACCATCTCGAAAGGCAGCGCCTTGAGGATGATGCCCATCGTTCCGCCCGCGCCCAGATAGCCGCCGAACACCATCACCAGCACGATCACGATACCCAGAATCACGAACACGCGGCTGACCCCCTGAAGTTGTGCCGCTGCGCGGCCCTGTTGCGGTCATACTTGCAGAGCGGTGTTAACAAACCCCTCATCCCCGGCCCCGCCGGTCACTCGCGCGGGGTGCGCGCGTGGCGGCCGGCGAGCACCGCGCTGATCGCGTAGGCGTGCAGCGGGTCGAGCCCGGCCATCACCTCGCCCGCGAAGTCCGGGCGCAGTCGGGCGATGAAGCCCGCGGCGAATTCGGTATCCATCTGCGCGAAAAGCTCGGCGGCCTGTGCGGATTTCATGTTCTCGAAAACGGCTGTCAGGCGCTCCAGGTCATCCTCGGCAGCCGATTCGGTGATCTGTAGAGTGGCGGCGAGGCGCGCCTCGGCCGCCTCCAGCGCGGCGATCTGGGCGGCAATATCGGCTTCGGCATCTCGCAGGGCGGCCTGTCGCGCCTCCAGCGCGGCTTCGGCCTCGGACAGACGTTCCTCGCGCGCGCGCAGGGCGGCGAACAGGTCTCCCGGGTCAGGCGGGGTGTCGTCCACGACCTCGGCCCCGTTTGCGGAGGCGCCTTCGCCCGCGAGCACCTGCGCCACGCCAAGCCCCATGCGCGACATCCCCGCCCCCAGCAGAACGACGGCAAGGAGCAGCAGGATCGACGCCATGACGGGGCGGTCGGGCGCGCGCGCCTTCATCGTCCTGCCCCGACCTGGTCGCGCTGGCGCATCACCCGCATCCGTGCGCCCCCGCGCTCATAGGGGGTGAAGCCGCCGGCCTCTTCGCCCCGCGCGCGGGCGTCTGCGGGGGGCTCTGCGCGGGGCTCTGCGCGGGGTTCGGGCCGGGCTTGTCCCGCGGCCATCAGCAGCTCGAGCTTGCGCGCCGCGGCCTCGGCCTGAGCGATCTGGCCCTGCAGCGCCTGGCCGGCCTGCCCGCTGGACTGCTCGGCACTGCGCAGCACGCGCGTCAGTTCGTCCACCTGCGCCGAGAGCACGGCGATCGCCTTGCCCACATCGCCATCCAGCCGCGTCAGCGCGCGCAACCGCCGCGACAGCACCAGGCAATAGGCGGCAGCGAGCAGCGCTCCCACCCCTACGATCATGTCGATTAACAGGCTCATGCATCCCTCGTCAGTTGAGAACGAATTCAGTGATCAGCAGGTCGTTTACGTGCCCGTCGCCCGCCAGCACCTGCAGGCGGCGCAGCAGTTGTGCACGGATGCGGATGATCGCGGCGGGTTCGGTCATGTCCGCCACCTCGACCGCGCGCAGATAGGTGTTGATCAGGTCCAGGAATCGCGGGTTCAGCCGCTCCATCTGCGCGACCGAGTCCTTTGCCACCTCGATCTGTGCCGAGAAGCGCAGAAAGCGCGCCCCGCTGTCGGGGGCGAGGCTGATGGTGATGTTCTCGACCGGGATGTGGGCGAAATCCGTCGCGACAGGGGACGGGCGCGGGGAGGTGTCGGCCGGGGCGAGCAGCAGCCCGGTCTGGACCCCGTAGAAGGCCCCGCCCCCCAGGATCAGCCCGCCCGCCAGTCCGATCAGCAGTGGCAGAAGGCGCCGCTTGGCGGGCGCCGGTGCCGCGTCATCCGTGGTCGATTCCCCCATCTGCGGCAGCCCCCTGACATGATTTCCGATGCCACGTCGTTTTCGCACAAGGTCACTAACCGATTGTTAAGCCAACTGTTCGAAGTTCGGCACAGGGCAGAAGTCCGCAACAAGGAGATTCGACGTGCAGCAGCTACAGTCCGTCTGGGCGGCTCTGGACACACGGCGCCGGATACTGGCCGGTGTGGCGACCATCGGGGCTTTCGCGCTTGTGGTGCTGGTCGCGAAGCTCGCCACGTCTCCGAACATGGCGCTTCTCTATGCCGGGCTCGAGGATGGCGCCGCGGGCGAGGTCATTCAATCGCTCGAGGCACGTGGCGTCAGCTACGACGTGCGCGGCGACGCGATTTTCGTACCGCAGAACCAACGCGACGAGATGCGGCTGATGCTGGCGTCAAGCGGGCTGCCGGCCAATTCCCATGCCGGCTACGAACTGCTTGATTCGCTGTCGGGCTTCGGCACCACCTCGCAGATGTTCGACGCCGCGTACTGGCGCGCGAAAGAGGGGGAGTTGGCGCGCACCATCGTTGCCAGCCCGCATATCCGGTCGGCGCGGGTCCATATCTCGCAGGGGGGCAATGCGCCGTTCCGCCGTGAGGTGCTGCCCACGGCCTCGGTCACTGTCGCGACGGCCGGCGGTGCGCTGACACCCGCACAGGCACGCTCGCTGCGCTTTCTCGTCGCCTCGGCCGTAGCGGGAATGACGCCCGAGCAGGTCTCGGTCATCGACGGGGCGGGCGGGATGGTCTACGGCCCCGAGAGCGAGCCCGCGCAGGCCGGGGCGGGGGCGGACCGCGCCAAGGAATTGCGGCGCAATGTCGAGCGTCTGCTCGAGGCGCATGTCGGCCACGGCCGCGCCGTGGTCGAGTTGAGCATCGAGACGATCACTGACCGCGAAGTGATTCACGAGCGCCAGATCGACCCGGACTCGCGCGTGGCCATCAGCACCGAGGTCGAGGAGGACAGCTCCGACAGCACCGATTCGCGCAGCCAGGGCGTGACGGTCGCCAGCAACCTGCCCGATGGCGATGCTGCTGCCGATGACGGCAGCGCCACCACGCGAGAGACGCGTAATCGCCAGCGTTCGAATTTCGAAGTGTCCGAGACCCGCCGCGAATTCGAACGCCAGCCCGGCGCGATCCGGCGCATGACCGTCGCCGTGCTGATCGACGGGCTGCAAGAGGCAGACGAATCGGGTGACCTCGCCTGGCGGCCACGCAGCGCCGAGGAACTCGACTCGCTGCGCGAACTCGTCGCCTCGGCGGTAGGGTTTGATGAGGCGCGCGGCGATGTGATCACCATCCGCTCGCTGCCTTTCGAGCCCGTCGCCGCGTTGGGGACCGAGGCGTCGGCGGGTCTCTTCACTCCGGGCAATCTGGACGTGATGACGCTGATCCGCTGGGCCTTCGCGCTGCTCGCGCTGGTGATCCTCGCGCTGTTTGTGCTGCGCCCGCTGCTCGCCGCGCTGACCCGCGCGCCCGCCGAGACCGCGCTGCCCGAACCGGCGGCGGCGCTGGGCGGGCCGGAACGCACCGTCGAGTTGCCCGAGGACGGCCTTTCGGTGATGGACGAGGCCGCTCAGGACCCGGTCGAGCGGCTGCGCCGCCTGATCGACGCGCGCGGCGAGGATTCGGTGCATGTGCTGCGCCACTGGATGGATGACCGCAAGGAGACATGATGCAGTCCGCAATGCTCAAGCTGGAAGTTTTCGAGACCGCGCCGCCCGAGGGCGAGCCCGCGCTGATCGATTCGCATCAGGCGGCGAAGCTGCGCGAGGCCGCCTATGAGGCGGGTTATGGCGCTGGCTGGCAGGACGCGCTGGAACATATGCGCAACGAGGATGCGCTGCGCCGCATCGCCGCCGAAGAGGCGCTGCAGCAGATCAGCTTCAGCTATGCCGAGGCGCATGCGGCCCTTTCGCAGGGGTTTGTGGATCTGACCGCGGCGCTGCTGGGCAAGCTTTTGCCCCGCGCCACCGCGACCGCGCTGCCGCAGCTTGTCGCGGACGCGCTCGCCGATATTGTCGCCGAGGCGACGCATCGCGAGGTGCAGATCGCCTGCGCACCTTCGGTCCTGCCCGCGCTGCAGGGGCTGGTTGCCGAGCGGCCCGAGTTGCAGGTCGACTTCACGCCCGAGCCCAGCTTCACCGACGCGCAGGTCACGCTGCGCATGGGCGCACAGGAGCGCCATATCGACCTCGACGCGATGCTGGCCGCGCTGCAAGCGGTGCTGGCGCAGCATTCCCCCGACACCAGCGAGCAGGAGACAGCGCATGGATGACACCGAACTCAGCGGCGGTATCCTCAACCAGGTGCCCATCGAGATCGTGATTTCCGTCGGCCGCGCCCGCCCGCAGGTGCGCGACCTTCTGAAGCTGCGGCGCGATTCGGTGCTGACGCTCGACCGCCGGGTCGATGACCCGGTCGAGCTTTATATCGGCGACCGGCTGATCGCGCGCGGAGAGTTGCAGGAACTCGAGGGTGAGCAGGCGGGATATCTGGGCGTGCGACTGACCGAGATCATCGATTTGCGCGAGGCGCTGTAGCACGATGCGCAGCTTGCCGGTTGCCCTTTGCTGCCTGGTCCTGATGCTGGTCTCGACAGCCGCCCAGGCACAGGAGGTGAGCTTCACCTTCGCCGATGACGGTGCGCTGGTCACGCGGACTGTGCAGCTTCTGGTGCTGCTGACGCTTCTCAGTCTGGTGCCGGGGATCCTGGTGATGGTGACCTGCTTTCCCTTCATCGTCACGGTGCTGGCGATCCTGCGCCAGGCGCTGGGGCTGATGCAGTCGCCGCCCAACATGCTGATCGTCTCGCTGGCGCTTTTCCTGACCTGGTTCGTGATGGAGCCGGTCTTTGTTGCCGCCTGGGACGGCGGGGTGGTGCCGTTGAACGCGGGCGAAATCGCGCTGGAAGAGGCCTTTGTCGCCGCTGCCGACCCGTTCCGGCAATTCATGCTGGCGCGCGTCGATTCGGCCACCTATGATGGCCTCGCCGGGCTGCGCCCTGACGCGCCGGACGCATTGTCGGCCGATGCGCCGCTGTCGGTTCTGGTGCCCGCCTTCATGCTCAGCGAGGTGGCACGCGCCTTCCAGATCGGGTTTCTGATCTTCCTGCCCTTCCTGATCATCGACCTGGTGGTGGCGGCAGTGTTGATGTCGATGGGGATGATGATGGTGCCGCCTGCCATTGTCTCGCTGCCGTTCAAGCTGTCCTTCTTCGTCATCGCCGACGGCTGGCGGCTGGTCTCCGAGGCGCTGGTGCGCGGCTATCTGTAGTGGCCGCGGCAGCGCCGGGGTCGGGGGCTCGATGCCCCCGGCGACGGCACCCCCCCCTTCGGGGTCAGCGCGCGGCCTACGACGCTGCGCCGAGCGTATAGCGAAGACGCGCCCGCGCGCGGAGCCCACCCGCCCCGCCACGCCCCGCTCGCGGATGCTCACCCCGTGGAAACCGGGTGCGGGGCAGTAGCGCCGAGAGTTGCGTTGCGGGAAATGCCGCGGCAGCGCCGGGGTCGGGGGCTCGATGCCCCCGGCGACGGCACCCCCTCGAGGCAAGCGCGCGGCCTGCGTCGCTGCGCCGAGCGTGTGACGACGAAGCGCCCGCCCCGGGGGGCAAGACATCAGGCGGGGGACGCCCGGCCCTGTAACCCGGCCCTGCAAGTTGTGCGGCGTCAGAGCCGGTGTCGCAGCGCAATGCGCCGAGGGCAGCGCGCGCCTTTCAGGCCTCGAACTCGACCAGCAGGTCCTTGGCCTCGATCTGGGTGCCGGACTTGACATGCACGGCCTTGACCACTGCCTCGCGGTCGGCATGAAGCCCCGTCTCCATCTTCATCGCCTCGATGGTCAGCAGCAGATCGCCCGCCTTCACCTTCTGCCCGGCGCTGACCGCGACCGAGGCCACTGCACCCGGCATCGGCGCGCCGATATGGGCGGGGTTGTCGGCCTCGGCCTTCATGCGCTGCGCGGTCTTCGCCTTGACCTCGCGGTTGGGCACACGGACGGTTCTGGGCTGGCCGTTCAGCTCGAAGAACACTTTCGCGTCGCCGTCATCCGTGGTCTCGCCCACCGTGATCATGCGGATTTCGAGCGTCTTGCCGGGGTCGATCTCGACCGAGATTTCCTCGCCCGCCTCCATTCCGTAGAAAAAGGTGCGCGTGGGCAGGGTGCGCACCGGCCCGTAGGTCTGGTGCCGGTCGGCATAGTCGCGAAACACCTTGGGATACATCAGATAGCCGTTCAGATCCTCGTCATCCACCGCCAGCCCGTCGAGTTCCTCGACAAGCCGGGCGCGCGTGGCGTCGAGATCCACGGGTTCCAGATGCTTGCCGGGGCGGTCGGTACTGGGGGCCTCATCCTTCAGCACCCGCTTGACCAGCGCTTCGGGCCAGCCCCCGGGCGGCTGGCCGAGATTACCGCGCAGCATGTCGATGACGGAATCGGGGAAGCTGACATCCTTGTCCGGGTTCTCGACATCCGCACGCGTCAGCCCCTGGCTGACCATCATCAGCGCCATGTCGCCCACAACCTTGGACGACGGCGTGACCTTGACGATATCGCCGAACATCATGTTCACATCGGCATAGGTCCGCGCGATCTCGGGCCAGCGGTCTTCCAGCCCGAGACTGCGCGCCTGCGCCTTGAGATTGGTGAACTGCCCGCCCGGCATCTCGTGCAGATAGACCTCGGAGGAGGGCGCCTGCTGGGCGGACTCGAACGCCGCATACTGCGCGCGCACGCCCTCCCAATAATCCGAGATGCGCCGGATCGCACCCATGTCGAGCCCGGTGTCGCGCTCGGTGAAGCGCAGCGCCTCGACGATCGAGCCCAGCGTCGGCTGCGAAGTGTTGCCCGAGAACGCGTCCATCGCGGCGTCGGCGGCGTCGACCCCGGCCTCGGCCGCCGCGAGGATCGTCGCGCCCGCGATCCCGCCCGTGTCATGCGTGTGGAAATGCACGGGCAGGCCGACCTCATCCTTCAGGGCGCGGATCAGCACGCGCGCGGCAGCGGGCTTCAGGAGCCCGGCCATGTCTTTCAGCCCCAGCACATGCGCGCCCGCATCGCGCAGGTCCTTGCCCATGCGGACATAATAGTTGAGATCGTATTTCGCGCGGTCGGGGTCGAGAATGTCGCCCGTGTAGCAGATCGTCCCCTCGCAGAGCTTGCCCGCCTCGATCACGGTGTCCATGGCGACGCGCATGTTCTCGACCCAGTTGAGGCTGTCGAAGACGCGGAACACATCGACGCCCGAGGCAGCGGCCTGCCGGACGAAGGATTGCACGACATTGTCGGGGTAATTCGTATAGCCCACACCGTTCGAGGCCCGCAGCAGCATCTGCGTCATCAGGTTCGGCATCGCCGCGCGCAGGTCGCGCAGCCGCTGCCAGGGACATTCCTGCAAGAAGCGGTAGGCGACATCGAAAGTGGCGCCGCCCCAGCATTCGACCGAGAAAAGCTGCGGCAGCGTATGCGCATAGGCGGGCGCCACGCGGATCATGTCGATCGAGCGCATCCGGGTCGCAAGCAGCGACTGGTGGGCATCGCGCATGGTGGTGTCAGTCAGCAGAAGCCGCGTCTCGGCGGCCATCCAGTCGGCCACCGCCTGCGGGCCCTTCTCATCAAGGATCTGCTTTGCCCCCCGCGGTGGCGTGCCCTCGGTGCGCGGCGCGACCGGGGTGCGGAGACCGGCGGCGGGCAGCGGGCGGCCCGCGGTCTCGGGGTGCCCGTTCACGGTGATATCCGCGATATAGGTCAGCAGCCGCGTCGCCCGGTCGCGCCGGGCCTCGAAATGGAACAGCTCTTCGGTGGTGTCGATGAATTTGGTCGTATAGCTGTTGTCGAGGAAGGTCGGGTGCTTCAGCAGGTTCTCGACAAAGGCGATATTGGTGCTCAGGCCCCGGACGCGGAACTCGCGCAGGGCGCGGTCCATGCGGGCGATGGCCTCGTCCGGGGTGGGCGCCCAGGCCGTGACCTTGACCAGCAGCGAATCATAATAGCGCGTGATCACGCCGCCCGCATAGGCCGTCCCGCCATCGAGCCGGATGCCCATGCCCGTGGCCGAGCGATAGGCCGTCAGTCGGCCGTAATCGGGAATGAAATTGTTCAGCGGGTCCTCGGTCGTCACGCGGCATTGCAGCGCGTGGCCGGTGAGCGTCACATCGCCCTGTGACGGCGTGCCGGTGGCCTCTGACAGTGTCGCGCCCTCGGCGATGCGGATCTGCGCCTTGACGATGTCGATGCCCGTCACCTCTTCGGTCACGGTGTGCTCGACCTGAATGCGGGGGTTCACTTCGATGAAGTAGAAATCGCCACTGTCCATATCCATCAGGAACTCGACAGTGCCTGCGTTCTGATAGCCCACGGCGCGGCCGATCTTCAGGCCCATCTCGCAGACCTCGGCGCGCTGCTCGTCGCTCAGATAGGGGGCGGGGGCGCGCTCGACGACTTTCTGGTTGCGCCGCTGCACGGTGCAGTCGCGCTCATACAGGTGGTAGAGATTGCCGTGGCCATCGCCCAGAAGTTGCACCTCGACATGGCGGGCGCGCAGGATCATCTTTTCGAGATACCCCTCGCCATTGCCGAAGGCGGCCTCGGCCTCGCGGCGGCCCTCGCGGACCTTGGCCTCGAGTTCATCCGCGTTCTCGATGGGGCGCATCCCGCGCCCGCCGCCGCCATGGCTGGCTTTCAGCATCAGCGGATAGCCGACTTCATCCGCCATGCGGCGGATCTCGTCCATGTCCTCGCCCAGCACCTCGGTCGCGGGGATCACCGGCACGCCGGCCTCGATCGCCACGCGCCGCGCGCTGGCCTTGTCACCCAAGCTCCGCATGGTTTCGGCTTTCGGGCCGATGAAGGTTATACCGTTGTCGACGCAGGCATCGACCAGCGCGGGGTTTTCCGACAACAGCCCGTAACCCGGATGGATCGCATCCGCGCCCGAGGCCTTGGCCACGCGGATGATCTCTTCGATGGACAGATAGGCCGCGACCGGCCCCAGCCCCTCGCCGATGCGGTAGGCCTCATCGGCCTTGAAACGGTGCAGGCCGAGCTTGTCCTCCTCGGCATAGACAGCGACCGTGCGCTTGCCCAGCTCATTGGCGGCGCGCATCACGCGGATGGCGATCTCGCCCCGGTTCGCGACAAGGATCTTGTTGAATTTGGTCATTTCCGTCCCCGTCCGGTGGTGTTTTCTGGATCAAGGTTCTGACCGATTTCTGCACTGCCGTAAAGGCTGGCCCGCATGGTCGGGCCCGGCGCGCGGGTGACAAATTTGCCGGTTGCGTGCGGAACTTTACGGGAACACCGCTTCCCCTTCGGCGCGCCCCGCGCTAGACTCGCGCGTATGAGCGATTTCAACACGGATGTCCCCCTCTCCGCCCGCGCGATGGCTGCGCGACCCGCGCCCTATCTGGACGGGCTGAACCCCGCGCAACGCCAGGCGGTCGAGGCGCTGGACGGCCCGGTGCTGATGCTTGCGGGCGCGGGCACGGGCAAGACCAAGGCCCTGACCGCCCGTATCGCGCATCTGCTGAACACGGGGCGCGCCTGGCCCTCGCAGATCCTTGCCGTGACCTTCACCAACAAGGCCGCGCGCGAGATGAAGCTGCGCGTCGGCGGCTATCTTGGCGAGGCCGTGGAGGGGATGCCCTGGCTTGGCACCTTTCATTCGATCAGTGCGAAACTGCTGCGCCGCCATGCAGAGCTTGTGGGGTTGCAGTCGAGCTTCACGATCCTCGACAGCGACGACCAGCTGCGCCTGCTCAAGCAGGTGATCCAGGCCGCCAATATCGACGAGAAGCGCTGGCCCGCGCGGCTGATGGCGTCGATCATCGACCAGTGGAAGAACCGCGCGTGGCGGCCCGAGCAGGTGCCAAGCTCCGAAGCGTCGGCCTTCAACAATCGCGGGACAGAGATCTACGCCGCCTATCAGGCGCGGCTGAAGACGCTGAACGCCTGCGATTTCGGCGATCTGCTGCTGCATTGCGTGACCATCTTTCAGGCGCATCCCGATGTGCTGGAAAGCTACCAGCAGAAATTCCGCTACATTCTGGTGGACGAGTATCAGGACACCAATGTGGCGCAGTATCTCTGGCTGCGGCTTCTCGCGCAGGGGCATCGCAATATCTGCTGCGTGGGCGATGACGACCAGTCGATCTATGGCTGGCGCGGGGCCGAGGTGGGTAACATCCTGCGATTCGAGCGCGATTTCGAGGGCGCGACTGTCGTGCGGCTGGAACAGAATTACCGCTCGACCCCGCATATCCTCGCCGCCGCCAGCCAGGTGATTTCCGCCAATGAGGGGCGGCTGGGCAAGACGCTGTGGACCGATGCGCAGGACGGCGAGAAGGTCCGGCTGATCGGCCATTGGGACGGCGAGGAAGAGGCGCGCTGGATCGGCGAGCAGATCGAGGATCTGTCGCGCGGCACCCGCGGGATGGACCCGGTCAGCCTTGACCAGATGGCCGTGCTGGTGCGCGCCAGCCACCAGATGCGGGCCTTCGAGGACCGCTTCCTGACCATCGGGATGCCCTATCGCGTCATCGGTGGCCCGCGCTTTTATGAACGCATGGAGATCCGCGATGCGATGGCCTATTTCCGCCTCGCGGTCTCGCCCGGCGATGATCTGGCGTTCGAGCGGATCGTGAATACGCCCAAACGGGGCCTGGGCGACAAGGCGCAACAGGTGATCCAGCGCTTTGCGCGGGCCAATGACGTGCCGCTGGTGCAGGGTGCCGCGCTGGCGATCGAGGCGGGCGAGATCAAGGGCCGCGGCGCGGGGCAGTTGCGCGCGCTGATCGACGCCATCGCGCGTTGGCACGGCGAGGTCGG
>LFIK01000998.1_pt1 | contig 21965 bp, 23 predicted proteins | sample 643401 | NCBI WGS metagenome assembly LFIK01 (sample SAMN03777447, study PRJNA286221) | soda lake metagenome | biome: soda lake; feature: Kulunda steppe; material: water; isolation source: sample T5-Br brine of Lake Tanatar-5 | place: Russia: Kulunda steppe | collected 2010-07
CCCGTTGACCGATGCGCAGTGGCAGGAGGGGTTCGACGCCGCGAAGCGGGGCGAGCTGCCCGAGTTGCTGTGGACCGAGGACTACCTGCAGACCGCCTACGACACCTCCATCGCGCCGGACGGCAAGCACCTGCTGAGCGTGTTCGCCCAGTACGTGCCCTACGACCTCGACGGCGGGTGGGACGCCCGCCGTGACGAGGTCGGCCAGCTCGCCATCCGTTCGATCGCCCGGTTCTGCCACGGGTTCGAGGCGTCCGTGGAGGCGATGGAGGTCATGGGGCCGCCCGACATCGAGCGCGAGGTCGGGCTCACCGGCGGCCACATCTTCCAGGGCGAGTGCCTGCCCGAGCACATGTGGGATCAGCGCCTGACCCCGACCACACCGATGGACGGCGTCTATCTGTGCGGTGCCGGGACCTATCCGGGCGGCAGCGTCATGGGGATCAACGGTCGCAACGCCGCCATGGAGGTCCTGGCCGCCGCGCCCGTGCGCTGAGCCCGACTCCTACGCTCGTCCGTGGGAGCGACGTCGACACGGGAGCGTGGCATGGGAGCGCAGCAGCACGGCGGCCGTCTGATCGCGGACCACCTCGTCGCGGAAGGGGTGGATGCGCTGTTCACCCTGACCGGCGGGCACATCAGCGCCATCTACGACGGCTGCAGGGACGTCGGCATCCGGGTCATCGACGTCCGCCACGAGCAGGCCGCCGCCCACGCCGCCGACGCCTACGGCCGTCTGACGTTCCGGCCCGGGGTGGCGGCCGTCACGGCCGGCCCCGGGGTCACCGACGCGATCACCGGCGTGACCAACGCCTTCTACGCCAACTCGCCGATGGTGCTGCTCGGTGGGCGCAACCCGCTGGCGCTCGAGGGAATGGGTGCGCTGCAGGACGCGCCCCAGATCGAACTGCTGCGGCCGGTCACCAAGAGCGCGCAGACGGCGCTCGAGACGCGGCGGCTGCGTGAGGTCATGGACGCGGCGTTCACCACGGCGCGCGCGCCCCGGATGGGCCCGACCTACGTCGACCTGCCGATGGACGTGCTGATGACCCCGGTCGACACGGATCATGTCGTCGCGGCCGACGCCAACCGGTTCACCACCGGCCCGGGGCCCGATCCCGACGTGGTCGCCGCGGTGGCCGCGCTGCTGGCCGGTGCCGAGCGTCCGGTCGTGATCGCCGGATCGGGGGCCTACTGGTCGCGGGCGTGGGCCGAACTCGACGCACTCGCCACCACCGCGCAGGTCCCCGTCTACGTCAACGGCATGGCGCGGGGCATCCTGCCGAGCGACCATCCGCACCTGCTCGGCCTGACCCGCAAGCAGGCGCTGCGCCAGGCGGACGTCGTCCTCGCGCTGGGCGTCGACTTCGACTTCCGGCTCGGCTTCGGCCGGCCGCCGGCCTACCGCGACGACGTGCAGGTCGTCCAGGTCGATCCCCAGGCCGACCGCATCGGGCGCAACCGCCCGGTCGCCCACGGGATCCCGAGCGACATCGCCACGTTCCTGCGGGTGCTGCTGACCCACGACGCCACCGTCGGTCGTGCGGAGCCGAGCGACTGGCTGAGCTCCCTGCGCGACGACGAGGCAGCCCGCATCGCCACCCGTGACGAGGCCGCCACCTCGGACGCGTCACCGGTCCACCCGTTGCGCTTCGCCCGCGAGGTGGCCCGCTGGGTCGACCGCGACGCCATCGTCATCGGCGACGGCGGGGACATCGTCGCGCACACGGCCGGCCAGGTGCGCGTCGACCATCCGGGCCACTGGATGGACCCCGGCCCCTTCGGCTGCCTCGGCGTCGGTGCGCCCTTCGCGCTCGCCGCCCGGCACGTGCATCCCGACAAGCAGGTGCTGGTCGTCTACGGCGACGGGTCGTTCGGCTTCAACGCCATGGAGTTCGAGTCGGCCGCGCGCCAGGGGCTGCCGTTCGTCGGGGTGATCGGCAACGACGGGGCCTGGGGTGAGATGAAGGCGTTCCACGAGCGGGTCTACGGCGACGAGGGCATGGTCGCGCAGGACCTGTCCCAGGACACCGGCTACGAGCGCATGGCCGAGGCGCTCGGCGGCTACGGCGAGCGGGTCGAGCGGCCCGAGGACATCGCTCCGGCGCTCGACCGCGCCGCGGCCAGTGGGGTCCCGGCACTGGTCAACGTGCTGCTCGATCGCACCTACCGGCGGGAATCCGCGGCCGCGTACGGGGCCTGAACCCGAGGACCGGGCCGGGGGCGGCGGTCAGGTCGTCGCCGGAGCCGTGGCGGCCGAGGGCGGGGCCAGCTTCTCCAGGAAGCGTGCCCGGTCGACCAGCACGCGGCGGTGGCTGATGCGTGCCACCGGCTCACCGTCCTGCTCGACGTTGACCTTGAACTCCAGCCGACGACCGTGGTGACCGATCAGCGTGGCGTGGGCACACACGGTCTGCCCGACCAGGGTGGCCTGGAGATGCTCGATCTCCGCCCAGGTCCCGACCGAGGTCTCGCCCTCGGGAAGGTCGTCGGCGATGGCGTCGACGCACGCACTCTCGGCCAGCGCCAGCAACGCGGGCGTGCCGAGGACGGCGACGTCGCCCGACCCGAGCGCCTGTGCGGTGTGGCTCTCGTCGACCTGCAACGTGCGGGCGAGCTTCAATCCGGGATCGCAGCGACCCATGATGTGGTGCTTCCTGTGGTGGACGGCAACAGCGCAGGGTAGCCCGTGCCGGGGGTGCGCCGCCCGATCGGCCAGCCGCCCGACCGACCGAGGCGGGATGGTTTCGGACCCCGGGCCAATCGGTGAGGCTGCTGGTCAGCCGGATGTCCCGGCACGATGCCCGCGTCCCCGCGGTCGTCGGTCACGGAGGTGGCCAATGAGTACGCAGCAACCCCCCGACCAACCCGACCAGCAGCCGGCCGACCAGCAGCCGGCCCAGCAACCCGCTCAGCAGCCGCCGCGTGATCGCGAGGTCGTCGTCACCGACGGTGGCGGCTCCAGCAACCTCGGTGTCGGCATCCTCGTCGGGGTGCTGGTCATCGGGGTGATCGTGCTGCTGTTCGTCTTCCTCGGCGGCAGTGGCGACGACAGCGGCGGCATCGACGTCCCGGACGAGATCGAGCTCGACGTCGACGTCGACGCCCCCGATGGCGGTGGCGACGGCGGCGATGGTGGCGGCGACGGTGGCGGCGACGGTGGGGACGGCGAGGGCTGATCGGCCCGGACGACGGCCCGCGTCGGCCTTCTGAGGGGTCGTGTCCGACGCGGGTGCAGGACGACGGCACCGGACCGGACGGTCCGGTGCCGTCCCATGTCGCGAACGGGGTCGACCGCGCTCGACGTGTCATCGCGCGAACGCAGCGCTCGGGTGGTCGGTTGTGGCATCGAGGTGGCACCCTGCCCCCTCACCCATCGAGCGGCCGGGCGTTCCCGCCACCGGTCGTGCCCTGCTTTCCCGTGGTGCCCCGCGCAACCACGTGTCGAGGAGCCCATCTCGTGACCGCCCCCGCCGCCGTGCTCGCCCTGGTGTTGGCCATGACCGCCGTCGGTGGCTCCGCGTTGCTGTGGCTCGCGCCGACGTTCGGTCGTGTCCGTCACGGCTACGAGATGCTCACCGGTGCCAGCGTGGCCCTGCTGGCCTGGGGAGCCTGGGCGGCACTCGCCAGCCCCGTGGACACGCTCACGGGTGCCGATGCGAGCGCGGCCGGTGATCTGGCCCGGAACCTGCTGCTGGCCGTCGCCGGGATCTCCGCGCTCGCCGTGGTCGCCCTGGCCGTGCGACTGCCGTCGTGGATCGGGCGGGTCCTGGGCCTGGCGGCGACCGTCGCCGGCGTGGGTTCCTTCGTGCCACTGGCGTCGGTCCGCACGGACCGCGGTGGTGCGGGTGGCACCGTCCAGGGCGTCATCGAGCTCGGGCTGGGCTCGTTCCTGATGGGCGCGATCTGGGTCGGGATGATCCTCGGGCACTGGTATCTCGTCGAACGACGGCTCTCCAACCGCTACATGGTGTGGATGGCCTGGGCGAACGTCGCGGCACTCGGGGCGGGGCTGGCCAGCGTCCTGCTGTCCGGTCGCAACCCGGCTCCGTGCGAGGGCCTGGCCGAAGAGGCATTCGAGCGGTGTGCCCTGACCTTCGCCCCCATCCTGCGCATCGGCTCGATGACCATCGTGCTCGGACTCGGGGTGCTGGCCCTGCTCGCGCTCATCGCCGGCTTCAACGTCAAGCTGGCCAAGGAGGGCGGCCGCTCCATCCAGGCGTCGACGGGCATGTTCTACCTCGCCGTCATTCTGGCCCCCGCCGTCGAGTTCGCGGCCAAGGTGCGGTTCTTCTAGGGCCCTCATGAGCACACCCGCGGATCGGGTCACCACATGCATGTCGAGCAGTCCCGTATCCTGTTGCGACCGGCCGATTTCTCGGCGTCGGCCGCCTTCTACGAACGTCTCGGGCTGACCCGCTACCGCGAGTGGGGTGAGGCACCCCGGCGTGGGGTCGTCTATTTCCTCGGCGGTGGGTTCCTGGAGCTCGTCGAGGGGCCGGAACCCGAGGTGCCGTCGGGTGTGCGGGTGTGGCTGCAGGTCGCCGACGTCGCCGCGGCCCACGACGAACTGCATGCGCTCGGGGTGCCGGTCGACGCCCCGCCGGAGCACAAGCCCTGGGGGTTGATCGAGATGACGGTCCACGACCCGGACGGCCTCCCGCTGGTCATCGTCGAGACCCCGCTCACGCACCCGTTGCGTCGCCGCGACTGACGGTGGCCCGCGGGCCTGCGACGTCGCGGTGTGTCCGCGGCCCTCAGCGAATCGCGTCGCCGGCGGGGGTGGTGCGGGTCGCGAGCACCAGACCGTCGTCGATGGGCAGCACCGTGGTCACGAAGTGCTCGTCCTCGGCCAGGGCCGCGAGCAGGCGGGCGTGCGCATCGCCGTGTTCACCGGGGCGCAGCACGCCCCGCACGATCAGCATCCCGCCCGTGCGCAGCAGTCGGCGGACGTGGTCGAGGTCGGCCTCGTTGCCGGCGGGTCGGGCCTGGAGCAGCGCCAGGTCGTAGACGCCGTCGGAGAGTCGGGGGAGCACCATGGCCGGATCGCCGAGGATCGAGCGCACCCGGGTGCCCGCGGCGGCCGAGGCGAAGGCCTCGTCGGCCAGTGCGTGGGCGTGCGGATCGGGATCGATGCTGGTGAGCACGCCACGGTCGCCCAGCGCGGTCAGCAGCCACAGCCCCGTCACGCCACCGCAGGAGCCGACCTCGACGACCTGGCGGGCGTCACAGGTGATCGCCGCCCAGCGCAGCAGGGCACCGATCTCCGCCGGCGGTGGACCGAGCGCCCGCGCCCGGTCACGCGCGGCCGCGACGGCATCGGACTCCGGCGCCACGAGTTGGCGCATCTGCTCGATGATGGTCTCGTTCACATCGGGTGCCTTCGTCTGCGGGAGCCACCGGGGGCGTGCAGCGCCGTGGGGGCCACGCTAGCCAGCCCGCGGACGTGGTCGTCGGTGCGCGTCCCGTCGACGCGCCGTTGGACGCGCGTCCGACCGTCGATCCCGGTGTCCCCATTAGGCTGCACGGGCAACGATCCGACCAGGAGTCCGGATGGCCGAGCTAGCGCAGGTCAGCGTCGGCCCCGACCTGCCCGAATTCGGTCCGGTCCAGCCCGCGGCTCCTCTCCCACCGCCCGGTGGTGGTGACCATCGGGGCGCGGCGGACGCTGCCGGGCCCGTCGCCGAGCCGAGCGGCCCGCTGACCTGGGACGAGGTCGCGGAGCGGTACGGCGACACGATCTACACCATGGCCTACCGGCTCACCGGCAACCGGGACGAGGCGCGCGACCTGGCCCAGGACGTGTTCGTCCGGGTCTACCGCAACCTCGACCGGTACCGGCCGGGCACCTTCGAGGGCTGGCTCTACCAGATCACCAAGAACCTGTTCCTCGACCGGGTCCGCCGACGTGCGCGGGTCTGGATGGAGCCGCTTCCCGACGAGGAATGGCGGCAACCGGCCGAATCCGGGCCGGGCCCCGCCGAGCACGTCGACGCGACCGTGCTGCGCAGCGACCTCGAGATCGCGCTCGACGAGTTGCCGCTGGTCTTCCGTACGGCCGTGGTGCTGTGCGACATCCAGGGCCTGAGCTACGAGGAGATCGCGGACGCCACCGGCTGGCCGATCGGCACCGTGCGCTCCCGTATCCACCGGGGCCGCCGGCAACTGCGGCAGGCGCTCGACGCCGCCGACGACGCGACGGGGGTCGCGGATGGCTGAACGTCACGTCTCCGGCGACCGCCTGTCGGCCTTCCTCGACGACGAACTCCTCGACGACGAGGCGATCGCCGCGGCTCGGCACATCGCGGCGTGCGAGCGCTGCCTGGGCGAGCTCGGCGCGCTGCGCGCCACGCGCGATGCGCTGCGGGAACTGCCGATCCTGCAGGCCCCGGTGCTGATCCACGGGGTCGAACAGCGGGCCCACCGCCGGCGGCGGCGGCTGCGCCGCTCGCGGTACGTGGCCGCGGTGGCCGGCACCGCGCTGATCATGGGTGGGGCGCTGTTCGTCGCCGGAGCCGACCTCGGCCAGGTCGAGCCGACCACGGAGTTGTTCATCACCGAGCATCTCGCGCGGACCGGCGGTGGGCCGGTCCCGGTGCCCGTCGCCGGTCCCGGGCGATGAACGCGACCCGTCGGGACCGTCGCACCGGTGACGGTCGCCGCCCGGTCCGCGGGCTCGCGGTCGGCGCCGTGGTCCTCGTCGGGCTCGGCACCACGGTGCTCCACGGGGTCGTGACGGCCCCCGGTGCGTCCGCCGCGGGACCGGCCACGGTCACCGCGGGGTTCGACCCGGCGGCGACCGACGCGGACGACGAGCGCGTCGCGGCCCTGCTGCGCCGCGCCGACGACGAAGTCGACCGCCGGGCGCACCGCGGGCAGGTCGCGGTCGTCTCGTTCGGTGCCGACGGCCCGCGGATCAGCCGCTTCGAGATGACCGTCGGCCAGGACGGGGTGCGCTTCGCCCGCGACGACGGCGACGAGGTGGGCCGGGTCGCCGACCAGGCGTTCTGGCGGTCGTCGTCACGGCTGTTGCGCGTCGGTGGGGTGGAGCCCCTGCCGTTGCAGTTCGACCGTCTGCGGTCCAAGTACGCGGCCCGCGTCCTCGATCAGGCCCAGCTCGACACCGGGCCCGCCGAGGTCATCGCCCTGCACGAGCGCGCCACCGGCGTGGCCCGTGAGGTCCTCTACCTCGACGTCGACACGGGTCTGGTCGTCCGGCGGGAGACCTTCGACCGGGCCGGCGCGCCGGTCCGGACGGTGGCCTACAACGCGCTGGAGGTGCTCGAGCCCACCGGTGATCAGGCCATCCTGCGACTCCCCAGCGGCGACGGCCTGGAGACCACCGACCACGAACACCCCGCCGTGGAGGTCGGGCCGCTGCGCGACCAGGGCTTCACGGTGCCCGCCAGCCTGCCCGGGGGCTACGACCTGCTGCTCGCGGTCCCCGTGCCCGAGGCGGGCGTGCCGACCCTGCACCTGCTCTACGGCGACGGGTTGTACACGCTGTCGGTGTTCCAGCAGCAGGGACGGCTGCGGCCCGCCGCCCGCGACGGTGCGACGCAGATGACGACCCCCGACGGTGGAGCCGTCTGGCGATGGTCCGGGTCCGAACCACGGCGGGTCGTCTGGGTGGGTGCCGGTGTCACGTTCACGGCGCTGGCCGACACCCCGCTGGACGAGTTGGTCGAGGCGCTCACCGGGTTGCCGGTGGACCCGGCACCCAGCATCCTGGACCGGTTGGGCCGTGGCCTGTCCCGCCTGACCGGCAACTTCCCCACCGTGTGGAGCCAGACGTGAATCGTGATCGTGAAGAGTGGCGTCGTCCGTGGCGTCTCGGTGACACGCCGTCGGCGGAGACGGCGGCAGCTGACGTGGGTGGCCCGGGGTCGGCAGCGGTGCGCAGCTCGGCACCCGACGCGACGCGCCAGCCGCAGCCGGCCGCGCCCGGTCAGCCGGCCATGGGCTCCTGGCAGCGACCCGACGGCACGGGCACGGTGGCACCGGTCGCGGGGGTCGACCCACGTCAGCCGATCGCCCGGTTCCCGCAGCCGCCGCCGACCGGGTGGGACGCCGCGGCGTCCGGACCGGGTTCGCCGCGCGGCTCGGTCCGGCCGCCGGACACGACCGGGACCGTCGATCCGCCGGCGCAGAAGCGCGCGCGCAACCCGCTCGCGACCCTGCTGATCGCGGGTATCGGGGCCGTCATCGGGACGGCCACGACGCTCGCCGTGCTCGGAACCGGCCCCGACGCGGAGCCGTCCGATGCCGCCCCGTCGGCGATCGAACAGCCCGCGCCGACCGAGCCGGGCACCGTGTCGGCCCCGTCCATCGAGCCCCTCAACGAGGGGGCCGTGGTCCCCGCCGTCGCCGAGGCCGTGACCCCGTCGGTGGTCCGCATCGACGTCGTCGCCGGCGAGGGTGCCATCGGGCCCGGTGGCGGGCCGCAGGGTGGTCTCGGCTCCGGGGTCATCTACCGCTCCGACGGCTATGTCCTGACCAACTTCCACGTCATCGACGGTGCCGGCGGCGTCGAGGTGCGCCTGGCCAGTGGTGAGCTGCTCGAGGCCGAGATCATCGGCACCGACGAACTCAACGACCTCGCCGTGCTCCGCGTCGACCGTGACGATCTGCCCGCGATCAACCTGCGTTCCGGTGACGAGCCGCTGCAGGTCGGCGAGACCGTGGTCGCGATCGGCTCGCCGTTCGGCCTGGACGCGTCGGTGACCGCGGGGGTCATCTCCGCGCTGGACCGTGAACTGCGGCTCGACGAACAGCAGGCCGGTGGCGGGGCCCTGACCATCCCGTCGGTCATCCAGACGGATGCGGCCATCAACCCGGGGAACTCGGGTGGCGCGCTCGTGGACGCACGCGGCCGTCTCGTCGGCATCAACACGGCCATCCTGACCCGCTCGGGTGCCAGCCAGGGCGTGGGGTTCGCGGTGTCCGCGGAGCAGGCCATGACCTCCGCGGATCAGCTGATCGACCAGGGGTTCGTCCGGCATCCGCTGCTCGGCATCACCGGGACGGATGTGACCACGGAGGTCGCGGACCGCTTCGGTCTGGCCACCACCCGCGGTGCCGTCGTCGACTCCGTGCAGGAGGGGACCGGCGCGGCCGAATCCGGCCTGCGCCCCGGTGACATCATCACCTCGGTCGACGGCGAACCGCTGGCGACCATGTCGCAGCTCGTCGCCGAGGTCCGGCGGCGTGCCCCCGGCGACGTCGTCGAACTCGAGGTGGTGCGCAACGGCGACGAACTCGAGGTCGACGTGGAGCTGAGCGAGCGCCCGCGTTAGCGTGCGCCGACCATCCCGGGTCACCAGCGAAGGGGGAGCCCGCCATGCCAGGTCTGCAGGAGCTGCTGGTCATCGGCGTGGTGGCCCTGCTCGTCTTCGGGCCGGATCGACTCCCCGAGGTCGCGCGCAACGCCGGCAAGCTCATCGGACGCATCCGCTCGGAGACCTCGCGCAACGTCGAGGAGCTCGGCCGGCTGTCGGAGCTGCAGGAGTTGCGCCAGGAGCTCGGGCAACTGCGCCGTGAGCTCGACGGGGCCGCCGGCGATGTCCGTCGTGAGGCCCGTCGGGCGGTCGGTGCCGGGCAGCGGCCGGCCGCCGCCCGGCCCCGTCCCGTCGACGGTCCCACCGGTGGGCCGCGGGCCCCGCGTCCGCATGACGCGCCGGCACCCTTCGACCCGGACGCCACGTGACCATCGCGCGTGCCGACCGGTGGCGACTGGCCGCCGGCTCCGCGATCGTCGCGACGTCCCTCCTCGGCCTGCGCACGCAGCGCACCGACCGGCTCGACGACCGCATCGAACGCGCCGTCACCGCCCGGCACGGTCCCCTGGCGGACCGGATCGTCGGTGTGGGCACGGACCTGGGCTCGATCCATGCGCTCGGTGGGGTCGTGGGCGTACTGACCGCCACCGGGCGTCGGCGTGCGGGGCGTGCGGTCGCCGCAGGGGGCAGCGTGGCCTGGGTGGTGGCCCAGGCGCTGAAGCCGGCGGCACGGCGCAGCCGGCCCTACCAGGCCGGTCGGCTGGACCTGCTCGTGTCGCCCCCGGCCGGGTCGTCGTGGCCGTCGGGGCATGTCGCGCTGGCGGCGGCGGCGGCCAGCGCCCTGTGGCCGCGTCTGGGTCCGGCGGGGCGACTCACGGCCGCGTCGGCGGTCACCGCGGTCGGTGCGAGCCGCATCTACGTGGGCGTCCACCATGCGAGCGACGTCGTGGCCGGCGTCGGCGTCGGACTCGCCTCCACGGGGATCGCGCAGTCGCTGGGTGGGCTGCGACGACCGCCCCGCAGATGACGAACCGCCGCACCCGGTGGGGGTGCGGCGGTGGGTCGTGCGGCCCGATGGGTCAGCTGACGCGCAGCTCGGCGATCAGCTGACGCTGACGTCGCAGGTCAACTGACGCTCAGCGGCAGGCTCCGGCCGACCAGCGACCGGGCGTTGGCGGCGAGCTGGTCCGCGACGGACTGGATCGCCTGGGCCGCGGGCACCTCGGGGTGGGAGATGACCAGTGGGACACCGGCGTCGCCGCCCTCACGCAGCCGCGGGTCGATCGGGATGCGACCCAGCATCGAGGTCTCGAGCGCCTCGGCGAGCTCCTCGCCGCCGCCGGAGCCGAAGATGTCGTGGGTCGTGCCCGAGTCCGGGTCGGTGAATCCGGCCATGTTCTCGATCACGCCGGCGACCTTCATGCCGGTCTGCTCGGTGGCCTTCCCGGCCCGCAGCGCGACCTTCTGGGCGGCCTGCTGCGGCGTGGTGACGACCACCATGTCGGCGTTGGGCAGCATCTGGGCCAGCGAGATCGCGATGTCACCGGTGCCCGGCGGCAGGTCGCAGAGCAGGAAGTCGAGCTCGCCCCAGTGCACGTCACCGAGGAACTGCTGCAACGCACGGTGCAGCATCGGCCCACGCCAGATCACGGAGCGGTCCGGGTCGGTGAAGAACCCGATGGAGATGACCTTGCAGCCGTGGGCCTGCAACGGCATGACCATGCCGTCGAAGGCGACCGGCTTGCCGGAGACGCCGAACATGCGCGGGACCGAGTAGCCCCAGATGTCCGCGTCGAGCACCCCGACGTTGTGGCCCTTGGCGGCCAGGGCGGCGGCGAGGTTGACGGTCACCGTGGACTTGCCGACGCCACCCTTGCCGGACGCGACGGCGATGACCTTGGTGTTCGAGTCGGCGGCGGCGAACGGGATGTCCATCTCCGGGTTCGCGGCACCCTTCTCGGCACGCAGGTTGCTGGACAGCTCACGGCGCTCGTCGTCGGTCATCGACCCGAACGCGACCTGCACGTCATCGACGCCCGCGAGCTGCATGACCGCACCCGTGACATCCTTGGTGATGCGGTCCTTGAGCGGACAGCCGGGGATCGTCAGCTTGATCTTGACGCCGACCCGGCTGCCCTCGATGGCGATGTCCTCGACCATCCCGAGCTCGGTGATCGGCTTGTTGATCTCCGGGTCCTCCACGGTCGCGAGAACCTCGAGGACGTCGTCTCTGGTGGGCATCGTGATCGCCTGTCGATAGCTGCGTGGTGCGTGTCCACCAGCGTACCGACGGCGTCGCGGCCCTCCCGACGCGTGCTGCGATCCGACTCAGGCCGCGGAGCTGTCCGCGTCGGCGGCGTCGTCTGCGTCCTCGGCCCCGCGTTCGGGCTCCGCCAGACGGACACCACGTGCCGAGGCCTCGTCACCGAGGCTCGGGTCGGGGGTGATCCGTCGGGCCTCGGCGAGCTCGATCTCACCGCCGCGCGCGCGGCGGATCGCCTCGTCACGCAGCGGGACCAGGCCGCGTGCCCGGGCCGCCCGCGCGATGACCGATTCCGCCGCCCCGGCCAGGACGAGATCGCGGACCTCGGCGTCGATGGTGAGCACCTCGCCGATCGCGACGCGGCCGTGCGTCCCGGTGTCCTCGCACGCGTTGCAGCCCGCACCGCGCCGCCACTGCGGCCGCTCGACCCCGACGACGTCACCGCTGTGGCCGAGCACACGACCGTCGGCATCGAGTCCGAGCCGTTCGAGCAGCTGGGGATCGGGTTGCGCCTCCGTCGAGCAGTTCGAGCAGATGCGGCGGGCCAGCCGCTGGGCGACGACCATCAGCAGCGACGAGGCGACCAGGAACCGGTCGGCACCGAGGTCGACGAGCCGGGCCACCGCGGACGGGGCGTCGTTGGTGTGCAGCGTCGCGAGGACCAGGTGACCGGTGAAGGACGCCTCCACGGCGAGCTGCGCGGTCTCCTGGTCACGGATCTCGCCGACCAGGACGACGTCCGGGTCCTGGCGGAGCACCGAGCGCAACCCGCGGGCGAACGTCAGCCCGATGCGCGGATCGATCTGGGTCTGGTTGACCCCCGGCAACTCGACCTCGATCGGGTCCTCGAGGGTCAGCACGTTGCGGGTCGGGTCGGCCACGGCGGCCAGACCGGCATACAACGTCGAGGTCTTCCCCGACCCGGTCGGTCCGGTGACCAGGACCAGGCCCTGGGGCCGCTGCAGGCTGTCGAGGAGTGGATCGAGCACATGGCGACCGAGTCCGAGTTCGGTCAGCTCGAGCCGTTCCCCGCCCTTGGGCAGCAGCCGGATGACCACGGTCTCGCCGTACATCGTCGGCATCGTCGACAGACGCAGGTCGACCTCGCGGCCGTCGATGCGCAGCACGGCCCGGCCGTCCTGGGGCAGACGGCGCTCCGCGATGTCCAGCGTGCCCATGATCTTCAGCCGTGACACGACCTGTCGCCCCAGCTTGCGGGGCAGGCGACGCAGCTCACGCAGCAGGCCGTCGACCCGGGCGCGGACGGCGACACCCTCCGCGTCCGGCTCGATGTGCAGATCGCTGGCGCGGGCCCGCAGCGCATCGCTGATCAGCCCGTTGACGAGCCGGATGACGGGCTGGTCGTCCTCGGCGTCCGTGACCTGCTCCGGTTCCTCCTCGACGGCCAGCTCGGCCATCGCGTCACCGGTGCGGTCCTGGCCCTGCAGCCGTTGACGCGCCCGCTTCAGGGCCGACGCGGTGGCGATGACCGCCCGCACGGAGCGGACATCCGCGGCCACCCGGACGTCGTCGAACGCGACGAAGTCCGTCGGGTCGTCGACCGCGATCACCAGGACGCCGTTGTCGAGGCTGACCGGCACGATGCCGTGGCGGGCGGCGATGCGCTCGGGCACGGCGCGCACCGCGGCCTCGTCGGGCGTGACCCGATCGATGTCGATGCGTTCGAGTCGGGCCTGCCGGGCCAGGACGTCGGCCAACTGGTGTCCGTCGAGCCGCTCACGGCGCAGCAGTGCCTCACCGAGTCGTTCGCCGGGCCGCGAGTCCTCCAGGGCGCGTTCGAGCTGCGTGCTGGTGATGATCCCGGATTCGACCAGCAGATCGCCGATGCGCTTGCGTCGCTTGGGCTCCGCGGCCGGGCCGCGTTCGGCCGGTCCGTCGCCGCTGCGTTCCGGATCGCTGGTGGTCGGGTCGCCCGCGCGGAAGGTCTGCACAGCTGCTCCTGGATGATGCCGGTGGTGTCGTGGCGCCGGTTAGCCTGACGGGCCCCCATCCAAGAGGTCGGCCTGATCGCGCAGAACTGGAGTCCGTGTGCGCTGCGACGTGTCGTGGCCCTGCTCGTCCTGGCGTTGCTGGTCGGTGGTTGCCGACTCGACGTGCGCACCGAGGTGGCGATCGGCGCGGACGGGGCGGCGAGCATCGGGGTCGTGCTGCTGATGGATCCGACCCTGGTCACCGAACTCGACGTGCTCGGGGTCGACCCGACGGCCGAGCTCGAGGCCGCCGTGGCCGTCGATCAGGACTGGGACGTCGTACGCACGACCGGTGACGAGGGGCTCACGGTCCGACTGGACCGCACCGTGGCGACGGTCGATGCCATCGGCCCGGCGCTGCGCGCGTTGGCCGAGGGCACCGGGGCGGGGGATCCACGGCTCGCGTTCGACCTCGAGGTGACCCGCGACGCGGACGGGCGGATCGACGTCGACGGTGAGGCGGGCTGGCAGGTGCCCGACCGCCCGGTCGCCGTCCTCGACGACGAGCCGGTCGGCCCGGAGGCCGACGAGATCGCGGCGCTGGTGGCCGCGTCCACCGACGTGTCGCTGGTCGTCACCATGCCCGGCAACGTCACCGCGCACGACGCGACCGCGGTGGACGGCCGGACCCTGACCTGGACGCTGCCGCCCGACACGACCGTCAGCGTGCAGGCGAGTTCCGCGCCGCCGGCGTGGTGGCAGGTACTGCCCTGGTGGCTGCTGGTGGGCACCGTCGCCGGCCTGGTGTTCGGCCTCGCGGCGATCGGCTGGCTGCTGCGCCGCGCACGCCGAGCGCAGGCGGCCTCCTAGGCCGGCCTCGACCCGGGGCGTCGGACCCGGGGCGTCGGACCCGGGGCGTCGGACCCGGGGCGTCAGACCTGCGGGGTGAGCTCCACCATCGTGCAGGTGTCCTTCCAGCGCTGCAGGGCGTGCTCACCATCGGTCAGGTTGAGTCGGTTGCCGAGCCCGAGGCTGGCCATCTTCTCGAACTCGTCGGCGTCGTCGACGACGCGGACCGTCGCCTCGAGGTCGCCGATGGTGGCCTTGACGTCCTTGGACTTCACGGTGATCGTGACCCGCTTCGCGCGTTCGAGGCCGGGCAGCTCCTGCTCCTGATCGCCCTTGAGCACGAACAGTTTCTGGCCCTGCTGGACGTACCAGGCGGGCCGCTGCAACGAGGTGCCGTCGGCCTGCGGGATCGTCAGCCAGCAGATCGAGCCCTTCTTCAGGGCCGTCTCGGCGGCGTCCATGAGCACGCCGGCGGCCTGCACGGACTGCGGCGCGTCGATGAACACCGGGATCCGGCCCGCGAGGTGCCCGTCGAGGTAGAACAGCATGGTGTGCTCGCCGGTCGAGGTGATCTCGATCCGGTCGGTGATCTGCCGGCGGAACAGGTCCTCGAACATCTCGCCACGGAGCTCCACCCGTCGCGGCGTGCCCTCCCAGATGATGACGTTGTCGGCGTCCGCGAGGCTGACGACCTCCTCGTACATCCCCTGCGCACCCTTGTAGACCCGGTTCAGCCCGAACGGCTGGGAGCCGGCCGGCAGTTCGCCGAGCACCCGGATGACGGGGTCGCCGAAGCCGCTCGACTCGTAGGTGTCGAGGTCGTAGGCCATCGCCGACATCAGCTTGACCCGGGCCATCTGCATGATCCTTCGAGGACGTCGTTGGGACGCGGGCAGCCTAGCCGTGTCGTGCCGGTCCCCGTCACCGCGCGGGCCGTCGGCCGGCCCCCCGACAGCGGTCACGGAGGTCGACATCGCTACCTTGGTCGCCGCGACCGCACCTGGGAGAGCCCGATGAGCACCACCATGACCAAGGACGAACTCGACACGCTGCGCAAGACGGTACGTGACTTCTGCGACCGCGAGGTGCGCCCGAGTGCGCGTGACCGCGACCGCACGGAGGCGTTCCCCACCGAGCTGATGCCCGGCCTGATCGAGCTCGGCGTCATCGGTGCCGCGATCCCCGAGGAGCACGGCGGGGCCGGGCTCGGTCTCGACGGCTACCGCGTGGTCATGGAGGAGCTCGGCGCGGCCGACTCGTCGCTGCGGTCATTGGTGTCGGTCAACCTCGGGCTGGTGGCGAAGTCGATCATGCGCTGGGGCACCGACGAGCAGCAGCAGCGCTGGCTGCCGGGGCTCGCGGCCGGCGAACTCGGGGCGTTCGGGCTGACCGAGCCCGGGGCCGGGTCCAACCCGTCGCAGATGACCACGCGGGCGGTCAAGGACGCCGACGGGTGGACCATCGACGGCGCGAAGATCTTCATCACCAACGGCACGCTCGGTGCCGTCACCATGGTGTTTGCCCGGGCGATCGTGGACGGCGAGGATCGCGGGATCACCTGCTTCCTGACCCCGCAGGACAGCGAGGGCTACACCGGCACGCAGATCCACGGCAAGCTGGGGCTGCGCTCGGGTGACACCGCCGAGATCGCCCTCGAGCAGGTGCACGTGGACGACGACGCCGTGCTCGGCGACATCGGCGGTGGGATGAAGGTGGCGCTCTCGGCGCTCGACGACGGCCGGTTCTCCCTGGCGGCCGGTGCAGCCGGGCTGGCGCGCGAGGCGCTGGAACTCAGCCTGCAGTACGCGGCCGACCGGGAGCAGTTCGGCGTCCCGATCGCCTCCAAGCAGCTGGTCCAGGAGCTGCTCGCCGCCATGCACGTCGACATCCAGGCCGCGAACGGTCTGCTCGACCAGGTGATGGCCAAGAAGGCCGGCGGCGAGCGTGCGACGCTGGAGATCTCCACGGCGAAACTGTTCTGCACCGAGGCGTCGGTGCGGTGCGCCGACCGGGCCGTGCAGGTGCACGGCGGGTACGGCTACATCGACGAGTACCCGGTGCAGCGGCTACTGCGCGACGCGCGGGTCACCACGCTCTACGAGGGCACCAGCCAGGTCCAGCACCTGATCATCGGGCGTCTGCTCACCGGCGAGAACGCCTTCTAGACGCGCTGGCCGTCAGTGCAGATCCGGCAGCACCGCCGCCGCGAGCAGTTCCAGTGACGTCATGTCGTCGAGGGCCGCGCTCTTGGCCCGGAACGTCCGGATGCCGACATACGAGCAGTTCCATTCGGTGGCGTGCCGGGCGACCACCTCGAGGGTCCGCGGGCCCTTGCTGCCCATGACGAGCATCGGCGTCGCGGTCGGCGGTCGGGGATGGAACTCGGCCCGCTCGGGGGTCAGATGCGCGCCGGCGTGGTCGGCCGGCTCGCCGCTCCACAGCGCGTGGATCACCGCGGCGGCCTCGTCGAGCAGGTCGAGCCGCTAGGCGTAGGCCGGGTAGTCGAGCCCGACCATCGCGTGTTCGTCGGCGTTCCAGCCCGCGCCGATACCGAGGTCGAAACGTCCGCCGCTGAGCCGGTCGAGATCCATGGCCAGCTTGGCGGTCAGCGCCGGCCGCGGGGGGCGACCCCACCGTTCGACCCTAGCGGGCACCCGATGCGGCACCCGGCCGCAGCTACGCTGCCGTGGCGACAGGGAGGCGGCGTTGAGCGGCTTCGATCTGCACACGCACACCATGTTCTCGGACGGGACGACCACGCCCGAGGACAACGTCACGCTCGCGCTCGAACGCGGACTCGAGGGCATCGGCGTCACCGACCACGACACGACCGCGCCGTTCGAGCGGGCACGTGCCGCGGCGGACGGCACCGGGCTCGAGGTCGTGCTCGGCACGGAGTTCTCCGCCGAGCACCGGGGCCGGTCCGTGCACGTGCTCGGCTACTGGGTCGACCCCGGCTACGCACCGCTGAGCGACGAGCTCGAGCGATTGCGCGACGAGCGGACCGACCGGGCGCGGCGGATCGTGGCGCGTTTCAACGAGCTCGACATCGCGATCACCTTCGCACGCGTGCAGGAGATCGCGGGCGGGGCCCCGATCGGCCGCCCCCACATCGCGCAGGCCGTCGTCGAGTCGGGTGCGTGCGCCGACAACCGCGAGGTGTTCGACCGCTACCTCGCCGACGGCGGACCCGCCTACGTGGAGAAGCACGCCGTGGATCCGGTCCGTGCCGTCGAGCTGCTCGTCGCGGCCGGTGGGGTGACGGTGCTGGCCCACCCCGGGCTGTACGGCGACGACGACGCCGGGCTCGACGAGGACGTCGTCGAGGCGATGGCCGCGGTCGGGCTCGCCGGCATCGAGGCGGACCATCCCGACCACCCCGATGGGCAGCGACGTCGCTACCGCGATCTGGCCGGGCGGCTGGGGCTGCAGGTGACGGCCGGCTCCGACTACCACGGCGAGGCCAAGACCAACGAGCTGGGGTCGGCCACCACGTCCCGCGAGGTCGTGGAGCGGCTGCGAACCTGGCGACGGGCCTGACGCGAACCGTCGCCGGTGCGTGTGGCGGTGGGCGATACCGGTGCCGGACTGGCCGTTCGGCCGGTGGTCGAACGGACAGGCCGGTCGACGGCATTCGCGGCACCCGCAGCCCGCTGTGGTGCGTCAGTATGGGCGACTAGCGTGCTCGGTCCGACGCCGGCGTGTGCCGGTCCCGGGCTATGCGACAACGAAGGAGTCGCCGTGGAGGTCCAGAAGGCCCAGAAGATCGTTCCGGTCCCGACGCTGCACTTCAGTGAAGGTGCCCTGGCGGGCCGTGTCGTGCGTCTCGATCACGACGTCGCCACCCTCGGACGGCGCGAGGACAACGCCTACGTGATCCCGGACCCGCGGGTCTCGCGGGTGCACGCCGAGATCCGCAAGGAGACCTCGGCGATCATCATCACGGATCTGGGCTCGAGCGCCGGGACCAAGGTCAACGGCCAGGACGTCGACGGTCCCAAGGTCATCCGCCACGGCGACAAGATCAGCTTCGGCCCGGTCACCGCCACCTTCGAGGACCCGGCGGCCGCCGCCGAGGCCGAGGACGCCACCATGGTGTTCGACGTCCCGAAGGTGGAGACCGGCCCGCACCTCTCCCCGCGGCAGCAGCAGGTGCTGGAGCTGATGGCGGAGGGCATGACCAACTCCGAGATCGGCGAACAGCTCGGCGTGACCGAACGCACCGTCAAGGCCTACGCCCAGGAGCTCTACGACAAGCTCGGGGTCCGCAACCGCGCCGGTGCCGTCGCCGAGGCCGCGAAACTCGGCCTGCTCTGATTCGTCGCCCCGGCTCCGGCCCGCGACGGGGGCTGGAGGTGAACCATGGATGTGCTGCGCGATCTCGACCTGGCCCTGGCGATCCAGGCGTTCGTCACGCTGACGGTGATCATGGATCCGCTCGGCAACGTGCCCGTGTTCCTGGGGTTGACGCCCGGCGAGGACCGGGCCACCCGGCGACGGATCGCGCGCTCCGCGATGCTGGCCGCGGCGGGCATCGTCTACCTGTTCGCGGTGTTCGGCACCCAGATCCTCGCCAGCCTGTCCATCGGGCTCCCGGCACTGCAGGTGGCGGGCGGCGTGGTGCTGTTCCTGACCGCCCTGGCCATGCTGCGCGGTGAGGACCTGATGCCCGACCGGGCCGAGGGCGTCAACGTCGCGATCGTGCCGCTCGGGGTGCCGCTGGTCGCCGGTCCGGGTGCCATCAGCGCCGCGATGGTGTTCATGTCGGACGGCAACGGTCGCACGCTGTCGCTCGGGCCGCAGCTGTCGGTCGGCCTGGCGATCGCCGCCACGCTGATCGTGACGTGGTTGGCGCTGCGCTATGCCGAGCTGCTCGAACGGCTGCTGGGTGCCAACGGCATCCACCTGGTCACCCGGGTGATGGGCATGCTGCTGGTCGCCATCTCCGTGGAGCTCGTCGCGACGGCGATCCAGGCCTACGTCGCCGGAGCGTCCGCCCTGCCCGGCTGAGCCGGGGCCGGAGGACGGTCGCCCGCCGGGCGGTCGATCGGCCGGACCGCTCGCGCAGCCGTCGCTGCCGGACCGCTGATCGGCCGGGCCCGCTCGGCCACATCCCGGCTCGGTCGCCCGCGACGGCATCGCTACGCTGCACCGTCGGCTCCCCGCTCCCGCCAGAAGGTGGTCCCTCGTGACGGCGACCGTGTACGCGGTGGCGAATCAGAAGGGTGGCGTGGGCAAGACCACGACCACCCTGAACGTGGCCGCCGCCATGGCCGAACTCGGGCAGGCCGTGCTGGTCGTGGATCTCGATCCGCAGGGTTGCGCCACCTTCTCGCTGGGCTACGACCCGGATGTCACCGAACCGTCGCTGAACGACACCGTCATCGGCCGCTCGACGCTCGCGGAGACGGTCATCCAGCACGGCGAGGTGGACGTCGTCCCGGCCAACATCGATCTGGCCGGGGCCGAGGTGACCCTGCTGTCCCGGACGGGTCGCGAGTACCTGCTGCGTGGTGAGCTGGCGGATCTGCTGGACAGCTACGACGCGGTGCTGATCGACTGTGCGCCCTCACTGGGGGTCCTGACGATCAACGGTCTGACGGCCGCGGACCAGGTCGTGATCCCGGTGCAGTGCGAGACGTTGTCGCACCGGGGCGTGTCCCAGCTGCTCGACACCATCGGTGACGTGCGCCGGCTCACCAACCGGTCGCTGGAGGTCCGGGGCCTGATCGCGACGATGTTCGACGGTCGGACCCGGCATGCCCGGGAGGTGCTGCAGGACCTGATCGCGCGCTACGAGCTGCCGCTGATCGGGCCGCCGGTGCGCAAGTCGATCCGGTTCGCGGAGTCGGCGACGGGCGGCACGACGCTCATCGGTGCCGGGACCAACGTGCCGGGGGCCTCGGCGTACCGGGCCATCGCCCGGGAACTGCTCGGTCTCCCCGTGGACGAGGGGCTGCTGGAAGCCGCCGGGTGGACGCCCGAGCAACGCGACGACGCGCTCGGACTGTCGACCGCGACGCCGTCGTGAGCGGTACCGCACGGCCGCCGGCGGGTCGGCCGGCCGATCCCGTGGCCGGCGGGTCCGCCGGCCCGAGACCGCACGACCGCTTCGACCGCATCGCGGTGCGGCGGGAGCGTCCACGTGACGGTCTGGGCAAGGAGGCGCTGTACTCCACCGCTCCGACGGCCGCCCCGACCACCCAGGTCGAACTGCGGTGCACGCGCTGCGACGTGCCGTTCGGGCTGTCGGTCGTCGCGATGGCCAAGCTGGTACTGCGCCCGTTCGTCTGGGACCCGATCCGGGGCCGACTGTGGACCCGGTGCCCGGCGTGCGAACGCCGGGCGTGGCTGACCGTGCGGACCGGGCAGGCACTGCGTGTGCTGCTGGACCGCCGGCCCTGAACCGGTCGGGTCAGGACTGAGCCGACCGGGTGCGACCCCGGGCGTCGATGGACCGCGGGCCGGTCGTGGCCGGCCGCACGTTCAGGGCAGGTGCTCGACCTTCACGCGTCGTGCGAGCTGGGGCTCACCGTCACCGCGGGCATCCTCGCCGCGCTTCGACAGTCGGACCGTCGGGTCCTGGTCCCGGCCGGAACCCTGGTCGCGCTGGTTGCCACCGGACGGGCCGCCGCGCTGCTGGCCGCCAGAGCGATTCCCGCTGGAGCGGTTGCCCCCGGAGCGGTTGCCCCCGGAGCGGCTGTTGCCGCCCGAGCGGTTGTTCCCGCCGGAGCGGTTGTTCCCGCCCGAGCGGTTGTTGCCCGACTGCCCGCCGCGGGCGTCGCCCGACCGGCCGCTCTTCGTGCCGCTGCCACGGTCCGACCGTCGATCGTCCGTGCCGGTCGATCCACCGGATCCACGCGCGGAACCGCCGTTGCCGTCACGACCGCCGCCGGCACCGCCGGCATCACCGTCGGCGCTCTGCTTGCCGCCCTCGGAGGACGACCGGCTCCGGCTCTGCCGGTTGCGGCCGCCGCGTGCCCGCTGACGGGAACCGGATGACGCATCGCCGTCCGAGGAGTCACGTGCGTTCGTCGCGGTGTCGTCGGGCCCCTGGTTCCGATTCCTGGCTGCGGCCCCGCCCCGGGCCCGGGTCCGCCCGGAGCTGTTGCCCGAGCCCGTCGTCCGGTTCGCGCCCGCATCGGAGGAGCCGGAGTCGGTCGACGTCGTGTCGTCCCCGCGCGCGCCGCCGCTGCCGCCCGTGGTGCCACGGTCGGAGCCCGATGGCCGGCCGTCGGCCGAGCGCGTCCGGGTGCGGGTCCGCGTCCGCGTGCGGGTCGGGCTGCTCGACGACGGGCTGCTCGACGACGGGCTGCTCGAGGTCGCGGTGCGCTCGTCACGGGGGGCGTCCCCGCCGCCCCCACGTGCGCCCTCGTCACCCGACGAACGTGCGCCGGTTCCGCCGGAGGAGCGTGTCGCGGGACGGCTGTCGTGCTCGCCGCCCCGACCCTCACGGGCGCGCCCGCTCTTGGGCTTGCCGTCGCTGGAGGGGCTGCGGCGGGTGGAACCGGAGCCTGCGCTCGCGTCGCCGCCCGTTGCGTCGCCGCCCTTCGCGCCGCTGTCCTTCGCGCTGCTGTCCTTCGCGCTGCTGTCCTTCGCGCTGCTGTCCTTCGCGCTGCTGTCCTTCGCGCTGCTGTCCTTCGC
>LFIK01000999.1_pt1 | contig 21957 bp, 21 predicted proteins | sample 643401 | NCBI WGS metagenome assembly LFIK01 (sample SAMN03777447, study PRJNA286221) | soda lake metagenome | biome: soda lake; feature: Kulunda steppe; material: water; isolation source: sample T5-Br brine of Lake Tanatar-5 | place: Russia: Kulunda steppe | collected 2010-07
ACCCCATGCCGCAGCGAGCCGATCCCTCCCGAGCCACCCGCGATGAACCCGCCCAGCGTGGCGTGGCGCTTGGTCGAGGGGAACATCGTCAGCATCTGGCCGGTCTCGGCCACGGCCTGTTCCAGCGCGGCGATGCGGATACCCGCCTCGCAGATCACCCGGCCCGCGCGGATCTCGATCACCTTGTTGAGCCGCGTGACATCAACCACTGCGCCCCCGTCAAGCGGCACGCATTGCCCGTAATTCCCCGTTCCGCCCCCGCGCACCGTCAGCGGTACACCATGGCGCGCGGCGGCGGCGGCAATCGCGATCACCTCGGCCTCGCTCTCTGGCAGGAGGAGAAGCTGCGCGCATTTCGCATCAAGCTGTTCGGACAGTATGGGCGAATACCAGTAGTAATCCCGCGACCGGGCCTGAAGCTGGCGGGGCTCGTCATAACAGCGGATCTCGCCCAGATCGGCGCGAAAGGCGCTCAGGGTTGCAGCGTCAACGCTCATGGGGTGTCCTCGATCTCGGTGCCATTGCGAAAGATTCGGCGCTTTGGTGGTCGGCGCAGCGCCTGATGCCAGTCCGCCCCGTGCAACAGCAGGAAATCGGCGGGGGCATTGGGCGCGATGGTGGGGGCGGGCAGGCCGAGCGTCTGGGAGGCGTCGGTCGTGATGGCACCCAGCCATTCGGTCGGGTCGAGATGTGCGGCAGTGCAGGCCAGCCGCAGTGTCTCGATCGTATCAAAGCTGCCGAAGGGATAGAATGGATCCGCGACATTGTCCGCGCCGAAAACCACCCGCACCCCGGCGGCGCGGGCCTCGTGCAAGGGGGCAAGCCCGCGCAGGCGCGGGGTGCGACCGGGGCTGCCATCCTGCAGCCAGAGATTGGTCGTGGGCAACACGCAAAGCGCGATCCCGGCCTCTGCCGCGTCATCCAGCACGCGCGCCACCGCGTCAGCAGGGCGCACCGAAAGCGCGCAGGCATGCCCGCAGAGCACGCGCCCGGCCATCCCATGCACACCCGTCAGGCGCACGATCTCGTCAAATCCCTGCGCCTCGGGCTCGAGGCCCTCATCGACGTGGAAATCCAGCCGCAGGCCGTGATCCGCCGCGAGCGCGAAGATGCGGGCGAGTTTTTCTGGGTAATCGGCATGGCGATAGAGAAACGCCCCCAGCACACCATCGCCCGTGGCGGCCACATGGGCCGCAATCGCGGGGCCGTGGGCGGGATCGCCCAGAATATCAAGCGACACCAGCGGCGCGCGCTGCAGTGTGACCCGGTCGCGCCACTCTGCCGCGACCTCGCCCAGCACCGTCCAGGCCAGCGGCGTGTCGGGCTCGCCCCAATCCACATGGCTGCGCATGCCGCGGATGCCGTTCGCCTGCGCCTCGGCCAGCGCCCGCGCGGCACGGGTGCGCAGGTCGGCTTCGGTCCAGTATGCCTTGTCGCTCTGCGTGGCCTCGATCGCAGGGAAAAGGCCTGGCGCGTCGGGGCGCGCGCGGGGCCAGATGAAGCTCTTGTCCAGATGCACATGCGGATCGACCGGCAACGGCAGGACCTGCCATTGCGCCGCACCCGCGCAAGGCGCAATTGCCGCGATCCGCCCACGCTCCAGCGTCAGCGACACGCAGCGACCCTCCAGCCCGATCCCGTCCAGAACACTGGCCGCACTCATTCAGGGGCATCCGGGTCAGCGGGCCGATCCAGCACCGAGAGGGGAAGCGCGGCGACATCGCGCAACAACGCGACCAGCTGGCCAGCGGCATGCTCGATGAACGCGTGTCCTTTCTGCGCGGTGGCGGCAGCCGCATTGCCACAGGCGCCGGCGGGGTGCAGATCCTGCGCCTGCCAGCCCAGACGCGCCCCCGGACCCAGCCCGATCCGCGATCGCTCTGCGGCAAGCTGCATCGACAGCGGCACGAAATCGCGCGCATGCTCCATCGCGACCCGCTCAGCGCGCAGCGCCAGCATCATCGAGGTCTCCATCTCGCCCGCGTGAATGCCGTGCTGCGCCTCCTGCGGGTCTAGCGCCCCGGCGGGCAGGCCCATCGCGAACCAGTTGGCAGCGACCGCGATCATCCCATGCCTGATCCGCAGATCACGCGCGACGATATCGAGCGGCGCCATCTGTCCCCCATGGCTGTTGAACAGCACCAGCCGCCGCACCCCTGCCGCTGCAACCGAGGCGCCGATCTCGGACCACATGGCCATGAGCGTGCTGGCCGAAAGCGTCAATGTGCCCGGAAAGCGGGAATGCTCGTCACTCTTGCCGATCGCGCATGTGGGCAGGAAAAGCGCCGGGCATTCGGGTGGGATCATCGGCAGGGCCGCTGCGATGATCCCGTCGAGGATATCGCGGTCAACCGATAGCGGCAGATGCGGGCCATGCTGCTCGATCGCGCTGACGGGCAGGACCGCAACGAGCGCCGCGTGATCGAGTGCGGCGAATTCCCGCGCCGAGTAGTCGGCCCAGAACCGCGATGTGACCTCTGCCATCCTGCTCCAGCTCTCATGCCGCGACGTGGCGTCCTGATCAGCTTGCAGCAGCTGGACCATTTAGTCAAACCAATTGCTTTGAGCTTATGTGGAAGAGGGTCGAAGCCTGCTTGTCTGTCTCGTGCTCCTTTTGCATTCCTCCCCGTCGCTGGGGGTTTTACGGCATTTAACGCGCCCCCAGGTATTTGACCCACCGTTTGATGGTGCGATCCTTTCGCAGTAGCGGAAGGAAGCAATTCGGGAGAAGTTCGCCACGGGAGCGCCACGACCACGCACGATGTCTGAACTGCAATCCAGTGATCGCAAACTTCGCCCGCGCAATTGAGCCGGCAGTTGGGCGTCAATCACAAAAGGTGGCGAAATGGGACGACTGCGCAACTGTCGACGTCAGTGGGCACCGTAGTGGCGTTCCTGCCGGTGTTGCGGAGCGCGTACCACAAGCTTCGATAGCGACCTGCACGAACATCAGATGCGCTGTCGGCACTCGTTCTGGCGTTATCCCTGCCCCGGTCCAGAGACTCGATTGCCCGATACTACGACGCTCTTGCGCGATCTGCCGTGCGGCGCGACGCCACAAGAGGGCGCCGCGCGACACGGTCTCAGGCGGTCTCGGGCATGACCAGCAGGACCGTCGCAGGCAGGTTGGTGCGGTTCTCGAGAGCGCGGGGTTCGCCCGCGGCGAGGCGGCAACTGTCGAGCGGGTGAAGCGTCACCTCCTCGCGGTCCGTTCGAACCGTCACAGCACCCGCGATGCAGACATATATCTTCTCCACCGGCGCCGACGAAAGTGACGTATGCCCGCCCGGCAGGATATGCGAGAGACCTATCCAGGCCGTGTCAGTCGGCCCGGCCTCGCGCCCCTGCAGCCGTAGCGAGCGCATGTCGTAGTGCTCGGGCGCGACATAGGTCGGGGCGTCGGAGATCCGGGTGACTTGCATGGCCGGGCTCAGGGCTTCAGGACGATGCGATCCGGCGTCGCCTGCGAAACGAGCTTGTAGGCCTCGCGTGCCGTGTCGAGGCTGAAGATCGATTCGTCCTTTATGGGGAAGGGGCGCAGATAGCCCTGCTCGAATTTCGGCCCGAGCCGGTCGAAAATATGCGCGCAGTAGCTGGCATCCAGCGCAAGCGTGTCGACCCCGATGAACCGCTGCCGACCCCGGTAGAAGGCGAAGATGTCGAACGGCACGCCGCGGTCGAAGGTCGAGATGAAGATCTGGCGCCCAAGCTTGGCCATCACCGAATTGCCCAACTCGAAATACGGGCTGCCCACTGTGTTGAATACCAGATCGACGCCCCGCCCGCCGGTGCGCTCGCGGATTTCGGCGGCCACATCCTGCGAGGACGTATCGAAGACCTCGACGTCCTCATTGGCAAAGCCCGCATAGGTCGTGGGCTTGTAGCTGACCGCAAAGACCCTGGCGCGCGCCATGGTGGCCATCTGGATGACAGCCTGCGCGACCTTGCCGTTGACGCCGCAGACCAGAACCGAGTCGAAAGGCTGGATTCCGCCTGCCTCGCGCAGACCCTCATAGGCAGTGATGAACGGAACGCCGACCGCACCGGCCTCCTCGAAGCTCAGCGTTGCCGGTTTTTCGCGCATCGCGCTGACCGGCAGGACGACATGGCTCGCATGGGTGCCGTTTTGGGTTATTCCCAACTCGCCACCGCCGCCCCACACCTCGCGGCCGACCAGATGATCCGGGCCCTTGCGGACGATGCCCGCATAGTCACGCCCCGGAATGCGCGGCCAGACAGCGTGGGGCATGATCCCGAGAGTTGCCTTCACATCCGACGGGTTGACCGCCGAGGAAACGACCTCGACCAGGACCTGACCGGGGCCTGGTTCGGGCACGGGCATGTCGGTCAGTTGCAGATCGACCGCGTCGAACGCATCGGCCTTCTCGGTCACCCACAGGGCGCGACTATCGCTGTGTGATTTCTGAATGTTCATGGTCTGCTCCCTGAAGGGTGAAAGAAGGTCTCGGTGGTCATTCCGGCAGCCCCAGCATCTGCCGGGCCTCTCCCGCGCTGGCAATCTGGCCGCCAAGCTTTTCGATGATGTCGCGGCCCGTCGCGACCAGTTCGGCATTGTCGCGGCATAGTTTGCCTTTCGAGATGTAGGACGTATCCTCCATGCCGATGCGCACATGCCCCCCCAGAAGATATGCCTGCGCCAGCATCGGAAAGGCCATCCGCCCGACCCCGAAGCCGGTCCAGAGAGCATCGCGCGGCAACAGCCGCGCTGCGGTCGCCATCACGTCCGGGGATGCTGGGAAGCCGTACTTTATGCCCGTCACCAGCGAGATCATCGCCGGTGCGTGCAGGGATCCATCTGCGAGCAGGTCGCGGGCCAGTGCGATATCGCCGGTGTCGAACAGCTCCAACTCGGGCTTCACGCCCGCCGCATGGATCAACTCCGCCATGCGACGCACGCTCCACGGTACGTTTATCACCACCTCGCGCCCGAATGTCATGGTGTTAAGATCCAGCGTGCAGATCTCGGGCTTGAGGGCGAGTACATGCTCGACCCGGCCCTCCGGGCGCATGATGTTGGTACGCGGACCCGCCACAGCTGGGTTCTCCTCGGAGGGATGATAGCGCCCGCCCGGCCCCGTGGTCAGGTTGAGTATCAGGTCCGAGTTGCGCGCGCGGATACGCTCCACCACCTCGCGATAGAGCCCGAGTTCCATGGACGGAGCGGCGGTGAGAGGGTCGCGCACGTGGATATGGGCGATTGCCGCGCCGGCGTCGGCCGCGTCCAGGCACGCGGTAGCGATCTCTTCCGGGGTTGCCGGCAGGTCCGGGTGATTGTCGCGTGTAGCCTGATTGCCCGTCACTGCGACGGTGATGATGGTCTTGGCCGTCATGATCACAGCCCCCGCCCGGCATCGACGACAATGCGTGTACCGGTCGAGTGGCGCAGATGGATCGCGGCAGCATAGATGGCCTCTGCGACGTCCTCCGCCGTGGTGACCTTGCCCAGAGGGGTCGCCGCTCCGGCCTTCGCGATTTGATCCCGGGTGCGGCCCGGGACGAAGCCTGTATCCACCACCCCGGGCGATATGGACAGGACCCTGATCTCGGGTGCCAGGGCCAGGGCCAGTGTGTGGGTCATGGCATCCAGCCCGGCCTTTGCACCGCAATAGGCGACAGACGAGCCGAACCCCTTGAAAGCGGCAATCGATGACACGTTCAGGATCACCCCATCGCCATGCGCCCTGAGCATCGGCGCGAAGGCCCGGATCGTCGCGAAGACGCCGCGCCAGTTCGATGCGAAGACCGAGTCGATGATCTCGTCAGTCAGGTCGTCCAGATTGGCATGCGGAACCGGGATGGTCGTTCCGGCCGAGTTGACCAAAATATCCGCGCGGCCGAACTCTGCATCGACGCGGTCACGCAAGGCGGCGATGGATGCGGAATCGGTCAGTTCGAGTTCCGCCGTCACATGCCCCGTGCCGGGCAGCCCATCTGCAACCGCCTGCGCTTTCGAACTGTTGCTGCGATACCCGACCACGACACGCGCTCCAGCCTGGGCGAAAAGCTGCGCTGCCGCAGCCCCGATTCCGCCCGAGGCTCCGGTGATTACAGCGACCTTGCCTGCGCAGCGTCTGGTCATGACGTTGCCTCTGCCTTGCCCCTGATGGGCGGCTCGGGAAAGGTCGGCTCGCCCGGCTTCAGCACGAAATCGTAGCGGCAGGTGACATAGGGCGTTCTCAGGTCACCGATGACGGGATGTGGCGAGGTGCATTCCTGAAGGTCGCCGGCAATCTGTTCCTTGGCGCCGAACACGACATCCTCGAGCATCGCCTCCATGCTGTCGGCGAATATCTGGGTGATCAGGGTCTTGTGGTCGGGTGCCGAGACGATGAAGTGCACATGTGCGGGGCGCATCACGGGGCGATCCTGCAACAGAACCAACTGCCCGACCGGGCCGAAGGTCGGGATCGGGTAGCCCGCGGGCTTCACCGTGCGGATACAGTAGCGACCATCGCTGTCGGTGGTGAACTTGCCGCGCAGGTTAAAGTCCGCCTGATCGGGGTCCTGGTTCTCATACAGGCCAGCAGGGGAGGCTTGCCAGACATCCAGAACGGCGCCCGCGATGGGATCACCGTTCACGTCCAGCACGCGCCCTTCGATCACAAGGTCATCGCCGGGGGTATCGGAGCGCGCGATCGTGCCGCCAAAGCTGCATTGCGGCGCTTCGCCACGGTAAAAGGGGCCGAGAAGCGCGGACATCGTCTCGCCTTGCATCCCGTCATTGTTGATAAGATCGATAAGGGTCGACGCGCCAAGCGTATCAGCGGCAAGGACCATTTCGTTGTGACTGTCGGTACAGGCCTGCCCGACATCGCGCAGCCAGCGGATGGCGAGTTCGAACTCCGGCTCGGTCGGACGGATCTCGCGGATGAAGGCGTGCAGATGCGTCGCCGCGGACAGCAACACTTCACGCAGGCGCGGATCCGGTGTCCGGGCCAGCATGGTCCGGACGAAGGGCGTCACATCGTCTTCGGTGAGGATCAGACTGTCGGGCAGGGTCTTGTCCGGAGTAGTCATGCGGCCTCCTTGAGTGCTAGAGCCGTCGGCCCAACCGGACCGTTTGACGTTGCGTTATGCAAACGATTGCGTATTCGCTAGCATTCGGTCTAACTGTCGTCAAGATGCGTTGTGACGCCGCGAGCAACGGCTTTGGCCTTCACGGACCTTGCCAAGACGCGTAATCAACACGCGGGGACTGGAGAGGCTGTCGATGCGAAAGCCGGTGACTTTGAAGGATATCGCTGCCGCTGCGGGCGTGCATGTCTCGACCGTGTCTCGGGCGCTCGACCCTGCCACGGCCTCGACCCTGTCTGATGAGGTCGTCGCACAGATTCGCAATGCGGCTGCAGAGATGGGGTATCGCAGGAATCGGATCGCGTCGAGCTTGCGGACGCAGCGAAGCAAGACAGTCGGCGTCGTGCTGCCCGATATCAGCAACTGGATCTTTCCGCCCATGGTGCGCGGCATCGAAAAGGTTCTCGAGGATGCGGGCTATGCGGCTTTCTTCGTGAACACAGACAATATAGCGGCGCGAGAAGAGCGCCTGCTGTCGGCGCTGCTGGAACGTGGTGTGGACGGAATCCTGCATGCGGCGGTCTTGCGCGACTCGCCCGCGCTGGCGGCGCTTGCAGCAGAGGGCTTGCCGGTCGTCACCTTGAACAGGCGTGTCGAGCCATCAAGAATTCCATTTGTTATCAACGATGAATACGCCGGGATCAAGATGATGGTCACGCATCTGGTCGAGGCAGGGCACAGTCAGATCGCGGCAATTTCGGGACCTCAGGCGCTGTCAACCGGCATGATGCGCCAGCAGGCCTTGCTCGCCAAGTTGGCCAGCATGGGGCTGCAACAACCCGCCTGCACCCATGTCGAGGCCAACAGTTTCACCGAGGAAGAGGGCAGGCGTTGCTGCGCCGAGTTGTTCGAACACGGCAATCATTTCACGGCGATACTCTGCGCGAATGACCGGCTTGCGCTCGGTGCCTTGTCGGAATTGCAGGCACGCGGTCTGAGTTGCCCGGACGATATCTCGCTGACCGGTTACAATGATATGCCCTATCTGGACCGGATCGCGCCCGGCCTCACCACTGTGAGAATCGAACAGGCCGAGGCGGGGCGCGTCGCAGCGGATTTGCTGCTGCAAATACTGAAAGGCGTTGAAGTCCCCCGCGAAACTGTGTTGCCCGTCACGATGATCCGGCGCGGCAGCGTCACACCCCCACGGCGGTTGCGCGAACAGCGTGCCGGCTCGGACCCGGCCTGAGTCGCCCCATTCCGAAAAATAAAAATGTGCTTCTCGAAAATCCTACTTGACTACGCAAACGATTGCATGATCCTCTTGCACAGGGGAGAAGGGCCACGGTTGTCGTGGTCCGGTTCGGCGCGGTTTTCCACCGGCAACCGCTCGCCCCGGCCAAAGATGGGAGGACTCGCAATGCGGATGACAAGAAGAACCATGGTCGCGGGAATGGTATCGCTGACCGCGCCTGCGCTGCTCGGAAGCCGCGCGAAAGCGCAAAACACCATCAATCTGACAATGTCATCCAGCCATCCGACGACGTTGGCCTGGGTCCAGCCGCTTCAGACCGTCATCGTCGCGCGCTCGAACGAAATGCTGGAAGAGCGCGGGTCCGACCACCGGATCAACTGGACGGAGTCGTATGGCGGCGCGCTCTACGGTTTCGGCGAGACCCTTAGCGCGATAACACAGAACCTGACCGATATGGGCTGGATCGGGGCATTGTGGGAAGAAAACGACCTGCCGCTGCAGAACATCATGTTCCGTACGCCCTTCAGCACGCAGACGGTTCACCAGGCGGTCAACACAATGAACCGGCTGAACGCGGAACATCCCGCCATGAAGGCCGAATGGGAGCGCTCCAACATCACCTATTTCGGCACCTGCGTGTCGGACAGCTACCAGCTGCTGATGAAGGAGCCGATCGAAAGCCTCGATCAATTGCGCGGCAAGCGGATCATCGGGGTGCCGACACTGGCAAGCTGGGTCGAGCCGCTGGGGGCATCGCTGGTGCCCTCCGGCCTGCCGCAAATGTACAGCCAGCTGCAGACTGGCGTTGGCGACGGCGTTCTGATCATCGGCACCGGGGCTTATCCGCTGCGCCTGCACGAGCAGGCACCCTACATCCTGCGGCTTGATACCGGGCCGTTCTGCTTTGGCGGCTTCGGGATCAATACCGATGTATTCAACAGCCTGCCGGAGGACGTGCAGGAGGTTCTGGCCGAACTGGGCATGGAATACTCGGCTGAGAATGTGCGCATCATCGAGGATCTGGAGCCGCGCGTGTTCTCGCTATTCGAGGAGGAAGGCGCGACCGTGCTGGAAACGCCACCCGGGCTTCGCGAGGAATACGTGATGGGGTTGGGAGATCTTGCCGGCGAGTGGGTGCGCTCGCTCGAGGCGCGCGGCATCCCGGCACGCGACTTCCTGCTGACCTACATGGAAACGCTTCGGGAAGAAGGCGCAGAGCCGCTACGCGACTGGGCCGCCGATGTCTGATGCGGACGGCCCGCGCCCGGACCCCGGCGCCTCGCGCCGGGGTGGAGCGCTGGGCGTTCTGTCTGCGATCGACCGGGCAGGAGGCGGCTTCGGCTTCCTGCTCAGTGTCGTGGCGTCGACCACCATCGCCTCGACCATGTTCATCGTGGTGGCGGATGTCCTGTCGCGGGCGTTCTTCAATACCAGCCTGCCAGGCGTATCGGACTTCGTGGCCAATGCGATTGTCGCCTGTGTCTTCGTGCAGCTTGGCAGCACCATCCGCAACGGACGGCTGATTTCCGCGGAATTCCTGATGGGCAACTGGGAACGCGACCGCCCCGCGCTGGCCCATGGTGCGAAACTCCTCTTCATGCTCGCTGCCGCCGCGCTTTTGTGGCGTGCGCTGGGCTGGATGTGGGCGGACTTCCAGCGCGCCTGGACAACCGGGGCCTTCTCGGGATCGGTCGGGGCGTTCATGTTCCCGCTCTGGCCGTTCAAGTTGGCAATCGTTCTGGGCGCGACGCTTGCACTGGCAGAGTGCCTGCGGCTGGTGCTGATTCATGTGTTCGCGCTGGGTCAGATGGTCCATGGCCGACTGAAAACGGGGGCTGAGGTCCCGGGCAATCAGGGCTGGCGGGGGCTCGGCGTTTTCGTGGTGCTTGGTGGCCTTGGGCTGCTGTGGATGATGCAGGGCGGACACAGCCCGATCACCATAGGCGTGATGGCGTTCGCGGGATTGTTCATTCTGGTCGCCTGCGGCATGCCGGTGGCCTTTGCCCTGATGGGCATGTCATTCCTTGCGATCTGGCTGATCCGGGGCAATCTGAATGTGCCGACCAACACGCTGGGGCTGGCGCTGACCAATGCCGTGCGATCCTTCGAGTTCGGCGTGATCCCCCTGTTCATCATGATGGGCCTGCTGCTGGAGCGTGCGGGCGTCGGGCGCGATGCGTTTCAGGTCGCGGTCGTGCTGTTGCGGCACGTCAAGGGTGGCCTGGGTATCGCCACGGTCGCCGCCAACACGATCTTTGCGGCCATCACTGGATCATCGGTGGCTTCGGCAGCGGTCTTCAGCCGCATCGCGGCGCAGCCGATGGTCGATGCCGGGCATACCAGCCGCTTTGCGGTCGGGGTGATTGCCGGATCGTCGGTGCTGGGGATGCTGCTGCCGCCCAGTTTGCTGCTGATCGTCTACGGGCTGCTCGCCGAGGTCTCGGTCGGCTCATTGTTCATCGCCGCGATCGTGCCCGGCATCGGGCTCGCGCTCACATTCGCTGCACTCAACATCCTCATGGCCCATTTCGCGCCGGGCTTCGTCGGTCATGTGCGCGGGGGCACCGAAATCGAGACAATGCCGGTCCCGCAGATGCTCAGCCGACTGGCGCCGGTCGTGTTCCTGATCGCGTTGGTGATGGGGGGCATTTACGGCGGCTTGTTCAGCCCGACCGAAGCGGGGGCAGTCGGTGCGTTCGGTGCGTTGCTGGTCGTGATCTTCCGGCGCAAACTGGCGCTTGCGACGATGCGCGATGTGGTGTTGCAGACCGGCTTCATCTCGGTGGGCATCCTGCTGCTGATGATGGCCGCAAATCTCTACGCGCGGATGCTGTCGCTTTCGACCATCCCGATGCAGGCGACACAGGCCATCGACGCGCTGAACCTGACGCTGATCGGCTTTGTCCTGCTGTATATGCTCATCGTGGTTCTGCTGGGCATGATCCTCGACAGCGTGTCGATCATGCTGATCATCCTGCCCATCGCCGTGCCGATCGTGACAGTGCTGGGCGGGGATCTGATCTGGTTCGGCATCGTCACGGTCATCGCGATCGAGATCGGACTGCTGACACCACCTTTCGGATTATCGGTCTTCGTCGTGAAAGCGTCACTTCCTGCGGGTTTCGCCTCTCTGGGTGACATTTTCCGGGGGGCCGGACCTTTCGTGCTCGCGATGGTGTTCTTCACACTGTTGCTGATCATGTTCCCGCCGCTTGCGCTGGTGCTGCTCTAGGCGGGCACCGCGCAACTCCACCCTGACAATGAACGAGGTTTCCATGCCACACACACTGATCCGCAATGCCGCCATCGTGTCGGTTGATCCACAAATCGGCACCTTGAAGCGGGGTGATATCCTGATCGAGGATGATCGCATCATCGAGGTATCTGCCAGCCCGATCACCGCGCCCGCAGGTGCCGATATCATCGAGGCCGAGGGCATGATCGCCATGCCCGGTTTCGTGAATGCGCATATCCACACATGGCAGACAGGGCTGCGCGGGGTTGCCGCGGACTGGACCATCCCGCATTACCTGAAAGCGATGCATGCCGGGCTGGCGACCCTGTTCATGCCCGATGACATCCGCATCGCCAACCGCATGGGGGCGCTGTATCAGCTCTATTCCGGCACCACGACCATGGCGGACTGGTGCCATAACAATCCGACCGACGATCATAGCCATGCCGCCATCGACGGGTTGGAAAGCACGGGTGTGCGGGCCGTCTTCCTGCATGGCTCGCCCAAGCCCGACCCCAAGCCCGGTCAACCCCATTTCAGCGAAGTGCCAATGCCCCGCGATCGGGTAGAGGCGCTGCGCAAGGGGCGGCTTGCTGCGGATGAGGGGCTTGTCACCATGGGGCTCGCAATCCTAGGGCCGCAGATGAGCGTCCAGGAGGTCTGCAATCATGATTTCCGTCTTGCCCGCGATCTGGGTTTGGTCGCCAGCATGCATGTCAGCGGCAAGATGCTGGCGCACAAGGGATTCCAGAAGCTGCATGAGCAGGGACTGTTGGGTTCACAATTCAACATCGTGCATGGCAACGGGCTGGATGACGAGGATGTCGATCTTGTCGTGGCTCAGGGCTTGAGCGTCACCCCCACCATCGAGATCGAGATGCAGATGGGCTTCGGTGACGGTCTGACATCGCGGGTAAGGGCGCGGGGCGGCAACGCGCAGCTATCTGTCGGCTCGGATGTCGAGTCCGGGATCGCCGCAGAGATGTTCACGGTCACCCGCATGACCCTTCAGGCTGCCCGTCATGAAGACAATCTCGCGCATCGCGCCGTGCACGGCGTCGCCCCCGATCAAGTCAGCATCCGCACGGAAGAAGCGCTCGAATGGGCCACCATGGGCGGTGCGCGCATGCTTGGGATGGAGAAGCGGATCGGTTCGCTGACTCCGGGCAAGCAGGCGGATATCACTCTGATTGGGACGCAACGGCTCAACATGGTTCCGGTACATGACCCGGTTGCGTCAATCGTGTTTCACGCCAATGCTGCGGACGTCGATACAGTCATGGTCGCAGGCAAGGTGAAAAAACGCGGCGGGCAACTCGTCGCACCCCCTTCGGATGCCGACATTGCAGAGCTTGTTCGTTCCGGCGAGCGGATCGTGCGCGATTTCAATGCGCGGATGGCAGCGGCCTGAAGTGAACGCCCCTGTGCCGACCTTCCCCGTCTGCAATCGGGCGGGGGGGGCTCCTGCGTGGCGGCGCAACTACACAGGTGCTCTCCAAGGACCTTTGCACGAGTTCGGCGCAGGCCTCGCAAGGGCCACCCCATGAGGCACGAAACCGGTGGCGACCACGGCGTCTCGCTGGTCGCCACCGGCGCAGGCCTTGCCGCCATAGGCGTCGAGGCCGAGAACGCGACCCCCGCACCCACCGACGCCGACGCGGCGCCAGGGGCGTGTCAGCTTCGGTGGCAGGTCTTGCGCTGTTCGCATCGGTTTTTCGCAGCCGTGGTCCGCGCCAGACGCTCGTCGATGTCGTGCTGGAGGGTTGCCAGCAGCTCGACGGGCAACAGTGCGATATCATGCGGGCTGAGGCCCGGCAGGTTGTCAGGGGTGGGTGTGTTCTCGGGAATGGCTGCGCGAGGACGGTCTCGACACCGACCTGCGCCATGGCGTGCTCGGCGCGCGGGCCAGTCTGATGACGCCCGCGAACCCGACCATCCGCGTCCCGGAGAGGATGAGAAATCGTCCAGCACGGTGGACCGATAGAACCAGCCTCAAACCTGCTTCTCTCAGCCGCGGCGCTCGTAGCAACCGCCCTGTTCTGGCTGTGAATGTCGGTGAGCCCAAACCTTAGTACACACCTTTCAAGCAACCCCTCTGAAAACCGCGATCGCAATGCGCCTTCAAGCGCGCGGTATCTCCTGGTGACCACCCTGTCGGCGCTGTGACCTGAACCCATGGTCGGATGTAATCCTGAGCATGATACGCATGCCCATGGGTTGCGTCTCGAAAGTGGTGGAAATTCTCTGGCGGCGTCCTCCGAGCGGTGCGATTCAGGCCTGATCAGGCAGCGAGGTCAAGGGGCATGGGCTTGATCGGTTTGTCGAGGGTCTGCCACCCGTCCACCTTGCGCATTTTGATCTGACCGGAAGCCAGCAAGGCCCAGAGCAGCATCGGCACGGTTTCGGCGCAGGGCAGCACGGTCTGGGTCTTGATCCTTCGGTGGAACTCCTCGTTCAAGCGTTCGATGGCGTTGGTGGTCCGTGCCGCTTTCCATTGCGCCGGATCGAGCGGGGTGAAGGTGATCAGCCACTCCCCGGCTACTTCCAGGCTGTCGGCGACAGCCCTGCATTTCAGCCGAGCGCGCAGGCCGTGCTGCGGAGCGGCTCGAAACACTGGAGCGCAACGATGTCATCCACCGCCAGATGCTGGACGCGGCCAGCCGCCGCCCTCGCAGCCGCGACGAACTTCTTGACCGCCTGCGCGGGGGTGAGTTCTGACGCCCCGCCCGGCGCCTGCCCGCCCGTGGTGGCGTACAGCCAGGCCGAGCAGGCGCGCGTGGCGGGAGAAGTGGCGGCGCTGCCCGAGGGGGGCGTTGATCCCGGACTGGCTCGCCGATTACGCTGTGCTGCGCGATCAGGCGCGAGCGTGCGCGGGACGATAGCCTGGAACCCCGTTCGAAATCGTGGCGCGATTGCGGGCATCCGGCTATTCTCGCCTGATGAACAAGGACGACGAAAAGGGCATTGCCGCGAGGCTGGCCAGGATCATGGCCATGTTCTGCGTGCGCAACACGCAGCTGGAGACTCTGCATTCCGGACTGACTCCCGTCACCCGAACCGGCGATTATTCTGATGTCTTCGTGGTGGACGCAGACGGCAGGCGCATCCCGTGGTCGGAGGTCTCGCGCATTGACGACGCCGAGATGCGCCAGCTGACGCAGGAAATCGTCAACCGCCTCTACACCTTCCATCTCGAAGCCAACGATCCCAAGCTGCAGGCGACCATCGAGCGCTGGATGGGCGTCGCGGCGAAATCGGACGAGCCGGAAGCAGGGTGCGTAGAAGTTCGCCGTTAGGCGCTTCCCTCACAAACCATCTGTTGTCATGCGACCTTCTAGAAATAAACGACAGACGCAATGTTGTCTGCGTGCTCAGTCCCTGAATCTGCAGGCTTTCCCTGCAAGATTTCTTCTCTCACGCCTTTGGCCCGCAACCTTGTCGTCCGGAGACATGGCCCGGCTGCAGGGCGATACGGTTGATCCATGTCAATGCAGCCTGACGCATTGAGGATTTAAGTCGATCATACACAGCCCTGTCTGGGTCCGACTTCCGTACCTGCCCCATTACCCCGGCCCGAAAGGCCCGCTTATGGATCCCGTGCTCGACCGCTACGCCCGCCGCGCCTCGCCGCGTTACACAAGTTATCCGACCGCGCCGCATTTCGGCCCGGACGTCGATGAAGCCTGTTATCGGGGCTGGCTGGCTGCGCTGGACCCTTCCGCGCCGGTCTCGCTCTATCTGCATGTGCCCTTCTGCCGGCAGATGTGCTGGTATTGCGGCTGCAACATGAAGCTGGCCTCGAAATACCAGCCCGTGGCCGACTATGTGCAGACGCTGCGCAAGGAGGTCGCGCTGACCGCCGATGCGCTGCCCGGGCGCATGGCGGTTTCGCATCTGCACTGGGGCGGCGGCACGCCCACGGCGCTGTCGCCCGATGATCTGGCAACGGTGATGGACGAGGTCCGCGCGCGTTGGGATTTCACCGAAGACGCCGAGATCGCCATCGAAAGCGACCCCCGCACGCTGACCCCCGAGATGGCGGCCCGCATCGGCGCGCTTGCCTTCACCCGGGCCAGTTTCGGCGTGCAGGAATTCGACCCGAAAGTGCAAAAGGCCATCAACCGGGTGCAACCCCCCGCGATGGTGCGCGAGTCAGTGGAGCAGTTGCGCGCGGGCGGCGTTTCGGGGATCAACTTCGACCTGATCTATGGCCTGCCCTATCAGACGGTCGAGAGCCTCGTGGAAACGGTGAAACTCAGCGCCGGGATGCGCCCGAACCGGGTGGCGCTGTTCGGTTATGCGCATGTGCCCTGGATGGCGAAGAACCAGCGCATGATCCCCGAAGATGCCCTGCCGGGGGCCGAGGAACGCGCCGCGCAGGCCAGCGCCGCGGCCGAGGCGCTGGCCGCCGAGGGCTATGTCGCCATCGGGCTGGACCATTTCGCCCTGCCTGATGACGATCTGGCGATTGCGGCACGCGACGGGTGGCTGCGGCGCAATTTCCAAGGCTACACCACCGATCAGGCCGAGACGCTGATCGGCCTCGGCGCGACCTCGATCGGGCGCACGCCCTCGGGGTATCTACAGAATATCGCCGAGACCGGCGCCTGGGCGCGCGCGGTCGAGGCGGGGCGCCTGCCAGTGGCCAAGGGACGCGCCTTCATCGGCGAGGACCGGTTGCGCGGCGAGGTGATCGAGCGGCTGATGTGCCACGGGCAGGTCGACGCCGACGCGATCGGCGCGAAACATGGCGCGCCTGCCGGTTGGTGGCGCGACGCGGCGGGCACCTTGACCGAGATGCAGCGCGACGGGCTGGTTGCGGTAAATGCGGGACAGGTCTCGGTGACAGACCGGGGCCGCCCGTTGCTGCGCCTCGCGGCGGCGGCGTTCGATACCTATCTGGCGGACAGCAAGGCCCGGCATTCCGTCGCAGTCTGAGCCCGCCGTTCAGGCAGCACAGCCGCCATCTTGGCGTCCTCTGCACCGAATTCCCGGGCATGCATGGTCCAAGACAGCCGGAATTATAATTTCCGACCATTTCTGTCGGTTTATCATTTACGTGCTGCCCTCGCTTGATTATCGTCAAGTCTGACGGTGCCACGGAGACTCAGCCAGATGACGACGACAGCCCGACAGAGCCGCGACTGGAGCGGTCCCGCCCTGCTCAGCTACGGGTTCCGACCCTTCTTCCTGTTCTCGGGAATCTGGGCCGCTTTCGCCATGCTGTTCTGGATTGTGCTGCTGACCGGGCGCGATCCGCTGTCCATCGCATTTGCACCGATGGAGTGGCATGTGCATTCCTTCGTCTTCGGCTATCTCTCTGCTGTCATCGCGGGCTTTCTCCTGACCGCCGTGCCCAACTGGACGGGGCGCCTGCCGGTGGTGGGCTGGCCTCTGGCCGGGCTGGTGGGGCTGTGGTTGATGGGGCGGCTGGCGGTTCTGATCGGCGGCGGCTGGCCGGCATGGGCCGTGGCCGCGCTGGATCTGGCCCTGTTCGTGGCGCTGATCGCCTTTCTGGCGCGCGAGATCATCGCGGGGCGCAACTGGCGCAACCTGCCGGTTCTCGGCCTGATGGCGCTCTTTGCATTAGCCAATGGTGTGTTCCATCTCGAGGCCGCGCATGGCCCGGCGCAGGATGGCTATGGTCTGCGGCTGGGACTGGCAGCTGTGCTGATGCTGATCGCGCTGATCGGCGGGCGGATCGTGCCAAGCTTCACCCGCAACTGGCTGGCCAAACGCGAAGCCACGCGGCTGCCCGCGGCGTTCAACCGCTCTGACGCCGGAGTGTTGGGGCTTACTGGTCTGGCACTGCTGGCCTTCGTGGTCGCGCCTTACGGGACAGTGACGGCCACCCTCTGTCTGAGCGCCGGTCTTGCCAATCTGTGGCGCGTCGGGCGCTGGCAGGGCTGGCAGACCGGGCCGGAGCCGCTGGTCTGGGTGCTGCACGCCGCCTATGTCATGCTTGGTATCGGGTTCCTGACCGTGGGCGCTGCAGCGCTTGATCTGATGCCGCAATCCGGCGCGCGGCATGTCTGGCTGGCAGGAACCATCGGGCTGATGACATTGGCCGTAATGACCCGCGCGAGCCTTGGCCATGCGGGCCTTCCGCTCACAGCCAGCCGCACGGTGGCCGCGCTTTATCTGGCGCTGATCGGGGCGACACTGGCGCGGCTGCTCGCCGGGCTCGCCCCTGGTGAGGTCTGGCTGATGCACCTCTCGGCGATGCTCTGGATCGTAGCTTTTGGCGGCTTCGCGCTGATTTACTGGCCGATCCTGACCCGCCCGAAACGCGCCCCCAAATCGGCCAGCCGCCCGCAACCGGCATGAGCGGCTGGGGCGCTTATATTGGAGCCTGGGCGGTGTTCCTGCTCACCCACACTGTGCCCTTGCGCGCACCGGTCAAGCCATGGCTGGTTGCGCGGCTTGGGCAAACGGGCTACGGGGTCGCCTATTCCACCCTGTCGCTGGCCGTGCTGGCCGGGCTTTTCATCGCAGCAGCGCGGGCGCCATATGTGATGCTCTGGCCCATGCCCGCCGCAGCCCACTGGATCGCCTTCGCCGCGATGCTGTCGGCGGTGCTGCTGCTGGCCCTGAGCCTCGGGCGGCCCAATCCCTTTTCCTTCGGCGGCGCGCAGAATGCGCGTTTCGACCCGGAGCGACCGGAACTGATCGGGCGCATCCGCCATCCCGCTCTTGTCGCGCTTGGCCTCTGGGCAGGCGTGCATCTGGTGATCAATGGCACGATGGCCCATGCCCTGATGTTCGGGGGCTTTGCCGGTTTCGCCGCGCTGGGCGTGTGGCTGATCGACCGGCGCAAACAGAGCGAGATGGGCTTTGCTGCGTGGCAAGAGTTGTGCAGTCGCAGTCAGCATGCGCCCGTCACCCTACCAACGAATGCGGGGTTGCGCGTGGCGGCCGGTATCGCTGTTTTCGCTGCCGTGATTGCGGGCCATCAATGGCTGTCCGGCGTCGCGATCTGGCCGCGCTTTCTGCCCTAGCCGGGCTTGGGTCGAAACGCCGTGCAGCGCGCCGGGTCCGTCTCTATCCGGCGCGCGCCGAGCAGATCGAGGCAATAGGGCACTGCGGCGAAAACTGCATGAAGGCAAGTCGCAATCGCCGCGGGCTTTCCGGGCAAGGTGATGAAGAGGGTCTTGCCGCGCACAGCAGCGCTCTGGCGCGACAGGATCGCCGTGGGCACTTCGGCCAGCGAGGCGCGGCGCATCTCCTCACCGAAACCGGGCAGGTCGAAATCGATGATATCGGCGAGCGCCTCCGGCGTCCGGTCGCGCGGCGCAGGCCCGGTGCCGCCAGTGACCAGCACCAGATCGGCACCATGATCATCGGCTACGGCGCGCATGGCCTCGGCCACACACTCGCGCCCGTCCGCGACGATCTGGCGCGTCACCTCTAGCGGCGAGGTGACCGTCGCGCGCAGCCAGTCCTCGGCGGCAGGTCCGCCCAGATCGGCATACTCCCCGCGCGCGGCCCGGTCAGAGACGGTCAGGATGGCAACGCGCGCGGGCTCATGCGACATCGCGCAACCCGGCGCGCTGGCACCAGCCGGTGACAGGGGACAGCTCTGCGGGCAGCGCCTCCGCCAGCCCGCCAGTGAAGGCCTCGAATGCAGGCAGGTTCAGCGCATTGACGCCCACGAGGACCGGTATATCCAGACAGAGGGCCTCGCCAATGACTGGCGCCAAACCGCCACCCTCGGCCTCGGTCTTGCCGAACTTGTTAACGATCAGCAGCTCCGCACCCGGCAGCGCCGCCTCGGTCGCGGCGACCGCCTGCGCCAGAGCGCTGGTGTCGAGCGTGCAGCCGCGCGCCATTGCTCCGCGATCCTCGGAGATGCGCAGCACCTCGCCGGTGGCCAGAAGCTCCAGGTCCATGTCGCATTTGCGGCGGTTTGCGCGTGCAATATTGGTCTGCACGGTCCCGCAGAGCCGAAGCCTGCCGCGCAGGGCGCCCGCGACCTGCGCGAGGAAGCGGTCGTTTTCGCCGCGTCCGGGCAGCGAGACATATCCGAGTTTCATGTTTCTCGACCTCTTGTTCTGAATCATTGAGCGCTCAAAGCGGCAACACCTCGACCAGCGCCCCGGCGGGCAGGTTGTCGATCTCGGCGGGGATCATCACCAGACAATCCGCTTGGGGCAGTTGCGCCACCCGGTGCGAGCCCGTCGCCGCCAGACAGGCCGCCTGCGCGACGCCGCGCGCCGAGTGGCCGAGCAATGTGGCGAGCCGGTATTCACACCGCCCCGGCTTGTGGCAGAGCGGCGCGGCGAGGGCGGCGAGCGTCCTTGGTGGCGCGATACTTTCCAGCCCGGCCATGCGGCGCGCCAGCACCTGCCCCACCACATGCCAGGTCACGAAGGCCGCCACCGGGTTTCCGGGCAAGCCCAGCCACAGCGCGTCGGCAACGGTCCCGATGGTCAGCGGCTTGCCGGGCTTCATGGCGAGCTTCTTCACATGCGCGCGCCCGCCCAGCGATCGGATGACGCCGCCCATGTGGTCCTCGTCACCGACTGACACCCCACCGGTGGTCAGAACGACATCGGCGTCGCTGGCCGCCCGCGCGACGGTGGCGCGCAGCGTCCGCGGATCGTCGGGGCAGGCCGGGACGGGGAAAAGATCGATCCACGGCTGCGTGAGGGCAGCCGCCAGCATGGGCTGGTTCGCATCCCAGACCTGGCCTGCGGCAAGAGGGCGGCCGGGGGCGACGAGTTCGCTGCCTGAACACAGCACCGCCACGCGCAGGCGCCGCGCGACCTGCACATGTCCCACGCCGCAGCCCGCCAGCGCCGCGATCTCGCGCGCACCGAGCAGGCGGCCCGCCGACAGCAGTGGCGAGCCGGGGGCGATATCCTCGCCCGCGTGGCGGATGTTCTGGCCTGCGCGGTGGGCGACCTCGATCTCGATCCTGTCACCATGGCGGCTGACCTGCTCCTGTGCGATGACCGTATCCGCCCCCTCGGGCACTGGTGCGCCGGTCAGGATGCGCATCGCGCTACCCGGGGGCAGTGGCGTGGGCGCGTCGCCCGCGCGGCTGCGCCCGCGGACGGGCAGTTGCCATGGCCCCGCCCCCGCAAGTTCTGCGCGGCGCAGCGCGTAGCCGTCCATTGCCGCGTTGTCGAAAAGCGGCAGGCCCACCGGGGCGCACACGTCCTGCGTCAGAACCCTGCCCGTCGCCTCTGTCAGCGACAGGCGTTCCGTTACTGTGATCGCGCGGATCAGCGACAACCCGGTTGCGATGGCGTCATCCACCGGTGTCAGCCCGTCGGCCGCGTCGCAGCCGCATCCGGGCGTGTCGGGCTGATGGAGCGTCTGATGGAGGGTCATGGTCGTTTTCCTATTCGTGCGTAAGGTCGTACGGCGCGCGCATGCGGGCGCAATCGGATTGATGGTCCGGCAGGCTGGCGCGGCGCGCGCGCATCTGCGCCATCAGGGCGTACCGGTCCTCGGGCTTCAGACGCAGGCGGGCCAGCGGCAGGATGATCGCGTTTTCGAGGATCAGATGCCGCCGATACACCGTGGCCAAGCGCAGCAGGGCCGCGCGGTCTTTCGCTTCAGGTGACGCGCCATCCGCCATGCAGGCTAGCGCCGGGATCAGCAGGGCAAAGGCAGATTGCGCGAGCTCGCGCTCGCGCGCCAGCCGCAACAGGGTTTCGTCCAGTTCGTCCTCGGGCAGGGCCCGCGCGCGCAGCAGGGGAAAAAGCCCCCGCTCCTCGTCCTCGAGATGCGCGGGTAGGTCGCGGCTGAGGCTTGTCAGGATTCGCCGCGCCAGTTCCTGTCGGGGCCGAGTGATCGCCGCCAGCATTTCCATGTCAGCGCAAAGCTGACGCTGATTGAAATGCTCGTCATACATGGCCTCGATCGGGCACTCGGTCGCGCTGAGTTTCGGGGGGGCCGCGCGTCCACCACGGATCGTGCCGGATCCCGACTCCCGCCGCCCTTCTGGCACTGCCTTGATGTCGGACATGTTCACTCCCGTTGCCTCATGCAGCTTGTAGCTGCACGCCCCGCACCTCGGCGCGTCCGACAAGCTCGGCGGTGAAGCGCGCCGCGGCCTGCGCCCAGGCGGCCTTGGCATGCGCGTCGCGCAGGCGCGGCAGAACCACCTCGAAGGGCAGCACCTCGCCTTGCGCGCGAGCATCGAGGCGGATCAGATGCAGGCCGAAGCGGGTTTCCACAAGGTCACTGATCTGGCCCTCTTCCAGCGTGGCCAGCGCGGCCTCGAATTCCGGCACGGTGTCGCCGACCGAAAGCTGACCCAGCAGCCCGCCGGTGTCTTTCGACGAACAGGCCGAGTGCTTGCGCGCCAGTTCGGCGAAGCGGCGGGGCTGGTCGCGCAACTCGGCCAGCACGCTCTCGGCATGGGCGCGCAGGGCGTCCATGTCATCCTGCCGCGGAAACAGGATATGCGCAGCCTCGTAGA
>LFIK01001000.1_pt1 | contig 21948 bp, 32 predicted proteins | sample 643401 | NCBI WGS metagenome assembly LFIK01 (sample SAMN03777447, study PRJNA286221) | soda lake metagenome | biome: soda lake; feature: Kulunda steppe; material: water; isolation source: sample T5-Br brine of Lake Tanatar-5 | place: Russia: Kulunda steppe | collected 2010-07
GGGGGGGGAGAAACGCACAGTGCATCAAAGCAGGGGTGTGCAGAGGAATCGGGTCAGGGGGAAATGCACCGTTGCGTCAAGGCAGGGGTGTGCAGACAGACCGGGGCTGGGGGAAACGCACCGTGCATCAAGGCAAGGGCATATGGACTTGCCTGCAGTGGTGAAGAAGCACCTCCACATCAGGCTTTTCCTCCACCAGCTCGTCATTTCCTCCAAAGCAAACAAGACCCTGCACGCAACCCGAGCAGCACAGTGCTCAGCGCTACCTTCACAAACTGCACACCTAGCTTCAGCTCTGACACAGAGCAACTCACGTGTTTGCTGCCACACAGGGCTGACCCACATGTCACAACTTGGCAGTGCCATCCAGCAGCCCTGACCATACTGACCACACTCCAAATCCCCGCGCACCCACCAACAATCCAGGCTCTGGTGCCAGCATGAACAAGCAAGCAGGGCATCCTGCACCCCCCTTCCACCCCCCCCTTACCCCCCCACGGGCGAGCGGAAGGCAGCCGCCACCCCGGCAGCTGTGCCCACTGCCACCATGTCCGACCGGTCGTGGTCGGTCCAGAGCTTGGACGCCCATCGCGGCACTTGGGAGGCGCCCGAAGATCCCCCCTGCACACCAGGCCAGTGGCCACGGAAGCGCAGGGCGGCCGAGTAAGCGCCCCGGCGCAGTGCGCGCGCTCTTGCCCCAGCGCGGGGCTGCAGCGGGGCTGCTGTTAGCCCCGCTCCAGGCTGACAGCTCCATTGCCTCGCTATGGGGGCCTGACAGCAGCAGCACCTTGCGGAGCAGGCAGGCTGCTCTGTGTGCACGCAAGAAGGGCCTGTGAGTCCTGCTCTGTGTGGACACAGGCAGGGCCTGTGAGCCATGCCCGAGAGAGGGAATGGCGATGGTTGGTCATGCCTGGGTGACACGCGTGGTATGCCTGCAGGGCTTATATAAGCCTGCCCAATTGGAGCGCAACGATGCACAGCATCCTGGCGTGCATGTTCATCCTGAATGAGTGCTTACACATTGCAACCACCCCTCCCCCAGGAGCCGCGCACCTGTGAGAGCAGCGCAGCAATACACGCGCCCGCATGCACAAATGGCCCCTCCTTGCCAATGGCTAGGCCCCCTGCCACTGCCCCCACTGATCCGGCCAGCTTGGCCACCAACGTAGAAAAGAAGAAAATGCCTGGCACGTCGATGCCGTTCAGGTAGGCCTGCGTGGCGCGTGTGAGAGCCAAAGGGACCCCACAAAGCATCAGAGCAAAAAGCACGCACAATCTGCACATATCCACAGGTTTTTCACAGGGTTCACACTGTACACCTTCAGGCCCAAATTGCATTTGTTTCTTACAATCACAATCACTCTGATTACAATCTTGCAATTTGCGAGCTATCACCCGCTGGGCCATGTTCCTTCTGTTCACTGCCGCAAGCACATCCCACAGCGTTTGACTTGAATACGGCAGGCGCCACTTATGATTTAATCCTGTTTTTTTTGGAGGGACACACTGCAGCTTGACTTGTGCACATGATCACCACAGAGGGTCACTCTCCAGCTTCATGCTGAAAAAGGATTGTCGCACAGCCCTTTCACCCTAGAAGCAGGGAGATTCTCACAGCCCACTAAGACTGGATGGGCATTTTAAGGTATTCAGGGTTCTTTCTTTGAAGAAAACTACCGTATCCCCTTTGGTGCCTCAAACCATCCCCCTATTCCACTGAAGCAATGCTCCCATATCTACAACAGATCCCAGCATCATATGCCCATGCACTGTGGGACATTGCAGGGGCCTTTTGTTGGTTGCTTGGTTGGTGGCAGTTGGGAGGCTCCCAGAAATCCCTGCGATGGTGCTGATCCCTCAGTCAAACTTCAGCGCCCACGCAACTGGTGCGGTAGCCTCACCTTCACCTCAGCAATGCCGCTGCCCGCGGCGGCGGGGCCCACATAAGTCGTGATGGCAACCGCAGTGAACACAAGGGCTGTGTTAATGGCCAAGTATACCAAGAAGGACAAAGTGACGTAGCCTTTGCTAATGAGGAGCAGCGTGGCCCAGAATTTGAAGCCGCTGATGTTTTCAACCGATACGTTTACAGCAAAGGCTGCAACAGCAGTGATCATGCCTGCAGCGCAGCCACAGTATGGAAGATGACATGTGAAGCAAGTCAACGCCTGTGGCGCATGGTTGCAATTGTGCGTGTGTGTGTGTATGTGCGTGCTTGTGCTTATATTTGTGTGCACTTATTAATTGGCATGTGAGTGTGTGTTTTGCCTGCGTGCATGTGTGTATTCATGCAAATGCGTGCCTGTGAATATGTGTGGTACGCAAGCATACGCACATGCATGCATGTATGTGTGTGTGCGTGTGTGTATTTGTGCACGTGTGCGTGTACTTGCCATTGGGTGTCAAAGTGTATATGCATGCACTTACAAATATGCACGTATGCGTTGAGCATCTTTGCCAGTTGATCCTCTATTACAAGCGTACAAAGGGACAACAGGCCTGCCATATAAGGTTGTATGTTATGCTTGCAGCTGCGCCCCTGATAATCTTTGGATACTGTCAGTAACAAATGCATGCACGCCTTGTACGTAGAGGACGTGCATGTTATGCGCGGCATGACGGGCAGATTATGCCTAGATGTGCAGTATAAGAGACGGGCAGGTTTTGCCTGGATGTGCAGAATAAGAGACGGGTAGATTATGCCTGGATTTGCAGCATGAGAGACGGGCAGGTTATGCCTAGATTTACAGCAGCCGCAAGCTGGTGGGGGTGCAGCAACACATCAGGCAAATCAGCTGGGTCTTGCTGCCTCTGTGAAACAGGTGAAAAAGTCCCAGGCTTCATCCCATGACATTCAGACCCCTTCCCCAACACTTCCTTTCCCGTCTCTTTCAGAGCTAAAGAAGCATCTACGGCTGATAAATTCTCATCATCCCAGCAGAAATACAGCTCATGCACGAACAGCTTCATGTGCTCTACATCAATGCAAGAAAATGATTGTAATAACTGGTTGGAAGAAAGTCTGAGGGCTTGACTTGACAATGGCTCTCTATTGCTCAGGTGCTTGCCAAGGATCAAATCCTACCTATGAGCAGGCAGATGCCCCATCGACTGGACAAGTAGGCAATGCTGTCCGTAGATGTGCTGGAGGCCCTCTCAGCCCTATGCACAGTGTTGTGCATCTCCTCATAGTCGAGGCTCTCATACATAGACTTTCCTTTTATCCCCAGGCCAGCCTTGTGTTCTGGGCTACACTCCCCACTGGTGGCCTGCAAGCAGAGGGTGATGGAGGGAAAATTCAAGCAAGAAATGGGTAAGGGTCCACGCTGCACACGCTACTTTGGCACACCAACATTTTCTGACAATTGAGGCTGTGATAAATCAGCGATGCGATTGGCCTGCTGAGCACTGTAATTGTACCACACTTTTACGGGGCCATCTATCAATCCAATCTAAAAGCTGTGCAAAAGAGCACACCAGGAGAAAAGAGCTGCTTGGTGCTGAGGCATAGCGATGCATATGCGTTATGGTTGTGGAGCTGCTTACAACAGATGAGGTGCCCCAGTTTCTTAGCACTAGGTAAACTGGTAACACCACTGCACTTCTTTCAAACGCGCCATTGTGATTCAATGGCTTTCCTAGCAGGCCAACATTTGCGGAAAGAAAGGGGAGCACAGATTATGCTGTATTCAACACGATTGATGATGAGTGCGTAAACGCGTTTGCAAGTACCTGTATGCTTGTGTAAGGCATAGCACACAATTGATCTTCATAGGCTGATTTGCGCGTGCACACACCAGCACAGGGGCACATGCGCGCACGCACACATACAACCCACACATACTTTTAACACATGCGTACGCACAACCATACGAGCACAACCTTACATTTGTGCATTGACATGTACACACGCATACATGCAGGTACAGTTGATGCAAATGCAGAAAGAAGACTTAGTGTGTGATTTAGTCTGGTCTAAGCTTACTTCAGTGCCCTGTAAACATTCATCAGAGCCCATCATCACCTCGCTGACAAGGCTTTCCCCTTCCTCCTTGTCTTCATCCTTCATCTGACCGTGTAGATGCAAGTTTCTATACTTCAAGGCCATAGGATGGCATCAGGTAACCCTCCCTTTCACAGTATCCTGGTTGGCGATGCCTTTAGGAATGGTTTTGAGTTGACGGGTAATGCTGACATAATACTTATATATATAACAATTTTAATTTGGTCAGTCGTGTCGGCCATTGACTGCTCGAGCCTTAGCTTTTTTTTATTGATGCATTCAAAGATATGCATGTTTCCAAGCACGGGCTACTGTGCAGGCTGCCTTTGCCTGCCAGGCTTGGAGGTCCTCATTGCCCAAAACAGTCCAACCGTTTTTCCATGGAAAGGAGGGGTTTGGCATGCATCTGACTCAAAAAAAAGTGTCAGTGAAAAATACGGGCACCCAGTTGCAGGGTTATCCCACACGGTAATCTACATGTTTGAAGCCTTGAACACAGTAAAGCCCAAGCCATCTGTGGAACCGATCAGCCCAGGTATCTGCGGATGCCAGTGGCACTCCTTCAGGTCCTGTTGGCCCATATGCAGGAATAGCAGCTGCGCAGGCAGCTCCTCTGGCGCGGCAGCATTCCCGTCAGGGGCCAGTGCTGCCTCCTCTTCAGGGTCGCGTTCAAGCGCCAAATCCCATACCTGCCAGAGCAGATAAGCGAACAGTTGATTGGAAAGCAATGCGCTTTTGTTAAGGATGGCGAGTGAGTGCATGCCCTGAGTGCGCAAGATGGCTGAAGCGATGAGGTGCGAGTCTTCCCACTCTATTGCAGGGAGTGCACAAGTGCAAATCAAACAAACCAGGACAAGGTTGCCCAGAAACAATCATCAGTGTGGAGTACATGAGGCAGGCATGTGGTCATGTTGTCAGTCTTGGCCAGGTTTGGACTTCATTCATGACCTGACCAAAGAAAGTGATGGCAGGTACGCCACACCTCTTTTGGATGTCTGGCGCTGCCATGCCTTGACACATGCAGCTCATAGTACCCAAAGTATCACTGGAGCGCACCCTCGTGGAGCAGAGGCACATGCAAAGATGCGGATTCCACGGCACTAACGGCTGTTGTTGGTGCTGTAGAACAGAGCACATGCACATCTTAAGTCGCTTGGATGGCGTAGGCCGCTAGTGTCAAAAGCCCATTGCTTGCAAGCCCAAGCTATGCAAACACACACACCGCCAGCTGGTTGTCTGCTGCTGAACTCGCAAGCATCGAGCCCTCATAAGGGCACCACTCAATCCCAGTGACTTGGCTTCGGTGGAAGCTGAAATTGCTGACATGGCCGTCCTGCGAGACGCAAGGCAGGGCACGCACTGGGCAACAGTGCTTGCTGGTTGAGAGCAGCAATGCTGGCACTTGCAAAAGCAGCAGTGCTTTGTGCTTTCGCTTGTGGCAAGGAGCTTTTAGGGTGTGCCCCCAAATTACAAAACGGGGCGAGGCCAATGAAGTATCCAGGGCCTCATAGCGTTGGCCGACCTGACACTCTTGCTCCTCACGGCCATGTCCGCATTCCTCGCATGCTCTGCATTCTCACACGCAGCTGCAAGATACAAGCCGGCAGCAGGATGCAAGACCATGTAGCTGCCATAGGAAAAGGAGGACAGCTGAGGCCTTGAAGGCTGAGCGTAGAGAGGAACAGCCGTGCATGCTGTGGAGGCACATTGGAGGGCTCAAGCCCCAGAGCCCCTGCCTACCTGCGTGAAGCTGCGCAGATCCCAGATGCGCACAGCCCCATCGTCTGCACCACTGGCCAGCATGTATGTCACCAGCGCATTCCAGCTGATGACATTCACGTCCGACTCGTGTGCCTGCACGGGCACCAGCACATGTGGAGGCTAGCTACCATAGGCACTTGTTTTGGGGTGGTCCAGGGCAGTCTGAAACGCCCCATAAGCCAGACGCAACATCCCTGAGCAAGCCATCATGCCCATCAACAAATTGTGCCCCTGTGCGCTTTATGGTGTGCTCCATGCCTTTTCACCAGTGACCTACAGCTGGTGCTCTGCTTTGCGTGCACGGTCCAGCAGCTGCCAGATTAACGTCCATGGCAAAGAGGATCCACTGCAAAGATGTGATTGCGTGCTGCAAGCGGTAGCTGCTGTCAGTGCACACCGTTGACCCAGCGCACAGGCTGCATTCCTGTTGCACTTGATGGTGCATGCATTGAATGGCTGAATTGCCCTGTGAACAAGCGAGCGTGCAAGGTCCTGCAAGCAGGCATTGCCAAAAGAAGATATCAAAAACATGCGTGCACACACACACGCACTCGTACACACACAAATCAGTGCTTCGACTAAGGAAGACGCGTCGCCAGATGGTGGCATTTTGGTCACAATTCCAGCAGAAGTGACTCGTGTCGCCAAATGGCAACGCATCCCCAAACCTTGATCATAGCACTGACACGAACGCACGCCTGGTCACATGCGCGCCTCACGCCGTCAGGTGGGGGAACAAGAGCGCGCGCGTGCGTACCTTGACGCTGATCATCGGCTTGCTGCGCTCCCGCGTGTCCCAGATGCGGATAGTCTGGTCCACGCTTGCGCTTGCAAACACCGTCTCCTCTGTGGGGCTCCACTGCAGGTCCTCAACACTGGCTTCATGGCCGGCGTACGCCCCACTGACCTGCCAGCGCCCGCCCTCCTGCACGCACGCATCCGCGCGCCCATAGCACATGCACTGACACCCAACATCAGGCGTCCTCATGTGATTTGCTGGGACCCTGGGTGTGGGACGTGCGACTGCGGCGCTGGTGCTGGCGGCGGGACTCAGTGCACGTGCTGTGCCGAGTTTGCTGTGCTTGCGGGCCCCTGCCATGCTCGTGGGGACGTCCCAGCATCAGCTTCCTGTTGTGAGGCACCTTGGGGCATCAGTCCCCACAGCCTCAAACAGCGCCTCCATTTTACCCATTGTGATCCCTGCAGCGCCATTCGCCCTTGCACGCCCTGCCGTTCATTCACCGGCCTTCATACCTTGCAAGCGCTGCGGGGCAGAGGCCGCGCGGCTCAAGCGCGCACAAGGGCGGCCGACCATGGGAGCACGAGTTGCAGCGTGCAGGGCCATGGTGCAAGAGGGAAGTCATGCATTGATAAGCAGGTGGCGCAGCACACAACAATGGGCTGGCCGACTGGTGCCGTGACACTTTGGTGCACGCAGTCTGCAGCAATGCAAGGGGCAACTCCCTGAGCCCGCGAGCGAGCAGGCCGCTGATGGCTTTGGCACCAGTTGGCACAGGGAGGGTAGCACTTTGGTGCACGCAGTCTGCAGCAATGCAAGGGGCAATTCCCTGAGCCCGCGAGCGAGCAGGCCGCTGAGGGGCCCATCAGTCAGCAGAGGCTCACAAACGCACGCTCTGTCAGCACCCAGGATCTTCAGCACACGCTGTGGGCAAAGCATTTTTACACCGGACACCCGCGTAGACCTGCGACACACGCGAACTCGTGCAGCATGCACAACATACACACATACACACACTCATGCGCGTGCATGCACACACACACACACATGCACACACAACACTCCCACGTGCGCACACACACGCACGCGCGCACACACACGCACACGCACGCATACACACACCTGGGGCTCCCACACGTGGATGTTTTTGCGACAGTCCCCCGTGGCCAGCCGCCCTGCCCTCAACCTTGACCAGTCCATGGCGTAGCCCTCCATGGCGTGCGCGTGCTGCGCCAGGGGCCTTAAATCAATCCTGCGCACCCCGCAAGCGGCAGCCGCACGCCGCGGTGTGCTTTGGCGCTGCGGGTCCATTCGGCAAGACCAGTGTCTTGCGCAGAGCTAAGCAAACGGCAATACGCCCAGCAGGAATGTGTGAGCTGCTCCCCTCAAGCAGCTCTGTAAGCTTCAGCAAAGCTGCCCTCGTATGGCAGGGACAGCTGGGTGCCCCTTGGCCCTTCTTCTCCCAATTCGCCCCACCTATTGCGCGACTTGGCCAAGGGCTCTGTCTCCGCTGACACTTCTTGCAGCAGCCTCGTGCCATCGATCACGTCCACCTGTGTACCAACAGCGAGTGTACCAAGTGCCAACAGCGAGTGCCATCGATCACGTCCACCTGTGTACCAACAGCGAGTGTACCAACAGTGCCATCGATCACGTCCACCTGTGTACCAACAGCGCCAGCACCAAGCCTGCCTGTGTCCCAAACTTGCCCGACTCTACACACTGACCTGTGCGCTCACAGCACCAGCTCCACCTGTGTATCATCCACAACCGCCTGTGTATCAAGCAACCTGCGTTCTAGCTGCTCCAGCACACACATTTGCATTGTCCAGGCCCATGTCCGGGCGCAGGTTGCACCATCACGCAGCTCGCATGTGCGGATTAGACCCCACGGGCATCGACAGGCTGAGCCATGCGCGATGCAGTCCCCTTTGCATGTGAGCAGCCTGCCTCATTCCCTGCCTGCCACTCTCCTTGTGCGCTCATGGCTGTCAGGGCTGTGCATATAATAACTTGTGCATCTAATGCCTACATGCCGATTCAGACTGGTCCTGCATATGGATACCATGCAGACGCTAAAGTCACAAGATGCGCTCACAGGGCTTGGGGACCCAGCCCTGCCTCACGGCACGCGCAAGCCGCCCTTTCTGCTGTGCATCAGGGCAGCCTGAAGGTGCAGGCTGGTAGCCGCACCTTCACATTGTCACCCCATACAGCCACCAGACCAGGCTGGCAGCCGCACCTTTGCATTGTCACCCCATACAGCCACCATGCCAGGCTGGCAGCCACACATTTGCATTGTCACCCCATACAGCCACCAGACCAGGCTGGCAGCCACACCTTTGCATTGTCACCCCATACAGCCACCATGCCAGGCTGCTGCGGGCAGCTGCGCACACGGTTGACGCCGCCGTGGTGGTTCACCATCCTGCAGGGAGCCCATCGGCGGGGCGGCGGTTTGCATGTGGCGTGCGCTGCGACCTCACCTCGTGCATGTGCGAGCGAAAGTGATGCTGCGCGGCAGCAGGGATATGTTGAGGGACACGTGCTTGTGCCCCTCGACACTTGCAGGCATCTCACAAATGCATGAGCATCACGGTGGTGACGGCTGCACCTTTGGTGTGCACTGTCCCCTGTGATGGACTTGGAGTGCAGCATCCTTCCCTGCAATGAGATGCCGCACAACGTGAGTTGGGCCCATGACTAGGTGCCCCAATGCCAGGCCCAGAGCTCACCTGACATGCAACCTATTTTCACTGACACTGTCTTGCCCCTAGACGCTCTCACTCCTGGCCTTGTTTAGGCTCTGCAGGCCTGCCAGGCTTCAGCTTAGCTGCCTCAGTGCAGCAGGTAGGAAAGGAATGCACACCAAATGTTTTGCCTCACCACACCTGTCCTGCAGCGCGGCGCGCTCAGAGCAATGGTGTTGTGTGCATGCCTCACTGGACAAGGGATGCAGCGTCATTTCCATGTGGGGTCACAGCACGCTGGGGTATGTGTGCCTCACCTGACGTGCATGCGGGGTGGCCCGTGCTCATCCCACTCCTCCTCTTCCTCGCTGTCGTCGCCGCTGCTGCTCTCTGACATGCTGTCATCCTCGCTGTCCTCCTCCTCCTCCTTCTTCGCTTTCTTCCCGTGCCTGTGGAGCACGAGACCACCCAGCCATGGGCTGGATCATCAGCATCGCTGAAGTGCAGCAGGGCTACATGCGCACTGGTGGCTGTCCCTGCTCATTCAAGTGCTGACACAGGTGGGCAATCTGGGCTACATGCGGCGCACAGTCCCACGCACCTGCCCTGTCCAAGGTTGGCGAGGCGCACGAAAGCCACGTAGTTCTGCTTGGCGGAGGTGGCTTGTGTTCCCGCCACCATAAAGCATGAGTGAGGAAAGGTGGACCGTGGCGCGCCGAGCTCGTCTTTGAGGAAGTCGAAACTGAGAGGGATGGACAGGGTTGCGAAAGGGAGGCTGAGCTGTGCGTCGCAAGGTTCTGATCAGAGGCTATTCTGGGCTTTGCAAATGCAGAGACCCTGCTTCAAGTCCTGCCTGTTTCTTGTCTTGCTGTGTGGCCAGAAAGAAGTGGAATCCAGACACGTGGGCATTGAACAGCGGCATCTAAGCAGATTTAAACATGGCCCTCGGGCTGACTGCTACATGCTGCTAAGGGTGGACATCATCAAGCCTGTCAAAAGCGAGTTACCTCAGACATGGCCAGTCTAATTGGAGCTTGTGTAAGCAGTCGTAGGCAGTGGGGTCATAGTCCAACTCTTCATCTTCACCCATGGGATCAATGCCTGGCCGCCAGACCTGCCGGGCACAAATGCAGGTGTCCATCCAGACCCCTAGACTTGCGAGCATGGCAGATACTCTTACAGTAAGAGATGATCAACGTCACACAGAATGGCAGCAAAGTGTGAGTGGCAGCACCCTGGTTGTGCAAAGCAGCTACTTACGGCAGAGCTGCTGGGTGGCGGGTCCATCTCCATGGGCTTTGGCTGCATGCACACAAGTGTTTTACGGTAAGGGAAGGAATGATTCCGAGTAATGTGAGGAAAAGCTGGTGGAGGTAATGCGCCATGCATGGACAGGCGCGCTGCACGACATGCCCCACCCACCTTCTTGGAGGCTTTGGGTTTTGAGCCAGGCGGCTTGGAGGGCCCTTTGCCTGGTTTCTTAGGGTTGCGCATTTTGGACTCCTTTCTGGCAAGGCCCTACGCCTCAAGAGATTGGATTGAGAGATTAGAACTGAGCCAAAGCAACCAGGGTGCTTATCAAATGTTCCGGAGTGATGCTTTATAATTTTATGCCTTGTCTCAAATTTTTGCTTTAAAGAAAGCGCGAGCTGGGAGCCCTAGTTCCCCAAAGTCAAGCCAACTTTTTCTCCTTACCGAATTTTTCGCCATTGTGTATTGCTCTCCATATCATAGCTGCGTGGCCAGATTTAACGTTTCAGGCTTGAATTTGAGAAGTTATGTGCTTCCTCCCTTTGTGCTTTGTGGCAGTGCTCTTGCACGTCCAATGGGAGCTCCTTGACAATCAATGCTGCTGGAATGTGATGAAGCCGCCAAACCAACGAAGGCGCTTCAGAAACTCGTTCCATGGTTCATGCTTGAACACTCTCGTCATCATGTTTGCAGCTCTTTTACTTGTGCCCTTTGTGCGCTAAGCAATTTAAGACAGACAGAGGCGTGAGTTGAGGATACTTGATAAAGTCAAGAACGCATGAAACGCCCAGGCTGGCCTAAGGACGCTCTACGTCATGTCCCAAACCCTCCCAGCCCAACTGCATTTTGCGATTATGTGACGCCTGAATGGTTACATTCTAAGCATGCTGCTCTTTTGCAGGCGGCGCTGCATGCGCAGGCTCCTCGCTCACAGACTTCAAGAGCTCTTCAGGATCAATCTGCATGTGACAGCAGCAAGTTCTGCATTGAGCATGTAGCTTTATTCTGGCATGTCAAGTGAGAGCATACCATCTTATGATCTCGTTGTTTCATGAGCACAGAGCTTTGTAGCTAATTGTATTATTAAACACCGGTATTTGCTTGAGCACATGTCTGATGGCTAGCTGGACATGCCTCCGGAAATAGCTGAGCAAGAAATGATCTTGAAGATTTTCCCCTTCTGTTCAGTCGCATACATTCACAAGTTTACTTACATTTACGGGCCTACCTAAAGGCCGTTTTAGCATGACTGGCACACAGCATAGGGCAAATAATTGTTGTGCTTCAGGTCCTGCTGTCTGAGCAAGCTAGAGCATACATTCAGCACTGACCTTCTCAGATTCTCCTTTCCTGGATGACTGCAACCGCTTCTTCTCAGCGTATTTCTCTGGCAGAACCAGGTTATTACCAGTAGGAGAGGAAAAGGTTACATGAAAGGCAGCATTTAAGTAGTGAAACAGGCTGACAGCGTACCTGCCGACTTCAGCCGAGTGTCAAACGGCCTGGACGTGTCCTTGATGACTTTCTGTGCCATCAAGCAATGGTGTTACATCTTTTGTTGCACATGGACCATGTGTGACATAGTCCTCTGAAAAATGATGTCAGGGCAAGTGTTGACTGAGCCTCATTCAGAGCATCCCAGTTCGTCCCAGCTTCTTTGCAAAGAAGGTGGATAGATCAAGCTCCGAGGTAGATAAGCTCAAATGGGCACTCACCATTAGAGCATCCAGTGAACGCCCAAGCTTGGTCTTCGGTACCTTGCGCTCTGTCCCCCCCTGTCCCTCGTACTGCAGGACAAGCAACACAGTGCAAGTACCTGGGTCAGTGCTTGCACATCATTTGACTGAGAGAGGCATGCTGAGAAGATCATCTCCAATTTCTTGCAGATGCTTGCGTGCATGTGGAAGCATGGCCCAGAAAATGTCTTCAATTATGTCTTCAGATTTGCTGCTCCGGATCAGTGGTCCACTGATGCATCCCCCAGCCAGATTTACACAATAGCATGGTTTCACTTGCAACATATGCCCTTGGCAGGTGCAGCCTAGGCTTGAAGCCCCATGAGCACACAGGCGCTCTGCAGACCAGCTGGAGTGCACTGAGACGGGCAGTAGAAATGTTCCCCGCAGTGTGCAAAAGGACTGTGTGATGATCACTGTTGCAGGCTTGTGCATAGCAACCAGATTTAGGCACTGAAATCAGTGTACTATAAAGCACCAGACAATGGCCACGCATGCACACCACGCGCGCGATTCTATCCCTAGGGATAGACAGCGTCCTGGACGCTGCGCACATTCCTGCGCTGAGGGTGCAGCCTACCAATTTTTTCGCACTTAACGGTTGCACATTTAGGACCAAGCATCAGAGTGTCACGCAAACGCCTCGAGCGTGCAAACGCGCCACGGACCTGAGTCGTGCTGATCTTCTTTTGCCGGCTGCTCACCATGATGCTCGATGCCCCGTTTATGTCCAAAATATTTAACCTAGTCTAGCGATGAATCGTCGCGATTTTGGCCTATTTGGCCAGAAGGGAAACAAGACTATTTATAGGCTGTTAGATCAGGTCCATCCTCGTGGTTGCCATTTATATGGCAGCTGAACGAGAGGTTTACGGCCATCTGGTTAACCCAAGTGCGTGAATCATCAAGAGCATCCTTCCCCTCCAGAGCCATGAAGGATTTCTCACAATTCAGATCTAGAGCTGGGAGATTTTTCTTGCTGCAACAATATGCCCAGCATGCGGGCATGATCATTATGATAGGCAAGTCTTCAAGGTGCATTTCTATGCACACATACCTGTACAGGCCGCCTGTGGACATGTTAGATTCTAGCGTGCTCATGAAAGAACATTTTTACAGGATTTAAAACTCTCTGTGTTCTTGAAGAACATTATGTATTTGACTGCTCCTCAGAGGCAAGCAAGGAGAAGAAATGCTGCAATATATTTGAGAACCAAAAAAAGCTTGGTGTGACCAAGATCAAGCTCCGGCCCTGACAGGTCAGGAGACAATGACAATGAATCGCTTATGAACAAAACTAAGTCCACCACATAAGTCAGTGTCTAAAAGACACAGCCTGTATAGAGGACAGAAGCACGAAGCAAAGATACACTAATCAATTCATGGATTGAACACCTTACCGCCAGCAATGCAGCACAAAATGGTGCTGCAGTCATGTGGTGTGACAAAAATTGTCCTTGTCTATGTACAGGTGCAAGCTATGTCTGGTCTACCATCGGAGCACCTCTTCGGCCCTCTTCTCCACTGATTGTATTCAAGCACATTCCCTGCATGTTTCAACTCCTCTATACTGGTCCGCTCCAACAAAATCTACATGGAAATGGCAACTCAAGTTCCAAGAGGGCACTCAAAAGGTCAACATACTGCACCTTACGGGCAAATGCCTTTGCATTCAGGCCTCAAAGGCACGTGGGATGAGGACCCGTGGAACCATGGCACTCGTGTGCCTGATGGTACATCATTAAGGATACAAGGGCCAAGTGAGGAGCCCCTAAGAATGCAGTCGAGAGCAAACAAGCCCCGTGAGCCCCTTCATTTAGCCAGCCCCCTTTGCTCCCTGACTGCCTTCTTTATGCTGCTGCTGTGATTGAGACGTGTACCCAGGCGGAGGGCAGAAATGGCTCTTGAGCCCCATCCAACATTTGTAGTATTCTCTGTCAATGCAGGGCGAGCTGAGACCAGCGGGGGTGAGGCGAGGCATATAGTTGGTCTCAAACCTGCATGTGCACGGGCGGAAGCACATGTGCCAACCGTTCCCATCAGAAAGCCACAGCTCAGCAGCTCAGCATTGACTGGTGTTGGCAAGGTACGTGCAGCTGCCCAGGAGGATGTGCCAATTGCTGAGGTCCAGCAACTTTTGCAAAGAAAATCATTTATAACTTTGCATGGAATCATGCGTGCTTTGCGTTATGCTTACATACCCTGCCCATGCAATGACTGAGCTTGTTTGATCATTGATTAGCAAAGCACACACACGTGTATAACGCAATGATGCTTGCTGGCAAACTTGAAACTGCCTGCGAGGCACGCCAAATGCAAGTGCTTGCACGCCGATGCGGGCTTGAGGCACTCACATGAATGCCAGGGAGCCCTTTATCTCTGTCGGGTGCTCGAGCTCGTCCGCAATCGCTGTCTCAAACGTTTGTGTATCGGGGCCATGAGGTGTCATGCAGGCATGCAGCGAAGCTCCTCCTGGCATGAAGCCACCATCGCGCTTGGCCTCGTACTGCCCAGTGATCAAGCCCATGAATTCACTCATCACGTTGCGATGGCTGCGCAGTGAGGCATATCATGGTATGATATCAGTAACACACATTTTGTTGTGATGTTGGCACAGAGAACCGTCTGCAGCGTGTGCATCACTTCACATAGTGAGAAAAGGCCACGGGCCTGCCAATGCAGGTTGGGGTTTATGCCAGGGGAATGGTAGCGCATGCACGACCTGGGCCTTGCCTGGGTACAGAATAAGGATTCTTGGAGTTCCATATTTCAAAAGAGACCAAGAATCGATCAGGGATGCCCAGCAAGCAAGCACGCATAGCCCACACTGTGGGCAATAGGTTAAAAAGAGAGGAAGCATACACTCCCAGCACAAAATAGGGATACACATAAAGCAATTTGAGGCAGATAAGCAGGTCAAGTTTGGAAGGAGCACAAGAGGTCCTGTGAAGTAATATCGTGATCAGGTTCTAGCTTAAATCTGGCCTTTAAAATTGTGGTGCCTCCCACAAATGCACGGTTTCCTCACAAACTACAAGCCTGTTCTATGATTTGTGCAAATCAAGCATTCAATCTCAATTTAGGCATGAGCACAACTCCTACTGCGCACCAATTTGCTGTTCCACTCACTAGTAAGGAGGTCTGAAGGTGTGCTTGGCGACAGTCCAGCGAGGGGGAAAAATGACGAAGTCAGCAACCGCAACACCTGTGCAGAGAGGGTCAAATTCATGCAAGGGTTTCTGCACAAGCGCAAGCACGCGCTCTAACACTTGCAGGGCTCACCATAATAACACAGGCCTGATGCAGAAAGTTGTTGGCGAGCAAAACAGAGGACTTGGCAGAAGGAGGGATGAGAAATTAGTCCCTCTGAATTTACGGCAAGCTTGTTGCAGATCCTCCTGCCATTACTGCACTTTTGCTGCAGAAATAAGCCTTGATTCTGCAATCTGATGCTGCTAAAAACACGTCAGTCTTCTTGCCCAAACGCATGCTCTTTCATGCCAAAAAGATATGCATGCCCGCAATTCAACTCAGATCCGTAAAAGGTCTGCTTGATGCAGAGCGATTCATCACCTGGCGCGGTGCTGGGCACGGTGAGCACAGTGAAGATGCTTGGATCTGGATGGTCAAATGCCACGGCATTCACGGGGCAGAACTTGCGAAGGTCATACTTGTATGGGACGTAGTTGCCGTGCCAGGCCACCACATTGAAGGGGGAGAAAGGCTGTGACGCACTGAACAATTGGCCCTCATACTGCACCGGCCATAGTGAAAATCAGGAAATTTTCCAGCCAGCAACACTGGTATTCAAGCATATGGGTGCAACAGACTACGCAGCTCCAAAATGATCTATGCAGTCATTCACAGACCTGCTTGCTTCCTGCAAGCTCTTTCACTGTTGACACTGCACTTTTGAGCAATAGAAACATCAGTACGAGAAGGCTCAAGTGGAACGTAGAAGGGGGAAAATGCACCACCAGATTCCAGCCCAGAAGCAGCAGACAACATGTGTTTTGCAGCTTTCAGAGGCTATCGTCATGAGCTTGAACAGCTCCATGAACCTACAGGGGTTCTTATCTTATCTTGAATGGCTTGCAAGCAGGTGTCAGAAGAAATGCTTACCAGTCACCTTCGTTTCTTTCTTGCACTTGCCGTGATACACTGCCACCTAATTTGTGAAGCAGTCAGAAGCACCTGTTGTTCTGAGTCACTAGAACCACAAAAGGTGAGGGGGCCAATTCCTCACCCAGAGACTGCCAGCAAGATCACCTTATGGTGTGTTGTAAAGTTGACAGCTCGGTCTTCGTACCATGCAACAGGAGCCTGGAAATCCCGTGGGGCAGCAAGCCCGTTGGCACCTGCCAGTTCAATGACCATGAGGCAGTGCGCGGTGTGACCTTGACCCTACGCGATTGAGGTGAGATACAGCGCCAGAGGACAACGGAGCTCTTGCCAACCTGTAACAGGGAATTGCCATGATGAGCATTTGCAGCGAGAGCCCTGGCATGCTCTGTTTCAAAATGCAAGTGGCCAGAATTGTGGCTTTTATGAGACTTGTGAAATGTGAAGTGGAAACGTTCATGATGTCTAGCGCTCAGGATCAGGACACTGAGCTTCGCACAATTGCAACTTGGCATGCATGATGGGCTACAAGGTGCTTAAGTTTGTAATCATACTGCAGCTCTACACCTTTTGAGCAGAAATCAGCAGAAAAAGACGAGGATGGAAAACCTGGCACATTCTGACACAACACCATGTTACGTCCAAAGAAACCCAAACAGGGTCTCTGAGAGTGCATGCTCACCAATCGGTCCTAAATCAGGTAACTGGAAGTGGCCAGAGAACACCTCCAGAATATAGCCTCTTGCAGCCGGGCATTGCTCTCCTGCGCATGATGTGCAATGGATGGACAGCCCTTGGAAAGAGAGCAGGCTCAATCAATCTACTTCTGCAATCATGAGCGCATGCTTGCAGTTTGTACAATTGTGTGGTCTTAGGCCGCTACTGGCACCTCGCGCTCACAGACCTGCCTAAAATGTCCATGACCAGAGCCAGGGTGTGGTGGTGTTGCGCTCCTTTCAGGCGAGTGCTCATAAAGCATCATCTGGCAGCTTGGCGGGGGCAAGCGGCAGAACTTGCAAGCGTCCGCCCACCAGGCACAGAGCACACGTGGGCTGGTGTTGATGATCGAAGGCCACAGCAGACCGCGCAGGGCAGGCGCCTGTGAATGCTGAGGGTGCCATGCATGCGCACCGGCTGAACTCCCTGACAGGGCAGGCATCTGTGGATGCTGGGGGTGCCATGCATGCGCACCGTCTGAGCTCCTTGACAGGGCTGGCTGGGAGGCCACAGAGTCCAAAGAGCTGGGCCTGCTGGGCGAGGGTGTGCTGTTGCCAAGGGAGCCCTGCAGGAGCTCCACCGCAAAGCGCATGCCGCGCCCGATCACAGCGATCTCGCAGGGCGCAATTTCAAGGATGCCAAACTCGGTGAGGATCCGCAGGGAGCCTGCGTACGGGTCATACAGGTGTGCTGCTTGCAGCATATGGGGAGGCACTTGGCTGCAGAGTGCTGCTGGCGTCTAGGAAGGGCACTGGGCTGCAGTGTGCTGCCAGTAGCACAGGATAGCACATTCAGCAAGGCGCACTGTCTGCAACACCGATCTGAGTTTGGCTGTGAGCACGCCGCCCATAACAGGCCCTGCTGGCCTCCCATCGGGTGCGTCAACAGGGTATGTGCCTGGCAGAGTGCAAGCATGAGCGGAAATACTAGGGATTTTGCACTGGTAGCACGGTGTATGCATAAGAAGTAAATTCCTGGCGCAGCACAAATAGATGGCTTACCAGTGCAGGAAACAGCGGAACCATTTCAGCGTTCCTTTGGCATCATGCGAAAAGTTGCTGGAAGAGACTGGGGCACGATCAAACTATCACAGCTACAGGCGTTTTTATGCAACAAGAGCATCAAGTACTGCATGTAAGTATTGCAAGGTCATGACGCGCAGCACATGAGCAAGCACTGAAATAAGGACCTCCATTGCACAACACATGACCAAGCACCGAATTAATGACCTCCATTGCGCACCAAATTGAGGCACAATCAGGTAGTCCCCATCCGCATTGGTGAATGAAGCATCTTTCATTGACGTGTTGCAAGCGTACACATGGATTGCAAAACCGTCCTTCTTTGCAGCACTGCAGGTTCAGTTGTCACACCACACAGCACTGTTTGGTGTTTGCTGCAAGAGCGATTGCTCACTGCAGTAGGTCAGCAAAAAGGCTCAGCACCCATGCTAGTCAGGCGATAACATGCATTCACATTCCGCAGCATTGTGAAGGAGGTTGATAGGCAAGCTGACAGGACCAAAAGCAGCACCAAGGGCAGGAGTGCAGAGCTGCTATGCCTGGATTGCACCTGGATGTATCCTTCCACAACAGAGGTAAGTAAGGGTTCGTCAACACAGAGTGCATTATGTGATTCATCAAAAGCACACACGTGCATGCAAGCACACGCAAGTTCAACACAAACGCGCACGTGCATGCGCGCAAATTCAAGCCCTGTGACACGCACCTGCCAGCTCCGCACAGCGTGGTGGTGCCCCGCACAAAATCCACCCCAGGTTCGCCAGGGATGGGAAAGGGCCTCCAGCGTAGTTGGTTGGGGGTGATAACGCCGCCACTGAAGTCCGCAGTCAGGCTTTCATTTGGGAATGAGTGGGGATGGAAAGGCTCTGCGCATTAAAAAATAGCCAGGCAGAGCATTGGTCAAGCACAGCAAGGTTAAAGCAGCCTACAAAGCATGCAATCTGTGTGGTGTGTGCAACACCTAGGCAAAACGAGGGTCACGCAAGCCTGCAATTGTTTGATATTAGTCAATATCACAATAACATAGACATGCATTTGTGGGCACAATCAGGCACATTGCACTCATTCATTTTGTTCAAATACGTGGGAACAGTGCAGATGCCTTGGCTGGTGCACCTCTAAAGCCAAATGACCATTTCATACAAAACACATGCTGGGTAGAACACTGACCCAGGCATTCTGCTGCGGCTCAAGATTGGCCCCTTAATAAATGTTTCTTCTCCAGACATTGACGCTTACCATGCGTGACTGAGGGCATGATGCGGTATAACCATGAGCGGCGCTGCTCCCTGCGGCATCAACGTAGAGACTGAACTCGCTTACTGTCTATTCCAAGCTTCCATGATTCCGTTGATAAGACTGGTACACTGCTTCAGTTTGTCTTAAAGCTTTAAGGTAGAAGCGATCTGCAACAAGGATAATAACATGTGTACGCAGTAAAAGCGCCGCAAGCTCACTCACTTCCTGGGCACAGTGAATGCAGTGCCTGAAAGCTGCTCAGCGTACAGTCCATACGGGCACACCTGCGTGTATGCGCACGGTAACAAGAGACAGATCAGGCACAAATTTTTGCATCACGCATGTGACAGGTGAGTCATTGGCAGGGTAAGACAAGGCTGACTCTGTCCGGTCAGCAGTACCGAGGCGTCTTACTTTGGGGCTGTTCTGGGCTGGCAGGGCTCCAGGTATGGCCTCGCTTTGGAACTCATTTCCTGCAACAAGAGTGCTTGAATTGGTCGGTTGTCAGGCGATCCTGATCCCTAATCTCTTGTGTGTCAAATCTTCCAGCTGTGAAGAACCCTAGATACAGCCCCAACAATAGAACGCACCAAAGCCATGCTGGTAATACACAGAGCTGTGCACTGAAGACCTTTTGTTCTCAAATCCGTTCGCCTGACCCTGTGGAGCCCCTTGCGGGTGCAACTCCATTTGACCAATCGTGTCTTTCCAAACGGTCCTACGACAAACGAAAATACTTTCTATACTACAATTTTATCGTGCCTGGAAATCTGCAAATAGATTATAAATTTCAGGTTTTAGACCATGAAATGCCCACTCCTCCCACAGCCTAAACTGCATTCCGCACTCCCAAGCCTTGTATCAAGGAGCAGCCAAAGGAGTAGGCTCAAACCTGCATGGTCAACTAGTCATGACCGCAGCGATCCCCCATGGGCCGGGTTTCTCTTTGAGACGTCTTCTCAGACCACCCCTGAGCGACCACTTAAGGATATCCTGGACTCCAAGATCAATGAGGCATGCAACAGCTATGTTGTGGTTCAAGAGCAGCAGCAACAGCAGCAGCAAGAGGCACAGGGCGAAGTCGCGGAAGACGTGCAGCCACATGTACCATGCAAAGCGTGCCAAGGACGGAAGAAAGTAGCATGGTGGGTGCATATCATCGAAGGGATGAAAGCATGATACACAAGGTACCATTACATTAATGGTGACATGTGAGGTCCCTCTTCCGCGGCACACGCTTGCGATTGATTGCTTCCATTACGTCTTGCTGGGGTGGGAGCTCTTTACGTGCTCATTCGCTCAGTGGTCCTCAAGTCACGCATCACCTGCTGCATTGCATGCTTCCGGAAAGCCACGCTTGCTTGGGCCAGGGGAGAACGAATCACGTGGGCGAGATGCTGCTGCCGAAGGGTGTTTTTCCTGAGTGGTGAGTTGGAGCACGTGATGGCAAGCGCAAGCAGTGCGAGCTAAAATGAGACTGCACTAAGAGGTGCCACATATCAGGAGCAAGATGCCATGTTGAAAAAGTCATTTCTGGCGTAAAGAATGCCAGCCTGAGCACTTGGCTTCGAGCTGCATGTCCACGACTGTGCCTAATGTTCCTTGCTCTTTAGCAACTTAATCTCAGTTTGTTGTTTATTTGCAGGTGTCCAATGTGCAGGGGCTCTGGGCTTGAAAAATGTGGCAGGTGGGTTTGAGTTTATTTGGGTGCAACACTCTGGCTGACTTGTGTGGGCGCTTCAGGAAATAGGCAGACTCCATCTCCTGCTTGTTTTGCTTTTTTTGTGTGTGCAGTGTACTACATAAGCTACATGTGGAGCACACAATGCGTCATGTCCACCCTGCTTGCAGATGCCTTGGGACTGGGAAAAAGCCCCCCAGCATTGGATTTAGGATCCCTGTCTGATGCATAATGAAAATGATTGGTTTTCTCTGATCTGAGTGTGTGAGGCAACTTGGCCATTGTTGTGCTGCTAGGAAATGCTTCCCCAATGCAGTCGATTTCAAACATAGAGGTCAGAAAAATGCAAGAGCACAGGACACAGGAGACATATTTAGGGGTCGGCGTTGGCCTATAGCGCTATATAGCGCTATAGATTTTTAAAAATATAACATGTGTGAAATTGGCCATTTTAAGTGGCTGCCAACTTAATTGGGCCCGCGGGCCCTTTCCGTAGTTGCGACGTATTGTAATATCAATAATAATTACGGAGGATAAAGACACTGAGCTCGAGTCATGGATGAAGTTGGGGATTATAGCAAGCAACCATACATTCAAGGGCGCAGCATGCTGAACTGCTCAAAAAGCTGACCTAGGTAAGGTAAGGTTTCAAGGCTGTATCTGCCGAACGAGGGCAGCTTAGCCGGTTGTGGCCTCCAGTGAGGTTCGAACCCCGAACCCACAGGTTGCGGAGGGTGGATAATCGACTTCCCATCTCAGGTGCCCCAGCTGACCTAGTGGACAAAATGTATGGGAGATCAGGTTCACTGCTGTCATTGAGGAAGAATGTAGGGGCTTGGCAAAGAGTGCGAGATGAAGCTCAGCCCAGCTAACACGTCGATGACCCTAGTGCGCCACACGTGCCCCTCGGCAGCCTTAGCAGCAGCAAAAAAGAGGCAATGAAGCAATGCAGATCCCATTGAGCAGCTGCAGCAGGAGGAAGTAGTA
>LFIK01001002.1_pt1 | contig 21928 bp, 18 predicted proteins | sample 643401 | NCBI WGS metagenome assembly LFIK01 (sample SAMN03777447, study PRJNA286221) | soda lake metagenome | biome: soda lake; feature: Kulunda steppe; material: water; isolation source: sample T5-Br brine of Lake Tanatar-5 | place: Russia: Kulunda steppe | collected 2010-07
ACCCCGTCTTCCAATGCGAACATCTCCACGGGAAGTGCACCGGCTCGCACGCTGCCCAGGATCTGCACAGGACGGGCGGTGTCGGTACGCGGCTTGAGCGGATAGGCGTGAGGCTGCTCCAGCACTTCCGCCAGGCGTTCCTGCAGGGTCAGCCGCACGGCGTGCTGCTCCAGCAGGAAGGTCGCCAGCAGCAGAGCGGCCGCCAGCGCCGGGCCAAGCAACAGCCCCAGCGCAACAAAGTGCAGGGTGATCCGGTGACGCGCACTACGCGAGGTCATCCTGGCCTCCCGCCACCAGCCGATAGCCCACACCGTGCACCGTCTGCAACATGGGTGACGGAAACGGGCGATCCAGTACCCGCCGCAGGCGATGGACATGGGCACGCAACGAATCGCTTTCAGGCGGGGCGTCTCCCCAGATGGCTTCTTCCAGGCGCTGACGAGTCAGCACCCGCGGCGACGCACGCATCAGCTGGCGCAGCAGCAGGAAATCGATCCGGGTCAGCACCAGCGCGCGCCCCGCCCGGCTTGCTTCACGGGTGCCCTCGTCCAGCACCAGGTCGCCGACCTGCAACTGCTCCCCGCGCAACCGGCCCTGATACCGACGCACCTGGGCGCGCAGACGGGCCTCCAGCTCTGGCAGTGCCACAGGCTTCACCAGATAGTCGTCAGCACCCAGATCCAGCCCACGCACCCGACTGGGCAGGTCATCGCGAGCCGTGAGCACGAGAATGGGAATGTCCGAGCCGGCCTCGCGCAGACGCTCGCACAGCACCATGCCATCCATGCCCGGCAACCCCAGATCCAGCACCAGCACATCGAACGGCTGGGTGACGGCCAGGTGCAACCCGCTCACCCCATCCGCCGCATAGTCGACCACATGGCCGCAAGCCTCCAGGTAGTCGACCAGGTTGGCGGCAAGCTGGCGATTGTCCTCGATGATCAGGCAGCGCATCGTGCAGGGTCGCAACGGCGGTCAGCGACGTCGAAACTGTTGCTGGAACTCGCGGGTGCTGTTCAGACGCGGATAGTCCACATCCGGAACCGGCAGCTCCAGGAAACGACAGAGGGGCTCCCAGCCGGCGCCAGGCTCGAACACCAGCAGCCGGGAGGCGGGCACGGTATCGATGACCGCCTGGTTGTGCGCCTGATAGCAAGCAATCGCGTAGTCACGGTCCTCGAACCGGCCGTGGAAGGTCTGGTCCAGAATGATGCGCCGGGTCATGCGACGATGGACCTCGGCCCAGGGCGGCGCGTCTGCCGGCAGCGGCTCGGTCAGGGTCGGGTAGATGGTATTGCGCACACTCTCGTACCACTGCTCGGGATCCCGGCGCGTCAGGATGACGCGCGCCTGCGGCCATTCACGCAACAGCTGGCGCCAGAAGTGACAGGCCGGCCAGTCGACGGTGGCGACGAAGCCGGCAAAGAGTGTCTGCCAGTCCACGGACTCGTCCTGCGCCGCCCGGTCCCAGAGTTCCGAATGCTCCGGGCGGGCAATCACTTCGATCATGTGGTAGCACGGCCCCAGCCCGAGCAGCTCCAGTGCCGATTTCAGGCTGAGCGTGCCGGTGCGGCCGAAACCTGCACCAATCACCTGCAGTGCCATTCAGTGCCTCCCTGCACCAGACCTGGAGCAGACCACGCTCCGGTTACCAGCCGTCCACATGACGGACCCCATCCAGTGGCTTGCGGGGCGCCACCCGGAATTCGGTACCTTTGCTGTAGGCCAGCGGAACGAGCGCCACCTGGGTCACTTCGTCGTGGGGAATCCCGAGGATCTCGGCCGTCTCGCGTTCGTGCGCCAGATGCAGTGTCGTCCAGCAACTGCCCAGCGCGCGTTCCCGCGCTGCCAGCATGAAGCTCCAGACGGCCGGCAGGATGGAACCGTAGGCGCCGGCCAGGGCTGCCTGCCCGCCTTCTGCCTGCTCCAGCCGTCCGGAAATGCAGGGAATCAGGAACACCGGCACCTGCTCCAGGTGGTCCGCCAGGTACTGGGCGGACTCCAGCACCCGCTGCTGCACGGCTGCCATGGCAGGGTCATCGGCGTGCAACTTGTCCGGCGCTGCCGGTCCGGAAGCATAGGCAGTGAACGCGCGGTGATAGAGTTCGGCGATCCGACGACGCTTCTCTGCGTCACGCACGAACACGAAATGCCAGCGCTGGCTGTTGGAGCCGGAAGGCGCCTGCAGCGCGATCTGCAGGCAGTCATCGAGCAGCGCCTGCGGCACATCCCTGTTCAGATCCAGGCGCTTGCGTACCGCCCGGGTGGTGGTCAGGACTTCATCGGCAGTCAGGCCCAGTGTGGTGGTCATGCAGGTGTCTCCCCGGTTCATGTTCTGGTGAGGATCGGCGCAGCGCGGGCTGCAGCCGAGGCTGTCGGCAGGGGCGAAGATCGGCACTGGCGCCATGACCCACGCGACTCAGGGACTCAGCGCCAGTCAGGATCAAGCCCACCCTCGTGGGATGGATCCTCGAGGGCGTCGTCTTCCGGATCCGACGTCTCATCCCGATCAGTCAGGAACTCGTGGTCCAGCCCCCCTTCATGGGAAGGGTCGAAATCATCCTCATCCGGATCCGGGAACGGTGCCATTGCGGGCGCCGCAGTCAGCCGCTCCGGCTGATGCCGGACCTGCACGCCCGCGGCGAGCCGATGGCGGTCAAGCAGGGCCCGCGCCTGGCGAGCGGCAATGGGCTGCAGATCCGGACTGTCGTCCATGGCCTGTCTCCGCCGGTCAATGCAACTCGGCCAGCATGGCCCGCAGTGCGTCCACGAAAGCCAGCGGCTGATCCAGGAACAGGTGGTGCTGGGCGTCTTCCAGAGCGTGGGCCGGGAAGGGCTGGCCACGCACCTGCTGCATGTACTCCAGGGTGCGGCCGGAGAACAGCGCGCTGTCGGCACCGTAGATGAGCCCCAGCGGCAGCTGCAGCGCACGCAGGTCCGCTTCCGCATCATCACGGCTGACGCCGGTCATGGCCTCGAACAGGTCGGTATCGAACTTGAATGCGTAGCCTTGGTCGATCGCCATGACCGAGTGGCGCGCAATGTACTGCAGCAAATACTCGTTGGCGCAGGGCTGGGCAGGTTGCAGACGGAAGCGGTTGCGCGCCGTCTCTGCGTCCGGGTACAGCACCGGCTGCCCCCCCACCGGAGGCCGGTTGCCGCCGCTGTTGTCCTGGGGATCGCGCACGCCCGCGTCGGCCAGAACAAGGCCGCCAAAACGGTCCTGGTGACGCACAGCCGCATGCAACCCGATACGGCCGCCAAAGCTGTGCCCGACGATGACGGCCTTCGGCCCCAGACCGGCGGCATCGGCCACCGCCTGCAACTCGTCGGCCCAGGTGTCGGCACTGTAGTCGTAGCGGTAATCCGAGTCACCCATGCCGGTCAGATCGATCGCCGCAACCCGGTACTGATCGGTCAACCGGGGCGCGATGAAGTCCCACCAGTGCGCATGGGCATTCATGCCATGGACCAGCAACAGGCCAGGCCGGCCGCGCTCCCCCCAGGCCAGGTAATGGACATCGCACTCGTCCACCTCCACGATGTCGGATTCGCGTGGTGCTTCGACCGCTTCCCAGAACCAGTCCGGTATGGATGCCATGAGTCTCCCCCGCCAGGCTGTTCGCCACCGTCATCGGCCCCGTTCGGGGCCTGCTGACTGCCTGATGACCGCTGTTCCACGACGGCTGTTCCACGACGGAGCTGGGACCGTCGTGGAACAGCCGTCGTGAAGCCAGCATCGTGGCACAGTTGTCGGGCCGAGCGGGCTCAGCCCAGGTTGCCGTAGCGCTTCAGGTGAAAGTCGACGTTACCGAACAGCGTGTCGATCATGGTCAGGCGCTTGAAGTAATGGCCGATGGCCAGCTCTTCGGTCATGCCCATGCCGCCGTGCAGCTGCACTGCCTGCTGACCGACAAAGCGGCCCGACTTGCCGACCTGGACCTTGAAGCCCGACACGGCCTTCTTCGCGGCGTCGTTGTAGCCCTCATCCAGCCGCATGGCCGCCATGAACATCAGCGACTTGGACTGCTCGTATTCCATGAACATGTCCACCATGCGGTGCTGCAGCACCTGGAACTTGCCGATCGGCTGACCGAACTGGACCCGCTGCTTGGAGTACTCCACCGTGTCCTTGTAGCTGACTTCCATGCCGCCGACTGCCTCGCAGCCCACCGCCAGCGTGGCTTCATCGATGACTTCCTGAATGACGGGCAGGGCCTTGTCGACCTCGCCCACCAGCGCGTCCTTGCCGACCTTCACGTTCTCGAGGATCACCTCGGAGGCACGCAGACCGTCGACCGTCGGGTAATCACGGCGGCTGACCCCGGACGTGCCGGCATCGAACACGAACAGGCTGATACCGTCCTCGTCGCGCTGAGCGCCGGAAGTACGTGCCGACACCACCAGGAAGTCGGCCGACGGGCCATTCAAGACCACTGCCTTGTGGCCGTTCAGGACATAACCGTCCCCTTCGGCCTTCGCAGTGGTAGCGATGTCCGCCAGGTTGAAGCGCCCCTGGGGTTCGGCAAAGGCGAACGCCCCCAGCTTGCTGCCGTCGATGATGGCAGGAATCCAGGCTTCCTTCTGCGCCTGGCTGCCGGCCCGGCGCAGCACGCCACCCGCCAGCACCACCGTGGGCAGGTACGGTTCCACCACCAGACCACGACCGATCTGCTCCATGATCAGCATGAGCTCGATCGGGCCGCCACCGAAGCCACCGTCTTCCTCGGCAAAGGGAATCGACAGCCAGCCCAGCTCCGCGAACTTCTGCCAGTTGGCACGGCTGAAGCCTTCTTCCTCGGCCATGACCTTGCGGCGCGCATCGAAGTCGTAGTCGTTCTGAATGAAGCGTTCGACGGAGTCCTTCAGCAGGGACTGCTCATCGGAAAGCGAAAAATCCATGAATCTTCCTCTTTGGTGTCAAGGTGGGCCTGGCCGCGCCACGGTTGCCATGCGCTGCCAGGGCTGCCTCACAGACCGAGCACGGCCTTCGAAATGATGTTCTTCTGGATCTCGTTCGAGCCACCGAAAATCGTCGCGGCCCGACCATAGAGCATCGACTGCATGGCCGCCATGCCATACGGATGCCCCACCGGGCCCTCGTTGTCGATCAGGGTCTGGTCCGGGTACGGCATGCCATAGTAGCCGAACACATCCACCTGCAGAACCTGCAGGGCCTGGCTGATCTCGGTACCGCGGATCTTCAGGATCGAGGACTCCGGCCCCGGTGCGCCGCCCTGTTCCACCTGCGACAGCACCCGCAGCTCGGTCATGGACAGTGCTTCCAGGCTGACTTCCAGTTCGTGCACCCGCCGGCGGAAGTCGGCATCGTCCCAGAGCGACCCGCCGTCCACGGCGGTTTCCCGGGCGATCTGCTTGAGCCGGTTGAGCATGGTTTCGCTGCGGGCAACCCCTGCGATCCCGGTCCGCTCATGGGTCAGCAGGCCCTTGGCATAGGTCCAGCCCTTGTGCTCCTCGCCCACCAGATTGCTGGCCGGCACCCGCACATCCTTCAGCTCCACCTCGTTGACCGAATGGATACCGCCCAGGATATGGATGGGATTCACCGTCACGCCGGGCGACCGCATGTCGATCAGCAGGAAGCTGATGCCCTCCTGCTTCTTGCCGCCACTGTCGGTGCGCACCAGGCAGAACATCCAGTCCGCCACGTGGGCACCCGTGGTCCAGATCTTGGTACCGTTGACCACATAGTCATCGCCATCACGTACCGCACGGGTGGCAAGGCCCGCCAGATCAGAGCCGGCACCGGGCTCGGAATAACCCTGACACCAGATCATGCGCTGCTCGCGGATGGCCGGCAGGAAGCGCTGTTTCTGCTCATCCGTGCCCCAGGTGTACAGCACCGGTGCCAGCATGCGCGCGCCGAAGGCGGACAGCTGGGGGCATTCGGCATGGGCGGTCTCCCGATCCCAGATGTACTTCTGGGTAGGCGTCCAGTTGGTGCCGCCCCACTCCTCGGGCCAGTTCGGCACCGCCCAGCCACGCTCGTTCAGGGCGTCCACCCAGCGGCGGAACTCGGGCGTCTCGCCCTCGGATTCCTCGAACCGGCTGCTGTTCGCGTGCGCCGCGCGCACTTCCGCCGGCCAGTATTGATCGATGAATGCCCGCACTTCCTTCTGGAAGGCCAGGTCGTCGTCGCGAAGCTTTAGATCCATGTCTGCCTCTTGCCAGGTTGGAGAAGCGTCGTCAGGCAGGGCGTGCAATCCCCAGCCGCGGCCCGTTCTGCCCGCGGCCATTCCGGGCCACGCAGCCGGCACTGAACCGGCGCTTCCTCTTGAGCTTTCTATTTGAGTACCCGGTCTTTCGCGTCAGGCATGATATGCGTGCCCCGCGGGTGGGGCAAGCACACCCCCCATGGCGATGGCTGGCCGATCCGGGCAAGATAGCGGGCGACATTCATCCCCTACAGGAGCAGACATGGCGTACGAAACGATTCGCTATGAAGTCGATGCCGGCATCCTTACCCTCACCCTCAATCGGCCCGATCGCCTGAACGCGTTCAACGGCACGATGATGCAGGAGATGATCGATGCCTTTGACAAGGCGGATGCGGACGACAACGTTCGCGCAATCATCATCACCGGTGAAGGCCGCGGCTTCTGCGCCGGCGCCGACCTGGAAAAGGGCGGCGACACCTTCAACTACGATGAGCGCGATGACCGCGAGAGCGGCAAGGAACAGCTGGCACCGCGTGATGGCGGCGGTCTGCTGACCCTGCGCATCTTCGAGAGCATCAAGCCCGTGATCGGCGCCATCAATGGTGCCGGCGTCGGCATTGGTGCCACCATGCAGCTGCCCATGGACATCCGCATCGCTTCCGAGAAGGCACGCTTCGGATTCGTCTTTTCACGCCGCGGTATCGTGCCGGAAGCCTGCTCCAGCTGGTTCCTGCCACGGGTGGTGGGGATCAGCCAGGCACTGGAATGGACCTACTCCGGACGCATTTTCGACGCGCAGGAAGCCCTGGCCGGCGGCCTGGTCAAGGAAGTGCTGCCGCCCGAACAGCTGCTGCCGCGCGCCCGTGAAATCGCACGCGAGATCGTCGACAACACCTCTGCCATCTCGGTGGCCCTGATCCGTCAGATGATGTGGCGCATGCTGGGCGCAGATCATCCGATGGAAGCGCACAAGATCGATTCACGTGGCGTCTACGCCACCGGCGCCACTGCGGATGCCAAGGAAGGTGTCATGTCCTTCCTGGAAAAGCGCGCTCCCGAATTCCCGGGCAAGCCGAGCAAGGACATGCCCGACTTCTTCCCGTGGTGGGAAGCACGCGAATACGGCTGAGCCGATCGAGTCCGCATCGACCTCCTGGGTCGATGCGGACCCTGTCCCGGGCGGGCCGGATGGCCCACCCGGATCTGTTCGACCGCAAGCTCGGGGGCCGACCGCCCCTGCCGCCCCGGCCGCGAGCACCCTGGCAGTCATGCTGAAGCACCTGTTCCACCGCCTTGCCCGACCCAGCCTGGACGACCCGGATCCCGGGCGCCGTCGACGCGCCGTGCTGCGCCTGGACCCGACCCTGGAACCGCAGCGCCTGATGACCCTGGCCCGCGAGGATACCGACACCAACGTGCGCGCTGCCTGCATTGCCCGCCTGCAGACCGCACCGGAACTGCTGGCGCTCTGCGATGAACCCGATCTCCATGCAGCTGCCCAGGGGCGCCTGCGGCAGCTGATCGAAACAGGTCAGATCGATCCGCTGCAGATTGCTGACCGCTTGCGTCAGGCCCGGGGCCAGCGCCACCTGCTGTTCGCACTGCAACGGCCCGAGCACTGGCAACCCATGCTGGCCGGCATCGACAGCGAACGCACCCTGAGCGAAATCGCCATCGAGCACGGCAGCCCCGCCGTCCGCCTGGCTGCGGCCAACCGTGTGCGTTCCGAAGGTGCACTGCGCCGGGTCGAGCGGGGCTGTCGCAGCCGAGACAAGGCAGTAGCACGGCTGATGCGCGACCGCCTGGAACATCTTCGTCAACTGCGACAGCAACTGCAGACCCTCGACGAACGCAGCGATCGCCTGCTGGCCGAGCTGACCCAGCTGAGCCATCACCCGGAAGATCCCCAGGCCGGTTCACGCCTCGAGTGGCTGCAAGAGCAGTTCACCGCCATGGTCGATGAGCGCGCCACGCTGGAACCCGAGCTGTCCGGATTCGGTCTGGAGCTTCCCCCGGCGCCAGACAGCACGCCGCACTTTGCGCGCCAGCAGAACGCGCTGCGTACCACCCTGGCGCAACTCCAGCGCCAGCGTGACGAGGCCGCGGCAGCGCAGGCAGCAGAAGCAGCTCAACGCGACGAGCAGGTAGCAGTGGTGGCTTCCATGGAAGCGCTCTGGGCCCAGATGGCGGAGCGGCTGCAGGATCATCCGGCTCCGGCGTCAGAACTGACTGCCCTGCGTGCGGCCCTCAGCCTGGAGCAGCAGCGCTGGGCTGCGGTCAGTGAGCAGCCGGAACCCGACGCGGCACTGGCAGTACGCCAGCAGCAGGTTGCGGCCCAGCTGGGGCAACTGGTAGACGCCCTGAGCAGACTGGACGCCCTGCCGGAACTGCCGGAACTGCCGGAAAAGCCGGAGCAGCTGGCCGACCTGACGACCACGCGCACACTGCTCGAGCAGGCCGGCACGGCGCTGGAAGCGCTGGACTGGCCCGCATCCATCCCCATTCCGGCACAGGTCCGCATACTCGAGCAACGGCAGCCTGCCCTCAGGCAACATCTGCGCCAGCTGCAGGCGGCAGGCGCCGAACAGACACGCGCTGCCCGCGCTGCCCTGGGGCGGCTGGAAGCTGCACTGGCGGATGGCCGCCTGCGCAGCGCCCAGAAACAGCTGGACCGTGTCCGCCGAACAGTGGAACGGAGCGACGACAGCCAGCTGAAGACCCGATTGCAACGCGCCCGGGAACGCATCGACGAGATGCGTGACTGGAACCAGTTCGCCACCGCGGACAAGCGTCAGCAACTGGTGGACGCCATGCAGGCACTGACAACGGAACCGCTCGCCACCCCCCAGGAGCAGGCGGAGCGCGTTCGCAATCTGCGCGAGCGCTGGCAGGCACTGGGGCCGGCCAGCCCTGACGAGCAGCCACAGCAGGCTGCCTTTGACGCCGCGGCAGAAACCGCCTTCGCGCCCTGTCGCCAGTATTTCGCCCGTCGCAGCGAGGAACAGAAGGCCAACGCCGAGGCCCAGCGCCGTATCTGCACCGAGCTGGAGACCTTCCTGCGTGACTACGACTGGACCACGGCCGACTGGCCTGCCGTGGTCCGCATCTATCAGCATGCCCGCGAGGAGTGGCGCCGCTACCGGGATGTAGTGCCTGAACACAATCAGGCACCGCGCTTCCATGCGCTGATGCGCAGCCTGCGCGCACAGCTGGCACCCCAGTGGAAGGCATCCATCGCCCGCAAGCGGGAGCTGATCGAAGCGGCACAGGCACTGTCCCACCAGCAGGCCGGGGAACGCCGGATTCAGGCACTGGAACAGGCGTGGCAGAAGGTGGGCATCACCCCGGCTGGCGAGGACCGCAAGCTGCGGCGCGCGTTCCAGGATGCCTGCAACGCCACACGTGCCGCGCTGCCCCGGGCCACGACAGACCAGCACCGCAAACCCGAGCAGGAGACACCACTGGGGGCGCTGCAGCTGGCCCTGCTGGAGGCACGTCAGGACGACAACCGATCGGACCGCTGAGTACCGGCTCAGCCGGCGCCGGCAACCAGCCGCACCCGCATGGCCGCGCCACCCAGCGGCTCGGAGCGATCGATCTGCAGGGTACCGCCCCAGCCTGAAACCAGTTCCGACACCAGTCCCAGCCCCAGCCCCTGACCTGGTACCTGGGTGTCGACCCTGGCGCCGCGGTCGAGTACGGCCGCGCGCAACCCCTCGGGAATACCCGGGCCGTCATCGGCCACCTCCAGAATCACATGTTCGCCCTCGCGCCAGGCGGCCAAGCGGACCTGCCGGCGACCGAACTTGCACGCGTTCTCGGTCAGATTGCCTATGATCTCGTAAAGGTCGCGCTCATCGACTGCCACCGTGAGACCGGCGGGAATGTCAGCGCTGATCACCAGCCCACGTCCCACGTAGAGTCGACTCAGGCCGGCAACGATCCGCTGGACCGGCGCAGCCAGGTCGGTACGCTGGCTGCGCAGCGGATTGCGGGCAACACTCGCCCGTTGCAGGTGGTGGTTGACGATGCTCTGCATCCGCTCGATCTGCTCCTGCGCCACCGGAGCCGTATCGGCATCATCCGGCACCGCGTTGCGCAGGATGGCCAGCGGCGTCTTCAGGCTGTGGGTCAGGTCGTCCAGGGTATTGCGGTAACGCTGCTGGCGGGCACGTTCGTGGTCCACCAGCAGGTTCAGGTTGCGTGCCAGCCCGGAAAGCTCTCGCGGCCAGACCCCGGAAAGATTGTTGCGATCGCCCCGCTCGACCTGTTCGACCTCGCGCGCCAGCCGTCGCAGCGGCTGCAGAGCCAGCGCCAGCACGGCGACCAGGATCGCCAGCAAGGCCAGCCCGGCACCACCCAGACCGGCAAACAGCGCACGCCTGAATCCCTGCGCCTCGGCCAGAAAGGGTGCCCGAGCTGCAGCAACGGCGAACACGTAGCGCCGATCGCCGATCGGGCTCTCCCAGACCACACCCATGGCATAGCGGTAGAGCGCTTCACCCTCTGCATCGGTGATGATCTCGAAGCGGGCCTCGCCGGGCTCCAGCAGCGGCACCGTCCGGGCAGCATCGCGCCCCAGCAGGCTCTGCGAGGACCAGATCTCGCGGCCAGCCCCATCCAGCACCCAGGCGTAAAGGTCGGACCCCGGCTGGTTGAAGCGAGGTTCCGGCAGCGCGGCGGGCAGCCGCAACCCCAGCGGCCCCACATCGGCAGACCCCAGCAGCCCCAGCACGCGAATGCGCAGCTGCTCTTCCGCACCGCTGCTGACGCTGTTCTGGAACGCGCGGTCCAGCGCAATCCCCGTCCCCGACAGGAACAGGATCAGCACCAGCGAGGCCGTCAGCAACAGGCGCGTACGCAGGGAAGCGGCGCGCCAGGAATTCATGCGCCATTCAGCCGATAGCCCTGGCCGCGCAACGTGGTGATGGGCTTGCGGACACCGTCCGGATCGAGCTTGCGGCGCAGGCGGCCGACGAACACCTCGATAACGTTGCTGTCGCGCTCGAAATCCTGGGCGTACAGATGTTCGGTGAGCTCGTTCTTGGAAACCACCTTGTTCGGATGCAGCATCAGGTACTCGAGCAGGTTGTACTCGTAGGCCGTCAGCTCGACCAGCTCACCCGCAACCCTGACTTCCTTGGTGCCGGTGTCCAGTGCAATGTCACCCATTTCCAGCACCGGACTGGAATAGCCGGAGGCGCGCCGCACCAGCGCCCGGATTCGGGCGATCAGTTCTTCCTGGTGAAAGGGCTTGGCCAGATAGTCGTCGGCGCCGGCTTCCAGTCCGGCCACCTTGTCCTGCCAGCTGTCGCGAGCGGTCAGGATCATCACGGGAAAGTGGCGCCCGCCGGATCGCAGCCGCTCGATCAGTGACACGCCATCCAGCCGGGGCAGCCCCAGATCGACGATGGCCACGTCGTAATCGTACTCGAAACCGAAGTACTCCCCTTCACGCCCGTCCCGGGCAATGTCCACCGCCATGCCCTCGGCGGCCAGACGATCGTGAAGCTGCCTGGCCAGTGCGGCTTCGTCCTCGACTACCAGCACACGCATTCCGCTCCCCCGACATGTCCACATCCGGGCACGCGTCAACCGCCCCACCAGCACCTAGCGACGCCGGTCAACCACTGCGCCAGACCGCTTCTCCACGAACAGGGTCTTGACCCGGCCATTCTCCAGCAGCAGCGTTGCCTGCCAGCCCTGATGACCATCCTGCTCCGCGGCCCGAATCGCGATCAACTCACCGCCGCCCGCCTCCTGAGCCCTTGACGCAGCTTCGTGCATGGTCAACTCGGAAGAAGCACGCCACTGAAAGGTATCATCCGCCGACCCGGGCGATGCCTGCACCGCCAGCGGCAGCAACAGGCAGCACACCAGCAGCATCCCGGACCGCCTCCGGACCCGGAACAGGATGCGCAGCAGCTTTGCATGGATACGGATCATGGTCGACTCTTGCCTGGCGACAGCCAGGGCTGATGAGGACAGGTTCGCAGAGCCCGCGTCACGAATGCGCGCATCGGGAACGAGCAGATTGTCGCCATCGGTGCCTGAATCCGTACTGAACTGTTTCGCTCATCAGGATGCCTGTTCCGGCTGACGAACTGCAACGATGGCGTGATCGCTGCCCAGTTCGAGCAGAAGATCCGCGCGCTTGGGCATGACCTGGAGCATGTGTCGGGTCAGACGCTCGTAGTGAGCAACGAACCGCTCCAGGGCGCGCTCGTCCAGTCCTGCTCCGGTCCGTTCCCGCAGACGGGCCTCCTGTTCTGCGCGCCAGCGATGGACCGCCTCGAAGTCCGGCACCTGCAGAAAGATGTTGTCGTCCAGGCGGGCGAACAGCTCGGCATAGGGGCCTGCCAGCGCCTGGTTGACGTGCTGTCGCCAGCGACCCTCCGCATCCTCGTCGCGCTCCAGCGCATTGATCGGCTGCCGCAGCTCGGTCTCTGCCAGTGGCGGCGCGCCCACGCACCAGCCCTCCAGCAGCACCAGATCCACCGGCGCTCTGATCTGACGCCACTCGCTTTCCGGACAGAGGTCGTCACGGGCCTTGTCGAACCGTGGCAGGGTGACTATCCCCGGCCCGCCCAGCGCATCCAGCAACGCCTGCCCCAGCTCCACGTCATGGGTACCGGGCACACCGCGCGTGCGCAGCAGCGGATGGACCTGCTCCGCCAGCCTTTCACGTGCCTGGCGAGACAGATAGATATCGTCCAGTGACAGGATGGCGACCCGGCGGTTGTAGATCTGTTCCAGATACGCTGCCACCAGCGCCGTCAGGGTCGACTTGCCACTGCCCTGGCCGCCGCTCAGCCCCACCACGCGAGTGGCTCCGCGCTGCTGGCGTGTCGCGATCCAGGCTGCCAGCTGCAGGGCATGGCCCACCAGCAGACCCTGCCGTCGTTCGGACAGATGGCGGATACCCTGCCGTGGCCCCCGGCGCCTGGACAGATATTCCAGCACCCAGATGGGCAGCGGCTGAGCAACTGCGCGCCATTGGGCCAGGCTGTCAGTCAATCCCTGGGTGAATTCGGATTGGCGCGTCACGATGCCTCCTGTTCAGGGCACGATGATCGGCATTCTCGTTGCCGACTCGCTGCGGTAGAGTCCTGGCTTCCAGTCTATTCTGTCCCGAGGTGTCTGGCAGTGAAAGCATCGAGTCGGCGGTTGCTGTGGTGGCTTGGTCTGATGACCCTGTTCGTGACCGGCTGCACCGGCACGCCTCCAGAACGGGACCAGGACCAGGATCAGGACTGGCTCACACCTGTTTCCGGCGCCATTGATCCGCGCAGCTATCGCTACCTGGAGCTGGACAACGGACTGCGAGTGCTGCTGATCTCGGATCCCCGCGCAGATCGCGCCGCCGCATCTCTGAGCGTGGGTGTCGGCAGCGAAGCAGACCCGGAAGGCATGGAAGGCCTGGCCCATTTCCTGGAGCACATGCTGTTTCTGGGCACGGACCAGTATCCGGATCCGGCCGAGTACAACGAGTTCATCGGCCGTCATGGCGGCCGCCACAACGCCTACACCGCTCAGGACCACACCAACTACTTCTTCGAGATCGCTGCCGATGAATTCCGCGGCGCGCTCGACCGGTTCTCGCGCTTCTTCGTCGCGCCCCTGTTCAACGAGGAATACGTCCAGCGCGAGATCAATGCCGTCCATTCCGAGTACCAGATGCAGACCCGCGAGGACGGCTGGCGCATCTTCATGACCCAGAAGCAGGCCATGCATCCGGAGCACCCGGCCGCACGCTTCAACATCGGCAGCCTGGACACCCTGCGCGACCGGGAAGACCAGAGCCTGCGCGAAGCGTTGCTGGAGTTCTACGCCCGCCACTACTCGGCGGATCGCATGGGGCTGGTACTGCTCGGCCGCGAGGACCCGGACACGCTGCGCCAGTGGGCACAGGAGCTGTTCGCCGAAGTTCCGGCCCGCGACACCCACAGCACGGAACCGGAAGTGCCCCTGTTCGGCGAAGACCGACTGCCGGCGCTGCTGGAGATCGAACCGGTGCGCGAGCTGCGCCAACTGCAGTTCAGCTTTCCACTGCCACCGCTGCCGCCCCACTATCGTGAGGCACCGGGGGACTTCCTGGCGGACCTGGTCGGTCACGAGGGCGAGGGCAGCCTGCACGCCTACCTGACGGAGCAGGGCTGGATCGAGGGGCTGATTGCCGGTGCCAGCCGGTTCGGCGATCACCACGGCATGTTCACGGTGCGCATCAACCTGACCGAAGCCGGCCTCGAGCACTGGCAGGACATCGGCCAGGCGCTGTTCGCCTATCTGCAACGGGTCCGATCGGATGCGATCAGCGCCGACCGGTTCGAGGAGTTCCGCCAGCTGACGGCGCTGCGCTTTGACTATCGCGAGCCCGGCGCACCCATGGGATATGCCCGCGGCCTGTCTCACCAGCTGCTGCTCTACCCACCCGTGGACGTGGTCAGGGGCCGCTACGCGGTCAAGCAGTTCGATGCAGACCTGATCCAGCAGTTCCTGCGGCGCCTGCAGCCAGACAATGCCCTGGTCACCCTGGTGGCTCCGGAAGTGGATACCGATGCCGTGGAGCCATGGTTCGAGGTGCCCTATCGGTTGCAGCCTCTGGAAAACTCGCTGGTCGCCCGCTGGCAGCAGCCTGCCGCGCTGGAGGCCCTGGCATTGCCGGGCCCCAACCCGTTCCTGCCGGAGCGGCTCGACCTGATCGACAGTCACGCGGACACACCGGCCCGACTGCAGTCGGGCGCTGGCGTGGAAGCCTGGCATCTGCCGGACACGGAATTCGGCGCCCCGCGTGCAGCTGTCCGGCTGCAGCTGGATACGCCACTGGCCGCCGCCAGTCCTGCCGACCGGGTGCTGACGACGCTGTACGCGCGGCTGGTGAACGATGCGCTGAATACACGCACCTATCCCGCCTATCTGGCAGGACTGGATGCGCGCGTCAGTGCCGGCAGTACCGGTCTGAACCTGACCGTCGGCGGCTTCGACGACAAGCTGGATGAACTGCTGGACGTAGTCCTGGACGAAATGCTGACCCTGAGCGTGGATCCGGACCGGTTCCAGCGCTTTCGTGCCGAGGTCGTCCGGGAGCTGCGCAACAGCCTGCAGGAGCGTCCCTACCAGCGCACCATGGGCGAGCTGCGACGCCTGCTCGAGCGGCCCGCATTCGCAACCCAGGCGCTGATTGCGGCGGCCGAGCAGCTGACCCCCGCCGACCTGGAACAATGGCTGGACCACGCCTTCGATGCGCCGGGGGCAACCCTGTTCCTGCACGGCAACCTGGAAACGGAGCGGGCTGCCGCAATGCTCGCGCGGGTGGAACGGCAATTCACCGGTGGCGCGACTGCGGACACACTGCCCGTGCGCCAGCTGGCTCGACTGACGGCCCCACCGGTGCAGATGCCGGTCAGCGCAGAGCACAGTGATGCGGCGATAAGTCTGTACGTGCAGGGCCGTGACCAGAGCTGGACCGAGCGAGCGCGCTTCGGCCTGCTGGCCCACATGATCAGCACCCCTTACTTCAACGACCTGCGCACGGACCGCCAGCTTGGCTATCTGGTCAGTGCGGGTCCCTGGGTGCGGGTCAACACTCCGGGAATCTTCTTTGTGGTCCAGAGCCATGTTGCGCCACCGCGAGCGATCGAGACACTGACGCTGGAGTTCCTGCAGCAGTATCGCGAGCGACTGGCACAGATGACCGAGGCCGAATACCAGGCCGAACGCCAGGGCCTGCTGGCAAGACTGCTGGAGCGGGATCAGAACCTGGATGCACGCGGAAGCCGGCTCTGGAACGACCTGCGCGACGAGATCCGCAGCTTCGACTCCAGAGAGCAGATCGCGGAGGCCCTGCAAGCGCTGTCGCTGGACGAGTTCCGGGCGTTCGTTGACGACTTCCTGGAGCATGCGCAGACCCACCGGGTCGCCACCTGGACCACTGGACGCTTCACGCCAGCGGATGCAGCACCCTCCGGTGTGGAGATCATCGATCCGGAAGTCTTCCTGGAAACGCGGCGTTTCTTCACCCTGGATCGCGACACTCAGCCCGACTGAAGCGGACCGCCCGGCAGCTCAACCGCGCTCGATGCGGCGCCGAAACGGCGGCAGGGTCTCCAGCATGGCTCGGCCGTAGGCCCGGGTCGCAATGCGCCGGTCAAGCAGGGTGATCCGGCCCCGGTCCTGCTCCGAACGGAGCAGGCGCCCGCACGCCTGTTTCAGCTTCAGGGCGGTGTCGGGCACACTGATCTCGTTGAACGCATTGCGGCCTTCGCTCTCCAGCCACTCCGCCATGGCAGCCTCGACCGGATCATCGGGCACCGCGAACGGCAGCTTGGTGATGATGACGTGGCGACAGTAGTCGCCCACCAGGTCGACCCCTTCGGCGAAGCTGGCAAGTCCGAAGATCACGCTGCCCTCGCCGGCATCGATGCGGGCCTGGTGGTCACGCAGGATCCTGCCCTTGGCCAGATCCGCCTGGCTGAGCACACGCTCGACCAGCGCCGCTGGCAGCCGAGCCGTCACCTCCTGCAACTGGCGCCATGAGGTGAATATGACCAGCGTGCCCTCATCCTGCCGAATCAGCTCGGGCAACAGGCCGGCGATCTCTTCGTTGTGGGCAGCGGCCTGCCGGGGGTCGGTGCGCATGGCCGGCACGACCAGTTCAGCAGCCTGCTCATAGGGCAGCCCGGATGGAGCGTGCAGGAATACGGTATCGGGACGGGGCGGAATGCCCGCCGCCTCGGCGAAGCGACGAAAACCATCGGTGGAGGCCAGGGTAGCGGAGGTCACCACTGCCGCATGGCAGCGATCCCACAGGACTTCCTGCAGGGCCTGCCCTGCCTGCAGCGGCGAGGCCTGAAACTCCAGGTCCAGACCCTGATCGTGATCGATGCGCGACACCCAGCGTGCATGCACTGCCGCGGCAGGACGGGCATAGTCTTCCCACAACGCCAGCGCCGCCTCGATGCGACCTGCGTACTGGGACAGCCCGGAGGTCCAGTGATCACGCTCGCTGCCGGCGTCGTCACCCAGCGCGCGCAGGCGTTCCAGGGCACGCTCCAGCGCAGCAGCAATGTCGCGCAGGGCTGTGACCAGCTCGCCGGCCAGCTCACGCATGGGGGCAGGCACCTCACCCAGCGGAAAGCGATGCAGCGGCCGCTGCCCCGGCCGCGGCTGCTCCAGTCCCGGCAGCGCCTCGGCCAGCTCCAGCATGCGCCGCAACTGCTGACGCAGCGGTTCCGCCGCGGCCGCCACCCGCCGGGCCTGATCCACCAGCACCCCATCCCGCCCCAGTCGCTGGGCCAGCGTGCCCAGCAGCCGATCCAGCGCCTCCAGCGTCTGCACGCTGGCCAGCACACGGGTGAACCGGCGCAGGTGACCGAGCGCCTTGTCCGCCAGATGGTGCCCCTCGTCGAAGACGTAGATGCTGTGTTCCGGCTCCGGCAGGATCACGCCTCCGCCGAGCGCCAGATCCGACAGCACCAGGTCATGGTTGGCAACGATCACGTCTGCTCGCTGAAGGGTCTCGCGGGTCAGGTAGTAGGGACAGCCGCTGAAGAACGGACACTTCGGGCCGGTACAGCCCCGATGATCCACAGTGGCAGCAGCCCAGACCGGATCATCCACCGCCCGGTGCCAGCTCTCGCGCTCGCCGTCCCAGCGCCCCGCTTGCAGGGCGTCGAACATCTCTCGATAGACGCCACGCGCCACCACACTCACGGGTGCCGCATCGGCGAACAGCTCGCCCGGCGTACCCAGGCCCATGTCCTCGGCCAGATGTCGATCCAGCCGCGAGGGGCAGACGTAGCGCCCACGGCCCTTGGCCAGCGCGAACGTGAAGTGGAGTCCGGCCTGAGCTTCCAGATCCGGCAGATCGCGGGTGATCAGCTGATCCTGAAGGGCCACCGTGGCGGTGGAAATGACCAGTCGCAGGTTGCGCGCCAGCGCCACCGGAATGGACGCCAGCCCATAGGCCACCGTCTTGCCGGTGCCGGTGCCGGCCTCGACCACGCAGAGATGGGGCGCACCCGCCAGCCGCAGGCCGTCGTCGTCCTGCTCCACTTCCGCCAGAGTGCGGGCGATGGTACCGATCATCTGTCGCTGACCGGCACGCGGAGCGAAGCCGCGCGCCTGCAGCCAGGCACGATAGGCGGCCTGTATGCGGGCCTTCAGTTCCGGGTCAAGTTCGCCAGCAGTTGCAGTCATGGGCGCATTCTACGCCAATGCAGGGCGGACGCCCGTGCCTCCATCAGAACGGAATCCACCAGGGGCGCCGCAACCGACGCTCGCAGCCCTGCAGCTGACGCTCGTACTGACTGGCGCGACTCTGGACACGGCGCGCCGCCTGCTGCAACCAGGCCTTGTCGCGATAGGTACCGCGACGAAAACCTCCGGGTCCTTCGTGATAGGCCAGATACAGGCTGTAGGCATCATCACGGGGCAGACCGAGCTGGTCCGCGGCACGCCGGTTGTACCAGCCGATGAAGTCCATGGCATCGGCAAAGTTGGTCCGCCTGGCCCGGGCCCGGCCGGTTTCACGCTGATATTCCTGCCAGGTCCCGTCCAGCGCCTGGGCATAGCCGTAAGCGGTAGAGGGGCGGCGCCAGGGTATGAAGCCCAGCAGGCGGGTGCGCTCGGGGCGGGCACGGGACCGGTAACTGGACTCCTGGAAAGAGAACGCCATCAGTACCGGAATACTGATGTCCCAGCGATTCTCGGCGCGCCGGGCCGCGCTGTACCAGCCGCGCTGTTCATCGAAGATCTGGCAGACATCCTCGGCCGTGGAGGGGGGCGAGCTGGCACAGCCGCTCATTAACAGCACCGCGGTAACCGCCACAGCAGACAAGCCGCGCATCATCCGTCCTGCTCCAGTTGCTGCAGCCGTTCCAGAAAGGCCGCTTCGTCGAGAACCGCGACACCGTGCCGCCGCGCGTCATCCAGCTTGCGCCCGGCGCCAGGCCCGGCCACCAGACAGTCTGTCTGAGCCGACACCGAACCCGTGACTCGTGCTCCCAGCGCTTCCAGCCGCTGCTTCGCTTCCTTGCGAGTGAACTGCTCCAGGGTGCCAGTCAGCACCCAGCTTTCACCCGCCAGCGGTGCTTCTGCAGGGCTTTCCGGCTCGGGTGCAGCGGGCCGCACGCCCGCGTCGTACAACCGCTGCAGCAGCCGGACGTTGTCCTCCTGAACGAAGAACTCAGCGATCTGGCGGGCCACCACCGGCCCCACATCCGGGACGGTCTGCAGGGTCTCGACATCGGCGGTGCGCAGTGCCTCCAGACTGCCGAAATGGCGCGCCAGCGCTGCTGCAGTCGCCTCCCCGACCTCGCGAATCCCCAGCGCGTGGATCACCCGGGCCAGCGGCCGCTGGCAGGAGTCCTGTATGGCCCGACGCAGGTTGTGGGCAGACTTGCGCCCCATGCGATCCAGCCGCGCCAGGTCATCCTCGCGCAACCGATAGAGGTCAGCCGCGTCCCGCACCAGCTCGCGCTCCACCAGCTGGGTGACCAGCCGTTCCCCCAGACCCTGGATGTCCATGGCGCCCCGCGAGGCGAAGTGCAGCAGGCCATGCACCAGCTGGGCAGGGCAACTGCGGCGGGCCGAACAGCGCGCCACTACGCCATCCTCGGAGCGCTCCACCGGCGCGTCGCAGACGGGGCAGCGGTCCGGGAACCTGATCGGTTCGGCATCTGCGGGGCGCTCGTCGTGTTCGACGCGCACCACCTGGGGAATCACGTCCCCCGCGCGCCGCACCCACACCAGATCGCCGATGCGCAGGCCAAGGCGGTCGATCTCGTCACGATTGTGAAGGGTGGCATTGGAGACGGTCACACCGCCAACGAATACCGGTTCCAGTCGCGCTACCGGTGTCACGGCACCGGTGCGCCCGACCTGAAAATCGACTCCGCGGATACGCGTCAGGGCCTCTTCAGCAGCCGGCTTGTAGGCAATGGCGTAGCGCGGCGTACGCGTCAGCACCCCCAGCTGCGCCTGCAACTGCAGGTCATCCACCTTGATCACGACACCGTCGATTTCGTAGTCCAGTTCGGCTCGCGCCGCCAGCAGCCCATGCACGTAGTCGATCACCGCGTCGATACCGCTCACGGTGCTGCTGCGCGGATTCACCCGCAGCCCCCACTCCTGCAGGCGCGTCATGACCTCACTGTGGGACTCCGGCTGCCAGTCCGGTTCCAGCCGTCCGATGCCGTAGCAGAACATGGTCAGCGGGCGCCTGGCGGTGACCTTGGGGTCAAGCTGACGCAGGCTGCCCGCCGCACCATTGCGCGGATTGACCAGCTCACGCTCGCCGGCAACCCGCGCCCGGGCATTGAACTGTTCGAAAGCGCCCCGAGCCATGTAGATCTCGCCGCGCACGTCCAGTCGCCGCGGCCAGTCGCCGCCCTGCAACCGCAGCGGTACCGCGCGCAGGGTGCGTACGTTGGCGGTGATGTCTTCGCCCTCCTCGCCATCACCACGGGTCGCGGCCAGCGTCAGTCGGCCGTCCTCGTAGAACAGACGGACGGCAACGCCGTCGATCTTGGGCTCGCAGGCGTAGGCAAGCGGCCCCTCTGTCTCCAGCAGGCGCCGCAGGCGGGCATCAAACTCGCGCAGTTCGTCATCGGTGGTGCACTTGGCCAGGCTGAGCATGGGGACGGGGTGACGAATGGCCCTGAAACGCTGGGCCGGCGCCGCACCGACCCGCTGCGTGGGCGAGTCCGGAGTCACCAGCTCGGGATGACGGGCCTCCAGCACCTGCAGACGCTCGAACAGGGCGTCGTACTCGGCGTCCGCAATCTCCGGGGCGTTCAGCACATGGTAGAGATGATCATGATGGTCGATGCGCGCGCGCAGCCGCTCCAGTTCCGCTGCAGCGTCGGCAGCCTGCTCGTTCCGGGCCATGGGCCATTCAGTCCCGGCGCGACATCTGGCGACGCCGGAACTCGCGAATGCGCTGGCGACAGTGCTCAAGAGTCTGGCCGGTCATGACGCTGTGACGCTCGTCCTTCAGCTCGGCACCCATGCGGTCTGCCAGTGCCGTCGCCACCTCGGCCATCTCGTCGAAGGCCTGCAGCGGCTCGTCAGGACCCGGCAGACGCATGAAGAAGCTGACGCCAGGCGTGGTGAAGTCGTCGATCTCGGCGATATCGAAAGTGCCGGGCTTCACCGCACTGGCCATGGAATACTCGGCACGGCCAGCCGAACCGTGGCGATGGAAGATATTCATGTCGCCGAACTGCATGCCGGCCTCGGTGACCACGTCCAGCAACGCCGGTCCCGGCATGCGGCCACCGTCACGGCAGAGCACGTTGATGACCAGGATGTCCTCGAAGTCCAGTTCATCGGCGCCGTCATCCCCGGCGGGGGCCGACGTCGGCGCGGACCGTTCGACACCGCTGGCGGCACCTGACTCGCTGGCAGCATCGTCAGCAGGTGCCTGAGCCGCACGCCGCGGCCGTCCCCCCACCATGGGCCCATCCGCGCTGAGCGGCGGTGGCTCTGGATCCGGCTCATCCCTGGAAGCGCGCAGCGGCGCGTCGTCCACGCGTCGACGCTCGCTTGCCGCGGCCACCTGCGAATCACTGTCACCGTCGATGCCGGGACCGCCGGAGACTTCAACTTCCGATTCTGCTGTCCCGGAATCAGCGTCATCGCTGCCGCCTGCCAGGCCCGCAGCCTGAGTGCGCCGATAACGGGACACCGGAATGATCGGCTCGCGTCCAGGCGAAGGCTCGCGCCGTCGCGCGCCGCCCGTGGGCGTC
>LFIK01001003.1_pt1 | contig 21899 bp, 18 predicted proteins | sample 643401 | NCBI WGS metagenome assembly LFIK01 (sample SAMN03777447, study PRJNA286221) | soda lake metagenome | biome: soda lake; feature: Kulunda steppe; material: water; isolation source: sample T5-Br brine of Lake Tanatar-5 | place: Russia: Kulunda steppe | collected 2010-07
GCCGCCGTCATAAATAGAATAATCAGCAGGCTTGTTAGCTTTTTCATATGCTTCCTCTGTCGTTTTAAGTGTTTTGTTTTATTTAGGATAGTTTCCCTTAACTTTTGTTACAACAATTAATCAAAATCGCCAGTTAAATAAAATCTATTTTTACGGCTTTGATATTAAAAAAAGCCACTCTGAGTTATATCAAAGCGGCTTTTCATAATTTTCATCTAAATTTCAGATAATCCTGAGAGTATTCTCAGTTATTGCTGCTCGGCAGGCTGATTCCAAACGTAATTGCAAATACACGATGTTTTCCATCACGATCGGTAAATGCATTCGCAAGCCCGAAATTATACCGTGCATCCATGGTGAAGATGGAATTTCCAACTTCAATATCCACACCACCGCCAAAAGATAAGCCGTAATCGACCTGTTCCGTCTGATTTTCGATATTCGTGCTTCCGCCAAAGAGTCCTCCGGCTCCACCCTCCTGCTCAGCCAAGATTCTTAGTCCGGCATAGGGACCCGCAAAAAGGTTTGGTTCAACAGTTCCTCCCTGACTCATGGCAAACTTAAACAGTACGGGAACCTGCAGGTAGTCAATCCTAATTTCGTTATTGTCTAGCTTTCCACCCTGCTGGCTGTACATTACCTCGGGCTGTATTGAGAGAGGTGAGTCTGGAATCCCAAATTTGGCAAATCCACCTATAACAAACCCTGTTCGTGTGTCGTAACCGTCACTCATAGTTGCAAAATTCAGTCCGCCTTTTGCGCCGGTTTTTACGGCATCCTGGGCATGTACCTGAACAGAAAGAATTGAAAACACTATAACTATAAGTGTTGTAACTATTTTATTCATCGAGATTGATATGTTTAATTAACTGTTTGCTACACAAAGCGTAAACTACGAAACAGATTAAATGTTTCAATCCGGTTTTTTTGAAAATTTTATAATACCTCTTTTAGAAACTGGCCGGTATGACTCTCTTTATTTTTTGAAATCTCTTCGGGTGTGCCGGTTCCAACTACCTGTCCGCCACCAAATCCGCCTTCCGGGCCAATATCGATAATCCAGTCGGCCGATTTGATCACATCCAAATTATGTTCAATAATAATCACCGAATGGCCCTGGTTCACAAGATCATTAAATGATTTCAGTAGTTTGGCAATATCCTCAAAATGGAGCCCGGTAGTCGGCTCATCAAAAAAGTAGAGTGTGTGCTCATTGTTTGTCTTAGAGAGAAACTTTGCCAGCTTCACACGCTGTGCTTCGCCTCCGGATAGTGTTGTAGCACTTTGTCCCAGTTTCAAATATCCGAGACCAACATCATCCAGTGGTTGAAGTTTATTCACAATCGAAGTCTCATCCACAAAAAAGTCGAGAGCGTCGCTCACACTCATCTCAAGCACATCATGGATATTTTGTCCACGATACTTCACCTGAAGGATCTCTTTTCTGAATCGGGTACCTCCACACTCCTCACAGACCAACTCAATGTCGGCCATAAACTGCATCTCAATTTTCTGAACTCCCTCGCCCTGGCACGCTTCACATCGGCCACCCGGCACGTTAAAAGAGAAATGCCCGGGTGTATAACCCATAATTTTGGACTGACGCGTGTTTGAAAAGAGATCGCGAATACCATCGAAAGACTTGGTATATGTGGCCGGGTTGGAGCGTGTGGATCGCCCGATCGGACTCTGATCCACCATCTCCACGGCTTCAACATGGCGCAGTCCGCTCAGTTTTCGATGCCGGCCGATCTTCTCCTTCCACGTTCCCAGTTCATTCTGAATTGATGCATAGAGTGTATCGTGAACCAATGTTGATTTCCCTGAGCCGGACACTCCGGTAACCGTAACCAATTTACCAAGCGGGAACTCCACATCGATGCTCTTCAGGTTGTGTTCTGATGCGCCTTCAACCAGCAGTGATTTTCCATTTCCTTTGCGGCGCTTTTCAGGAACCGGAATCTCTTTCTTGCCGCTCAGATATTTCCCGGTAAGCGTGTTCGATTTCAGGAGTTCATCATACGGTCCGCTGTAAACCACTTCTCCACCGTAACTTCCAGCAAATGGGCCGATATCGATAATATTATCCGCCGCCTTAATCATCTCCGGATCGTGCTCCACAACCAATACTGTATTCCCGATATCCCGAAGAGATTTCAGTATGTTGATCAGACGGTCGTTATCCCTGGGATGAAGACCAATTGTCGGTTCATCCAGAACGTAAAGACTTCCGATCAGCGAACTTCCTAAGGAGTTTGCCAGGCTAATCCGTTGCGACTCTCCGCCGCTCAATGTATTGGTCAGGCGTTCCAACGTGAGGTAATCCAGCCCGACCTCATCCAGATATTTCAGGCGTTTCCGGATCTCATACAGAATCTGACCCGCCACCTCTTTTTCGAAGTTAGACAGCGACAGTTCCTCAAAAAACTCCCGAGCGTGGCCAATCGTCATCTCCGAAACCTCACCGATGTGCAATCCGCCCACTTTTATGTAGAGTGCATCTTTTCGCACCCGGTATCCTTCACAATCAGGACAGCGGCTGTAACCTCGATAACGGGAGTAGAGCACCCGCATGTGTACCTTGTAGAACTGGCTTTTCACATCCTTGAAAAATCCATGAATCCCGGCATACCCATCTTTTCCATTCCACAAGATGCGTTTTGTCTTCTTATCCAGATCTTTGTAAGGCACATCGATTGGCAGCTGCTCTTTGGCCGCCACTTTTACAAAGTCCTTCAGATACTTACTGAATTTTGGCGAATCGAACGGAGCCACAGCACCGCCGCGAATCGTCTTATCGTGATCGGGGATCACAAGGTCTTCATCAATGCCCGCCACCCGGCCAAATCCCTCGCAGGTGTCGCAGGCTCCAAACGGGTTGTTGAATGAAAACATCTGAGGAGTCGGTTCCAGGAACTCTATACCATCTCTTTCAAACCGCTCACTGAACGGATACTCTTTGCCATTCCTTACTTTGATGGAACAACGTCCATTCCCCTCCCTGAAGGCAGTTTCAATCGAATCGGCCAGACGGCTTCGACCGTCATCATCTTTTTTCAGTGCCAGGCGGTCCACCAAAACCCGATACTCCTTCGGCTTGATCTTTTTCGGATCCACATCTACACCGCTCAAGTCCACCATCTGCTCGTCATCCACTTTCAGCAGGCGTGTGAGCCCTTTCTCCTTTAGTACGGTGAGCTGTTCTTCCATTTTTCTTCCCTCTCTCAGGTCGACTGGGAAAAGAACATAAAACTTCGTTTTCTCTTCAAGCTCCTCATAAAGCTCTTTGATGATGGTTTCGGGAGTATCTTTCTGAACCTGCTTTCCTGATTTAGGCGAAATGGTTTTGCCTATCCTGGCAAAAAGAAGCCTCATGTAGTCATAAATCTCAGTGGAGGTCCCAACTGTAGATCTCGGATTGCTGCTGGTTGTTTTCTGCTGAATGGCCATTGCGGGAGAAATGCCCTGCATAAAATCGACATCGGGCTTATCCATCCGCTCCAAAAACTGGCGGGCATAACTCGACAAACTCTCCACATAGCGTCGTTGCCCCTCAGCGTAAATCGTATCGAATGCCAGACTGGATTTTCCCGACCCCGACACGCCCGTGACAACCGTGAGTCTATTCCGGGGAATTTCTACATCAATATTTTTGAGATTGTGAACCCTGGCTCCCTTTACAATAATGGGCCGTTCTGAAGTAGGGATACCGTTTTTTGAACTTTCTTTCTTGTCGATAGCTGATTCGCTCATGAAGCGTTGATTAGATGATTCCGCAAACGTGTAAAAATACGAAACTATTTACCCGAATGGCAGAATGGATTTACAGAATGTTTGATAACAAGTTGATCAGCCAAATGCGTTCAGTGCTTCACCGCGGAGGTGCAGTGGGTGCGTGAGGAAATGAGTGATCACGGGGATAAATCCCGCGCTTGTATGTAAAACCCATAAATGGGTATTTGGTAAAATCTCTAAGTATCGTCCTTTGTTGAAAGTGTCTGAGCTAATATTCAGTGTAGCTATTTACCAATGAATTATCTTCGTGACTTGGCTTCATCATGGCCTAAACACTCAATTCTGCCACCAAGGCTTGAATACTCTAAGCTGCTCGAAGGATCTGAATTTATGTTTCCTGACAATTGATAACCGTCAATTCGACGCCGTCTGAAATAGGTGGTTCACCGCGAAGACACTGGGTGCGTTGACCTCTATTAATAAACCTGTCAGCGATGCAGGATTTCCATGCAAACGACAAATCGAAATCTTAACCAGCATATTCCGTAGGAATACCCTGTTTATAGCAATTTACAGGCGCAATGGCCATCGCTCCGTAGGTACGTCCTTTTCCCTGAACTTAGCCAAATAAAAATTAAATACAGGAGGCTCCTCCGGAGCCTTTTTAATAGCACTGTGATTTCTATAAACAGGAAACTCCTGACGGATTTTTCTTAACCTGAGCTATATAATTAAATATGCTTCCGGTCATCAGATTTGATTAAGAATCAGCAATCCATTGCACACTATTCTCTACGTACATTGCGCCTCCTCGGTGAAATCTGATTGCGTTTCACACCGGACATTATCAATTACCGATGCTTACAGATCTTCCCTTTGAAGCTGTCAGAAATTCCGTTTCGCTTCATATTCTGAGAGGTCGTACATCAAAAATTCTCTGCTTCCTCCGCGCCTCTGCGGTGACCCTTAGATCAAAAACTAAAAAACCCTTCTTCAAAATGATCGAAGAAGGGTTTCGAAGAAAATTCAGGAGTAAATTACTCCGGCTTGTAAACAACCTCACCGTTGATAATTACACCCTGTACATTGGTCAGGTACTCAAACGGATCACCGTCAAACATGGCGATATCCGCATCTTTCCCACGCTCCAATGAACCAACCCGATCCGCAATTCCCAGAATCTCAGCAGCACCGATTGTCAAAGCGTGAAGGGTATTCTCCATTCCCAGCCCGTTTGCAGCTGCGATTGCGGCTTCATAACGAACTACGCGCGTTTTAGGCACATATCCCTCATAACCGCTCTGAAATGCCACCGGAATTCCGGCTTCGCGCAGTTTTGAAGCCGTTTCAAAACTGACGTTTTTCATCGCACCACCGGGCCTGGCCATCTTAGGATGGATGATAATTGGAACACCTGCCTCTTTAATTTCATCTATCAACAGATAAGCTTCGGCAGCGCCCTCCAGAACCATTGGAAAGCCAAATTCTCGCTGCAGTCGGACTGCAGTATTGATATCCTGCGCAGTCTGCACATTGATCATCGCGGTGATTTTTCCATCAATCAGATCCGCCATCACTTCCGATTTGAGATCGGTACCGTTGGTCTCACCCTCAGCACGCTTGGCAGCGTAGTCCTTGGCACGAATCAGTTCCTGCCTCAGCATCGCTACCGCTTTGGAACGGGTTCCCGGCGAATTAAATGCCCGGCTAACTCCTGACCCCAGAGTCATGGATAGCATGGTCCCGTCCTGCACTAAAGCCTGATCCACCGTGTCGCCAACCGGCTTTATGATCATCATCTGTCCGCTGATTACCGCTCCGGGTCCATGACCTGTCTGAATGGTTGTGATGCCGTGCTCTCTCAAATACTGAACCAGATATTCCCGGGCATTGTACGAATCGGAAGCTCGCAGTTCAGGCTGAACAGCTGAAGACGTTTCCAGCTGATCCTGGTCGTGATCCTGGTTATAGTAACCGGCCAGGCCAACAACGGATCGTGCGTCAATCAACCCCGGCGTAACAACTTTCGCTTCGTGTACTTCATAACCCGAAGGAATATTCACCCGGTTTGCTGAGCCAACCCGTTCAATCTTCCCATCGCGGATCAACACCACTCCGTTTGAGATGGCGTTGCCGTTCATGGTATAAACGGTTTCACCTTTAACGGCAATCTGTGCATCAGCGGATTCCGGAAAAACTGATAGTGCAAATCCAATCACTAAAAGTACGAGTCCGGCTAATTTTCCTGCTCTTTTCATTCTGTTATTTTCTTTGATTTTCATTGTCAGACCTCCTTAGTGGTGAGAGTGAAGAGTTGACGCCCGGAAAATGTCGTATCCTCCGGTGGCATACTTGCCCTGCTCCGGATCTTCCCGATCCCAAGCCTTCTCACCTTCAACCCAGGTCTGTTCCACGTGCGTGTAAACGCTGAAAGGATCACCTGAAAGAATGATGAAGTCTGCATCTTTCCCGCTCTCCAGAGAGCCTACGCGATCCTCAAGATCCAGCATCCTTGCACCGGCAATTGTCAGCGCCTCAAGAGCTTTATCACGGCTCATTCCCTCTTTCACGGCAAGTGCAGCCATCCGGAATAGAAAACGGGAATCTACAATTGGATCATCGGTATGAAACGCTACATCGGCGCCGGCTCTTTCCAATTCACGGCCGTTGATATCAAAAATCTCGATGGTTTCCATCTTTCCACCGGGAGAGTCCAATCCGATAATGGATGAACCGATCACATTGGAATTGGCAATTTCATCAGCCACTTTCCACGCCTCACTAACGTGCTGCAGAACTACTCGATAGCCAAACTCTTCAGACAATCGGATAGCCGTCAGAATATCGTCATGACGGTGGGTATGGTTGTGAACAATACGCTTCCCTTCCAGAACTTCCACCAGGGTCTCCATCTCCAGATCTCGAGCCGGCATCTTTTCAGGATCTCCGTCGGCCTCTTCAATTTTTTTCTGATAGTCCTGCGCTTTCAAATAGAGAGCGCGAACCATCGCTGCAGATTTTGCGCGGGTTCCCGGCGTTCCACCTGAGCGAAGCGGGTTTGTACCATTGGCCATTTTCAAGCCACCGTAAATACCCGTTTCTTCATCCACCACAACCAGCATCTCTTCGATTGTATTGGCGGGCTTTGTCTTTACATATACGGTCTGGCCGCTCATCAAGTGTCCCGAACCCGGCATGATGTTCACTGTAGTCAATCCGCCGGCTAGAGCTTTGTAGAAGGTTTTACTTCGCGGGTCGATGGTGTCCATGATACGAACATCGGGATGAAGTGTAGCCGAACGGTCACCGCCGTCGCCCTCACCAATATGGGAGTGAGTATCCACCAGTCCCGGCATAATTACTTTACCGGAGGCGTCCACGCGAACAGCATTTCCCGGAATAGAGACGGAACCCGCCTCACCTACAGCCTGAATTTTTCCATTTTGCACAACCAACACACCGTTGGATATCACTTCTCCCGTAATCGGGATAATCTCCGCACCTTCAAAAACATGCGGTCGATCTTGTGCTTGCAGGCTGACAGCCCACAGGCACAACATCACACATACAGTAAGCAGTTTTCTCATAAATCTGACTTCGTTTGGTTTATGTTAACATGTGGAATTAACATAGTTAAACGGAGCCTGTTTGTAAAAAGAAATATAGAAAGGCTTCAAGCTTCAACGGGCAAGGTTGGAAAGTGTGTGCTACAAAATCAAGAAAGCAGGCTCATTCTTCAGAGGTGTGTTCACGCCGATCCAAATGATCACCGTATCGATTGGCAGTTAGTTCGATACATGTTTACCCACCAACACACCCCTCGCTAAATAAAGCAGGCTGCGCCTCTTTATTTACGCTTTTCCCCTCTCGAGAGGGGAGGATTTTGCAACAGAGCTGTGTGGTTGTCGTCGCGGAGCGGAGCTCCGGACGAGGGAAGGCTCACATCTCAAGACTATTTAACCGCATTTGCAATCTGATCCACATAGTCGAGCTTTTCCCATGTGAATTCATCGCGGCCGAAATGCCCGTATGCCGCAGTCTTTTTAAATCCGGGCTTCGTCAAATCCAGTCTTTTTATAATTCCGGCCGGCGTAAGATCAAATGTTTTCATGATCGCTTCGGCAAGTTTCATATCATCCACTTTACCGGTTCCGTAGGTATTCACGTTGATGGAAACCGGATCGGCAACGCCAATGGCATAGGCTACCTGAACCAGGCACTCGTCCGCCAGTTCTGCCGCAACTATATTTTTCGCAATATGCCGGGTAGCGTATGCGGCACTCCTGTCAACTTTCGATGCGTCTTTTCCTGAAAAAGCACCGCCGCCGTGCGCTCCGCGACCGCCGTAGGTGTCCACAATAATTTTTCTTCCGGTCAAACCCGTATCACCGTGCGGGCCTCCAATCACAAACTTACCTGTAGGATTCACATGCAGAATAGTTTCTGCATCCATTAACTCTTCCGGTATAGCCGTTCCGATCAGATGTTTCTTAATATCCTGTTTGATTTGAGACTGATCCACACCCTCATCATGCTGGGTTGAAATCACTATGGTATCAATCCGCTTCGGATTTTTATTCTCATCATATTCTACAGTTACCTGACTCTTACTGTCCGGTCCAAGATATGACATCAGTGCAGTCTCTTTTCGGATGTGAGCCAGTTTGCGAAGAAGATCATGAGAATACTGCAGGGTCATCGGCATGTACTGCTCTGTCTCTCGATTGGCATATCCAAACATCATTCCCTGATCGCCTGCACCCTGTTTTTTCTCTCCGCTCTCATCCACTCCCTGCGCGATATCCGGACTCTGCTGATGAATTGTAGTGAGCACACCGCAGGAATCGGCATCAAAGCGATAACTCGCTTTCGTATATCCAATATCCCGAATCACTTCCCGGACGGTCTCCTGCACATCCACGTAAGAATCGGTTGTTACCTCACCGGAAACTACTGCCAAACCTGTTGTAACCAGAGTTTCAACGGCCACCCGTGAATTAGGATCATCCTTAAGCATTGCATCTAAAATCGCGTCTGAAATTTGGTCTGAGACTTTATCGGGATGCCCCTCTGAAACCGATTCGGAAGTAAATAATCTTTTCATCAATATAATCTGTAGAAGTTAGTTCGTTGAATTAAAAGCGGACAGAAACTACGAATTTTTTGTCAGGTTTTCACTCCTAAGTAATTTAGTCACCCTCTGTAAAGAGGTCTTTTTCATTCGCCCCGCCGGACTGCTTAACGCCGAGATACTGATAGGCTTTTGCAGCCGCAACCCGCCCTTTTGGCGTACGCTGCATAAAACCCTCTTTAATCAAAAAGGGTTCATACACCTCTTCAATTGTCCCTTTGTCCTCACCCACGGCCACGCCCAGTGTACTAAGCCCAACAGGTCCGCCACTGTAATTTTCTATTATCGCCTTCAAAATACGGACATCCATATCGTCCAATCCATTTTGATCCACATCCAGTGCGTTAAGCGCTTTGTCGGCAATCTTATCGTCAATTTCAGTCAACCCATCCACTTGGGCAAAATCCCTGGTTCTCCGGAGCAGCTTGTTTACAATACGTGGAGTTCCTCGACTTCGCCGGGCAATTTCGTGTGCACCGGACTCTGTGATCCCAAAATTGAGAATATGTGCCGTACGCAGCGCAATCCTTTGAAGCAACTCTGTATCGTAGTAGTCGAGCCGCATGTCAATTCCAAAACGTGCCCGTAAAGGCGCGGTCAGCAATCCTTTTCTTGTAGTAGCCCCTACCAGGGTAAAATGGTTCAGATCGATCTGCACACTGCGTGCATTGGGTCCTGAGTCGATCACAATATCCAGCTTATAATCCTCCATTGCCGAATAGAGATACTCCTCAATGACCGGATTAAGACGATGGATTTCATCAATAAAAAGTACATCACCCTGCTCCAGATTGGTTAGCAGTCCGGCGAGGTCTCCAGGCTTTTCCAAAACGGGCCCTGTAGTTGGTTTGATCTGAACCCCCATTTCTGCAGCAATAATATAGGCTAGCGTGGTTTTACCCAATCCCGGCGGACCTGAAAGAATAACATGATCAAGCGCTTCGTTTCTCTTTTTAGCAGCCTGAATAAAAACATTCAGATTACTGATCACTTTTTGCTGACCCACAAACTCATCGAGCGACGACGGGCGCAGATTTTCTTCAACACTAAAATCTTTCTCTTCGGGGTCTAATAAAGGGTTTTGCAAAGCGATTCTTATCTGATTTGTTTAAACTTAGGTAATATTATAATACTTAATTTGAAATGTAATTGCTTTATCGCAACTGAGTTATGCAAGATTCAGCTTACTCCCGACATAATCTGTTAAAAAACTCTGCGACTGCAGATAAAGAAACAACAGTAAATCACAAAAAGAATGAAGTATTGAGTAATAAAGGATTAAAGCCGGATGATCAACCCAGTGATCTTAAGATATTCGGTAATGACTATTTCATCAACTACGAGTTGAGCTGGCTGAAATTTAACTGGAGGGTTCTGAGTGAAGCTCAGGATCCAAATAATCCTCTGCTCGAAAGGGTGAAGTTTATCGGAATCGTCTGCTCCAATCTGGATGAGTTTTATCAAAAACGTGTTGGTGGTTTAAAACGACAGTATCATGCCGGTGTAAGGGAACTTTCCCTGGACGGCCTTACCCCAAAAGAACAGCTCACCGCCATACGCAAAGATATCGGCAAGATGATTCGCTCCTATCGCGACTGTTTCTTCAACGATCTGCTTCCGGCCCTGGAGAAAGAGGGGATTAAGATATTGGATTACAAAAAGCTGACCGGCGAGCTGAAAGGGAAAGCTGACGACTATTTTTTAAAACAACTCTACCCTATCATAACTCCACTTGCAGTAGATGAGGCTCATCCATTTCCTTTCATCTCAAATAAAAGCCGATCACTTGCAATAAAGCTTAAAGAAAAGGGATCTGCTAAACATCACTTTGCCAGAGTAAAAATACCTGCCAACAGACCCCGATGGATTACTCTTCAGAAAAACAGCGATGAAATCATATTATTATCAACCAGTGATCTCATCAAGCAGAAAATCGCCGCCTTTTTCCCCGGTATGGATATCGTTTCTGCTCATATATTCCGGGTTACCCGGAATGCAGATATTGAACGAAATGAGGAGGAGGCCGACGATCTGCTGGAACTTATTGAAGACGAACTCAGAGAGAGGCGTTTTGCAGAAATTGTCCGTCTCGAAGTTGACAGTAAAATGCCGGATGATGTGAAAGACTTCCTACTCAGTCAATTAAATGTTAAAAAGCACGATCTATTTAAAATGGATGGTCCTTTGGGTCTCGCTGATGCAACTCAACTTTATGATATTGAAGGTTATGATTATTTAAAATATAGCCCATGGACGCCTGCACTACACCCTGTTTTTAAACATGAGCTGGACGAAGACCTTCCGGATATTTTTAATGTTATTCGGGAGGGTGATTTTATAGTCCACCATCCATACCACAGTTTTGAAACGTCAACCCAGCGATTTGTGGAAGAAGCGGCCAAAGACCCTAAAGTCTTGGCTATAAAACAGACACTTTACAGAACTTCCAGTGATTCACCGGTAATGCAAGCTCTGATCCGGGCAGCAGAGGCAGACAAACAGGTAGCCGTACTCGTAGAGCTGAAAGCTCGCTTTGATGAAGAACGCAACATAACCTGGGCACAAAAACTTGAGAAAGCCGGTGCTCACGTTTCTTACGGGATCGCGGGACTCAAAATACACACCAAACTAACCATCGTTGTGCGTGAAGAAGCCGACGGTTTACGTCGGTATGTGCATATCGGAACCGGGAACTATCATCCTGATACTGCACAACTATACGAAGACCTGGGCTACTTTACCTGCAGAGAAGATTTAGCTTCCGATGTCTCAGATATTTTTAACCTCCTTACTGGATATGCGCCGGATCAAACTTACGATAAGATGCTGGTTGCCCCAAAGCATATGAGAACCAAGATTACGGATCTGATCAACCAAGAGATTGACGCAGCCAGAGATGGGAAGGAGGCTCGTATTATCGGCAAGATGAATAATCTGGAAGACCCTTTGATTATTCAAAAACTGTACGAAGCCTCCGCAGCCGGGGTTAAAATAGATTTAATTGTAAGGAGTGTATGCAGGTTAATCCCGCAGAAAAAAGGGTTAAGTGAAAATATTAACGTGCATGCCGTTATTGGTCGTTTTTTAGAACACTCCCGTTGTTACTATTTCCACGCCGGCGGCAAAGATCAGTATTTTATTGGTTCTGCAGACTGGATGCATCGCAACCTCGATGCGCGAGTAGAAGTTTTAGCACCGATTGAACATGAGGCTTTAAAAAAATATCTAAAATTTTTCCTGCACGTTAACCTGATTGACAATCAGCAGAGATGGATACTCAAGTCCAATGGAAAGTATAAAAAGGTAAAACCTCAAAAAGGAGAAGAAATGCTATCCATTCACCGATATTTGATGAATCATATAAAGACTGCCGCGTCTCCTGTTCCTTGCTCAATCTGCAGTTGAAATTTACTCAATATCGGATGATTCCGTCTCTGTTTGAGAAGGCTCATAACCCAGTTCCTCATCCAGCTTTTTAAGAAGTGAGAGAGCTGGATTTACAAATCTTCCATCAGAAGTATAAGCGTTATAGACAGCATCCCTGGCTTCTTCCATCATCTCGAGATTCAAATAGGCATTACCCAGGAACCACCAGGCTTTCTCTTTGAAGAAACGATTCATGGCATCTGCTTGAGCCGCAGACTCAAAATAGACGCTGGCCTGATCATAGTTAGCCATATTGTAATAAAGAATACCCAGATTCAGTTCAATTCTTGCTTTTTGATGTGGATCGGGATCCTGCACCAACAGGGCTCTGAATTTCCTAACAGCTGTTTCCGGATCATCTTCATAAGCGGCGGCCAATGCCCTGTTAATCTCAATATCCATTGTTTGAGAAACATCTCCTTCGGAACGTAAAATATCGGTCCCCGACATTTCATTTATGTCAATTTGTGCTATGGAATCGGGATGAGGAACATGACTATCACTTACTGAAAAGAGGTGCAGGCCAAAACTGATAAGTAAGGCTGCCGCAGCTGCCATAATCCAGCCTTTGGAACTTTTCCAAAAGCTTTTCTGACCAGTTTTTTCGGTCTCTGAGTGAATTGAATGGACATTGGATTTCGTACTCTTTTTCGCCAGATCTCTCAAATGCAGCTCTGTTTCAAACCATTTATAATACTCTGGGTTTTCTACAAATAGGGTCCAAAGGTTCTCAATCTCTTCTTTGGATAGGTCTCCATCTATGTAACGGGTAATATCTCTATAGATCTCTTTTTCTGACATTTCTCTTTATTTATGGTCAATAGCTCTGATATTTTTCAAGAACACAGTATTCACTTGTAAGAAACTGATTTTCCAAAATCCTTACAGAATTATTTCACTTTTTAATAATGCTCTTCAGCACAGGAACTTAACTGTTTAATAACCCTGTGCTTACGCTGCCAAGCATTATTCAGGGAAATGTCAAATTTTTCGGCTACATCCTTGGCATCTGCTTCCGGATATTTAAAAATGAAGTCAACCAGTGCACGATAATGATCTTTCAATTTTTCGATACACATTTTCAGGATCTTTGATCTATCATCATTCACAAGATCCCAAATCTGATTTTCATCCACATGGGGCTCCTCACTCATCGCTTCATGTTCGTTAAAATCGTGATCTCTCAATAAATTCAAATAGCTGTGCTTGGATGCTTTCATCATATACTTAGCCAAGCCTCCCGGATTGTCGATAACGTCATCTCGTATTTTAGGAATCAGATATTCAAACATCTGCTGAACTGCATCCTCGGCATCATGAGGTGTAGCCCCCATTGTAGCAATCAGATATTTTTTTAAGATGACCAGCGAATCTGAACAAATCTCATTTACAGATTTGATATCCCCTTTTTGCAGTGCATCCACAAGTTCCGAATAGTCCATACCCCGTACATTTTGTTTTCGTCAGATAAAAAAGATAACAGTTGGCAGGTTTTGAGCAAATTAATTTATACGTATAAAAGCGTAGGCGAATTCTACTTGCTAATCAAGTATATACTATCGAATCAGGTTTTTATTCCTGAAACTGATGTATTGATCCCCGGCTATAATGATATGGTCATCGAGCGGAATTCCAATATGTTTTCCACTCTCCACAATCCGGTTTGTTAAGTTGATGTCTGAAGCGGACTCCTTAGCATAACCCGATGGGTGATTATGAGCCACCAAAATGGAGTTGGCCTGATTCAGTATCGCCTGTCGCATCACCTCCGGCACATCCACAACCGTAGCCTTATTTCCACCCTGACTAATTTTTTTATACCCGGTCAAAATTTTTGCGTTGTTCAGAAACGCCACATAAAACTCTTCATGTGGCAGATCTCTCAATCGCGGAGCGAAAAATGCGGCTGCATCATCCGGTGATGTAATTTTTACCTGATCGCCAAGCGATGCCATTTGAATCCGCTTGGATAACTCAAATGTCGCTTCAAGTGTGAGTGCCTTAACTTTGGCAATACCGGGAATTACTTTTAGTGACTGCCAATTTTGGCGTGACAAATTCCTCAGCCCATCAAATCGATCGAGCAGCGCACGAGATGCATCGATCACGTTCATCCCTTTGGTTCCGGTTCGCAGCAGAATGGCTAAAAGTTCGGCATCAGACAGAGAGTCGGCCCCGTACTTTAAAAGCTTTTCTCGCGGCTGTTCATCCGGCTGCATGTCGCGCACAGCCCGGCCAAAGTATTTTTTCGTGTCAAACTCCTTTGTTTCCATAATCTCTTTTTATCTGTAAGAGGCAAAAACAGAGGAATCCTTACAATTTTTTTTTCAATTCCCGACAGACCGCTACCCGCGGTCAGTCGGGTAAAATCTATTTTTTTGGGAACGCTTAAATAATTTAGAATTTTCTTTTAGACTCACCCTATATCCCTCTCTATCGAATAGAGAGGGATTTAATGTCTAAATTATTTAAGCTTTTTTTACGAGTAACAACCACATACGTCTGACGGACTGATCAGTCATCATCTCGATACTCCAGAATATCACCCGGCTGGCACTCCAGTGCTTCGCAGATCGCCTCGAGAGTAGAGAAGCGAATGGCCCGGGCCTTGCCGGTTTTCAATATGGAGAGATTCGACATGGTGATGTCAACCTTCTCAGAAAGTTCTGTCAGCGACATCTTTCGCTTGGCCAGCATTACGTCCAGATTTACGATGATGGCCATGGTTACACCGTAAGTTTTAATTCCTGATACATATCATGCCCCTTTTCAAATACCGCAGCCAGGGCAAAAAGCAAGAGTCCATATAAAAGGCTGCCAAATTCGAAATTTAAACGGATAGCAATCTCATTGGCGATCAGTTCACTATTTATCGGCTTGACAAGTAGCTGATACACAATCCATTTAAATGGCGTATATACAATGATAAGTCCGGCTATTATTTTGAGACGTTTTATATTTTTTGATGTAAAAATATCGTCATTCAATGCAGATTTAAGGATCATTCTAAACTGAAAGAATCCGGCAAGAAACAGTGCCATTGCAATGATTAGTGAAAGTATCAATCCAATGTAAAGCCCCAAATAATTGTCTATGATATAATCGATATTAAGAGAAGCCATGGCTGAATCTATCGATATCATGGATGAGTCGATAGCTGTTTGAAGAGTAACTTGACCGGCTTCTATCGGAATTTTAATATTTAAATTCTCCAGCGTTAGGCCAAAAGTATGCTTGGTAAAAATGTACCCAAGAAACAGTATCGCAACTCCACACAAAGCATACCACAGAAAATTGATAATGGCGTATGAGTAGTAAACTGAATTTTTGTCTTTAAGTGAATTCATAACCTACACCGTAAGTTTTTGTTCTTCATGCATGATGGCCGCCTGGTTCAGTATCTCAGACAGAACAAAGCAGATCATTCCGGCAAACAGAAGAGTAAAGTCAAAAGGAGGAAGAGTTGCTGCAATTTCCTCCGTCATCATATGGGATTCATAATAGAGTTTTACTCCCCACTCAAATAAAAATATCAGTGGAGCGGCCAATACCAGAAGAAAACCCACAATACGAATATCTGATCCGTTTTGAACCGTAAATGCATCTGTTTTGTGCATGGCATTTAATACACGCTTCAGAACCGAAAATCCGTAAAGGGCCAGCCCAAAAATTCCAATGCGGATAATCATTAGAATAGATCCTACCAGTAACTCTCCCTGAAGCGGTGTAAAATTCATCTTTACGCTTCCGGCCGAAAACAGAAACGCCTGCTCATCAGCCAGTACCTCTTTCAGGTGATTAACCAAAAATGAGGAGTCCAGGTACACGTCGAACATTGCTCCAATTTCACCGCCTGAATAGATAAAAATACCAAACATCAGAAATTGCATCGCAATGGTAACTATCAACACGGCCCAAATCAATTGAGCTATAAAACGCAGAAAAGAGATGACCGACCAACTTCCAAATATTTTCATATCGTGAGCTCCTGTTCTTTTTGAAGTTTTACGCCGTAGTTAAATGCTTGGCTGATCACTAAAATTATAAGCCCGGCTATCAGCAATTCAAACTTGAAAGAGTAGTTCAATGCACCATGAAGGGATGCTCCGGAAATACTAAAGAGTTCATCACCTGCAGGCTCAAAAATCATATACCAAAGAAGGTGTAAAAAAGGAGCAGCCAGCACAATGTGTCCGGAAACCCTAAGGTTAAAACTGTTTTCGACAGTAAAAAAGTTGTTTGTTTTAAGACCGGTCATGAATCTTCTGACAAACCAGAAGAGCAGAATTAAATATATCGCGTAACCTGTATACGAAATGTAACCAAGCCTGAAAAAATGGTTTAGCTGACTGCTGTCTGCAAGCTCAATCCCAGGTGTTACAAAAATCAGTGGCACCTCTGTTGGATCTGCATAAACCCTTTGCGTTCTGAATCCAAACCAATCACTGCTACTTAAATCTTTCTGCAGCCTTTGAGCATTTACTTTCGGAGCACTATCCGGGTTGAATTTGTAAGCCATATTACCGGGCACTAAGTAGTAGTACTCTTTTCGGGAATCACTTTCGGCATCGTACACCGACTGAAAGAAGTAAGTATTCCCAAACAAGGATTGCGACATCGTTGTTACGGAAGAGTAATCTTTCATTTCCTTACTTTCCAAATCAAAAACATCATACCCTACTACAGCCATGTAAACATAAAAAATAGCTGCAATAGAGGATGCAGTGATTAAAATATTGCAGATCCAGATCAAAGCTGTGGATGAATAATTAGACTTCATAACCTACACCGTCAGTTTTTGTTCTTCGTATATTTTACGTCCCTCTTCTATGATGTATCCAAATAGTACAAGTAACATCCCCGCCAGAATAAACTCACTCATATAGCCACTTGAACCGGTAATCTCACTCCCCGACGCAGGCAGCTCATCCCGGATCAAATAGGAAATGAAAAAACCTCTGAGGTAGTAGTAAATTCCAATGGTTGCCACAGTATTACCTGCAAATTTCAGGTATTTGGAATTTTGAGTGGTGAACAGTTCTCCTTTGGCAACTAAATGAAAAAACTTTGCCATCAGGAAGAAAACAGCAACAAGCGCTAAACTTTTAATCAGCTCTGCCATCATCAAGAGATAGACATTAATTCCCAGCGAAAAAGGTAGTGTCACATAAAAAGTTTCCATACGCTGAGAAACTTCAATGCTCTCCGACAACATATCACTGCTCGTTATCGAAATAGTTTCTACAGGCATTCCACCCACACCTCCATCGTGTATAGAGACCGCTAATGTATAGGCCACAAAACCGATCATAATTACCGCCCCAAAAAGTGACAAAAAAGCCAGTTGGCGAGGCAGCGTAAGTCCTTTTTCTAAGTTTTGAATCATATCGTGAGCTCCTGTTCTTTTTGAAGTTTTACGCCCTGACCAAAACTCCATGCTATAGCCAGCAACACCAGTCCGAAAAACAGCATCATCATGGGTAAACCAAACCCGGAGCTTACCTCCGAAGCATTGTCAAATTTCAGATCAACAAAGAAATCTTGTCTGATGAATGAGCTCAGGAGCCACATTAAAATTGGAGCAGCAATTGCCATCCAGGCGGTGATTTTCAGATAGAATGCATTGTTTCGGGTGAAGAATTCCGGTGTAAGAAGCCCGGATATAAATCTCCGCAAATACCAAATAAAAACCATTCCATATAGTAAAACAAACAGCAAACTTAGCGCATTGGATCTAGCGTAGTTTACAAACACCTTTTTATCGAGAGATACTGCCGGCACAGCATATCGAATAGGAACATCATTAGCTGACTCTGTAACTATTGTACTATTTTGGATCAACCCGAAATACCTGCTTCCTGAAGAGCTTAGATCGCGATTGATTTTACTTGCTTTCATTGTCAGTGAGTCAGAAAATGAGACCCTGTATGCGTTATCTTTGGATGTGAAATAAAAATTCTCTTCGTCAATGTTTTTTACTCGATCTACTATTCGCTCATAAATATAATTGTCCCCTAAAAAACTTTGAGATACCCGGTAATTCATATTTGTAACACCTTCCAAATCAATATTCGGTGCAATCAATGTTGGTAGTTTTATGGTGTAATAGACTCCAAAAAGGAACGAAAAAACCAAAATGACTAAGACCAGGTTACAGCTCCACACAACGATTTTTACAGTAAAAGATGATTTCATGGCATTCCTTTGAGTTTTGTTTCATTCCTAATTACGATAATTATTTATTGATAAACAATAATTTTTTGTCTTTTAAAGAAAATCTGAGCGAATGCTTGCCTCGCAGTTATCAGATGAATATTCCAGAATCTCAGTTAAAAATACCCACCTGACCGCGTGGAGCGGTCTGATGGGATTAGCGTCCTGAGCGACAATAAACCTCAACCACGAAGTAACAACCACACCCGCCTGACCGACTGCAGCGGTCTGACGGAGGACAGTGGACATAAAAAAAACCGGCAGACTCTTTCGAATCTGCCGGCTCTTAAATAGGATTATAATTTTTAGCTAAACTCGCGTCTAGCCTCTTACATCTCGCCATTCACATTATTCCGCCCCGCCCATCAGCGGCTCATTAATGGCACGGATGCTGGAATTTGGCAATCCATCCGGATAGTGAGTTTTACTCAGGTCAAGCGCTTCAATTACCATTTTAAGATGCAGCTCCTTGGAATTCTCGTAAAATGATTGAGCCGCGCCGGTCAGTTTTGGCTTTCCGTGAAGCGGTTTATCACTCACGCAAAGTAGCGTAGCAAACGGCACACGATATCGATAACCATTCGTAGCCACCGTAGCCGACTCCATATCTACTGCCAGACTTCGGCTGATGTGAATCTGCTCTACCGCCCGCTTTTTGATAAACTCCCAGTTTCGGTTAGCCGTTGTATACACGGTACCCAGCCTATACTCTCTTTCATATTTATCCATCACCTCTTTCAAATAGACATTCAATAGATGATTTGGTGTAATCGGGATATTGAGCGGAAGAATATCATCCAGCACTTTATCCTCACGCATAAATCCGGTGGCAAGAACAAAATCACCAATCTCCTGGTGATTCCGAAGGCCGCCACAGTGACCAACCATCACCATTGCGTCCGGACGAAGCACAGCCACATGATCGGAAATTGTTTTGGCATTGGATGGCCCCACTCCCATATTGATCAGTGTCACACCTTTATTATCAGGAAGCTTATGGTGATAAGCCGGCATTTGCACAGATCGGTCCGGCTTCACACAATCCGGGTACCGGGCGTTGAAAACCTCCACATGCATATCGTAGTTAGTAAACAGAATGTAGCGCTGAAAGTCCTGGGGTTTTGTACCGGTGTAGTGCTCTAATCGGTTCAGAGAGATATCGATCCGTTCCGGCGTAAACAGGAACAGCTTTTTCTGTGTAATGTCCCACTCATCCTCATCGGCGTTATCAAACAGATTGGGGTCGTTCATTTCAACCCGGGGTCGGGAAGGAAAGATTTTCAAGTCGGCGCCCTTCTGCATCAACTTTTTCAGCTCTCGGGTTAAGTACCACCTGTATGCGTGCGGCAAAGCCATCTCTCCGGTTATGATCGGATTATGCTCCGACCATGAACGCTTAATCATCAATTTTGGATAGTCTCCCGCATCATAAATTTCTTCCATCAAATCGCACGCCTCATTTGCGAGCTCTTCTATTTCTTTTTCGTTGCTGATTGAGTCTTTTGTAATTTCTAGTCTTTTATCCATAAAATATTTCGCGATGAGTCATTCGTTCAAATTTACCAAGCCCGCGTGGGAGCTGCTTAAAGATAAGAAACTCTATGAAACTCCCATTTTTTCTCTTCATCAACTAGAACTAAATCCGGCCGTTCAGCAATCCATTCATCCATTCTATGTTTTGAAAGCTCCTGAGTGGATCAATATGATTCCACTCACAGAAAACAACGAGATTGTGTTAGTTGAGCAGTATCGCGTAGGGGTTAATGAAACCACACTGGAACTGCCCGGCGGAATGGTTGATCCGGGCGAGCTGCCTCTTGGTGCAGCTAAACGTGAACTTCTGGAAGAGACCGGATATAAATCAAATGAGTGGGAATTAATCGGGAAAACAAGTTCCAATCCCGCCATTTTGAACAATTTCACACATCTCTATGTTGCCAGAAACTGTGAGTATACCGGAAGCAATAATCCGGATGGATCTGAAGATATTAAGGTTCATAAAATACCGTTAAATGATTTTTTAGAATTGGTCCGGGACGGCACTGTGCATCACGCCATCGTACTGGCGGCAGTAGCTCAGTTTCTTTTGAGTGAGAGTAGCAGGTAAAATATTTTTTGAGAACCGATTATGCAAAACCACTACCTAATACTCAATACCCGATACTTATTATTCAATTCTCGATACTCAGGCAAAGAACTCGATAGACAAACAGAGCCCTTTTTACTACCTTTCAGATCTCATTTAAAAATCAGGAAAACATGATATCTAAGCGAGCTCAACAGCTATCACCATCGGAAACTTTAAATATTACGGCGCGAGCCAAAGAGTTGGCCAGGGAAGGCAAGTCTGTTATCTCTCTCAGCGCCGGCGAACCCGATTTTAAAACACCGGCACACATTTGTAATGCGGCCATTGAGGCCATCACAGATGGGTTTCACGGCTACACCATGAACACCGGCATGCCGGAACTGCGCGAGGCGATCAGTGCAAAACTGAAAAAAGACAATCGGCTTCAATATGAACCCAATCAGATCGTCTGCTCCAACGGCGCTAAACAGTCCATTGGGTTTACACTGCTCGCTACAATTGATCACGGTGATGAAGTTTTAATACCCGCGCCTTACTGGGTTTCCTATCCGGAAATGGTAAAAATGGCTGAAGGCACACCGGTGATCATTAACACCACGTTTGATAATAACTATAAGCTAACCGCTGAGCAGCTTGAGGAGTCTATCACAGATAAAACGAAAGCTATTATTCTCTGTTCGCCGTCTAACCCTACCGGCGCCTGTTACTCTAAAGATGAGCTTAAAGAACTGGGCGAAGTTCTGAAAAAGCATCCCGATATATTGATCATCTCAGATGAGATTTATGAGTATATCGTTTTTGATCAGGATCACGTAAGCATTCTTAATGCTGTGCCGCAGCTTAAAGATCAAACGGTGATTATCAACGGATTCTCGAAAGGCTTTGCCATGACCGGCTGGAGACTGGGATATATGGCCGGCCCGAAAGAAATTGCGGATGCTGTGGCAAAAATTCAGAGCCAGGAAACTTCAGCTCCATCGTCCATTTCACAGAAAGCGGGTCTTGCCGCCTATACAGGTTCCATGAAACCGATTCAGGAGATGCGCCAGGCATTTAAAGAACGTCGCGACTTTATTGTTCAGGAGCTGAACTCCATGAATGGTATTGAATGCTTTGTGCCATCCGGCGCCTTTTATGTATTTCCGGACGTGCATCAGATTCTTGGCAAGAAATCTCCCGGCGGTAAAACAATTGACACAACAACCGATCTTGCGCTTTACCTGCTCGAGGATCACGGAGTGGCAACTGTACCCGGCGATGCTTTCGGTGAGCCAAACGGGCTCCGCCTCAGTTATGCAGCCTCAA
>LFIK01001004.1_pt1 | contig 21885 bp, 19 predicted proteins | sample 643401 | NCBI WGS metagenome assembly LFIK01 (sample SAMN03777447, study PRJNA286221) | soda lake metagenome | biome: soda lake; feature: Kulunda steppe; material: water; isolation source: sample T5-Br brine of Lake Tanatar-5 | place: Russia: Kulunda steppe | collected 2010-07
CCGTGACGTGCGTATCGAAGGCAACCGGTTCGATGGCACGTTCCAGTGGGGCCCCAACGGCGGGGTCAACACCGACCAGCCGGGCAACACCTTCACCGACAACCGCTGGCACACCACCAACGCCCTCGCCGCACCCGAACCGGAGCTCTGAGGCCACCCGCTCCGATCAGGTACGCCGGTGCTGTCACGTCAGGCTCCGACCGCCGCATCAGCGTCCAGGGCCGGTTTGTTCGCGGAGCATCTCTCGGAGCTGCTCGTGGCGTCGTGTCCATCGGTTCCGGTCGATGAACGACCGTCTGGCTGCCTGGTCCATCGGACCGCCCTCGAGCGCAGCTTCGGCTGCCTCGCCCAAGTCCGCGCCTTCGGCGCAGAGCACCACGCTCGGGTCGATGTCACGACAGCCTTCGAGGTCGACCGACGCCGTCGGCCGGCCCGCAGCGAGGTACTCGTACAGCTTCAGCGGGTTCATCGCCTGCGTGAGCGGGGTCCTGCGGTGCGGGATGACGCAGACATCAGCTGTCGCGATGAGGCCGACCACCGAAGGCCGATCCTCGGGTCGTACGACGTGGACGTTCGGTCTCCAGGCGAGCTCGGCGAGGGGATGTCCGGCGAGGAGGGGCCCAGCCAACACGACGGTCCCCGATGGGAACCGGGTCGACAGGGCCTCCAGCGCCACGGGATCGAGCCGACCGTCCAGCATCCCCACGTACACGATCAGGGGCCGTGGGAGGGCATCGACCCACCTCGGAGGTGGAGGAGGGGCCAGCCACTCGTCGGCGTCGATGCCGTTGGGGAGCACGAGCGACGGCCCGGTGGGTTGGATCCGCTCAAGGATGGCCCGGGAGACGGCGACGACCGGTACGGCTCGCTCCCGCATGAGCCGGTACGCCAGCTCGTGCGCTGCCCACCACGGCTGCTGGTCAGGATGGACGGTCCAGTCGTCCCGCGCGTAGTACACCGATGATCCCGTCCAGCTCAGATCACAGAAGCCGGCGATGAGGGGGTTGAAGGTGACGAACTCGGGGTCGGCGAGAGAGAGCCGCTCCAGTTGACGTTGCAGTCGCGCGCCGACGGCCGCGATGCTGCGCTGTAGCGTCACGGCCTGCGTTGGACGTCGTCGCCGGAGCGTCACCGGTTCGATCAGCCGAACCCAACCCGCGCCCTCTGACAGGATCGTGGGCTCCCCGCGGCCCACGGTCCGCTTCACGGTGCGGCCCACGAAGCTACGCGGGGGATTGACCGCGATCAGCGCGTCGACATCCTTCGCCCGGCGCAGCGAATCTACCAGGCGTGCGGGCGGGCGGGCGGAGCCAGCGCGCAGCAGATCGCTCCAGGACTCGGGCCACAGCGACACGACGATGTCCTCGCGCGGCGTCGCTGGCTGCATCCTGGTTCCTCCTGGCCGACGGCCCCGTCGGACCCGAGCAAGATAGTGCCCCACGCTGGGGATCAGTTGCTTCCGAGTAGGGTGGTGGCTTCGTTGCCGGCACGAGGAACAGATCATCGCCCGCCACCTTCCGGGTCGACCTGCCATCATTGTGGTCACCTACAACAGCGCTCGCGACATCGACGGCTTCCTGGACTCCCTGGACGTGCTCGATGCGGACGGCCAAAAGGACCCGCTCCCGGTCGTCGTCGTGGACAACGCGTCCTCCGACGACACGCTGGAGCGTGTCCGTCGGCACCGCCGCAGCGTCGAGGTGGTCGAGACCGGCGGCAACCGCGGCTACGCGGCCGGGATCAACGCCGGTCTCGCGGTCGTGGAGGACGACCGCATCGTCGTGGTGGCTAACCCCGATGTCCGCCTCCAGCCGGGGTTCCTGGCGGCGGTCGCTGGCGCCATCCAGCAACCCGGCGTCGGTGTGGTCGTTCCCCGGCTCCTGGAGGAGAACGGTCGCATCGCGTGGTCCTTACGGCGCTGTCCGAGCGTCGCGCGGGCCCTCGCCGACGCGCTGCTAGGCGGTCGTCGTGCTGCGCGATGGGGACTGGGAGAGACTGTCGGTGCTCCGGAGGCCTACCGCAGGCCCGGCGAGGTCGCGTGGGCGACCGGCGCCCTACTGGTGATCCTGCCGGCTTGTCGGGCCAGGATCGGCCCGTGGGACCCGTCCTTCTTCCTCTACTCCGAGGAGACGGACTACCTGCTCCGCGTGCGTGATGCCGGCTTCAGCGTCCGCTTCGAGCCCGAGGCCGTCGCCGTCCATCGGGGAGGCGACCTGCACCGAGCCCCGTGGCTGTGGGAGCTCATGACCGTGAACCGGGTGCGGCTGGTCGCGAAGCGACAGGGTCGGAGGCGTGCGAGGGCGTTCTGGTTCGCCGTCCTGCTCAACGAGGTGCTGCGCGCGCCTCGTTCGTCGAGCCACCGACGTGCCGCTCGTGCCCTCCTCCGGGAGCGCCATGATCTGCTGCACCCGACCCTGCGTGGGGGTGACGTCCCTCTCGACCCGTGATCCGACCCACCGGCGCCGTCACATGCCCAGCAGGTCTAGGCCGCGTGCGTGGGTGGAGCGGATGCCGCGCGTCCGGAGCTGGTCGTCTCTTCCCGGCCTGTGAGACGCCAGAGCGCTCCCGCCGCGCCGATGAGCAGGAAGAGCGTGAAGACGAGGATCCGATAGAAGAACGCATCGAAGGTCGCAAGGCTCACACTGATGGCAGCGATGCTGCCCGCAAGAGCTCTGCCGAGGTGGATGGTCTCGGGATTCGCAGCTGGGCGGAGCCGGATGTGCGCGGCGGTCAGCCCGGCGGTCACCAGTAGCCCGACCGTGATGACCAGCCCCACGATGCCGACCGACATGATTAGACCCCACAGCTGGTTGTCGACGAGGAAGTACTCCTCCGACGTGAAGGTCTGGTAGCCCAGTCCGAACAGCGGACGCTCGCGGATCAGCGTCATGATCCGTGGTATGCGGTCGAGACGGGCTTGGACGCTGGCATCGGCTCCCTGGGTGGCGAACAGCTCCACCATGACCCGGTAGGCCCAGGGCACAGCAGCCGCGACGACCGGGACGATGATCATGGCCAGCAGCGCAGCGTTCCAGCGTCGCCGCCAGGACCAGCCGAACGCGAGCACGATCATGCCGACGCCCAGGCACAGGACGCCGGTCCGCGACAGCGAGACAGGGACTGCCAGCAGCAGGAGCGCGGCCTCGAGCACGGCTCGCGGCGGATCCGACGGCGACCGCGGGTGGAGGATGAAGTGGACCGCGAGCGGGACGAGCGCTGCCACGATCACTGAGTACTCGATCGGGTGCATCGCGGTGGCGAGGGGACGGATCTCGCCCGCCCGGAACTCGATGTCATAGATGACCCCCGCGTTCCACTGCAGTCCGGGCGGCAGGGCGAGCATGGATTCCCCGACCACCGCCTGGAGGATGCCGAACGCTGCGAACAGTGCCCCGAACGTGACCAGCCGCCGGAGCAGCGTCCGCAGCCGGTCGAGGTCACCGATGCCGTCGGCGGTGAGCGCAGCGACACCGAACAGTGCGACCAGCGTGATCATCCCACGGGTCGACGAGGTCCTCTCCAGCGCCGTCAGCGTGCGCATGCTCGCCATGCCGTAGGAGGCGGTGAGGTACACGGCGTACAGGAGAAGCGCGTAGCGGACGGGCTGCGGTCCCTGGTCGAGACCCAGCTGTGGCACGAACCGCGCTGCCAGCCACCACAGGAAGGTGCCAAGACCGAACAGGGTCGCCGGCTGGCCGATGGCACCGAAGCCGGGTACCACCATCCCTGCGTTGATGCCGTACAGCAGCACCAGCCAGAAGGTCAGGACAGCGACGACGTCGAGGCGGGGCCGGTCGGCCCTCCCGCTGGCAGCGTCGTAGCGCGCTGTCGGTCCGGACCTGGAGGGCTTCACGACACGGGCCATCGAGTCATGGCGGCGCCTCGCTCATCGCTCCATCCGGCGCTTGGGCTCCTGGGACTGCGGCCAGGCGGGGGCAGGTTCGGGTGCGTCGCTGTCACTGAAGACCAGCCACGCGGCCTCAGGATCGTCCTCCTCGGCCCGAAGTGCTGTCCGCCGTCGCTGCAGGTTGTCTGCCAGTACGGCGGCCAGGAGCGCAAGGAAGCCCCCGATGGCGAAGATCACCGCCACCGCCCGCGACACCGGTGCACTGACGTCCCGGGCGCGCTGCGGCTCGGCCAGTACCTCGAGCCCGAGTTGGTCCGCCGAACGGACTCCGGCGCGGGTCTGGCGCTCAGCGAGGTGTCCCGAGAGGAAGTCCACGACGACGTCGAAGCCGTTCAGGGTCGACTCCCGGGAGTCACTCAGGACGTAGATCTCGAGGATGGGCGCCTGATCGCGGGAGTCGAGCATGACCTCGTAGGCGAACTGGTCGGTGGTCTGTTCCGAGATCGCCTGCTGGCCGGCGTCGCTGCGGCTGGCGATCTCCAGCAGCCGCCCCGTCGCTGCGGTCGAACGCAGCGGGTTCGTCACATCACCCAGGGGGTCCTCGAGGAGGACCTCTGTCGTGCCGATGAACGCATCGTCGCCCTGCTGCCGGGTGTCCAGCGTCCGTGTCGCCCCTCGGATGCGCTCCGGCTCGGGGACGCCGGCCTCCTCCTGGACGCTGAAGACGAGGTCGACAACGGCATCCGCCAGGTTGTTGGCGTTGCGTTCGACGTCCGCGGCCGGGGCTCCGGTCACCTCGATCCGCACCGAGCGATCTTCCGTTGCCACGATGGACAGATCGGACACCGCAGCGTCAGCGAGCACCCCCTCCGCGGTGTCACCGAGCCGTACTTCGCGAGCGATGGTGGAGGGTTCCGTCAACTGGAGTGGGTCCACCGCGTCGTTGGGTGGGAACTCGGAGACCAGCACCGAGCCGGAGGCCTCGAACTCGCTCGGGCTGGTGAGCTCGGCGTACACGGCCACCGCAAGGGTGACGGCGAGGAGCGGCACCGTGATCCGGCGTTGCTTCCACATGAGCTGCAGCAGGCCCAGCAGGTCCACGAGTCTCCCCTCGACGCAGTCACCCGCGGTCTGCACGACCGCCATCACCCCTGGGGGGCAAAGTACCAGTCAACTCCGCCGCAGTGGGGCCAGCCCGACATGTAGCGTACCGTCGGCCAAGAGGTTCGGGTGGGCCAGGTGGCGCGCCGACGAGAGGGCACCGGGGTAGGTGCGCGTGGAGCGGTCCGCGGCGCGCCGTCCGGGGTGCCGCGGTGAGGAGGTTGCGGTGTCCGGCACACTCGATCGTCTGCTGTCAGAGGCGCGACCCGTAGCGCCCGAGGACGTGGACGCGGTACGGCTCCGCAGACAGTGGGTCATCAGCCGGGATGTCACGCCCCCGCTGCCCTCCTGGCGCAGGGTCGAACTCAACGGCCGATACCGCCTGTGGCACCACCCCGAGACGCGCACCATGGAGGCCGCTGCTCCCGGCTCGCTGCTGGTGGTGCTCGGCGTTCCACTCGTCGAGGGTGGTCTCGGTGCCTTGCGTGCGGAGCTGCGGAGGGTCGCCGCTGGGCCGGCGGAGGGCATCGCGGCGTTCCTGCGCGGGGTCGCAGGCACGTACGTCCTGCTGCACGCCACAGCGTCGGAGGTCACCGTCTACACCGATCCGGCTGGCATGCTGGCGGCCTTCCGGGGGCACGGGCGCGTCGCTTCGACCCCGTCGCTGCTGGGTCCGCTCGAGCGGGACACCGGGCTCGACGCCGCGTTCCCCTTCCAGCCCGGGAACGACTGGTACCCCGGGGACCTGACCCCGTTCCTGGGTGTCCGCGCCGTGAGAGCGAACCACGCCCTCGCTGTCGAGGCCGACACGAGCTGGCGGTTCTGGCCGGTCGAGGAGTCGCCGCGCATCGACCTCCGTGAGGCCGTTGAGCGGCTGGCCACGGTTCTCCGGCGCAACGTCGCGGCGACCGCCGAGCAGGGGGTCGCGGTCTGTTCCGTCACGGGCGGGAGGGACTCACGAGTGAACGTGGCGGCGTCGCGGGAGCACCTCGACGAGGTGGCGTTCTTCACGCTGCGCCGCGAGGGGAAGGTGACCTGCGACATGGAGATCGCCGGCGAGCTTGCGCGGGCTGGCGGCCTCGACCACCGCGTCGTGACCGCCGCGCCACCGCCGCCGTGGCTGACGGCGCTCTACGACGAGATGACGCGGGGCCTGTCGATCGGCTCCCGCCGGGAGTTGATCGGTGGCGTCAACCGGCTCGCGGGTCCGGACCGGATCCACATCAGTGGTCTGCTGGGCGAGCTGGCGCAGGCGATCTACTGGCCTGTCCGCGCCCCATCGGAGGTCCGCAGCCGGGACATCCTGAAGCACTTCCTCGCCTCCCCGCCGCCGGTCACGGGCGCCTTCGAGGGCTGGCTCGCGTCGGTGCCCGACCTCTCGCCCGCAACGATCTACAACCTGGCGTACCTCGAGCAGCGCACCGGTCGTCACGCATCGGTGGGCGAGACCGCGTCGACGCTGTTCTACGACGCGGTGACGCCCTACTGCAGCCGCGAGGTGTTCGAGCTCATCTGTGGGAGCCCGACGGCTAGCCAGTTCGAGGGTCGGATCCCGCTGCACCTGGTCGAGGAGATGTGGCCGGACCTGGCAGCGGTGCCGTACTGCCCACCGCGCCGGCGGTGGACCCGGCGCTTCCCCCGTCGAGTGAGGTCCGCCGCGAAGAACGTCAGGTCGCACCTCCCCGGCAGGAGGTGACCTGCGGCTGTGCCCGGCCGGCGAAGGCATCCCTTCGGCATCCGGGCGCTGCTGCTAGCGTCCGGGCCGGTTGCACTCGCGGGGGAGGATGCGTTCCGAGGGGGCGAGCGTGGTGAGTCCGGTCGTCCCACGTCTGCTGCGTGCGAGCCTGGCAACGACGTCGAAGGTGGTGGTCGAGGACCAGGTGGCGCGCCTCGTCGCTGCAGCCACCGCCCGTGACCTCGCCGGGCTCCCCGCAGGAGCGCGCTACCACGGGGTGACCGGGTACGTGCGCCGCGCCACCAGCGGGCTCACGCTCCCGCCCGGCGTCGCAGAGCAGCTCGAGGCCGACCGACTCGATGCCGTGCGCGTCCACCTGCTGGCCCGCCAGGAGCTGTTGGGCCTCGACGAGCTGTTCCGGACCGCCGGCATCGACTGGCTGGTCATGAAGGGTCCGGTGCTCGCGGAGCACTACCACGACGGTGCCGACCTCCGCTTCTACGACGACCTCGACATCCTCGTGCCGCCGGACCAGCTCGGAGCCGCCGTCGACCTGCTGGAGTCGATGGGCGGTGACACCTCGGGACAGACCTGGTCGATGATCCAGGGTGAGCCGCGCGGGGAGGTCCTGGTGCGCGTGCCGTCCGGCATGCCGATCGATCTGCACTGGCACCTCATCAACACCCCACGCATCCGGCGGGCCTTCGACGTCGACCTGCTCGCGATGTTCGATCGGAGCAGGACCGTGCGCGTCGGCGGGCTCGACGTCCGGACCCTGTCACCCGCGGACACCCTCGTCTACGTCGCGCTGCACGCGGTGCTGTCCGGCGCCGACCGGCTCATGTGGTTGAAGGACATCGAGCGTGTCGTCCGGCACGAACCCGGTGCGCACGAGGCCGCACACGTCGTCGCCCGCGCGTGGGATGCCGAGCTCGCGGTCGCCGGTGCGCTCACGCGCACGGCGCTGGCGATCGACGGGTTCCGTGCTCCGGCTGCGCTCCGGCCGCAGGGCCCCGGGAGCGCGGCGTGGCTGCGCGTCTGCCGGCTGGCCTGGCAGCGCGTCCCGGCGGAGGACGAGGACGGGTCGGGGTCCCTCGGGCGGATCGTCGCTCGCTCATCCCGCGGCGACGCCCGTCGCAGTGCACGGGAGCTCGCGCGGCGCTCCGCTCTCGGCGTCGTCCGTCGGAGCAGCGGCCGGCCGACGGAGCTGGAGGACGGCGTGCCGGGCGAGGAGCGAGGTGGGCGACACGACAGGTCGAGGCAGACGGAGCGGGCGGCCTTCCTGGCCTGGGTGGAACAACAGGGGGGCCTCGCCCATCGGACACCACCCGCGGCCAGCCGGCGTGCGGTACCGGGCCAGACTCCCGCCGGCGCCAGACGCGCTGCGCGCGGTCGGTCGCGGGGCGCCACCCTCGGCCAGGACGCGACGCCACCCAGCAGACGGGCGCAGGAGCCGGTCGATGGCGTGCACGTGCCCGCCGACGTGCTCGTGCAGCGCCTGCCCAACGGCGACACGGTCCTGCTCAACCTCGCCACCGAGGGGTACTCCGGCCTCAACCGGACGGGCACCATCATGTGGGAGGCGTTGGTCGAGGCAGGCAGCGTTACGGAGGCCTTGGCACGACTGCGTGACGAGCTCGATGCGCCCATCGAGGTCCTGCGTCACGACCTCGATGCACTCATCCATCGCCTGATGGCGGGTGGCCTGTTGGTGCTCGGTGAGCCCTCCCCGGATGCGGGGACCCAGAAGGGCTCCCGGTGAGTCGTTGGGTCACCGCGGTGACCAGTTGGTCGATGCGGTCCAGGCCCGCCGGGAACCGCACGCGCGATACCGGCGCCCGATCGACGATCGACGCCAGCTGAGCGAGCCGCTGCCGTGGTCGTGCCACCGCGTTCGTCGCCGGGTCGAGGAAGCCGGACCCCAGCAGGGCAACCAGGGCCTGGCTCGAGGAGAGCGGTTCGAATGTGACGCTGTCGACATCGTCCGGAGTCGGGACGTGGATCTCCGCGATCGGTGCCGGTCGCGGGCTGAAGGCGAGGGGGCTCCCCGCCAGGTCGATCCGCCGCTTCTCGAAGCGCGGATGGACGCGGGGGAAGGGGGAGGGGTCGCCGATGAACCGCTCCACCTGATCGGGCCACAGCCGCAGCATCGGGTAGCCGGGGTGCACGAGCACGTCCTGACCCGCAGGCTCGAGTGCCAGCAGGTCGTCGGCCAGCAGGGCGTGACCAGCGCTGGCGATGGCGGTTGCCGAGGTGGTCTTGCCACCGCCGGGCACGGCGGTGAAGGCCACGGCACGGTCGGCGACGACCGCTGCCGCGGCGTGCAGGGCGACCGTCCCCCGACGCTCGAGCCAGACCGCCAGCACGGTGCCGAGCAACTGTGTGTCGATGATGAACCGCGCCGACGGTTCGAGCAGGTGGCAGACGATCCGGTCCTCCCACAGGTAGTAGTCCGCATCCTCGGGGAATCCGACGACCAGCAGCGCGTCCTCCCCGTAGCGATGGAGCGACCACCCGTCCGCGACCGGATCCGGGTCGGACGGGTGGGCAGCACGCGGCTCGCCGGGTCGGACCGGTGGCTCGTGGACGAGCTCGATCGTCAGATCGGGGCGGCGGGCCGACCCCGTCGCGTCGCGCACCAGCGGCCACGCGAGCGGGAAGGTCAGGTCGATGACCAGGCCGTAGAGGAGGACGCGCAACTGCTAGCTTCCTCCCGCGCCCGGTGCTCGGGCCGCTCTGGGCATCGTGGCCCGCGCTCCCTCCCGGGCCCGCTGTCGGGTGACGGACGCGCGGACGAAGGTCGTGGTGGGTGGCGGGACTCGCAGCTGTCGTCAGCCTAGTGCGGCAACCGCCCGATCCGTCGGCGGTCGATCGGCTCGTGGCGCCCGTCCCGTACCGCTGCGCCGCAGGACGGCGGACCGTGTCCGCACCGCACGCGCTGCTCGCATCGCTCGAGCACCGAGGTGCGATCGCCGGCACGGGTGGGGTGTTCCACCATCCGCCCACGGGCGTGATCGTCGCAGCCGATGCCCGTCTCGACGGGTCGCACGCCGCGGCCCCGGCCGCGGGGGGCAGTCAGCCGGTGGACGCCGCGACGGTCATCGGCCGGGCCTACCTCGAGGACGGCGACCGTGCCCTCGATCGACTGCTCGGCGATTTCGCGGTGGTGCTGGTCGACCCCCGCACCGATCGTGTCCTCCTCGCACGCGACGTCTACGGCATGCGTCCCCTCTACCACCTCGTCGTTGGACGGGAACTCCTGGTGGCGAGCGAGGTCGCCCAGCTGTTGGCCGCCAGCGGTCGTGCCCCTGATCCCGACGAGGAGATGGTCGCGCGCTTCCTGGTCGGACGCTTCGACGGTCTCCACCGCAGCTACCACCGCGGGATCGCTCAGGTCCCGCCCGGTGCCATCCTCGAGCTGCGTGGACGTCGCCTGCGGTCCCGGCCGCTGTGGCGTCCCGACCCATCGGCACGGCTACGGCTGGGATCATCCGCCGCGTACGCCGAGGTACTGCGCGCGACGCTCGAGCAGGCGGTGCTCGACCGGGTGGACGTCGATGCCGACGTTGGGGTCATGCTGTCCGGTGGGGTGGACTCCGGGGTCGTCGCGGGCACTGCGGGTTGGCTGATCGAACAGGGACGCGCTGGTGCACGGCTCCACACCTACTCCTACGACTTCGGCCGCCACGTGGAGGCGGACGAACGCCACCTGTCCAGGGTGATCGTCGACCGCTACGCGACCGTCCATCACGACGTCCCGGTGGAGGACGCAGGCCCCTTCGCGGGCTTCCCTGCCAACGGCCCCGACATGGACGATCCACTGGTCGGCGCCTTCCAGCTCAGCTTCGAGCGGACCGCTGCGCAGGCTCGTGCCGACGGCGTGGCCCGCCTGTTCAGCGGCTTCCGCGGCGACCACGTGGCGGGCGCGGTCGGTACCACGTACCGGACCCTGCTGCGTCGGGACGGTGTCTCGGCACTGGTGCGGGAGCTCAGGTCGCACCGTGATGCCACGGGGGCCGCCGTGGCGTCCCTGGCGTGGCAGCGGTGGCTACGGCCCGAGCTGGGCGCGGTGCGCCGCCGGGCCACGGGACGGTCGCCGCGGGTGGACCGCGCGACTCCGGACCCCGCAGGTATCCCTGACTGGGTCAGCCCAGCCCTGCAGGCCCGAGCGGGCCTCGACGGAGATCCGGACCATCCCGAGGGGGCCGCCGCAACGGCGCTGTCCAGCCCGTTCCGCACGGAGCGTCTGCGACGGTCGTTGGATCCCTTCGGCGTGCGGTGGACGACGGCGAACCAGCGCCGCTTCTCGCGCCACGGCCTCGAGTACGCCGACGCCTGGTCGGATCGGCGGGTCCTCGAGCTCAGCCTGGCGCTGCCGCAACAGGCCCTCAATCCACCGGGGGGGCAGGGCAAGGACCTCGTGCGTGACAGCATGCGGGGCGTCCTGCCCGAGCGCGCCCGCCTGGGCGCACGCAAGATCCTGCCCGTTCCCCTCGCCGACGCCAGTCTGCGGAGCCAGGGCGCCCCGGCTGTCCGCAGCCTCTTCGACCAGGACTGCCGTTCCGCCGCAGCGGGGTGGGTCGACCCGGGGAGGGTGCTGCAGGAGTTCGTTCGCTTCGAGCGGGGCGGCGAACTCCCCGACGCTTTCTGGTGGACGGTCTCGCTCGAATGGTGGCTGCGGACGCTCGACGGGTAGTCGCCCGATAACACAGCGTGAGCATGAGCGCTGACCGGGATATCCCTGCTGGACAACATGCCGTGCGAGCGTATGATGAGGGCCGTAGGCGCCGGCACGGGTCGGGGCTCATGTATGGAGTGAAGGGGATCGATATGGGCAAGCAGCCGTACGACGCGCCGAAGTTCGAGGATTTCGGTTCCGTCGCCGACCTGACGCAGGCGCAGGGCATGACCTTCACGACCGATGCCGAAGGTACGGGCAGCATGGCCTACCAAGGCATGTCCGGGGACGCGATGAGGTAGCAGGGCTGAGCAGGTTCGCACGATCGCGGGAGTGGCTGGCGGTGCCGTATCGGTCTGCCAGCCCTTTCATGTGCGCATCACATGGCAGTGGATGCTCGGACAGGGGCGCCCCCCTCGCCGTGGATAGCCTCGCTGCGGCTGTGATCCCGTTGGCGCCGCCCGACCGGCCGGGCGTCCTCCGCCAGTTCGCCGACGCCGGGGTCGAGGAGCCACTGCGATCACTCGCTGCGGCGCTCGTACGCTCCCCGCCCGCGGCTCACCTGGCTGGAAGCCGCTTGATCGTGTGTGCGGGACCGCCGCCTCGCCTGGTGTTCACGGGTCCTCTGCAGCCGCCGGCCAGGCTCAGGCTCGAGCACCTGGAGCGGCACCTTGGCGTCATGGGGCCGCATACGGTGCTCCTCAGCTGGACCGAGGTGGAGCGCACCGTCGGTCGGATCGCACGCCGGTTGCGCGACCGAGTGGGCGACGCGTTCCTCGGTCGGGCGGCACTCCACGGTGCCCCCCGGGGAGGCCTGATCCTGGCGACGCTGCTGGCCTACGAGCTCGGTATCCCCCAGGATCGCCTCGCGGCCACCGGTTCGCCCCCCGGCGAAGGGCAGCCGGTGCTCGTCGTCGACGACGCCGTCTACTCCGGGAGGCGGCTACGCAGGCTGCTCCCCCACTACGTGGACCGGGAGGTCGTGCTCGTGTCAGCAGCCGCTAGCCCCGGTCTGCCTGCCGTGTTGACCGCCTCGGGTGCGGTACGCGATGTCGTGATCGACCGTCACCTCCAAGACCTCACAAGGAGCGTCATGGGCGACGAAGCCGGGGCGTGGGAGGCCCGGTGGCGCGGACGTGCGAGCGAGCCCGGCTACCTCCAGGCGCTGCTGGCGCCGGTGATCTTCCCGTGGAGCGAGCCCGACGGGGTGTTCTACAACGAGCTCTCCGGACAGGTCGAGGACCAGTGGAAGCTCGGGCCACCCGGTCACTGTGTCGCCAACCGGCGTTCACCGGCGCACCTACCCGTCATTGCACGGGAGGAACTGCCTGGTGCCAGCCGGCTAGCGGAGCATGTCGTGCCGTACCGCCTGGATGATCGGCTCGTGCTGCTCGATCTGGAACACGGGTCATCGGTCCGGCTCAGCACCGCCGCGACCCAGCTGCTCGAGGGCTGGTTCGCCGTTCCACGGTCCGCAGGGCCGGCGGGTCGCGACCTCGTCGGTCTCGACGAGCTGTGCGATGAGCTCCGGGAGCGCGGCTGGTTGCGCGACACCAACCCGGGACCGTCATCGCGGTAGCCGGTTGGGGCGGGACTCACTCGAAGCGCGCCGAGGCGGGGGCGATCGCACGATCGAAGGACGCGTACTGCTCCCGGACCGACGGGTGGTCGTTGATGACGGTGCCCTCGAGCTCCAGCCAGGCGTGGAACTGCATCGTGCTGGATGCGCCGGGGGTGCCCGATGCCCGACGGGCCCCGATACGCAGTTCGGAGGGCACTCCCCTCCACCGGAGGAACCACCAGCCCACCAGGGACCGCTGGAGGCAGTTCGCCGGCCAGGGACCCCGCCGACCGGCGACGTCGACGAGCCAGGTCGTGCGTCGCGCGTGGCCCAGGGACTCGTCCGGTGGCAGGTTCGATACGAGTCGAGGCGTCGGGGAGGTCCGTGCCAGGACCAGTTGCACCCGACGGAGTCCGAACCTCCGGGTGCCGCCGGCAACGAGGGGGAGCAGCACCGTCGAGGTGACGAGGATCACGACATCACGGGGCCGGAGGCTGCGGATCCGCTGCCCACGCGTGGGAGACGATGATCCCCCGGTGTTCCAGGGATGCGATGAGCTCGAGAAGATCGGCGCGGAGGACCTCGGCCGGCGCCTCGAACGCATCCTGCACCTCCTCCACCGCCCCATCCACCGACCTGTGCCGCAGTGCCGCCTTGAGGAGTGCCGTGCCGATGCGGTCGAGCCCGAAGTAGTGCTCCTGGCGCAGATCCAGGAACACCGCCTCGCCGTCGGACAGCTCCTGCATCAGGACGTCGTCGGCGAGTCGCATCGGCATCGGGTCCGACATGCTGTGATGGCCTCCCCGCTCCGAGCGGCGTCAGGCTAGCGCATCGCCTACCGTCCCAGCCTGCCAGTCAAGCCCCGGGAGCCGATCGACGTGATGCGGACATGAGGTGGCTGCCACAGCTCAAGCTCGCGCGCGGTGGCCCCCGGCTGATCGAGGCGACGCGGGCGGCCGTCCAGGTGGCCTGGACCGCCGCGCGGTGGCCCTTCACGGCGGCCATCGTCCTCGAGCTGGTGGGTGCCCTGTCGCTGGGGGCGCTGCTGCTCGCGGGCCGCGAGCTGGTCGAACGGCTCACCGCCGACGTGGGGACGCAACAACTGGGTGACATCGTCGCTCCCACGGTGGTGCTCGCGGTCGCGATGTCGGTATCGGGCCTCGCCCGTGTCGTCGTGCGGCGCTTCCGCTTCGTGGCCTCGGAGCACGTGTCCCGGCACATCGCCCGCCAGATCATCGACGTCACCACCTCGGTCGATTACGAGGCGTACGAGACGCAGCGCTTCAACGACCTGCTCGACCGCGCGAGGAAGAACGCGTCGGACAACGCCTACCAGTTGATCTTCGACATCCTCGGGATCGTGAACGTCCTCTTCGCCACCGGTGTCGTGCTGGCGGTGCTCGTCGGCACGATCCCACAGCTGCTCCCAGTGGTGCTGCTCATCGCCGGCCCGGCGGTCCTGGCAGCCAGAGCCTCCGCACGGTTGGCCTTCCAGGCGCACATGGAGCTCACCCCCGACGATCGCCTCCTCAGTTACCTCTACCACGCGCAGACGGGTATCAACCACGGCCGTGAGCTGCGGATCTTCGGGCTGGCAGGTGCGCTGCGCGAGCGCTGGGCCCAGCTCTACGACCACAAGATCCGGCGCTTGATCCAGGTCGCTGACAAGCAGGCGTGGTACGGCGGTCTGGCATCGGCCTTCGGCGCCGTCGCGGTCACCGCCGTCCTGCTGATCGTCGCGGGCGCGGCGCTGCGCGGCGGCATCTCCCTGGGGGACGCGGCCGTGGCCATCGTCGCCCTGCAACAGCTCAACGGCCGCGTCGCCGGTGCCGCGAACGCAGCCGGCTCGCTGCGCCAGGCCACCTTCTTCCTCGACGACTTCGCCCGTTTCCGCAGCTACCTGCCCCAGGAGGAGGACGGTGCTGCTGCAGCGCAACCCGCGGCACCGCTGCCTCCGGGCGCCATCGAGGTCGAGGACGTGCGGTTCCACTACCCCGGCACCGACCGTCTGGTGCTCGACGGGGTGTCCCTGCGTATCGAGCCTGGCGAGATCGTGGCCCTGGTGGGGCTGAGCGGATCGGGCAAGACGACCCTCGCGCACCTGACCGCGGGGCTGTACCGACCCTCGGCGGGACGGATCACCTTCGGGGGCGTCGACCTTCGGGAGCTGGATCGGGCAACCTACTGGCGGAGTCTCACCGTGGTGTTCCAGGACTACGTGCGCTACGAGTTGACCGCTCGGGAGAACGTCGCGATGTCGGACCGCTCGCGGGCCCACGACCTCGACGCCGTTCGGGAAGCGGCACGCCGGGCGGGCATCGTGGACGCGCTGGACGGGTTGCCCTCAGGGCTCGAGACGATGATGAGCCGGGCCTACGAGGACGGGGGTGAGCTGTCCGTCGGCCAGTGGCAGCGCCTGGCGCTGGCCCGCGCCTTCTTCCGCGACGCCCCGATACTGATCCTCGACGAGCCGGCGGCGGCGCTCGATGCCGTCGAGGAGCAGCGGTTGTTCGAGCGGCTCGTCGACCTCGCTGCGGACCGCACGGTGCTGCTGATCTCCCACCGGTTCTCCACGGTGCGGATGGCGCATCGGATCGCGGTGATGGACGGTGGGCGGCTCACCGAGCAGGGCACCCATGAGGAACTGATGGCGATGGACGGACGCTACGCCGGGCTGTTCAACCTCCAGGCGCGGGGCTACCTGCCGGACGGTGCCGTACCCGGCGATCTCGGCGACCGGGGACTGCACGGTCAACCCTGAGCGCCGAGCACCCGGGGGCGGCTAGCCTGCGCAAGGCCTGCTCGGACCGTGCCAGGGTGACCCGGAGCCCCTCGGATGCCAGGACCGTCCTACCGTCGTCCGGAAGGTGTGCTCTTCCGCGAGGTCGAGGGCACCGGCCTGGTCGTGCATCTCGACCGCGAGCGGTACTACGGACTCGATGGCATCGCCGTGGACATGTACCGGTTGCTCACCACGCACACCCTCGACGGTGCCTTCTCCGTCGTCTCTGGTCGCTACGACGTGGGGGACAGCCGCCTACAGCGGGATCTGTACGCCTTCGCGGCGCGGCTGGAGGAGGCGGGGCTGCTCGAGATCGCAGAAGGCCAGCCATGAGCCAGCACCAGCTCAGCGAGCACGCCCGCTACCTCGGCGACGAACGCAAGGTCGCGGCGTACCGGCAGGCGCTGGCCGAGGTGATCCAGCCAGGGGACACCGTGCTCGATCTCGGTGCCGGTACCGGCCTCCTGGGGCTGCTCGCCTGCGAGGCCGGCGCGGAGCGGGTCATCGCCGTCGATGCCGGCGACATCCTCGAGCTCGCCCAACGCCTGGCCAGGGCGAACGGGCTGTCGGACCGGATCCAGCACATCGAGCGGCTGTCATCCCGCCTCGAGCTGCCCGAACCGGTGGACGTCGTCGTCAGCGACCAGATCGGTGGCATGGCCTACGACGCCGGTGTGCTCGTGTACCACGCCGACGCCGCGTCACGTCTCGCCGCCCCGGATGCCCGGTTCGTCCCGAGCGACTTCCGGCTGTACCTGGCTCCGGTCTCCTACCCGGAACCAGATCGAGGACTGACCGCCTGGACCGAGTCGGGGCCGTCAGGACTCGATCTGAGCCCGGTGCTGCACACCGCCCGCAACACCCTGTGGTCCGTGACGCCGAAGCCGGACGATGTGCGGCAGCTGGCCTCCCCCCGGGTCCTCGCGGAGATCGCCTCGACCGACGCCCGCCCCCTTCGGTCCTCGCTCAGTTTCGAGGTGGATTCCGCGGGCACGCCAACGGGGTGGCTGGGCTGGTTCGAGGCCAGGCTGTCACCGTCCTCGGACTTCACGAACAGCCCTTGGTCACCGCAGCGCCTCGACCGCTGGTGTAGCTACCTGCCCATCGAGCACACGGTGGAACTCCAGCCGGGGGACGCGATCGAGGTCACCCTGGACATCCGGCCGAAGCTGGCGATCACCACCTGGGACACCACGATCCGAACCGCGGACGGTACCGAGCTGCGGTCGCACCAGTCGACCTTCTACGGCCAGTTCCTCACCCGTGCCACGGTCAACCGTCTCGCCGACGGCCGGATCCTGTCCCGCCCGCCACGTGCCGAGCTGGCGCAGCAGGTGCTGGAGCTGGCCGACGGCAGCCGGTCGCGTCGGGAGATCGAGGCGCTGCTGGGGGAGCGGGCAGGATCGGCGTTCACCACCGACGAGGACCTGCACGCCTTCGTCCGCGATGTGCTGGCCGTCGCCGCGAGGTGACGCGCCGTCACCCGATGACCTCCTAGGCTGCGGGCGCGACGTGCCGGATGTCCGTGGACAGGGAACCCATGAAGGCCTTGGTGCTGGCGGGAGGAGCGGGGACGCGCCTGCGCCCCATCACCCACACCAGCGCGAAGCAGCTCGTGCCGGTGGCCAACACCCCGATCCTGTTCTACGGGCTCGGCCAGCTGCGCGACGCCGGCATCACCGACGTCGGGATCATCGTGGGCGACACCGCCGCGGAGATCGAGGCGGCGGTTGGTGACGGCTCGGCGCTGGGCATCCAGGCGACCTACATCCACCAGCCCCAGCCCCTCGGCCTCGCCCACGCCGTGCTCACCGCAGCCGACTTCCTCGGTGATGACGACTTCGTGATGTTCCTCGGTGACAACCTCATCGAGGGCGGCATCACCCACCTGGTGGAGGCCTTCGTCCGGGACCGCCCGGCAGCGCAGCTGCTGCTCAAGCAGGTCCCCGACCCCCAACGCTTCGGCGTCGCCGTGCTGACCGCGGACGGACGGATCGACCGGCTGGTTGAGAAGCCGGCGGACCCACCCTCCGACCTGGCGCTGGTCGGGGTGTACCTGTTCACCTCGGCGATCCTGGACGCTGCCCGTCGCATCACGCCGTCCTGGCGCGGGGAGCTGGAGATCACCGACGCGATCCAGCAACTGCTCGACGACGGTCGGACCGTACGGGCCTCGCTGGTCGAGGGATGGTGGCTGGACACGGGGAAGAAGGACGAGCTGCTGGACGCCAACCGCATCGTCCTCGGCAGCCTCACCGCCCGGGTGGACGGCGAGGTGGACGCCGACAGCGAGGTGATCGGTGCGGTGGTGGTCGAGCCCGGCGCACGGGTGATCGCCTCCCAGGTGCGGGGGCCGGCGGTGATCGGGGCGGGCACGGTGCTGCGCGATGCCTACATCGGGCCCTTCACCTCGATCGGTGCCGACTGCCGGATCGAGCGCACGGAGATCGAGTACTCGGTGCTCATGGCCGGGTGCACGGTGACCGATATCGACCGTATCGAGGGCTCGTTGCTCGGGCGGGAGGTGACGATCCAGCCGACGCGGCGCAAGCCCGCGGCCTACAAGTTCCTGCTGGGTGACCACTCCCAGGTGGAGATCTGAGCGGCGTGGAGGTGTCGGGATGCACGTGCTCGTGACGGGAGGAGCCGGGTTCATCGGCTCGAACTTCATCCGCTACGCCCTCGGGCAGGACGCGGACGTCCGCGTGACCAACCTCGACGCGCTGACCTACGCCGGCAACCTCGCCTCCCTGATCGACGTGGAGGACGACCGCCGGTACCGCTTCGTCCGGGGCGACGTGCGTGACCGGGAGCTGGTCGAGCGGCTCGTCGCCGATGCCGATGCGGTGGTGCACTTCGCCGCGGAGTCCCACGTCGACCGCTCCATCGCCGAGCCCCACGCCTTCCTCGACACCAACGTCACGGGCGCCGGTGTGGTGTTCGAGGCCTGCCGACGGGCCGAGGTCGAGCGTCTGCTCCACATCTCCACCGACGAGGTCTACGGCTCCGTGGCGGCACCGCACCGCTCGCGCGAGTCCGACCCGCTGGAGCCCAACAGCCCCTACTCGGCGTCCAAGGCCGGCGCCGATCTGCTGGCCCGCTCCTACGGGGTGACCTACGGCTACCCCATCACGGTGACGCGCACGACCAACAACTTCGGCCCGTACCACTACCCGGAGAAGCTGATCCCGCTGTTCATCACCAACCTGATGGATGGACGGAAGGTCCCGTTATACGGCGATGGCGGGAACGTGCGGGACTGGCTGCACGTGGTCGACAACTGCGCGGCCCAGTGGACGGTCCTGACCGCCGGTGCACCCGGTGAGGTCTACAACGTCGGCGCTGGCAACGAGCGCTCCAACCTGGAGCTGACCCACCTCCTGCTGGCGGCACTGGGGTGTGGCGAGGAGATGATCGAGCACGTCCCCGACCGGCCCGGACACGACCTGCGCTACGCCGTGGACACCACGCGCATCCGCGGGCTCGGCTGGCGGCCACATCGCAGCCTCGAGGAGGCGCTCGAGGACACGGTGGCCTTCTACCGGGCGAACGAAGCCTGGTGGCGGCCACTCAAGCAGGCGACCGCGGCTCCCGGGCAGGCCGGGGCGCCGTGAGCCTGGGACCGCTACTGCTCGACCCCGTCCTGGTACCCAAGCCGTGGGGTGGGCGGCGGCTCGGACGGCTCGGGGGTGATCTGCCCGAGGGGCTCGCCGTGGGCGAGCGCTGGGAGGTCGCGGACCTGCCGGCGGCGGCCACCACCGTCGACAACCCCTGCTCACGGGTCCGGGGTGGCACGGCGGCCGGACTGCGGCTCTCCGAGCTGATCGCGCAGGACCGGCACGCCCTGCTCGGCGGCGCGCACCCCCGGGATGGCCACTTCCCCCTGCTGGTCAAGACCCTCGACGCCCGGGAGCACCTCTCGGTGCAGGTGCATCCGCCCCCCGCCTACGTCGAACGCGTCCCTGAGGTCGCCTACAAGACGGAGTCGTGGCTCGTGCTGGACGCCGAGCCGGGTGCGGTGCTCTACAGCGGCCTGCGGGACGGGGTCACGCTCGCTGAGGTCCACGCCGCCGCTGGGAGCCAGCGGATGGAGCCCCTGCTGCGGCGGGTCCCGGCCCGGGCGGGCGAGGTCCACCACCTGCCGGGCGGCGTCGTGCACGCCCTGGGGGCCGGCGTCATGGTGGTCGAGGTCCAGACCCCCAGCGACACCACCTTCCGGCTGTACGACTGGGCACAGGAGTACGACCGGCAACGACGGGAGCTCCACCTCGAGGAGGGGCTGCGCGCACTCGAGCTCGCATGGGAGGACAACGTGGGTTCGGGCCACCGCGACCCGGCCACGCCCGCGTCCGCCGGGGGCGCCGCGCTCCTGGAGGTGGAGGAGTACCGTCTCGCCCGGTACCGGCTGCCGGACGCTGCGCAGCACCACAGCCAGGGGGGACGTGCCCGGATCCTCTACGTCGTCGCGGGCCAGCTCGCCCAGCCGGAACTGCCGGCGCCGCTGCACTGCGGTGGGGTGGTGCTGCTCCCCGCGTCGTGGTCGGGCAGCTTCCAGGCGCGGGGTTCGACCGTGCTGCTCGAGGTCGACGTGCGCTGAGCGGCCACGTCGGGTCAGCCGGTGCGCCATCGGTGAGGTGCACGCCTCGTCTAGGCTCAGCGGACAGCCCGCGGCGGCACCGGTTCGAGGGACGATGGAGACAGACAGGCCAGCGGGGACTCCGGTCACCGGCCCACAGGACGGCGCACGACACGCGGTGGCACCGTGAGGGTGCTGCTGACCGGCGCGGGCGGCCAGCTCGGCCGTGACCTGATGGAGGCCTTCGCGCACGCAGCGGCAGGGCCGGCCGACCTGATCGCGATCGAGCATGGCAACCTCGACGTCAGCGACGAGGTGGCGGTCCGCGGGGCGATCGACGCCTACAAGCCCGAGGTCGTGGTCAACGCCGCCGCGTGGACCGACGTCGATGGGTGCGAGGCCGACCCGGGGCGTGCACACCGCGTCAACGCGCTCGGTCCGTGGTGGCTCGCCCGTGCGTGCGAGCGGCGCGGGGCGCGGCTGATCACGATCTCCACCGACTACGTGTTCTCCGGGGTGGCGCCCCGCGACGGCGACGGCCAGCCCCGGGGCTGGACGGAGTTCGACCCGGTGGATCCGCTCAACGTCTACGGGCGGAGCAAGGCGGCCGGCGAGCAGCTCGTGCGCGAGACCCTGGCGGAGCACCACATCGTGCGCACGGCGTGGCTGTCGGGGGCACGGGGGCGCAACTTCGTGTCCACGATGCTGCGCGTGGGCCGGGAGCGCCGCCAGGTCGCCGTGGTCGACGACCAGATCGGCTCACCCACCTGCACCCGGGACCTGGCCGCGGCGATCGTCGAGCTGGCGCGCTGCGACCGTTCCGGCACCTGGAACCGGACCAACGCCGGCCAGTGCAGCTGGTACGAGCTGGCCGCGGCGGTGTTCGAGCTCGCGGGGATCGAGGTGGAGCTCACCGCCCAGCCCTCCTCCGCGCTGCAGCGGCCCGCGGCCCGGCCGGCCTGGTCGGTGCTCGATCACGTCCACGCCGAGTCCGCAGGCTTGGCCCCCATGCCGCACTGGCGCGACGGTCTCGAGCGGCTCCTGGCGGAGATCCACGGCTGAGCCGCACGGCCGAACGGGTCGCAGGGGGACGTGCCGCGCCGCCGGCCCCCCGGCGTCAGCAGGCCCGCTGGAAGGTCGCGGCGGCGATCACCCCGGCCCCCTCGCGCAGCAGCAACCTCGGTGTTGTCGCGCGACCGCCCTCGTGTACGGCACCCACCACCGTGACGCGATCGCCGAGGCACTGGCGGAACAGGAACCGGCTGCGTGAGGTGTGGAAGGCGCTGGTGGCCACGGTGATGTGGTCCCAGCCCTGCTCCTCGGCCATCCGGGTGACCCCCTGGGCCTCCCCCCGGGTGGTGGGGGGATCGGGCTCGAAACAGAGGGCGTCCACGCTGCAGGAGCGGCCCCGCTGTTCGCCGAAGATCGCGGCGGTGGAGGCCAGGACCAGCTGGGCGTCGTAGCGCTCGACCAGTTCGAGCCCGAGCTCCGTGCGCTCCGGCCCGCCACCGCCGAGCACCACCACCGCGTCCGGCGTACGCGGCTGGTCGTCGGTCGGCAGGAGATAGGTCACGAAGGCCGTTGCCAGCCCGGCGAGCACGACGCCGAGCACCACGATCACCCACCCCCACGCGCTCACCCCGTCCCTCCCGGCCCGTGCGCGGC
>LFIK01001005.1_pt1 | contig 21883 bp, 15 predicted proteins | sample 643401 | NCBI WGS metagenome assembly LFIK01 (sample SAMN03777447, study PRJNA286221) | soda lake metagenome | biome: soda lake; feature: Kulunda steppe; material: water; isolation source: sample T5-Br brine of Lake Tanatar-5 | place: Russia: Kulunda steppe | collected 2010-07
GCACGAAAGGGGGGCATCCAATTGGACGTCTTAGGGTCATCGAATCGTGTGCTTTTGACCCTGGATGGAAAGACCCCGCCAATCTGGAGGGAAATGGTGTGGATCGAAATCCGACAGCTTTTCGAACGGTAACTGGAGTGGATCCGCCACCAAAGGCGCCAGACTAAGCGTACGAAAGCGAACGACACGGGCGCTTGCCGGCGCTTGAACGTGCGCGATGTCGAGCAGAGGACTTCAAGATGTCACAAACGTATGGCAAGAGAATCGCACGGACAAGCTGACGGGAGACGGGGACAATGCGAAATGTCCTGGAGCTCCATTCCCATCCAGCTGGCCTCCTCCTCAGGATGCATTCGAACCAGCCACGCCAGTCGACCTCATCGATAGAAAAAAAGAACCATCCGCTTCGACGACGGACAGAGATTCCCTCCAGAAAGTGGTCACTACTAGGATGCTGGATGCAGAGCAACGTTTGCGGCGTGTGCTCGAAGAAGAAGGCTGGACACCTTCGTCCAGGAAAAACCGGCATCAATTTGGGTACACCCCAGTGAGGAGGCATACCACTCCACCTACGTCACATCAGAGCAGTCCTCACAGCATGCGAGATGGGTTGACTGCACCTGCACTGGAATCAAAACTCTATCCACCTAGTCGATCTGAGACTAAAGATTGTGCTTTGCAATCTACTCCCCCATTTCCTGGAAGGGATCAGTGTCAAACTAATACGAAACAAATGCTTCCCGGCGCTCACTGCATACAAGAGGATCTGTCGGAAGAAATTTCAAATGCAGCCAGTCTTCCAGGGAACTTACTTGTCATCCCAACAGTCGAAGAAGGAAACGGTGCAGATGCTCCGCAGCATGGGAGATCGACACATGTAAATTGCCAGGAATCACATGACACTGCGGAGCAGTATCTGCACGCCCAAACAAGGGGCACTGATTCTACGATCAAAGACAATCATAACCTTCATTCTCGCCAGGGGCATGAGATAACTCAATGGAATAACCGCCAAAATCCTGTGAGAGTTCAGGCGTACGACCATGCTGCTGCAATTGGACTAAGCAACCATCAATTGTCTCTGAAGAAACAACATAGTGTTGGGCAACAACTTGCAGATGAGACAATTAGCACCACTAGCACAGGCAAACAGCAGAGAGTGGCAAGGTTGCAACACCAGGACGAAAACCAAAAGTACGATTCGTCTGCGAAATTGGCTGATCAGCAGTATGTTGCCAAAGCAGGAACAAAGTTCCAGAGCCATGTGTCCATGGAGATCAAAACTGTTCAAGAACCCGCCAGAAACACTACGCCTGAGTCAGTACCACAAATATTTACAATGCTACAAATAGACGAGTTCCTCAAGATCATGCCAGTCGTTTTCAACAGGCTGGAGCATTTAGCAGGACACATGCGCGAAGGGAAGTTGGCACACCAGGTACGCTTCTTTGTAGACAGCACAATGAGCATTTCTCGCAATTGTGCATCAACCCTGAGCAGGTGGAAGCTTTCAAGATGGCAAGCTACGATAGCTGTTTACATCATAGCTTTGCATGTTCTGGTTTGCTACCATATGTTGCAGTACTTGGAACATCCGCATTCAGGTGAACAACTCTACAAATGACAGGACAAACAAAAGGCAATGCATTCAACTAAAAGAAATGCTTTTCTTCCTTTCCGCTCTGCTGCTTAGAAGCTGAATCTTGACATTCAACTGGTGGAGGAGGGGGTCAAGAAGCTGGGCAACTCGTCTCTGTCAAGAGTTGAGCGCTACAAAGGTTTTGCTCCACCAATCCAACTTTGATCCATCACCAGCTTTGAGGTGGAAGTGAAGAGTACCATCTCAGGGAAGTTTGCACATGAAATGGGTATAAGAATAATGTGAGCAACTGCTTCTCCCTTTCACACTACTGAGGTGCTTGGTAGCTCGATACACACCTGCCAACCTCTGCAGATCCTCTATCTTTTACTGGTGATCCTTGAACATCGGCATGCGTGAAGTTCCTGGTTCTTGTGACTGCTGTAAGCCATTGCTCCCTCGATTCCCTTCGCACATTCCGTTCCACAGTGCTTCTTCACACTGCGTTTTGCATTATGGAGATGACTTGTCTGCACACCAGGGGGACACCCACCTTAGGTGGGGAGGTGTCAAAATTGAAACTTGGTGGAGGCATTTGGAGCATCGCACACAACTCTGAACGAGGTGGTCGAAGCGCATGGATGATCTCCCACGATCCCGCACGAGGTGCGACGTGGGATCAGATCCATGTGTGGAAGTTCCATCCACGTCGTCTGACGACGAAGGGGTTGCAGATGTGCCGCTGCTACTGCCATTTCACCGACACATCGCGAAAGAAATGTTGCAGGAAGATGGCCTGTGCGTGCTGGGAACTGGCATGGGACAAGCGAGGGTGGCTGCTGCATTGCTGGCTGCACAGGAAAAGCGGGACGAGAACATGGGAGCGAAGAACAATATCTTGATTGTCCTCGGTGCATCAGATACACAACGAGAGGGTGTGGACACCGTTCTCCAACAGCTGTCTGGAAAACAGGAACCGTCGCGATTTGTGAGCACTGAGTATACGTCGGAGGCAAGAAATGCATTCTATGCAGAGGGTGGGATTTTGCATTTCACCACACGCATACTTGTGGTGGACATTTTGACCAAGAAGTTGCCGATTGCCACAGTCTCGGGGGTGGTAGTGCTCAATGCAGAAAGGGTGTCGGAGAATAGTGGGGAAGGTTTCTCTGTCCGGTTGCTGCTTGAAGGAGCTGCAGAAGTGAACAGGAAATCCATCTCAATATGGGGACTGTCAGACTCTCCACATCGACTAGTGGGCACGTTTGGCGCTGTTGAGAAGGTTATGAAGGCGCTGTATGCAAGGCGGCTCTATCTTTGGCCTCGATTTAAGGCAGAGGTGCATGAAAGTCTGCCGAAAGAGATACTCGAACCTTGTGTGGTAGAAGTCTCACAGCCACTGACCCCCAGGATGCAGGCTATACAAGATGGGCTATGGGATGTCATGAAAGCATGTCTGAAGGAGCTTCGGCGTGTCGCAAAAGGGACATTGGACACGTCTGATATCGACACTGATGATGCTTGTGGATTGTTCAGGGATGTAGAAGAACAGCTGTGGCGTCAAATAAGGGGAGCAAGGCATACTGTAGGATCCAAAACGAGGCAAATTGTACGAGATATTGGCACCCTTCGAAGGCTGGTTGGTCATCTACTTCGCCTTGAGCCTGTAGTTTTTTTGAAGCTCTTAGAAACTTTGCGAGCTGCAGAAGGGATAAGTACTGTGTGGCTGTACACCGATGCTGCACATCATGTCTTTGAGTCTTCTCGCAGGCGAGTTTATCAGCTGAAGAGACAACATACGCTTAGCACAAGTCACGCTTGCGAAAAGGATAAACAAGGGGAACTCAGGCCCCTTCCAGCCAAAATGCACCCAATTTTTGAACCACTTCCCAAATGGAACCTAGTGAAAGAAATCATTGACGAGGCACGTTCTGAATTACGCAGAGGCCCCCTGGCACAAGCATCCCGAAAGAGCAGAGAGACAGACAGGATACTGAAGAAGGAACGCCCAAGAGTGCACCACCCCATTCTTATTGCTGTGCAAGACAGTGCGACAGCATGCCAGCTTTATGCTGTTTTGAAGTTTGGTGCAGACAAGGTATTAGAAAAGTCTTACCAAAGTTACCAGAAGGAAAAAAACTCCACGGTGAAGTCACAAGGTGGGAAGAGTGGAGGACAAAGACAGCAGAAAAGGAAAGCCGAAGCCCTGCCAATTGCCTCTGCTACACCTATCAGTGCTACAACTGTGAACTCAATTGTCATTGAGGCCGCAGCCGCTCAGGAAGCAGCTCAAGCGCTAGAATACCAGGAGATGAATGATCATTCTGGTGAAGTTGGGAGCTTTGATGATGTTTACTTCCATGTCCTTGGTGATCGAAGTGAAGTTCTCCTTGACATCAGCCCAATTTTCATCATCATGCATGATCCAGACCTAGCATTCCTACGGCAAGTGGAAATATACAAGTGCGAGCAAAGAGGTAGGCCATTGAGACTTTATTTCGTGCAGTATGAATCATCGATTGAGGAGTTCAAATATAAAGCAAGCGTGGAAAGAGAGACTAGCGCCTTTGAGCGCTTGATTAGGGGGAAGGCCACAATGCTGGTGCCAGTGTCTGGTGACCGTAGCCAAGTTGTTCCTCGCTCAATAGCAATTGAAGATCAATTTGCAGCAGATCACCTGGTAGCATCACATCGATCAGGCGGATGGCTGTCCACCTCAGCCAAGAAAAGTAGACCACGCATAGTGGTTGATATCCGTGAATTCATGTCAACGCTACCAGCGGTTTTGCATCAACAAAATTTTGATATCCAGCCAATTACACTGGAGGTAGGGGATTACGTACTTTCTTCAGATATCTGTATTGAGCGGAAAAGTATATCTGATCTCTATGGATCCTTCAATTCAGGGCGCCTCTTCACTCAGATGGAAGCAATGACAAAAAATTACAAAATACCTGTTCTGCTCATTGAGTTTGAGGCGAACGAAACATTTGGATTGACTTCCAGCGCAGATCTTGGTGACAGTATCAATGCCCAGCATATTACTTCAAAAATAGCTCTTTTGATCCTGCATTTTCCGCGTACAAGGATAATCTGGTCAAGATCTTTGAATGCAACAGCCGATATATTTCAGGCACTGAAGTCCAACCAGGACGATCCGGATCCAACTGTTGCGGCCCAGGTGGGGGTTCCTGAAGAAGACCAGCATCAGAAGGATGTTTCAGAAGATCTTTACAATCAGGCAGCAATTGATGTTCTTCGAAAGCTGCCTGGTGTCACTAATAACAACTATCGCCAAGTTATGAGCACTTTTAATTCCTTGGCTGAGATGAGTGCTGCATCAAAGGAGGATCTAGCAAAAGTTCTTGGAGGAATGCAGAATGCCAAACGACTCCATGACTTTTTACATGCAGAATGTCCTCGCAGTGAATATATCCGCACATCGTAGGTAGAACCAACCGCAGGGAAACAAGTCGGATTGTTGATTGCATTTGGCAAAGAGAATGATGGAGCACCAAATGGTAGGGCCATGATCTATCAAATGAATGAAGGAGAGACACACTGGTCCTTGCTACCTCCTGCTGGAGATGTACCAAGTTTCTAATTCATGCAGCTTGCACCCCAGCTTTGATCATGGGTGCCTTCTCCTATCCAAGATATTTTGTTGAGTTTGCATATTAAACCATGCTGTTTTTCATATCTTTGATGGGCCCTACAACTCACAAAAGTGCGTCAAGTAGCAATGTTTGAGGTTAGATTTCGATTATTTCTAGTAAGGTTTGGTAAATGAACCTACGTTTAATTGTCCTACGAGAACAGCACCGTGGCTCGCCAACCAATGTTTATAGCCTTCTATTATCCAATGCGGACCACGGGTACCGATACTTGCGTACGGAGACTTCATAGTCCATGTTACTTTGTGAAATGTGTGTGAAATAAAAGTAAGGAACCAATGCTTGCGGGGTTGTTACAAGATCTCCTTAGAATTACACAAAAAGCTATCCAAATCGCAAATAACATTTAAAGTGTCCGCTCGAAATGGGAATGAGGAATCGAGCAATATATCATCTTGGCGTACACGTTATTTTGATCAGTAATTCATGCAAGCTCAAAAGTCGTTGTCTTCGATGCTCCAGCAGAGATTGAATGCATCCAAAGGCTTCTTCCCTTGTGTGCCCATACCTAAACATTTGCTTCGAATCCACCGGCATAGTGATGAAGGGAACACAACGGGCATGGCCGAACAATTGTCTACTAATTCTCCTTACTCTACAACGTATATGTTTCAAATGAAGTTTGAAACTCGAGGTGTGCGACTTCTACTTGCAAATAGCAATCTCTTGATTGCGATCACCTACTATCAAATACGCTATTCCACATGTCCATTTCAATGAATGTTTGCACCTAGTTTTCATCTTGCTGTGACCTTGGAGGGTTCTGCTTGCATTTCAAAGCTAGCCAATGGAATAGTTGGAGCTTCGTCCTAGGCCTCAAAAGGCCTAGATTATCGACTAGAGAGCTCTATTAACCCACAAAGTCACTCCGCAGACGAAATCAATTCCGAAAATTTGGTGTTGGCAAGCCAATGTACACTCGATTACTTCTTCAACCTTGAATCAATCACGTACTGGTGTTTCGAATACTCAATTGTGTGATTTTATAGATGGTCAACAAATAATTAGAATAGTCAGACTAACGGACTAGTGGACACACGTTTGTACATGCATTGGAAGCAAGTTCTAGCCCCATTCAATTGGTCTTTTGTTGTGTTCGTAGAACATTTAAGAATGTCGAAATGTCGGGTGCATGGAGCAAATAGTGCGCAGGACGAAAATTCGCGCTCAACTTTATCTACACCTTATGCTCAAGATGGGGTAGGAGGAATAATACTTCATCATAATTGTACCGTTGAATCATTATTAGCGTGATAGGCAAGAGTAGTGTCACGTGTAATCTCCTCGGAGAACATTCGGTCTAGAGGAGTATCTCATCAATTGAGAAGATGCCTAGCTTTTCAATTGACGGACAAAGTCAATTTTTGTAGAAAAGTTAATGTTGAGCACTTGTTAAACGTTTTGGGATGAGATGATGATGCTTCGGTGCACTTTGCAAGCGGATCCACAATGCGCAAGTTGGCGAGTGAGTTCGTGCGATAGCACCTTTGACTTGAGATATCAGCAAGTCATCGCAAATAAGTGATGAGGATATTTTCGTTCAAGAATGAGAACTTCGTCAACGGATAGATGAAGGATAGAATTTCTGGTGCTCTTATGAAGAACAGTCTTTGTGGTAAAATCAGTGTGAAATTCATGCATTTCGGCCCACAATTATGGGATGTCTATGAATGCCGTTTGCCTCGAATCCATGGAAGTCAAAATCATGTTTGGAATGTTGCTACTTTCATTGCAATGGTGCGATGGCTAGGTAGTTTATGTTTCCCACAAATGCACCAACCAAAAATACTTACAACCATGTACACTTCTCTGATCTCATACGAAAATGTCCTAGTCGAAATGGGCAACAAAGATGCATTGCTGGAATAGTGAGACTTTCAAGCAACATGCACCTACTTGTCGAGTTGGAGGTGGTTTCGTCACTTGTATCCCTGAGTGACTTACAACACCCGTCCGATGGGATTGTATTCTCCGACTACATTGACCCCACCGGACCATCCCGATTGGAGCCGGATGTACTTCTTGTCGCTACTAACTCGGTCAGTTCCGGGAGGGGACTGGAACAAGTGCACTGATCGTGCTCGGATTATTTCATTCGTTACGAAGCGCCCTTTCTCCTCCGTTTCCCATGAACAGAGGGCAAACATTGCGTCAATTGGTCCTTTCATGGTGTCAGCGGGCATGGAGGTATTGCCATTGGAACATACACATGGTGCTTTCCAGAGCAAAATTCAGATAAGAATTAGCCCCAATGGTCAACACTTCATCATCGTTCACCATGATATCAGTTATGAGACATAGAGCTCACCAAGTGTATGCCTTTGATAAATTTTGTTGCGACTCTAAGTTTGCATTGACAGCTCAGGAAGATGTACAGATCTGGCTGTGCCATTCTCATGCTAATGGGGACGCAAGACTGTAGGCCATGGATAAACGCAAGATGAGTGCATGTTCGTCCAGCAAAAACACAAAAGCACATCGTTGCAGATGAAAGGAACATCCATATCCACATACATTTTTTGAAAGCAAGCTGCCGAGCCCGTCATACCATCTCATGGTGCTGTCTGCATGTGCTGCATCCTTTTGAGGGGAAACTGATTGTTCACTAAGATCCCAGCAATCGAGATCTTCCCATGATACCACCGTTTCTCACCGCCCAATTGTTTGGGCTAACCCTTGCGGTTATGTCTGTTCTGAGACACGTGCAGCGATTGTCCTCATGCGGGAGTAAACTTTTCCTGGTGGTGAACCCAAGATGAGTCCACAGATTGCATCTCTAGCAACTCTGATGTTTTGAAAGGTACCCAGTATGCTAATGTGCGTGTCTGCAAGGACAATACGTGTGCGAGTGGTGTTTTCGATCGTGAATTTGGTCTTCCCGTTTTTCCCCGATATCCGCCCAATGGCTCTGGAAAGGTGCTCTCCCTTGAGTGTCTGTTTGACATCTTTGATCTCGAACCTTTCAATGTAAAGATCGTCCAACCGAAGCAATGCGATGGCATCTTGCACTTCGAATCCCAAGATGAACGCATTGACGAAGTCGGCACACTTTTGCAGATTCCCTCCAGCCACCGGATCGTTCGACTCTTTTTTGTGTCGGAGTTCCACCCTTCTGGACCTTAGGTTCATCCGCATGTCCACGCCCATCTGCTCGGTCACTGGCTTGTAAATTTCCATCCACGCCTTTTTCAATGGCGTGTAACGATGCGAAGGCACGGCCACGCGCAAGATGGTGGGTGTCTCTCGGACTGCCTTCGGTTTGGCTTGTGAAGGTTCACGCTGACCATCCGTTTCCATGTCTGTCGCATCCTTTCCATTTCGAAGTGGGACCTCGACGGGGACGAGAGGTGCCTCGTCCACTTGGTTCCTACGACCTTCTTTCGGCATGACGGTCGCGAACGTGCAGGTGCGCTCGATTCGTGCGCAGAGGCGCGTCCTTGCTGTCCCGTCTCGCCTGAACCGCCGTCCACGATGGCGGCGCCGATGATTTTCTCGATGAAAACCTTCTTTTGATTGGAAAACCTTGAAACGACCTCGTTCGGGTTCGAACCCGTTTCGAACCTCGGTCGATTGGACGGCTTGGTTCCTTCTCTCCGAAGCGAGGACAACCGGTCTTCTCTCTTCCCACCTGGAGCTCGCCTTGGATCGATGCATGTGGTACGGATCCCTTTCATCCGGACCGCATCCCCTTTCAACCGAGAGGCGTCTCCATTCACCCGTCCCCTTGAAAAGGACACCAAACCGCATCCGATCCCATGGGTCGTCACCACCCGACCAACCCCAGTGAAACGGTCCTTTCCAAGGATCCACGAGGTGCCTGTTAACCCATCCGAAAGGGTGCCACGTGCTACAGGGGCGGCGAATGCACGTCCCACGTGCGCCATCGCCGTCGCCATTGGCGCCAGAAGACGTCGCGAACGGTGCTTCTTCGGTGGAAACGAGGTGGACACGGTCCATGGAAGGGGTGCAAGCAAGTGAAACATCGTTGGACGAAAGAAAAACATGAGAGCAGGAAGGAAACAGCTCCAGTACGTGGCCCTCCGAACGTTGCGTCAATCCAAGGACGTACACGTCGAAACCGATGCGTATCGGAGAAGGTTGGATGAAATGGAACGAGGGAAAGGGATGGAGTGGAACCAAGTGCAAGTGAAAGACGTGGAGCGCTGGAAACAAGTCGACATGAAGGAAAGGAATGCGTGGAATGCGAAGCAGGAAGAGGTCCTAACCGACACTTTCGGGTACGGCGTCCGGAAGTCCGAACGCACGGAACGTTGTGGTCACTCGAGCGACTTGCTGACAGCGAATTCTGTCCCCTATGCGTATCGAAGGAGAAAGCACACGTACCTACGCATCTCCCTCACTGAAAGGTGCAATCTGCGCTGCTTGTACTGCATGCCTGAGGAAGGCGTTGAACTCACCCCGAAGAAAAGTCTGCTTACCACGGAAGAAATTCTGCGACTGGCGAAGCTGTTTGTCGCCGAAGGTGTCGAAAAAATCAGGCTGACTGGTGGAGAACCAACAGTACGGAAAGATTTCATGGAATTGGCCGCGGAGCTTGGGGCCATCCCTGGGTTGCGACACCTGGGGATCACAACCAACGGGATTGCACTGGCGAAGAAATTGCCAATGCTGAAAAATTCTGGTGTGGACTTGCTAAACATATCATTGGATACCCTCTGCCCATCTACATTCCAAGAGCTTACCCGAAGAAACGGATTGGATAAGGTGCTTCGTTCCATCGAAACTGCCTGTGAGTTAGGATATGATCCTGTGAAGGTGAACTGTGTGGTGATGAGGGGCCGAAACGATCACGAAATTTTGGATTTTGTGGAGCTCACAAGAGATAAACCAATAAACGTGCGCTTTATAGAATACATGCCATTTGACGGAAACGCATGGGCGGATAAGAAAATGGTATCCTACAAGGAGATGGTAGACTTGATAGAAAAAAAACATGGGAAGGGATGCCTGAGAAGGATGAACGATGGTAAGAGCGAAGTGGCCAAGAATTTCACTGTCGATGGGCATAGAGGGAGTGTGTCGTTTGTCACATCGATGACGGAGCACTTCTGTTCGGGGTGCTCTCGGTTGCGAATCATGGCGGATGGAAACCTGAAAGTATGTCTCTTTGGTCCATCTGAGGTCAGTCTGAGAGATGCCATGCGATCAGGTGCAACCGACGAAGAAATGTTGCAGATTATATCGGTTGCGGTGGATCGGAAAAAGGCTGCACATGCAGGGATGTTCGAGCTTGCAAAGACCAAGAACAGGTCTATGATCAAGATTGGAGGCTGATCGGTGAAACCTGCACCCAGGCGTTGCACTTGACCCGCTCCCATGGCAACAGGCATGTGGTCGTCGATAGCACACTGTTTTGTTGCGTGGAAACCACTGGTTTCACCTGTTGTTGTACATTTCACTGGCACTTGTATGTTGATGATCGAGCTCACTGCAGCTCACCTGGCGAGGTCTCCGAAGCCACACTGTCAGGATCCTCTGCGGTTGTCGATCGTGTCCGGCAGGTTGATGGAGGATACCTTCCCTCGTGGGCCATGCATGCCACAGGAGGCGCAGAGGAATCATTCCTCCACGGCAAATGCCCTCGTCCGCATCGAAACGGAGGCATTCCTTGGACCGTCCGTGTATTCGCACGTACCCCGGATTCGTTCCCCATGCCCCCTTATCGACGACCGGTTTCCCTTTCTGCATCGAAAGGGAACCTGTTCCCGCCAGGTTTCTCCGCCGTGACCCGTCGAGGAGTGTTCGAACACCATTCGGAACAGATGGTCGACGAAGCCAAAAAAAGGCGCGAGACGAAGCACGACGCGTGCGCACGCGTGCAAGTTCCATCGGCGATGGCGAAGCGACGCACGCGTGGACGAGCCAAGAAGGACGAGGTGGAAGATACGAAGGAGGTGGACCGAGGAGAAAAGGAGAAAGAGGACCGCGTGGAAGGTCCGCGAAGCCAAGACGAAGAGCTGGCGATACTCGCGGAAAGGATCCGGAGCGAAACTGGAAAAGATGCGCTGGTGAAAGCACTTGGAAAACTTGCAGAAATGCTGGAAGTGGCGCCGCAAGCTAAAATGAGCGTCAGGAGTGCGTATTTGCCCTGTGCCCTGGCACTCATGGAGCCAGGTGTCTTTCGACACAAGGACAGAGAAGTCAAGCTGCTACTCTCCACCTGCCTCGCGCACGTCATGCGGCTCTACGCCGGTGTCCCTGACCATCCCTACAACGATTTCAGGATTTCAGAAGTTTTTGGGCGATTCCTGTGGACCTTCCGTCTCCTAGATGATGCCGGAGGTACTTCATATCCCCGTGCACTCCATGTGCTGGAGATAGTCAGCCGCATCAAATGCTGTGTGCTCCTCCTTGACTTTGAAAGCCAGGAGCTAACGCTTGACCTGATGCAAGTTCTCTTTAGTTCAGTGAATGCAGAAAATCATGCGAATGTTGCCCCATTGGCGCTGGATGTGCTTTGTGATATTGTTCGGGCCTGCGAAGGTGATATTCATCAGGACATGCTAGATGTTATACTTTTGGCAATGATTGAAGGTAAAAAAATGGAACAGCATACCTTTGAATTGGCTCTAGGTGTGCTTCGCCGTTGTGAGTTAGAACTGATGGGTCCTGTGCAGGCCTTCCTTTGCTCTACCATAGAGACTGGTCCGATTCAGAATAGTGAGCTTCATCACCACTACCACGATCTTATCTTGATTTTGTATGAAAATTGCCCAGCTATGTTAGGTAATGTACTTCCAGCCATGGAGGTAGAATTGACTGTTGATGATGAAGACAAAAGAGCCAGTGCAGTAATTCTACTGGGCAAAATCTTTGGGTTGGGTGAGGGTGATGCTGTTTCAGAATTCCCAACGTTGTTTGGATCTTTCTTGGATCGCTTTCACGACAAGAGGGCATCTATTCGACAAAGTATGGTTGACTGTGCAAAGGGCATAGCATTGGCATCCGAGGAAGGAAGGGAAGAAATTGTGTCTTCTTTAGAAGAGCGTTTGCTTGATCCTGAGGACAAGGTTCGTAGCAGTGCTGTGTCTGCGTTGTGTGATATTATCTGCGCTACCCCTGGTGAAGTGTCCAAGAGCACGATGTTGCAAGCAGCAGCACGTCTGAGAGACAGACGTGTTCTTGTTCGCAAAGAAGCTATGAACAAACTTGCCAGTGTGTTTAGTAGATTGTCCACGATGGAGGAAGAAGTCTTCGATAAGGTTGTTTGGATCCCATCCAAGATTCTACCTCTTGTTTTTGATGAACATATTGGCCTCCAGATTGTCGAGAACTTGTTACAGAAGAAGCTGGTGTCGCCAAAGCTTCAGCCTGAAGTTCTTGTTGAAATTTGGTCAAAGGCATACGCACATTGCGAAGCAACAGCAACCCGTGCACTCCATGATATTTTGCATTCCAAAGCTGCACTGCGAACCCTGTTCAGAGAGTACATAAAAAAGCGGGATGAGTTGAAGATTGCTCCGAAAGAAAGCAAAAATTGCCTGGAAGCCGAAATGAAAGGTATGATGCAGGCCATGTCGCATTTCTTCCCCGAGAAAGAGAATGCACTCCAACATTTGGCGAGCATTCATGCGTTGAAGGATGGCCACATCATGAGGGGCCTAGAAACTCTTGCAAGGAATGATGCCGTTCCAGAGGCAACCAGCAGGGCAGAAACAGATGTTCTGAAACGAATTGGCAGTCAGTCACAGTTGTACGAGTTTGCGAAGGTCCTCTGTGCAAGGTTGGTGTGTGCCCCCTTCAGGAGAGAACATGTGACAGTGTTATTAGACACAATCGGTGACATATTGGAAAACAGTGCAGCACCACTTGCTGATCCCTATGCCTCACTCCTCCTTTGCTTGAGCAAGGCATTCCCCGCACTTGTCAGCACTTCACTCTCACAACTTGAGAGAATACTAAAAACATCCGAAAGATGTCACGATGTTATGGTTGAGAGTATGCTTAGAATAATTGTATTTGGAGGAAGTAATTTCCAGTCAGACCCCACAGATCAAGCAAAGCTTCAAGTACTTCTTTCACGCATATGCAGAACAGGAACAAGACAGCAAGCCAAGTATGCTGTCCGTGCCTTGAATGCTCTTTATGGTGAGGACTTGAAAGACATTATTGCCAGTCTGGGAGCGGCAATGCACAACGCTCTGAAGGCAACCAATACGTCAATGATCAGAAAGAAGGCAGCGCTTGCTGCCTTTGCTAACCTATGCCAGTATTCTTCAGATGGGTTTGAGTCATATTTGCCTGCAGTGTTGGATATTGTAGGAAACATACTCCACGATAGGGGAAAGTCGGCCGAGGCAGTATCACTGAAGATTGAAGCTACTAAATTCTTGGCAAGGATATGCCTCCCTGCTGATACAAACGATCTGCAAAAAGTTCCTCCACAGGAGGTTTCCTTGAGGCTTGCAGATGCTTTAGCTACACTGACATCGCTGGTAGAAGTGGATGCGGATGGGACACCAAAAGAGGCATCTGCAGAGGTAAGGTTGGCTGCAGCAAAGGCCTTGCTGCGCATTGTGAGGTGGAGGAATGCGAAAATACCTGCTGAGGCCTACAGATTGATTGCATACATTGCGCTTGATCCTGTTGCAGATGTACGTCATGGTTTCGCAAAAAAGCTGTTTAAGGGCCTTCGTCTATTTGGTTTATCGACCAAATTTGCAGCCATTTTTGCAATGTTTGCAGTGGATGTGGAGCCAGAGTTTGTGAACTATGCAAAAACATGCCTGAAGTCTTACATCCAGTCCAGAAGACAGATTATACAAAAAGCAGCAATGGCAGGTAGGAAGCTCACTGTTTCATCACATCCAGAATTTATACTCCCATTTTTGTTGCACGTGCTTGCACATCATCCTGACTTTCCTGATAGGACTGTTCAGCATAGTGATGAAAATGGGGATGCCATTGCAGATGCCGTAGTGCCTTTTCAGACAATTCTTTCCTTTGCAATAGGCAGCTTGCTTTCAACACCTTCCGATGGATTGGAGCCTGGGAGCAGTCTTCCAGTTGTTCTTGCAATCCTAAGGATGTTGAAAGTGGTGGAGGATCCTCAGTCCCAAAAGGTATCCTATGCTGTTTGGACTCTGGCAGATATTGGTTTGGAGATAGCAAAAGACATTGCCTTGAAAAGGCACTGGGACATTACAAGGAAATTCCCTGGGTCCGTACCAATGCCCAACATTTTCAAGCCGCGTGAAGGAAAACGTGATCCATTTGCATCGCCCGCCACAAAAAGGCCATCTGTGGAAGGAAGCTTCCTTCCTGAACAGCTACTGCCCTTTTCACCTGGTTGGAAAGGCTTCTTCTCGACAACTCCATCAAAACGCACAAAGCCAGTCCCAGCATCTGGCAATACACCACCTGCCAATACAGATGCAATGTTGCACCACTACACGTCCCTTGAAAGCTTAACTAAGAAATCAAGGCCTTCAGCCGCAGCCTCCCTAGCAGAGCGAGATAGTGTCTTAAAGGATGCTCAGCAGACAAATGGAGAAAAAGACGTTGGCAACGAGGGCTTAAGAAACTTTTCTGAGCAAGCGAATGGTGCAAAAAGAACGCGACAAAGCAAGCGCATTAACTCACAGTCTGAAGGGAAGGAAAATGAAAACAGTATGCCACGGAGAAGCCGCAGGAGGGTGTGCAGATGAGAGGTGACAGCTTCACCTGAAGCCAGTGATTTACCTTGACCCAAGCAGAACTTTTTACTTGATGATTGCTTTATCAATCGCCAAACAAGCAAAAATTAATAAATCAACCACTAGTGCATGCAATGATCTTATTTGAAAAAATCACTTACGGCCTCCAACAGCGGGACAAACACATTTTCTTTCCAGTGCAGCAAGATCGATCTTTTGGGCCTACTTGAAAGCTTATTAAAATACAACAGGGCCATCAGGCGATTCTCCCCTTGAAGTACCGGGGCTTTATCTTGAAACTCATGTAAGAGCATGTACAGGGGACGAACAAGCTTCATAGAGGCTGTGTCACAGAGCAATATGTCCAGAACAAGTGGAATGGATCCATATAAATCCAATGATGTGGCCACGATTGGTTAGTCCAAGTTTTGCAAATCATCATCCAGCGGCCTGGAGCTCAGGGCCATGCCTCGCTTGTCTACTATAGGTACCATCTCTGATTCCGCATCAATATTGCTATAGTGCACGCCATATAGCAGGTACAACACAATACTAAGACCACTCCATACGACGAATCTCACGTATGCAAGGATTCCAAGGCTACCAATCAGGTAGATGGCAGAGAAGATGCCCATTACTGGTATGTAGGGTACAAAGGGCACCTTAAACTTTTGCGGCCCATGCTCAGCCAATGGCAAACGAGAAAGCGAATAAGAGATCCCTGCCAAAACTAGCAGTAGAGGTGTAAGGATCCAAAAAGGTTCGTCAAATCTAGATATTTCCCCAATGACCACTGAGAGAAGAACCACAGCAGCTAGCCTCCAGCCGAGTGGCAGGGCTGGTCGTTCTTCTACACGGTAGCGCCGCCACAGAACTGCAGCACATACACAGGCAAAGACAAACAATGTGCCGATCGACACAAGTTCAGCAAGTATTTCGATGTCAAAAAGGAAAGAAAGAAGACCAGCAGTGACTGCAGTTACTGCGGTGGCAAACACTGGCGTGCCTCTCGTTTCATGAACTTGAGCAAACACTGGAGGCAACAAACCTTCTCGGGCAAGAACGAGATATATGCGAGTTTGTCCAAGAAGCGATACCATAATACTGGTGGTGATACCTGCAACTGCACCAAGGGAAACAATACGACTAACCCACGACATTCCTGCTGCATCAAAAGCTGCACTAAACGGCGCGTTTGTATCGATTTCAGAGAAGGGAACCATCCCTGTAATCACCAGGCACATGAGAACGTAGAGGATGGTGCAAATACCCAGACTGCCGACGATCCCAACTGGTAGGTCAAAGGATGGATTCTTCGTCTCTTCTGCAGCTGTGGAAACGGTGTCGAATCCAATAAAGCTAAAGAAAACGATGGAAGCCCCTGCAAAAATGCCTCGGACTCCAAAAGGGGTAAAAGGATTGTAATTTGCAGCGTCGATCTGCCCCACACCGGCAATGAAAACTATGAGGATAGTTGCCACGTTCAACCCCGTAATGACCATATTAAACTTGGACGATTCAGCAATTCCATACGCGAGGATGGCACAGAGTAGCACGATTACCAACAGTGCAATGAAATCCAGAGGAATCGGGCCCAGGTTGATAACCAATGCAGTGGGATGCATTCCAAACAGCGTGGACAAATAGCTGGAAAACCCCCGTGCGATGGCTGCAGCAGACAGCGTGTACTCGAGGATGAGATTGCATCCTACAATCCAGGCCAGAAGCTCCCCGAAGGTCATGGCCACATAGTTAAACGCACCGCCAGCGATTGGGAATTCCGACGCGAATTCCGAGTAGCAGAGTGCCGAGAACAGGCTTGCGACACTAGCAAGGGTGTAGGATATCGCCACAGCAGGTCCAGCTTTGCTTTCTGCCGCTACACCCGTGAGCACGAAGACACCAGCACCAATGATCCCACCGATGCCTAGCATGGTCAAGTCTTTCCAGTCCAGCACTTTTTTCAATCCTTGGTTGGTCTCGCCGTGGATCCCTTCCGTTTCATTTTCACCCTCTCCTTCGTGAGACATCGCTTTCTTCCTCACGCATCTTCGCCACACCTCGCTACGTGAGAGACGCATCGACTTGTGGACGTGCAAAACTGCAACGCGGTCCCACGCGGACGCGCTTCTTCCGAAACGGCCGCTCGGTCTCGCCACCCGCACCCACACCACTCAAAAAGACGCCCCATCCTTTCGGTCCACACCTGATCTCCACCGTACGAAAAGACCACGGTCTTTTTCCGGTCCATGAGGGACTGTCGGTCTTTTCTGTCCTTCGGACGGTCCATGTGTCAAACTCCGTACGATCGTGGTTCGGTCCACGAGGGACCGTCGGTCTTTGCGATCTTTGGATGGGATGGGTGGACAGACGAACCATGGCCTGGGAATCACCACCACCATTGCAACGACCACCACGAGGACGCGTGTGACGTGCTTCGAATCGCACGAACTGGCGACAACACTGCGTGCCATGGCCAGGAGGATCGTGTTCGTGCTGGGAGGACCGGGGTCGGGAAAAGGAACCAACTGCACCAAGCTGGTGGAAGATTTCGGCGTCGTGCACTTGAGCGCTGGTGATCTGCTGCGAGCTCACATGAAATCCGGATCGCCTGAAGGAGAGATGATCGCCGAACTCATCAAACAAGGGAAAATCGTGCCGAGCAGTGTCACGGTGTCGCTGCTGCAAAAGGCGATGGACGAGAGCGGAAAAGATACCTTTCTGATCGATGGGTTCCCTCGAAATGTGGAAAACCGAGATTCCTTCGTCCAACAGACTGGCTGTGACTGCGAGTTCGTCCTCTTCTTCGATTGTCCCGAATCAGTTCTAGAAAAGCGACTGTTAGGTAGGAACGAAGGTAGGACAGATGATAACATCGAAACCATTAAAAAAAGGTTTCGGACGTTCATCGAATCCAGCATGCCTGTGGTGGAGCTATACGAAAAAATGGGGAAGGTGTGTCGAGTCAACTCGGACCAAGACAAAGAAAAGGTGTATGAGCAAACAAAACTTTATTTTTCGGAGAGGATGAAACCCTCGTTTGCTAACGCAAATTAACCATTTTTTATCGATTTGAGTGGAACACGTTCCGCACCGTCTTAGCAAACCGCAGTAGATGCGCTCAGTACACAAACGGGAAAATGGCTTTGCGATTTGCCGGATACTCGGGGAAATTTGCCTTGTACCACTTGTGTGTTTCCACTGCTGCGAACGTCAGATTGGTCACCACCAGAGTAAACAGCAGCCACAGCGTAACCCTGCCAGGATCCAGCATCAGGATCAGACCCAAATAAACCAATATCTCTGCAAAGTAATGTGGGCTTGACACATACTTGAACCAACCTCCCATTGGCAAGTGGTACAATTTTCCACCTCTCTTGCCTTTCCTGAGATCTGACAAGATTTTGTGAGCACGCCATTGATTCCAGAACCCAACCACAAACAACGTGATCCCTAACGGATCCATCCACCAATGGTATTCCAAGCTGAGGTCCAGAATGTCGGTGGGATTTGCTTGGCTGGCCTTACGAAGAAGCACAATTGGGTTGTGTTTCAACATATCTTCCAAGACAGATTCGTGCAGCAGCGACAACGGCACGAAAATGTAGTACAGTATACCAAACGCCCAGGCCACACAATGCATGCGGGCTTGCTTGCTGTACTTCATCACGAATATGGTTTCCAAGAACCTGCGCGTGAGGTGCACTTGAAAGAGGATCAGAATCGCAACACAAGCAGCGCCCTCAAGGGCCCTGTCGTCGACGGGGGGGAGACCCCACAGCCTTGGATGTTCGAAAGCAAACGTTCCAGCTGCCAGCACAATCACGAGCATGTTCCATATCACTCCAACCAAGTAGAAGTGTGCAAACCAAGACTGCGGCACAGTCCAAGCCAAGAACCCAGCTGATTTCCTCTTGTCTTTGTTTTTGTCCCTCACCTTTCCCCGACTGGTCAACGCATCGAACGCTTCTTGCAGCTTCTGCGGCACTTTATCGTCTGGAATGAGCACCTTCAAGAGCCCGAGTCCGCCGCTGACGATCCAGAACGACCGGATGGTCCACACCACCACTTGAGCTTGCATGGCAACCAACGCCGCGCGTGCGCGTCGACGGACTCCTTCTCGCCTTCCTGGACGTCTCCGTGTCCTTTCTGGACCTGCGTGGTGTCGCGTCTCTCTCCCTTGCTGTCGCTTCTACCGCACGTGCGCTTGCTTTCGTTGCTTTTGTGATGCGACGTGACGTCGGTGGTCGCCAACACAACGACGACAGCATCGATCCAAACGGATGGGACGCTCTCTATCGCCACACGTCCTCGACGGTCCACGACGAAACGGCGGGCGAAAAGCACGGCGGAAGTGCCGTCCCAGACGCACGCGAAACGTGCGCACGAAGCGCGTTCGCATCGAATTCCGACCTTGCGCTCCACGTGAAGGCGATCTGACGGCGAAATTCGCGCTGCTGGAAGCCATGGCGCGCGCCATGGCGAGCTGAAGCACCTGCGGATGGATCGCGTCGTCCCTCCTTCGTCCCAGAGATCCTCTGCGAGCCTTGTCTTCCATCGCGGATTTTGGACGGTCCCATGCTTCGTCCTCGTCAGGTTCCATCGAACCAGCTTCGTCGACGACGAAACGCACCGCAGGACTCGTGCCTGGAGAGCGGCAGACCAAGCAGAGACGCAGCAGCTCGATCGAATCCGAATATCCTCCGACTTGTGGACGTAAGACAAGAGAGCACGACGCGGTGGCCAACCACCTTTGATGCACGAAGTGAAAGGCGTGGTCCCAGAACGAACGATCAATCCAAGAGAGAGAAGCATGCAGCACCCTCGGATCGTTCAAACGCATGGATGAGAAGGTGCTGAATTACCAGGATATTCTGCTGCGAAGGGCAGATGCGGAGCTACTGGACGGCCCATTCTGGCTGAATGACCAACTGATTGGTTTCTACTTCCAATATTTGCCTGGAGACAAGTACCCGAATGTTCGGGGGGATGTCACGCTCATCTCTGGTACTGTCTCCTTCCTTCTGTCCCATGCAAGCGAAAACGATGCGTGCCTTACCATTGAAAAGCTTGGCATCTCAGGGAACAAAGCAGCATTGTTTGCCGTGAACAACAACCCCCACATCCACTCTCCCAATGGAGGAAGTCATTGGAGCTTGCTCCTCTACCTCGTCAGCAAACAAAAGTTTTATCATTTTGATTCCCTTGGCAACACCAATCATGAATCCGCCAAGCGGCTTGCCAATGTCGTGGAGAAAGGGGTAAGGCAGGAGGGCATGGAGTTCGTTGAGGCTAAAGTCCCTCAACAGGAAGATGGTTGGATGTGTGGGTACTACACTCTGCAGATTGCAGATACTGTCTGTGATCTAGCAAGTATTGGCAGGCTGGAGGATGCAGGGTACCTGGAGCGAAGTGTGAAGTTTGATATAGAGAATAAGCTGCCTTCTATGCAAGAGGACTTGAAAGCATTGATCAACAAACTTTCGCAATGAGAGGCAAGAAGCGTCGATGCCCAAGTCTAATTATTTTGATCGAAAGTAAGAAAACTGTGATTGCTTTCTCAATTCATTTGAGACGTGTGCAGAAAGGGAAGCTCCTCATTCCCCTGCGCCTGTTTTCTTCTTCTTCGGATCTGGTACGTCCTCATCCTCTTCCCCATCATCAGCCTCTTCATCATCTTCCTCATCGCTCAATTCCGCAGCATCTGCATTGAAATCTTCATCCTCCTCGCTATCCTCATCTTCGTTGTCCATTTCTTCATCCTCGCTTGAGGCAACCAGTGCAGTCTGGAGCTTTTCAGGTTCTCCGAAGTTTTCAATGCGTAACTTTTTAGCCGTCATGAAGTGCAGCAGGTTTGAGTATTCTCCCCGTTGAAGCCCTCGGAACTGATAGTCTTGACCACTCTTCAACCTAAAAACAAGATCGAAGGTGCTAGCCGAACCCATATGAATGGAATTTCCTTGTCGTTGAAACTCTACAGAAGAAATCTCATCATGCAGGATAAGGGTTGGAGGCTTGTGCACATAGAAGAACGCCTTTTCCAGAGGAAACAGATATCCATCATCAGCCTTGTAAGAACACCGAACAGCATGCTGCTCCGTCGTGCTACGAAACTGGCCAGGCTTGGTGACTTTGGCCCCAGACAGGCCCCGTAAGATCCGCGCAAAGACGTCCACAGACAGTCCACCCATCTTGGCCTCCAGCTTCCCATTGTGCTTCTCGTTCACTTGGTCTAGATTTGCTGCATCAATGGCCAGCTCGATCTCCACCTCTTCGTCAGTGGGCATCTGCACCATGATGTGTGGATAGAAAGTTTGACCTTTTCTTATTGGCGGATCTAAAGAAACAATCACCAAAGTCTGTGGTATGTTCGGTTTCGGTAAGATGAAGATCCGCATGATGCTGGAATACTGGATCTTGAAATCCTGGGATTGTCCCTGAAGCATGAGGAAGCCAAAGTGCATCCCAACCTCGAAGCGGCCTCTTGGAGTAAGGATGGCCACGTTGTCAAATGTTGCAATTGCATCACCTGCAGATGCTGCAGTCACATCCGCTAAGCTGAGTAATTGAGTTCTGAAGTTCTCTGCTGCAGATATGGTCTCCGCAGCAGCTTCTCCCTCCTCTCCACCTGCCTCTGCTTCGACTTTGAAGGTAGGATTTGTAGGTGGCACATAGAAGGACATCTCCACCAGAGAATCCGTATCCATTGCCGTGTCATCAGTGTGGAATTCCAGCTGAACATCGCTCTTACCTTGGATTTGCACTTGGCCCACATCTTGTAAAAGTACATCAAACATCGATTGACCATCGGACTCAAACTTCAGGACTTTGCCCTCCAATTTCGCATCCCCCCAGTTGAATCCGCTCACAGATAGTGGCCTGACACCCACTTGTTTCCCAAACGCCTTCGCGGCGAAGTCTTGCACCTGTTTCAGATCAGCTTCGCGAAACCCTACGAAATTGATGTTGTTTCC
>LFIK01001006.1_pt1 | contig 21877 bp, 17 predicted proteins | sample 643401 | NCBI WGS metagenome assembly LFIK01 (sample SAMN03777447, study PRJNA286221) | soda lake metagenome | biome: soda lake; feature: Kulunda steppe; material: water; isolation source: sample T5-Br brine of Lake Tanatar-5 | place: Russia: Kulunda steppe | collected 2010-07
CCCGCCACTCCTTCCAGGTGGCGGCGGTCGCCTTCAGCGCCATGTCCAGACCGGCGAAAGCGTCGAGAACATCGATATGAGTTCGCGTGTCGAGAAGACCGTGGGTCTCGAACTGGCCGTGAACCTCGACCAGCAGGTCGCCAACGGTCTTCAATAGGCCGATGCTGACGGGCTGATCGTTGATATGGGCCCGGCTGCGGCCATCCTGCCCCAGTGTGCGTCGGAGAACGAGGCGGCCCCCGTGCTGGTCGGGCGAGCCAGCGTCGTCGGAAAGGCCGTGTTCATCAAGAACGGCATGGATCGGATGGTCGGCTCGGATATCGAACTCGGCCGTGACGGACGACCGTTGCGCGCCCGATCTGACAAGGCCGCTGTCTGCCCGGCCGCCCAAGGCCAGCCCCAGAGAGTCGAGAAGAATGGACTTTCCAGCGCCCGTTTCGCCGGTCAAGGCGGTCAATCCAGCAGAGAAAGAGACCGTCAGCCGTTCGATCAGAACAATGTTCTGGATCGTTATGCCGGTAAGCATCGGTGGGTCCCAATCAATGCATCACAGGCCAATGCATCACAGGCCAACGCATCACAGGGTAACGCATTGCAGGTAAACACATCAGAATATCGCGTCGAGCGTACGCTCCATGAAGCCGCGCTCGTCCGGCGGACGAACACCTTCGTCAACCAGGAGGGCATAGCTGTCAACATACCATTCGCTGCCCGGGTAGTTGTAGCCGAGGACTGAGGCGGCCACGCGGGCCTGTTCGCGCAGACCGAGCGCGAGAAAGGCTTCCGACAGCCGGTGCAGCGCTTCGGGGACATGGCTGGTGGTCTCGTAATTTTCGATCACCGTCCGAAAGCGGTTGAGGGCGCCGTTATAGTGACCCTGGCGCAGATAATAGCGGCCGATCGACATTTCCTTGCCGGCGAGCTGATCGAGGGTGAGGTCGTATTTGAGCTGAGAGTCGCGTGCGTATTCCGATTCCGGGAATCGGTTGACGACCTCTTGCAGCGCATCCATCGCCCGTTCGGTCATGGCCTGATCGCGGTCGACGTCGACGATTTGTTCATAGTAGCTCAATGCCTTTAGGTAGTAGGCATAGGCGACGTTCGGATGGCCGGGATGAAGCTGGATGAATCGGTCGAGTGTCTCGATCGCTTCGTCATAGTTTCGATTTTCGTACCGGGCGAATCCGGCCATGATTTGGGCACGGGTCGACCATTCCGAATACGGGTGCTGGCGTTCGACTTCGTCGAACAATTGAGCGGCCGTTCGGTAAGAGCCTGATTCCAGCGCATTCTGCGCTTCGGAGTAGATATTTTCAGGCGGCCGCTCGACATAGGGCGCCTCGTCGTTCGACGACGCACATGCCGCAAGGACAAGGCTGAAGGCGAATACGATCGCCGAACGTGCCTTCGTTGACGGCGATCTCGGTGAAACCGGTCTATTCATCGTCGAAACCCTGCATACTCGCCTGCATACTCGATAGTGCGGCCATCCAGTCATAAGTCCGGGGCACGGCGCTTGTATAGCACGGACAGGGCGGCACCGCACAAGCCCCGTTCGTTGTTTCGAATTTTTCGGATTCGGTATAGTTGGGGGCGTTGAATGGAGCCGAACGCCGGGATCCGGCCCGCGCCCAACCGGTCATGGCCGATCAGGCACTCGCCGCGATGCCCATGCGTTCCTGCGCCATGATCGCTTCCGTGACGGTATCGGCCGTCGTATAGCACCACGCCCCATCGTCGTTGAACAGCCGCCGAAGCAGAAGATTGTTCAATGCGTGCCCCGACCGAACACCATGAAAATGGCCGATGATCGGTGCGCCTGCGAGATACAGATCGCCAATACTGTCGAGAATCTTGTGGCGGACGAATTCGTCGGCGAAGCGCAGACCGCCGGGGTTCATGATGCCGTCGTCATCGTCAACGACAATGGCATTTTCGAGGCTGCCGCCCTTGGCAAGACCGCTGGCTTGGAGGGCGGCAACGTCGCGCAGGAAACCGAAGGTTCGGGCCGGTGCAATGGCATTGGAAAAGACGTCGGGGGTCAACTGAATGCTGCCGCGCTGGCGGCCGACCGAAGCTGCCTGGAAATCGATTTCCATGGTGAATTGGCAGGTGGGCGCCGGCGCCAACTCGACGCTGCGATTGCCGTCCGTGACTGAGACCGTCTTCAGGATCCGGATGACATTCCGGCTTGCCGGCAGAGATCGGCGGCCAACAGCGTCGAACAACCGGACGAACGGCGCGGCAGAGCCATCCATCACCGGAACTTCCGGTCCGTCGATTTCGATCAGAGCATTGTCGATGCCGCAGCCCCGCAGCGCCGCCATCAAATGTTCGATCGTGGCGACCGAGGCGCCATATTCATTGGAAATGACGGTGCAAAGCCGTGTATCGGTCACGGCGTCCCAATGGGCATGGATGACGCGTTGATCCGTTCCGGTGGCATTTGTTCCGGCCACCAAATCCGTTCGTACGAAAACGATGCCGGTATGACCGTCCGCCGGCTTGACAACCATGCGGATCGGAACTCCCGAATGCAGTCCGATGCCCGATACCGGGACCGGCGCACGCAGTGTCTTTTGGCCGGTCATGCCGGGAAGCGGTCCATCGAATGCCAAGGTCACGTTCCTGTCGGTCGTCGATAAGGTGTCAAACAGAGCTTCTCAAGTCGTCTCGATATCTATCCACATCACCGTATGGATGATGATGTCTGCGGCGCTATGGCTAGCAAAGGCGGCGTGAAAGGCCAAATCACTCTTTGTTACGTATTGTTACGGGGCTTTCGGCGGGGCCTTAGGCCAATGCCACCTCTATTTCGATTTGCTAGATGCGCCAACGCAATAGCCCACCCCCAGGGAGATGGGGATGGGCTATTGGAGCGCGATACAGAAAGGATCAAGTGTTTAAAAGATCCTCATCTAAAGGTAGTATTTACTTGCCAGAAATGCAACGAATTTTTTTTATATGCGTGTCCGAGTCGGTTGGAAGAAGGTTCCACTAATCGGCATTGACAGACGGTAGCGGTCAATCCGAGCAGAAAACCCGTATTCGAGTCAAATGCAGTTCGCTGATTCGACCCAGTCATTTGATGCTCAAATGCCATCCCCGACAGCGTCTATCGCGGAATTCCGAGTCTATCGCGGAATTCCGACCTGGACCCCAGGCATGACCGGGTTCCAGAGCGGCGAGAGATGGCCATTGCCTGGCTGCCGTGATCGCCCCGCCGGCAAACGACACCGGCGCCGGGCCGCAATGCTGTGGGATGCATTGCGGCCCGATCCGGATCGAGAGAGCGGAGAATCGACGGTCGTTCAGTTCGCCTGACGTCTCAGGAAAGCCGGGATGTCGAGTTGCTCGTCCTCGGCGGAGGGCAGGGGGCCGCGACCAGCGCTTTCGAAGCCGGATTGCCGCGGGCTGGGTAGTGGTCCCGCTGCCGGTGCGGCCGGCCGTGAGGCTTCGGTCTCGGCGTCGTCATGCTCGGCGACCGGACGGCCGGCCGGGCTCTGGCCCTGCCGCTCTTCGTGCGGCTGGTGGGCTGACGGTGCCTGCGGTGCCCGGCTCTGAGCGTGCGCCTGCGGCGTGGGGGCTGCGGGGGCGGCTGGACGACGTCCCGCTTTGGGCGCGCGGGGCGCCGCGCGGGCCGGCTCTTCCTCGGCGTGGTCTTCGTCCTCACGGCGGAGCAGACCGGTCATTTTCTGGAAGATGTTCTTCCGTCCCGGTGCTGAGCCGGCCGGTGCCGAACTTGAGTCGGCCGAGCCGGAAGCGGACGCCTGCCGGCCGGTCGGTTGCGGCCGGCGCGGTGCGGGCGCGCGCGGTTCTTCGGTTTCGAGACCCGGCAACGCCGCTGCTTGCCGAGGCGGCGCCTTCATGGGCTGTGGCGCAATAAACTGGTCGCCGAAGTGTTCACCCTGGGGCGCTTCCTCGGCCCGATGACGAGCGGCATTGGCATTCAAAGCGCCAGCGGTCGGGTCCTCGCTTTGGTGGTCGTGCTCGTGACCGAAGCTTTCGTCCTGGTGGTCGTAGTCCATCTGGACAGCCGTAGCGGTGTTGGCCATGGGCGCCCCGTTGCCAGCCGGCATTGATGGCTGCGATGGCCGCCCCACGGACCGGTCATAGGCGCCACGCGGCTGGGCGCCGCCCATTGCAGTCGGCGCGGCGGCCGGCTGACTGGCCGGACGTTGCGGTACATGCGGTGCGCCATAGGCCCCGGCGGTCGCCGGTGCATGACCGTAACCGCCCCGCTGCTGACTGCCGCCGGCCCGATGCGGGTCAACCCGGGGCGTCTCTGGGTATCCGGACTGCGACCCCGCCTGTTGTGCGGTCCTGTCGCTGACCAAACTCAGGCTGCTGACCGCCGGGCGTTCCGGCTGCACGTTCTGGATGGCGTCGATGCCGGTCGAGACGACGGAGACGCGGATCCGGCCCTCCAGATTTTCGTCGAAGGTCGAACCGAAGATGATGTTGGCTTCGGGATCGACTTCGTCGCGGATCCGGTTCGTCGCTTCGTCGACTTCGTACAAGGTCATGTCGAGGCCGCCGGTGATGTTCACCAGCACGCCGCGTGCGCCCTTCATCGAAACGTCGTCGAGCAGCGGGTTGGAAATGGCGGCTTCGGCCGCCTGGACCGAGCGGCGGTCGCCTTCGGCTTCGCCGGTGCCCATCATGGCCTTGCCCATTTCGCTCATCACGGTGCGGATGTCGGCGAAATCGAGATTGATCAGGCCCGGCATGACCATCAGGTCGGTGACGCCGCGAACGCCGCTGTGAAGCACTTCGTCGGCCATTTTGAAGGCGTCGGCGAAGGTGGTCTTCTCGTTGGCGATCCGGAACAGGTTCTGGTTCGGAATGACGATCAGCGTATCGACATATTGCTGCAGCTCATTCAATCCGGACTCGGCCGTCTTCATCCGATGGGCGCCCTCGAAATGGAAGGGCTTGGTCACCACGCCGACGGTCAGGATGCCCTGATCGCGGGCGGCACGGGCGATGATCGGCGCGGCCCCGGTGCCGGTACCGCCGCCCATGCCGGCGGTGATGAACACCATATGGCTGCCTTCGAGATAGCTGACGATCTCGTCCAGCACCTCTTCGGCGGCCGCCCGGCCGATATCGGGCCGGGAGCCGGCACCCAGGCCCTGGGTCACGCCGATGCCGAGTTGCAGCTTCTTCTCGGCGAGATTCTGGGTGATCGCCTGGGCGTCGGTATTCGCCACGACGAATTCGACACCCTCGAGGTTCGACTTGATCATGTTGTTGACGGCATTGCCGCCGGCGCCGCCGACGCCCACCACAGTGATGCGCGGATGCAGTTGTTCCGTCGATTGTGGAATGCTGAGATTAATCATTTCCGTTCTCCCTCTCGGTCGCGCTCCATTAGATCTTGATCTCTCAATCCCGCCGCCCGATGCATGCACGCATCGTCTCCCACAGACGAAGGTGGCAGGAAGTCTCCCTTACAAGTTCTCCTTGAACCATCCCCCGATGCGCGACAGCATTCCTGTCGGCTTTTCTTCGGGTTCCGGTTCCATTTCCGCACTGGTCAGCATCAATTCTCCCTGATGCCGCAATGCGTAGATCAACAATCCGGCGGCCGTACCGAAGGCCGGTCCGCCGGATTGCTCCGCCAAGCCGAAAAGTCCCTGAGGACGTCCCAGCCGTACCTGCTTGTCCAGCACCTGCTGGGCAAGATCGCGAATGCCGGTCAACTGACTGCCGCCGCCGGTCAAGACGACCCGGCGGCCGGCGATCTTGTCGAAGCCCGAGGCTTCCAGTCGCGACCGGACCAATTCGAATATCTCCTCGACGCGGGGCTGAATGATCCCGGTCAGGATGGATCGGGCGATCTGGATCATGTGTCCGGGATCGTCTTCTCCCACCTGAGGCACGTCGATCGTCTCGCGATCGTCGCCGATCCCCGCCATGGCCGTGCCGTGCAGGGTTTTGACCCGTTCGGCTTCCTGTATCGGCGTGGTCAGGCCGCGCGCGATGTCCTTGGTGATGTGATGCCCGCCGACCGGAATGCAGTCGGCAAAAACCAACCGCCCCTCGAAGAACACCCCAATCGAGGTCGAACCGCCGCCCATGTCGATAACGGCCGATCCCAACTCGCGCTCGTCATCGACCATGCAGGCCAGACCGGCGGCATAGGGGCTGACGACGAAGGCGTCGATGTCCAGGTGCCCGCGATTGACACAGGTCGCCAGATTGCGCACGGCCGTTGCCTTGGCCGTGACGAGATGAATGTCCATGCCCAAATTGTCGCCGTACATACCGCGCGGATCGCGGATGCCGTTGCTGCCGTCGATCGAATAGCTGACCGGTATGGCATGGATGGTCTGGAAATCCGCCGGGATGACGGCGTTGCTATGGGCCTTCAGGGCACGGCGAAGGTCCGCATCGGTGATTTCGCCGCCCACGACAGGCACCTCGGAATAAACGATCTGGCTGGCGGGCGCGCCCCCGGCCAGATTGACCGTCACGTCGCGGATATTCTCGCCCGCCATTTCCTCGGCCGAGGCCACGGCATGGCGTATGGCGGTTTCTGCGGCCTCCATGTCAACGATCGACCCGGCGCGCACGCCCAGACTGATCTGGTGGCCGATGCCCACGACCGTTGCCCCACCCTGGCCGTCGATCCGGGCGATCAGGCAGACGACCTTCGACGATCCGACATCGAGTGCGGTCACGATGTCGCCCTTGGGTTTCGTCTTCAATTTCCGCACGCCGGTGAAGCCCATCTATGTATTCTCCTCGGGCGATCGCCGATTCTCGTTAGCCAATGGCGAGGTTTGTACAACCAGGCGATCTTCTAGCCTGAGGTCGATCGCCACCACGTCCCGCTCGAACAGGTCGATTTCGCCGGTCATACGGCTCAGTTCGTCGAGCGCGGCCGTCAATCCCGTCTCGGGCAGCCGGACTTCGACCCCATTGGTTAGGCGCAGGTCCCATCGGCGCTCCCCGACCCGGATGGCGGCATCGACCAAATCGGCAACGTTCGGGTACTGACTTAGAACATCCAGGAAAACCCGTGCCTTGCGATGGGCATCGGACCCGACGACCATGGGCAGATGGGTGAAGTTCTGCAGGTCATGGTTTGCCAGTATGTTGCCTTCGCGATCGATCAGGCTGTGCCGGCGCTCGTTCTGCCAAAGCGCCATCGGCACCCGCTCCTCGATGCGCACGAGGATGGTTCCCGGCAAGCGCCGCTCGACCGACGCCGATCGAATCCAGGGCAGATCCATGACCCTTTTGTGGGCTTGATGCGGGTCGAAACCCAGGATCGGATCGCCGCGGGCAACCCCCAGGGCCGAAAGAATGCGATCGCGATCGGTTTGATCGCGCCCGGCCACGAGAACCTCTTCGACCCTGAAACCGGCATCGCCGGTGGCGCCCAAAGTAGCGGTGCGAATATCTTGGAGGCTTTTCGGCATCCAGCTGGGGCCGCCCAAGGCGGCGGACCACACAACCGTCAGGAAAAGCGCCGATCCGACGAGCGCCGCAAGCGCCATTTTCACGTCGCCAAGCCGGCCCATGCCTTTCCAGCGTCCCAAAAGCCCGCCGCCGGCCCGTCTGCGGCGGGCATTGGCGCGGCGCGCGTCGGTCCGGCTCTTTGCGGATGATGGCGAGGGTTTCCGACTCATGCCGCCACCTCGATCAACCATTCGCAAAGATCGCCGAAATCAATGCCGCGATGCCCTGCCTGTTCCGGAACCAGTGACATCGGTGTCATGCCCGGCTGGGTGTTGACCTCGAGCATGAACAGGCCGTTGCTGCCCGGCAGAGTGTCGTCATACCGGAAATCGGCGCGGCTGACTCCCCGGCAGCCCAGTGCTGTATGCGCCCGCGCGGCCAGGTCGAGACAGGCATCGGTTACCGGTCCGGGGATGTCGGCCGGAATGGCGTGATCTGCATAGCCGGCGGTGTATTTGGCCCGGTAATCGTAAAAGCCTTCGCGCGGTGCGATTTCGGTCACCGCCAGGGGCATCGGGCCGTCGGTCCCGTCCATGACCGCGACCGTCAGTTCCCGGCCCGGGATATAGGGTTCGACCAGGAATTGGTCGCCCTCGGGGCAGGCGTCCCACAGGGCGGTGCGATTGTCGCCGGGCTGGATAATATGGATTCCGACGCTGGACCCTTCGTCGTTGGGTTTGACGACATAGGGGGGGGGCATAGGGGAACCCGCCCGCAGCGCGGCGACCGGCACGATTTCGCCGCTCGGCACCGGAATGCCGGCTGCCGCAAGCACCTTCTTGGCCATGTGCTTGTCCATTGCCAGGGCCGATGCCAGAACGCCGGAATGGGTATAGGCCAGCCCCAGCAGGTCGAGCACGCCCTGCATGCGACCGTCCTCGCCGCCTTGACCGTGCAGGGCGTTGAAGACGATATCCGGCTTGTCCGCCGACAATGAATCGATCAAGGCCGGCAGGTCCTGGCGGGCGTCGATCAGGGTGACGGTGTGGCCGCGGTCTGTCAGTGCGTCGGCGCAGGCCTTGCCGGAAACCAGGCTGACCTCGCGCTCGGCCGACCAGCCCCCATAAAGAACGGCGATTCGCCTTTTGGCGGCGGACTTGCTCAAGTCGGACGGGGCTGTCATGCCGGGCCTCCGTCTTTGGCGGGGCCGACTGGCGGTGCGGCAGGGGCGTCATTCAGGGCACTGATCTGATCCGGCAGGGCATTGGCCCATTGGGTGATGTTGCCGGCGCCCAGGCAGACGACCATATCGCCGGGCCGGGCCATTTCGTTCACAATGTCAGCAAGGTGCTCGGGGCCCGGCAGCGGCATCACCAGCCGGTGGCCATGGGTGCGCAGACCGTCGACCAGGGCATCGCGATTGGCGCCCCGGCGCGGTTCCTCGCCGGCTGCGTAAACATGCGCGACGATAACGCCGTCGGCGTCGTTGAAGCAGGTGCAGAAATCCTCGAACAGGGCGGCAAGCCGGGAATAGCGGTGCGGCTGGACGACCGCGATCACCCGCCCACCGGTATTCTGTGCGGCCGATCGTGCGGCCCCGAGCACCGCCGCGATTTCGACCGGATGATGACCATAGTCGTCGACGATGGTGATCTCGTTGACGACGCCGGTGATCGTGAACCGGCGCTTGACCCCGGTGAAGGCGGCCAGATGGCTGCGCAAGGCCTCGTCGGTGACCCCCATTTCCAGGCCGATCCCGATCGCGGCCAAGGCGTTTTGCACATTGTGCCGGCCCAGCATCGGCAGAAACACCTGACGGATGGCCCGCGTCTCGTTCGACGCCCGATCGGCCACGACGATGTCGAACTGGCTGCCGCCCGGAACGGTGCGGGTATTGACCGCCCGAATATCGGCCTGCGGGCTGAACCCATAGGTCACCATCCGCCGATCCAGAACACGCGGGATCATGGCCTGGACTTCGGGGTGGTCGATGCACAGGACGGCGAAACCATAAAACGGAATCGCGGTGACGAACTGTTCGAAAGCCGCCCGAATCTCGTCGAAGGAGCCGTAGAAATCGAGATGCTCGGGGTCGATATTGGTGACCACGGCGACGGTCGCCGGCAATTTGGTGAAAGTGCCGTCGCTTTCGTCTGCTTCGACCACCATCCAATCACCGTCGCCCAGGCGGGCATTTGTGCCATAGGCGTTGATGATGCCGCCGTTGATGACGGTCGGGTCGAATCCGGCTGCATCGACCATGGTCGCCACCAGCGATGTGGTCGTCGTCTTGCCATGGGTGCCGCCGACCGCGATCGACCATTTCAGCCGCATCAATTCGCCCAGCATTTCCGCTCGGCGGACAACGGGTATCAGATGGCTGCGCGCGGCGACCAATTCGGCGTTGTCGCTCTGGATGGCGGACGAGACGACGATGACCGCCACACCGGTCACGTTTTCTGCGGCGTGTCCGACGATCACCGGAATGCCCAGGCCCCGAATCCGCTGGACGTTGGCGCTTTCGGCGATATCGCTGCCTTGAACGGTATAGCCGATATTGTGAAGCACTTCGGCGATACCGCTCATGCCGATTCCGCCGATCCCGACGAAATGAATGATGCCGATATCCAGGGGCATATGTCTCATGCCGAAGCCTCCCGCCCGGATGGGGCCTTTTCTTGCGTCAGGGTTTCGACCAGATCGGCCAATCGGGCGGCCGCATCGCGGCGGCCAAGCTTGCGCGATGCCGCCGCCGCTTGAGCGAGCGTGCTGCCGTCGCCGCCGAACAGGCCGCTCAGCCGGTCGGCCAAAGCGTCAGCCGTGAAGTCGCCTTGGGGTGTCATCCATCCGGCGCCATGGCTGTCCAGGGCCTTGGCGTTGGCGGTCTGGTGATCGTCCATCGCATAGGGATACGGGACCAGGATCGCCGGCCGTCCGGCGGCCGTGATTTCGGCGACCGTCGAGGCTCCGGCCCGGCAGATGACCAAATGCGCCCGGGCCAGCCGTTCCGGTACATCGGTGAAGAACGACGACAGATGGGTTTCGATGCCCGATCCGTCGTATCGATGTTCAGCCGCTTCGATATCTTCGGGCCGGCATTGCTGGCTGATCCGCAGGCGACGGCGCATGGACTCCGGAAGCCGGGTCAGCGCTTCGGGGACGATCTCGCTGAAGACCCGCGCGCCCTGGCTGCCGCCCAGAACCAGCAATTCAACCGGTCCGTCTTGCGTCGGCGCGGCGTAGCTGCGGTCGGCCAGGCTGGCGATCGCCTCGCGAACCGGATTGCCGGTCAGGGTCGTTCGTTCGGAAAGATGCGATGGCGCTTTGCCGACCAGCGCGATCCCCGTGGCCAGATGCGCTGCCCAGCGGGCCAGCATGCGGTTGGCCCGGCCCAGAACGGCGTTTTGTTCGTGCAGCAGGACCGGAATACCGATGCGGCCGGCGGCCGCGACCGGCGGCGCCGAGGGATAGCCGCCAAAGCCGACCAAGGCCGCGGGACGGCGCTGGCCGAACAGCCGTCGGGCCTGAAAATAGCCGGCGATAAGGTCGAAGACCGTGCGGATTTTGCCGATCAGACCGGGTTTGATCGTCGAGGACCGGATGCGATGGGCTTCGACCCCGCCGGCGGCATCGGCGAAGATCTCGCCGCGGCGATCGGTCAGCACCATCACCGGGTGACCCCGCGTCACCAGTTCGCGGGCCAGGGCCTCCGCCGGGAACATATGTCCGCCGGTTCCGCCGGCCGCCAGCGCGATCAGCGTTTTGTCCCGCGGGGCGGCGTTGAGAGAGCCGGGGTTTTCGGGCGTCATCACGGGTGCGTTCGTCATGGCATGCCCCCCGTCCAGCCGCTTTCCTGGCCGGGCCGACGGCGTGTAAGCGCCAGCACCATGCCCAGACCGAAGGTGATGGCGATCATCGAGGAACCGCCATAGGAGATCAGCGGCAAGGTCATGCCCTTGGTCGGGATCAGATGCAGCGACGAGCCCATATTGATCAGGCTCTGCAGGCCGAACTGGACCAGCAATCCGCTCGTCGCCAGGATAATGAACAGGCTGTTCTCCGACGCCAGCCGGACGAAACCGCGCACGACCAGCACCGCGAACAGTGCCAGCAGAATCAAGCACCAGAACAGGCCGAACTCCTCGCCCGCCACGGCGAAAATAAAGTCGGCATGAGCGTCGGGCAGACTGGTTTTCACGCGGCCCTCGCCGGGCCCCGCTCCGAAGATTCCGCCATTGGTAAAGGCCTCCAATGACCGGCCGATCTGATAGCTGTCGCCGGATGCCGGGTCGAGGAATCGATCCACCCGGCTGGCGACATGCGGCAGCATGGAATAGGCGCCGATCATGCCGGCGGCCGCGATGGCGCCAAGGACCATGACGGCGGCCATGGGCAGGCCTGCCAGGAAAAACTGAACACCCCAGACGGCTGTGACCACCACGGCCATGCCCATGTCGGGCTGCAGGATCAGCAGTCCGACGATCATCAGATATACGGCAGCCGAAGCGGCGGCGCCCGGAAAGCGTGGATAGACCTTGCCAAGGGTGAAAAGCCAAGCGGCCACGACGATAAAGGCCGGCTTGACGAATTCCGACGGTTGAAACGAAATCCCCGGCAGATGAATCCACCGTCTGGCCCCTTTGATTTCCATGCCGATGATAGGGGTTATCGCCAATAGAATCAGGCCGATAATCAGCACGCAGAGCGCAAGGCGCCGGACGCCGGTGGGACCGAGCAGGGATGTTCCGATCAGCACGCCCGATGCCAGAACGGCATAGACCAAATGCCGTTGGACGAAATGGAACTCGTCCAGATTGATGCGCGCGGCCACCGGCGGACTGGCGGCGGCGACCAGGATCGCGCCAAAGCCGATCAGCGCAACGACCAGGGTCAGGGCCCATCGATCGACGGTCCACCACCATTGGCCGAAAACAGAGGTGTCGGTACGGGCGATCGTCGGCATTACCGCTCCCCCCCGTTCCGGTTTGCGGAAAGGCGTTGCGCGGTGTCGATGAACCGGTCGCCGCGCTCTTCAAAGCTGCGGAACTGGTCGAAAGACGCACAGGCCGGAGACAAAAGGACCACGGCATCCTCGATTGCGCCGCTGGTCACGGCAGCGCGTGCGGCCTCGTGAGCCTGACGGGTCGCGTCTTCCATGGTCTCGCAGACGGTGACGGGAATCCGGCGGCTTTCTGCCAGCGCGCGAATGTCCTCTGCGGCCGTACCGAAGACGAAGGCGCCGCGAACCGCGTTCAGATGCCCCGACAGTGATTGAAAACCGCCGGGTTTCGGCAGTCCGCCGGCCAGCCAGAAGATCGCCGGATAGCTCGACAGCGCCTTGGCGGCTGCTTCCGGGTTGGTCGCCTTGCTGTCATTGACGAAGGCGATCCCATCTTGGCGCGCCACCAGTTGCTGGCGATGGGCAAGACCGGGAAAGCGGGACATCGAAGCCGCGATGGTCGCGGCCGGCACGGCGGCGGCCCGGCACGCGGCATAGGCGGCCGCGGCGTTTTGATGATTGTGACGGCCGGGCAGGGTCGGACACGCGCTGATATCGGCGACCGCGCGCCGGGTGCCGTCGGTGCTGTCGTGCAGCCAGCCGTGATCGACCCAGATATCGGGGCCCGATCCGGCATCGTTTCCGACCTTGCCGCCAATATTGCCGGTCGCCTGCGCCGAAATCGATAAAACCGCGAGATCGGCGCGCGCCCGGAGGCGGTCAGCGATGGTCCGGCTGGTTTCATCATCGATGCCGATGATCGCCGTGGCGCCTGGCGGCATGGTCGAGAATAAGCGCTGTTTCGCGGCGGCATAAGCGTCCAGGTCGGGATACCGGTCCAGGTGATCGGCCGAGAAATTCAGGAAGACGCCGATCGACCACGGGACGGAATCGATCGTTTCGAGCTGATAGGACGAAAGCTCAAGCACATACCAGCCGCCATCGGGCAGCGTGTCCAGGCTGAGCGCCGCCGGCCCGAGATTGCCGCCGACGGCGACCGGCATTCCGGCCGCATGCAGCAGATGGCCGATCAGTGCTGTCGTCGTCGATTTGCCGTTGGTGCCGGTAATGCCCAGGAAACGGGCGCCCGGAACCGCGCGCGCCAGAAGATCGATATCGGACAGGATCGGACGCCCGGCGGCGATGGCAGCAGTGACCCCCGGATGCGGGGCGGGGTGGGCGCGGGGAATGCCCGGAGATAGGATCAATCCGTTCCCGGCCGCCAGGGCGTCCGTGGTCGGCTCTGCGATCGGGATGCCTTCGTCTTTGGCGGCGGCGCGGCGGTCCGCGCTGTCGTCCCAGGCCATGACACCGACATCGGCCGCCTGCAGCGCGCGCGCGGTGGCCAGGCCCGAAGCGCCGAGCCCCAGGACCGTAAAAGTTTGACCACGCAGGAAGCCGAGATCGATCATCGCCGTCACCGCAATTTCAAGGTCGAAAGACCGATCAACGCCAGGATGGCGGCGATGATCCAGAAGCGGATGACGACAGTCGGTTCGGCCCAGCCTTTCTTTTCGAAATGATGATGCAGCGGCGCCATGCGAAATACGCGGCGTCCGGTCAGCTTGTATGAGACCACCTGGACGATCACTGATACCGTTTCCAGGACGAACAGGCCGCCGATGATCGCCAGCACCAATTCGTGCTTGGTCACGATGCTGACGGCACCCAACGCGCCGCCCATCGAAAGCGACCCGGTATCACCCATGAACACCATGGCCGGCGGGGCGTTGAACCAGAGAAAACCGAGCCCGGCCCCGATCAGCGCGCCGCAGAAGACCGCCAACTCGCCGGTTCCCGGCGTGTGGTGGATTTGCAGATAGTCGGCGAAGATGATGTTGCCCGCGACATAGGAGATGAACCCGAAACACCCGGCCGCGATCATGACCGGAACGATGGCCAGCCCGTCGAGCCCATCGGTGAGATTGACGGCGTTCGACGCCCCCACCATCACGAAAATGGCGAAGGGAATGAAGAAGAACCCCAGATTGATCAGCACGTCCTTGACGAACGGCACCGCCAAGCCCTGCGCGAGTTCGCCCGGCGTGATCGTCACGAACCAGATCGCCGCGATCCCGGCGATGGCAATCTGGCAAACCAATTTCAGGATGCCGGGAAGCCCCTTGGGGTTGTGCTTGGTCAGTTTCAGATAGTCGTCGCCGAAGCCGATCAACCCGAAGCCGGTGGTGACAAGGACCACGATCCAGACATATTGATTGTTCAGATTGGCCCAAAGAAGTGTCGACGCGCTGACCGCGATCAGGATCATCAACCCGCCCATGGTCGGCGTGCCGCGCTTGGTAAAGTGGGATTCAGGCCCGTCTTCGCGGATCGGTTGACCGGTGCCCTGGCGGGCGCGCAGCCAGTCGATCAGCCAGGGGCCGAGAATGAAGGCGATCAACAGCGCGGTCACGATCGCGCCGCCGGTCCTGAACGTAATGTACTGGAACAGATTGAACGCGGTGAAGTCGTCGCGAAGCGGGAACAACAGGTGATACAGCATCGGTCAGCGCCCCCCCGTCTGAGAACGAAGAGTGCCGCCGTTGCCGTTGCTGTTGCCCAATGCGCGAAGGGCCTCGATGATCGTCGCCATTCGCGCGCCGAGCGATCCCTTTACCATCACGATGTCGCCGGGACGAATGGCAGCTGCGACCTTGGGGGCCAAGGTTGCGCTATCGTCGGCATGCGCGCCGCGCAAGGACTTGGGCAGGGCTGCAGCCAGATGAGCCGCTATCGGCCCCGCGGTGAAGACGAGATCGGCACCCGCCTCGATCACCGACGGCGCCAGATCGCGATGGAGTTTCGGCGCGGACGGGCCAAGCTCGAGCATGTCGCCCAGGACGGCGATCCGACGTCCGCCCGGTCCCGGTTTCTGGGCGCCGAGCACCTTTAGTGCCGCTGCGACGGCGACCGGGCTGGCGTTATAGCTTTCATCGATCAGGTCAAAGCTGCCGGCCCCGATGCCTTGATCATGTGCGATATTGAGGGTTTCCCTGCGGCCCCGTCCGGACGGGGCCGAAAGACGGGCGAGACTTGCAACCGCGCGGTCCAGCGAAGCGCCCATGGCCTGAGCGGCCAGAAGGGCGCCGAGGGTGTTCACGACCCAGTGATAGCCCGGCACCGGCAAGGTGTAGCGAACCGGGGTGCCCTGAATTTCCGCCTGTACCTCCGAGCCGTCGCCGCCCAGCGTATAGGAAATCAACCGCGCATCGCTGGCCGGGTCCGCCCCGAAACCGAGCACACGGGTCAGGCCCTGGGTGCGGGCATGGGCCAGCAGTCTGGGGAAGTGTGGATTGTCACGGGGCAAAATGGCCGTACCGGACGGTCCCATCCCGGCAAAGATTTCGGCCTTGGCGTCGGCGATGGCTTCGACTGAATCGAAGAATTCCAGATGCACGGCATCGACCGACGATATCAAGGCAACATGAGGCTTGATCCGTACCGATAGCGGCGCAATCTCGCCGGCATGGTTCATGCCGACCTCGAAAACGCCGAAGCGGCTCGATGACGGCAGCCGGGCCAGACTGAGCGGGACCCCATAGTGGTTGTTCAAATTGCCGATCGTTGCCGTGGTCGGGCCTTGATCGGACAGGATCTGGCGCAACGCTTCCTTGGTTCCGGTCTTGCCGACAGATCCCGTCACCGCGGCGATGCGCGCGGTCGACCGCAATCTTGCAAAACTTCCCAAAGCGGCCAGAGCTTCGGTCGTGTCGGCAACACTCACCAGCGGCGCCCCTGATCCCAGCCCTGGAACCGGCCTCGAAACAACCGCCGCGGCGGCGCCGGCTTTCAGGGCTGTTTCGACGAATTGATGGCCGTCGGCCCTTTCGCCGACCAGGGCGACGAAAAGATCGCCCGGCTGAACGCTGCGGCTGTCGATGGTCACGCCCTGCGCTATCCATCGCGCGCCATTGCCGACGGGCAGGATGCCGTCGGTCGCGGCTGCGGCTTCTTCGGCCGTCCAGAGCGGGAGGTCGGAGCGGGTCATCGTCCGGACTCCGACGTGAGGGATGCGATTATGCTGGCGGCGACATGAACATCATCGAAGGGCCGGACTTCGTCGCCGACGATCTGCCCGGTTTCATGGCCCTTGCCGGCGATGACCAGAGCGTCGCCGGGATCCAAACCCTCGATCGCCCGTTTGATGGCGGTTCGGCGGTCGCCTGCATCAATGGCGGCGGGGGCGGCCGACAGGACCTCGGCACGTATGGCGGCCGGATCCTCGCTGCGCGGATTATCGTCGGTCACATAGACGATATCGGCCTTTTCGACGGCGACCCGGCCCATGACCGGGCGCTTGGCGCGATCGCGATCGCCGCCGCAACCGAACACAACCACGAGTTTGCCATCCTGATCGCTGTCGGCTCGACCCGATCCTTTGGCGCTGTTCCGAACATGGGGCCGAATGGCCGTTAGAACGGTGTCGAGCGCGTCCGGGGTGTGGGCATAATCGACCAGAATTGGAGCGCCGTTCGGATGGTGCCCGACCCGCTCCATGCGTCCGTGGACTCCCGTCAGCCGCGACAACCGCTCGAATACCGCCGCCGGATCGAGGCCGCCGGCGATCGCCAAGCCTGCGGCGCATAGGGCATTGTGCGCTTGGAAGGCGCCCATGAGCGGCAAGGGAATCCGAATGACCGGTTGTCCGTCAAAGGATACCGACAGGGTCAAGCCATCGGCATTGGGGGTCAGGTCAACCATTCGCAAGGTCTTGGCGCCGTACCCGTAATCGATCACGGGCCGCCCGGCCTGGGCGCAGGCTTTGGCCAAAGAATCGAATTCCGGGATGTCGGCGTTCAGCACCGCCGTCCCGCCCGGAAGCAGCACATCGGTGAAGAGGCGTGTCTTGGCCGCGAGATAGGCCTCCATCGTGCGATGATAATCCAGGTGATCGTGGCTCAGATTCGTGAAGGCGGCTGCGGTCACCCGCAATCCATCCAGACGGTGCTGGTGCAAACCGTGGCTGGATGCTTCGAGCGCCAGATGGGTCACACCCGCGGCCGTCAAATCGGCGAGACCGGCATGAAGGGCGACGGGGTCGGGTGTGGTCATGGCGCCCGCCACCGTCCGTCCGTCGCGCACCAAACCCAGCGTTCCAAGCGATGCGCTTTGGTATCCGAAACCCTCCCAGATCTGGCGGGTGAAACTGGCAACCGACGTCTTGCCGTTGGTGCCGGTCACGGCGGCGACGGTCGGGGGTTGATAGGCATAAAAGGCCGCGGCCATCAGCGCGAACCGCTGGCGGGGATTCGGATCGGTGACGGTGGGGATGGCGTCCAATCGGCGTTTGATGTCCGGTGCCAGTGTGCTGCCTTCGGGTAGGAGCACAGCCGTGGCGCCGTTGGTCAGCGCATCGCCGATGAAGGCGCGTCCATCCATCCTCGTGCCTGGCAGGGCGGCGAACAAGAAGCCCGGACGCACATGACGGCTGTCGGCCGTCAGCCCGGCAAGGCCCGCCAGCAGGCTGCTGCCCACTTCATCGTTTCCCGTCATGATCCTGTTCCCCGCCATGGTGATCGGGTCCCCGTCAGTTGCTGATGGCGGCGAATTGGCCGCCGCCATCGTCTTCGAGGACCGGTACGTCCTCGAGGTTCGGTGCTTCTTCGAGTTCCAGCGTCTCTTCTATCTCCGGGTCGTCCGGGTTTGCGGGCCTAAGTCCCAACATTGGCGCCATTTGGGTGATAATGCGGCCGACCAGCGGCGCCGCCGTCCAGCCGCCTGTTGCATATCCGAAGGTGCGTTCAAGGCCTTGTGGCTCGTCGATCATGGCGAACACGACATACTGAGGGTCGTTCATCGGAAACGCCGAAACAAAGGACGACAGCCGCGCATTTCGGGAATAGCCGCCGCCGCCGGTTTTTTGAGCCGTCCCTGTCTTGCCGCCGACGAAATACCCTGGCACATCGGCATTGCCGCCGGTTCCATCGGATACAACCAAACGCAGCAGCCGGCGCATCTGTTCGGACGTTTCGCTGGACAGCACGCGTTCGCCTTCAGGATAGTCCGCCGGGTCGCGCCGGATCAGCGTCGGCTGAATCATGATGCCGTCATTAACAACTGCCGCGACAGCCGTGCTCAATTGGAGCGGGCTGACCGAAATGCCGTGTCCGAAAGAGATGGTCATCGTATTGACGTCGCGCCACCGTGATGGCGCCATCGGCGACCCCACTTCGGGCAGGTCGAAAAGCGGCGTCGCCGTTAGGCCAAGGCGTGACAGAAATTCCTGCTGATACGCGCTGCCGACATCCATGGCCATACGGGCCGACCCGATATTCGATGAATAGGTAAAGACTTCCGGGGTGGTCAGCCAGCGATTCTCGCCATGGAAATCGTTGATCGTGAATCGGCCGATACGGATCGGCTTTGAGGCATCGTAGCCGCTGGTCATGGAGGCGGCCCCCGACTCAAGCGCCATGGCCGTATTAAAGATCTTAAAGGTCGAGCCCATTTCGTAGACGCCGAGCGTGTTGCGGTTGAACATTTGTTCATCCGAGGCACTGCTGCGTTCGTGGGGGTCGTAATCGGGCAGCGATACCATCGACACGACCTCGCCGGAATTGATGTCCAAGACCATGGCGGCACCGCCGATGGCGCGGAATTCCTCGACCGTCGCGAATAACTCATCGCGCACCATGGCTTGAATGCGCAGATCCAGGCTCAATTCCAGCGGGGCCACGCCGGTTGATAGAAGATGGTCGAAATGCTGCTCGACACCGGCGATTCCGACATTGTCGAGATTGGTATAGCCGACCAAATGGCTGACCGCGCTGCCGACCGGATAGAGACGGCGCTCTTCGCGTTCGAAGCCGACACCCGGTATGCCCAGCCGGTTGACGGCCTCGTGCTGGCTGGGTGTCAGGCCGCGCTTGATCCAAATGAACCGCCGGTCGCTCGAAAGTTGCGCGACCAGCCGGTCACGATTGAGTTCCGGCAGCACGCTGACCAGCCTGTCGGCCGCTTCGACCGGATCAAGGACCATCAACGGATCGGCGAAAACCGATGCGATCGGCAGGCTGGTCGCCAGGACATTGCCGTTGCGATCCAGGATGTCGGACCGGCCGCCCAAAGAGCCGGCCACGCCCGCCAGAGCGGCCACCCGCGCCGGACTGTCGGCGCGCAGGACCGTGACATCCACGAGACGAAGGCCGACTGCCAGGAAGCCGAGCGTGAAAATCATGGCGGTCACGACCAGACGCATCCGAGCGACATCGATTGCGTTGGATAATACGGCGCTGTCGGTTGTCGGCAGGGCTTGCCGTCGACGAACAGGAAGATCGTCCGTGGCGTGAATCGCTGTCATCGCGCATCCCCGTCATCGGAATGCGCCAGCAACAGGCCGATCGGATCGTCGCCCCCCGGTTGGTCCTCTGCTTGAATCGCGGGCGCCCTCTGGGCGATGGGCGGCGCTTCGGCCGCGGGCGCGTCGGGCTTTAGCCCCGGAACGGGAAAGCGGTCGAAAACCTCGGGACCCTGAAGCGGTTCGGGGATCTCGGCCACCGATGCGATGATCTGATCGCCTTTTGACGACCGCAGGACGCTGTAATTTTGGGCCAGGGCGCGCAGACGTTCCGGCCGGTTCAGATAGGCCCATTCCGCCCGCAGGACCCGGATCGCTTCTTGCTCGCGGGCGATCTCCTGGTTGAGATTGTTCAGCCGGCTTTCAAGGGTCGATACTTCGTGACTGGTCTTGAAAACCATGCCGGCGGCCACGGCAACCGCCACGGTGATGACGATGTTCGATGCGCGGATCATGCAGCTTCTCCCGATTGACGGTCGGGCCAAGCCGGTGCCGGCGTCCGCAGGGCGGCACGCATCCGGGCAGAGCGTGCACGGGGATTGGCCCGTTCTTCGGCGTCCGTCGGGGTGACCGGCTTGCGGGTAATCAGTTCGAAGGTCGGCGCTTTGGCTTCCATTGCGTCGCTTGGGGCCGGCAGATGACGTGATCCGCCGCCTTTGCGTCCGGCCCGTTCGGCCAGGAAATGTTTGACCCGCCGGTCCTCCAGGCTGTGAAACGAAACAACGGCGAGGCGGCCGCCGGGCCGCAACAGCTTTTCGGCGGCGGCAAGGCCGCGGTCGAGTTCGCCCAGTTCGTCGTTGACGCTGAGCCGCAATGCCTGGAAGGTCCGTGTTGCCGGATCAATGCCGTCGCGGCTGCGGCGCACCACCGATCGAACGGCATTGCCGAGGTCGGCGGTGGTCTTGAACGGCTTCTCGCGGCGAATGGCGACGATGGTGCGGGCAACCCGCCGGGCATGGCGTTCTTCACCGAGATCACGAATGATCGCCGCCAGTTCGGCTTCGTCCAGTGTGTTGACCAGATCGGCGGCCGTCGGGCCGGTGGTGCCCATGCGCATGTCGAGCGGTCCGTCATGGCGGAACGAAAAGCCGCGTCCGGCATCGTCGAGCTGGGGCGATGAAACGCCAAGATCCATAGCGATGGCGTCGACCGGCTCGGTGACGACCGTGGCCAGATCGCCGAAACAGGCCTGTACGGGCCTTACCCGGCCGGGATAGGCCGCGGCCAGCTTGTGGGCATGGGCAATGGCTTCGGGGTCGCGGTCGATGGCGATGACCCGGCAATCGGCTGCGTCGAGAAAGCGGCGGGTATAGCCGCCCCGTCCATAGGTCGCATCAATGACGACCGTATCGGCCTTGAGATCAAGAACCGATAGAACCGGTTCGATCATCACGGGTGTATGAGCCGTGCCCGATCCGCTGTTGTGATGAGAATCCGTCATTCAGCACTCTCCCTTCGTGGAAGATCGCTGGCGGCGCCGGATCGCGGTGCCTTGGGCAATGTCCGCCGCGCACGGCGTTCGGTGCGCTCGGCGCGGCGGGCTCCGTGGCGGCCGGGTTCCCAGATCTCGAAATGACTGCCTTTGCCGACGAAGACGACCTCGGTGTCGATTTCGGCGAGGTCTTTCAAATCGGCGGGAATGACGATACGTCCTTCGGTGTCGAAGCGCACGGCGATGCTTTCGGCGAAGTATTCTTCCTCGAGGTCGTCACGCTCTTCGGAGCCGATATCCAGTTCGTCGATCCGGCGTTCAACCTCAGCCATGAAGGCCTCCGTCAGACAATCGATGCACCCTTCGATTTCGTTGGGCTTTAGATAGATGATCGGCGCTCCGGACGACTCAACGATCGTACGAAAGGAAGCGGGCACGCTGGTCCGTCCTTTCTTATCGATCTTGTTGAGATGACGTGCCGTAAAGCGCCGCATCGACTTCCTTCTGTGTTTGCGCCAGGCACTTAGCTTGCTAAGCAATCGGCGCGGGCATAAATCTCCCCATCTTCAAACCATGCTGGAAGACGGCCATCCCCTGACCAGACCCGAACGAACAAGGTCTTATCGATCGCGATTGGGATATCATGGGATATCATGGGCGTTCATGGGCCGTCAATTGGAATGCCCAATAAAGGTTTATGACTGTTAAGCAATTTACTTGCTTTGTCATAAATCGCCGC
>LFIK01001007.1_pt1 | contig 21853 bp, 15 predicted proteins | sample 643401 | NCBI WGS metagenome assembly LFIK01 (sample SAMN03777447, study PRJNA286221) | soda lake metagenome | biome: soda lake; feature: Kulunda steppe; material: water; isolation source: sample T5-Br brine of Lake Tanatar-5 | place: Russia: Kulunda steppe | collected 2010-07
CGGCAGGATGTGGGTTTTCGCCTTGTCACTCGCCATCGCCTCCTTCATCCGGTCCTGGACGAGGACCCGGTCCTTCCGGTTCTTCATATCGATGAAATCGATGATGATGAGGCCGCCGATGTTGCGCAGACGGATCTGGCGGGCCACCTCGGCGACCGCTTCAAGATTGACCTGGGTGATCGTGTCGCGACCGTCGGATGGGCCGCTGCCGCGGGTGCGGTGGCTGCCGGTGTTGACATCGATCGCGATGAGGGCCTCGGTTTCTTCAATGACGATCTGACCGCCGGAAGGGAGGGGAACCTGGCGTTGGAACGTTTGGTCGATCTGGCGTTCGATATTGAAGCGTTCGAAAATCGGGATGCTGTCTTTGAAGAGACTGATCTTCTGGCGGGAGCGGGAGGAGACCATGGCGACCAAGTCGCCCATGCGGCGGTGGTCCTCCTCGTCGTCGATCAGGACGCGGTCGATCTCCTCGGTGAGGAAGTCGCGCACGGTCCTTTCGAGCAGATCCGGTTCCTCGTAAACGCACCCGCGGAAGCTCTTGTCCTCCATTTTCTCGCAGATGCCCTGCCATTTCTTGAGGAGAAGGTGGAGATCCCGGATAAAGTAGCGGAGTTTCTTGCCCTCGCCGGCGGTGCGGATGATGACGCCCATCCCGTCGGGGATGGTGAGGTTGCGCAGGATTTGTTTGAGGCGGCTCCGTTCGCGGGGATCTTCGATCTTGCGGGAAATGCCGCATTGGTCGGAAAACGGCATGAGCACCAGGAACCGTCCCGGGAGGGCGAGGTTGGTCGTGGTGCGGGGCCCTTTGGTGCCGATTGGCCCCTTGGTGACCTGGAGCACGATCTCGGTGCCGATCGGGTAGAGGGAAGGGATGTCCTTGATGGTCGGGGCCTTGGCCTTTTTCTTGGAGGACCGGTTGATCCGCACCACCTCGACCGACGAATCGCTGGCGCCGGGAAGGATATCCCAGAAGTGGAGGAAGGCGTTTTTGGGGAGGCCGACATCGACGAAGGCGGCTTTGAGGCCGTGGTCGAGGTTTTGGATCCGGCCCTTGTAGATGCTGCCGACGATCCGTTCCTCGTCCCGGCGCTCCATTTCGAACTTTTCAAGGACGCCATCGACCAGGAGGGCGACGCGCCGTTCGAGGGGCTCGGAGTTGATGATGAGCTCTCGGAAGGTGGTTTTTTCGCCTCGGATTCTCTCCACGATCTTTTTTATGAACGGGCGTTTTTTGGCGCGCTGTTTGGCTTCGGACCGCAGTTTTTCGGGCGGTATAGGTTCGACAATGCGCTCTTCGGGCGGTGCTTGTAATTCGGCAAAATATTTATCGCTGACATCGTTATCGGTCGTATTGGTGGATTCGTCGTTCATGTTGCGGATTTCTCCCTGTTGTTTCAGGGCTCTTTTCATCCGTGTCGAAGGAGCGTATCGAAGGAGCGATGGTTAAAAAGCTTTTCATGTCGGAAGTCAGAAATCTTTCCGGTGTCGATATACGCTTTGCACGAGCCCCTGCAACAAGCAGCAGCTCAGAAGAAAAGAGCCTCCATAGCTTAAGAAAGGAAGCGGGAGCCCCGTGATCGGCATCAGGCCGATCGTCATGCCAATGTTAACCAGAATATGAACACTGAAGATCATGGTCACGCCCAGGGCCAAAAGGACCCCGAAACGGTCGCGGGCCAGGCCCGCGATTCTAATTCCATTGCATAGGATCACCCCAAAGAGAGCGATCACGAAACTGCTTCCCAGGAAACCTTTCTCCTCGGCCAGAACCGAGAAGATAAAATCGTTGTGCGCCACGGCCCGCGGGAGATAGCCCAGTTTTGCCTGGGTCCCCTCCTGCCAGCCTTTGCCGGTCAGCCCTCCGGAGCCGACCGAAATGAGGGATTGGCTGAGATTCCAGCCGATTCCCATCGGGTCCACCTTCTCCGGCGCGACGAAGGAAAGAACCCGGTTTCGTTGATAATCCCGCATCGGGAGCCAGGAATGCTGTTCAAAAGCTCCCAGTTGCGAGGTTGGAGTGAAATTGTTCTCCTCCAGAAATTGGTTGTAGCGGTAAATATCGACCGTCAGGAGGGAAACCCCAAAGATAAACAGGCCGAATGCCGTCGCGAAGAAGGACTTCGGGAGTTGCGAAACATATAAGAGTGCGAAAACCATCGGGGGAATGACAAGGGCCGATCCTAGGTCCGGCTGTAGGAAGATCAATAACATTGGGAGAAAAACCACCAGGGCAACTCTCAATAGCACCTGGATGGATTGCCGGACATTGCCGATCTCCGAGCGGGCGAGGATACTGGCCACGATAATGAGCGAGCCGAGCTTGGCGGCTTCGGAGGGCTGGTAGGAGAAAAAGCGCAGGTTTAGCCAGCGCCTGGCGCCGAAGTGGGTTTCGCCGAGCGGCGACCAAAGGAGAAGCAGGAGGAGGATGGAACCGAGATAGATCCAGTGGGAGTTCTTCAGGAAGAACTTGTAATCGGTCAGGCTGACGGCGAGGTAGGTGGCGCCTCCGGCGAACAGCCAGATGATCTGCATGAGGTACTGGGACCGTCCGGTGTAGACCTGGGCGCTGTAAATGAAGAAGATGCCAACGATGCCGAGCAGTAGGATGCAGATAGGGGAAATCGGGTCGAACCGGTAGTGGTCCGACTTCTGGAACGACAAAAAACGCTGGACGGTGTCCAGGCCGATGGATCTTAGAGACTCGATAGGATAAAACCTATCGGGAAAAAGCGGAGGGGTTGCAAGCGATCAAAGTCGACGGCGGGTAAAAGATGCCTGAAAAATCGAAAGAGGAATCCCACGTTAAGAAGGAACTCATAAGCGTCTCCGGTGTTCTTCTCTCTTGAAGCCAACGGATCGCTGAGGTTAGGTTTGGTGGTTTCCCTGATTTTCAATGCCTGTAAGTGACCCACGTTCCGCCGCTTTTACCTTGATCGAGGTGTTGCTGGCGCTGTTGCTGTTCGCTCTCTCCGCCGTTGTGCTGGGGGCGGCCTATTTGAACGTGCTCAATAGCTATGAATTGGTGCGACAAAACCAGGCGGTGGAGGAGGACCTCCGGTTTATCCGGTCCCTGGTTCTGCAGGAGGGAGACCGCGAGGAGTTGGAACGGGGAGGAGAAATCGACAGCCTCCACCTCGGCCGCGTCCATTGGCGGACCTACCTCGATCCGACGCCGACCCCCGATTTGTTTTATGTGACGGTGGAAATTGATTACGAAGGTTCGGACAGCGTTCCCCGCCGCCAGGAAGTTGAGCAGTTTGTGGTCCTGCGGCCGAGTTGGTCCGAACCTGACGAGCGCCAGCTTTTGGAGGCGGAGATGGATCGGCGTTTTCAGGAGATCCAGGATTTTCGGACCCGATGAAGCTTACCGTCCAGATTGCCGCCGCCTCCCGTGGCGCCTCCCGCGGATTCACGCTCATCGAGGTTTTGCTATCCCTGATGCTGACCGGGATCGTCCTGGTTTCGACCACCTTTTTTATCTTTTCGATGGGGGAGTTGTGGGGCCGGGGAGCGGAGGACCGGATGTTTGACCGCCACGCGCGGGGCGTGACGCGCTTTTTGCACGCGACGATGAGTCAAAGCGTGCTCGCTTCGGATTCTCCGGCGTCGGCCGGGAGCGCGATTTTTCTATCGCAACCGCCGGGGGTGGGCCATTTTGATGAGTCCTTGATATCGTTTGAATTGTTGGAGGGGCCGCCCTTTCTGGTGTGGCCGGATGTTCCTCTCCCGGCGGTGGTTTGTTACTTGAAGCTGGTCGATGGGGAGGGGCTCTTTCTGCTCTGGCATTCCCGTTTGGAAATAGATTTTGAGGAACAAGCACCCCGTAGCACGCTACTATCTCCCTTTGTGACTGAAATTATATACGACTACTATGATCCCGAGATGAAGGTGTGGACGAGTCACGACCGGTTTGAAAACGATGAACAGGGGGAGCCGATGTTACCGGCGCGGATGCGTTTGGTGTTTGAGTATGATGGCATGACGGAGGAAACCATTTTAACGCTTCCGCAGCGAAACGCTTCGGTGGTCCTTTTCTGATCGAATCCACGTATATGAACCGCAACTGCAAAGGCTCCGTTTTACTGCTGACACTGTTTCTCATTGTGTTGGCCGCGTTTGCCATGTCGCGATTCATCGAAAGAGCTTACGGCGAAATCCTGGCCGAGGCGGTTCACGCCGAGCGGGATCGCCTGCGGGTGGAGGCTTATTCCGCGCTGGAGAGCACCATCGCGGTCCTGCACAACGTGGAGCGGATGGCCGGGTCGCTGCACGCGCCCTCGCAGGGGTGGGATGATCCGCTCTACCTGGCGGGCGTGGAACTCCCGTCCGGGATCGAGGTGCGGGTCGAATTTGTGGACGAAATGGGGAAGATATCTCTGCCGGGGGCCGACCAGGACCGTTTGCTGCGTTTGTTTGAAGAGCTCGGTTTTGATTCGCTCGAGGCGCAGGATCTGACCGAAGCCCTGCTCAGCTGGATGGATCAAGGGGTGGCGGAGGGCTCGTTTTCCGCGAACCACCTCGATTATGAGCGGGCCGATCTCCCTTATCGGCCTCCGTATCGAGCGTTGCGCAGTTTTTATGAACTGGCCGCCGTGGCCGGATTCCGGGAGGCGTTTTTCGATAGTCAGGGGGTGCCGAACGCGCGCTTTGAGCGGTTCAAGTCGATGGTATCCCTCTACCGGTTTAGCGCGATCAATGTGAACTCGGCATCGCCCGAGGTGATTCGGGTATGGTCCGGGCTGGGGGAAGCCGAAACGGAGAACATGGAGTTTCACCGGGAGCAGGTGACGACCGACCAGCCTTATTTCTCCAATTTAGGGGAGGCGGAAAGCCAGTTGGGCGTGCCGTTGGGCAGTGGCTATGGGGTGGCGACGCAGGCGGTGCGGGTCAATGTGACCGTGACGGACGGGATGGCGAACTTCGTGTTGTCGACGGTGGTGGCTCCGGCCGGGCAGGCGGAGGGGCTTCGTCCGGATTCCGCGTCCGGGGAGCAACGCGGAGGTGATCGGAGGCGTTCGCGGCGCGACCGGCCGCAGCGGGCGGAACGCGGGAGCGCAGGACAACAGGAAATTCCGTACCCCTACAGTTTTTTGGAACTGCGGGAGAATGAAACTATTTTGTAATTGAATCTTTGAAAGGACCTTTCGAGACTGGCATGAAACTGCGACTACAGGACGCAATACGAATCAGAGCACTCCGAACGCGGGAGTTTTCCAATACTCCGGGTGCCGGTTGTCGGTTGATTGGGTGTCCCAGCGCCCCCGCGGCATCAGGCAAATCATGGCTTTAAGCATGCACGAACAATCTGAATCCAGCACTTCGACGGAGCGGCCCTCGGGGCTGGTCTTGCTGCCGAGTCATCTCTTTTTTGTAAGGAGTCTGCCTCTGCCGGCCGGTATCAGCCCGGAGGAAGTGGCGTCGTTTGTGGAGGTCTCGGTGGAACAGATTTCGCCCTTCGCCCTGAATCAGCTTTACTACGGTTATTATCTGCCGCCGGAGGCGGAGAATTTGGTGGTGTTCGCGGCTTACCGGAAGCAGTTGGCCGTTTATGAGGACGACGAGTGGACCGACGCGGACCTGGTGTTGCCGGATTTCACCTCGGTCCTTGGCTTGAGTCGCGATGGCCCGACGCTGGTTTTTATCCAGGACGAGCAGGAGGTGACCGCCGTTTATTGGTCGGCGGACAGCGAGGCGCCGGAAGGTGTCTTGAGCCGGACCATCGACGCGGAGGCGGGCGCCGCGGAACTGGACCGGTTGAAGGAGGGATTGAAACGGAAGCTGGGGCCGATTCCGGACGGGGTGAAAACCCTGGAGTTGGAGCGGCCGCGCCATGGGTCCATTCACGACAAGAACCTCGCGTTTACTTTGCGTTCCCTGGACGGAGAGGATATCCCGACCGAGATTGTCCGCCCCGGTTTTTGGACGATGGACATCCGGGACAAGGCCTTTTTGCACGCCACCCGGAAGGCTCGGCGGCAGAATCGATTGCTTTGGGCGGGAATGCTCGTGATGTTCGCCGCCTTTATTGCTTTGACCATTTTCGAGGCGGCGCTTTTCGCCGGGGGCAAGATTCTGGAAACCCGGCAGCAGCAGATTCGTGACCTGGAGCCCGAGGTGGCCAGGATTATGGAGGAGGAGGAATTGGCCAATCGGTTGGAGGAACTCGGCGGAGAACGGCTGCTTCCCTTCGAAATGCTCGATTTCTTGAATGAGCTTCGGCCGCCGTCGGTTTATTTCACCCGGATCGCCACCAGCGATCTGCGCTCCTTTGAGGTGGAGGCGTTAACTCCGAGAAGTGCGGACGTCGACCGGTATCAGCGTCGTCTGGAAGGGGCGGACGGATTGGAGGCGGTGGAGATTCGCGGGCTAAGGACCGGCTCAGACGGGCGAACATCCTTTAATATTGCCGGCACATTTGTCGCCGGGGCGGTAAACGGCCGGCTTCGTTCGCCAGATGAAGAGGAGCCTGCTTCGGCCGAGCCCGAACCCGAACCGGAAGAAGTGGCGGACGAAGAGGCGGATGAGGCGACGGGGTCCGGTCGGGAGGAAAGGGAGACAGAGACATGAAGGCGTATTTTATGGCACGTAACACGCGCGAGAAAATCCTCGTGCTGGTCATGCTGATTGTCGGAGTGGTCATTTGGGGCTCCTTTTTCGCGGAGCGCGCGGGGGTCTTGATGGGGGAGCGCGCCAGCCTGAATCGCCTCAACGAAGAGCTCAGCATTTACATCGACAATCGCGAACTGATTCGGGAACGGGCGGAGATGGGAATTCGAAATCTCGATCCCGGGCGGACCCTGACGGCGACGAGGCTTTCGGTGGACGCCGGCGAGATGGCGCGCGGGCACGGGCTGAATCCTTCGATTGATTCCCCCCGGACGGAACCCGGCGATATTTTTTCCTACCACACGATCATAATGACCGTGAACGAGGCCGATCTGGAGGCTCTGATCAATTTCACGGAAGAACTTCAATCGCGGGCTCCGTACATGTCCCTGGAGCAGGTGAGCATCAACGCCCGTTCAAATCCAATGCTTCTCGACGCGCGTTACCGGATTTCCGCCGTGGAATTAAACCGGTAGCGAGGCGCGGGGCGTCCAATTTAATCACTTTTTCTCTCCCATTCCTAAAGGAAGAATTTAATCCTACTAGAGTATGTCGTTGATTCACCAACTTATTACCAAAGGGCTTCTCGCCACTCTCCTCTTGACCACACCGGTTTACCTGGTCGCTCAAGCTGACGATTTTGATCCCGATACCGACCTCGAAGAATTCGATCCCGACGCCGAACCCGAGGACCTGATTGGGCCGGACGCGCCGGCCGATGATATGGTCGAGCGGATCGTTTTCCGGGACGATAGCACCGATCAGATCCTCAACCTGCTGGAGCGGTTGACAGGTCGATCCATCATCCGTCCCCAGGCGTTGCCGTCGGCGACGTTCACGTTTAACAGCCAACAGGCTCTCACCCGGGACGAGGCCATTCTCGCGCTGCAAAGTTTGCTGAGTATCAATGGAATCGGCGTGAGCCCGATGGGGGATCTTTTTCTCAAGGTGGTGCCGATCGGCCAGGTCCGCTCGGAGGCGCCGGAGTTTCTCAATGAATCCACCCTTGATTTGCCGGCCAGCGGACGGATTGTCAGTCGCATGCTCGCCCTCGATTTTCTGAGCATCGATGAGGTTCAGACGCAGTTGAATCTGATGATCACCTCCGGCAGCGGTTCGATTATTCCATTTCCGAAAGCGAACTCGATCCTGGTCACCGACACGGTCAGCAACATCCAATCGATCGAAAAGTTGCTGGCCCAGGTCGACCGACCTTCCACGCCGCGTATCGAAACCCATTTCTATCCCATTCAATATGCTCGTGCGACCGATTTGGTGAACCAGATCCAAGGGTTCGCGGGAACCAACGGATTTCCCGAGCTGAGCGACCGGACCACCATTACTGCGGACGAGCGCAGCAACCAGGTCATCCTTATCGCGGATCGCCGGCAGGTCCCTTATTTTGAAGAACTGATTGAGAAACTCGATGTGCAGGCGGAGGTCGTCACCCGCAACGAAGTCATTTTCCTCAGATATGCCGACGCTTCCGAAGTGTCGTCGCTGTTGAGTCAACTCGCCACCGGACGATCGGGGGGAGGGGCCGGTGGCGGCGGCGCCGTCTCACGTCCGGGACAACAAGGGGCCCGTGGTGGCCAGTTGGGGCGATCCGGCCAGACCGGACAGCGAACCCAGACCGGGCAGCGGACCCAAACGGGGCAGCGCGGTCAAACGGGTCAACGCACCCAGTCGGGGCAGCGGACGCAGCGTAGCACCCCCCAGGTCCCGCAGATCCCCGGGCAGACCCGCGCCCAATCGGCCGATGTCACGGCGTTGCAGGAAGATGGCGGAGGAGGCTCCGGTGGCAATGGCGGGAACGGTGGCGCGAGCGCCGCTCCCAATGGCGGCGGAATGTCGCCGCAGCAAGCTCAGGGGGCCTTGGACGGCATCACCGAATCGGTGTCTGAAAATGACTTCAGTGAATCGTTGACGATTCTCCCGGACCTTCGAAGTAACGCGATCGTGGTTTCCGGCACCCGGCAGGATATTGAGCTGATTAGCGAACTGATCGAAAAGATCGACATCGTTCTGGCCCAGGTCCGCATCGAAGTGTTTATCGCCGAGGTGACTTTGAACGAGAACGACGGCAGTGGAATCGAAGCCTTTGGCATCAATTACACCGAAGGCGGGCGACCCAGTTTCGAGGTGAGCGGGCCTGGATACGGAATCGTGCGCGACGGCATGGACTGGGAAGCCACCCTGCGGGCGGCCCGGACCCGTTCCGAGATTAACGTGCTTTCGAATCCGACTATCGTGACGACCCACAATCGGGAGGCTTCGATCGTGGTGGGAGAACGCCGACCGGTCATCACGGGCACCATTGCCGACGGACAATTCAGTAGCTCGATCCGGTCCCAGGTTCAGTTGCAGGATATTGGAATCGAACTGTTCGTGGTTCCGTTGATCGGCAAGGACGGAACCATCCAGTTGGATATCGAGCAATTGGTGGAAGATGTTGTGGGTGAAGTGACGATCGATGGAAACGAGCAGCCGATCATCGGCACCCGGCGGGCGACGTCGTTTGTCAGTGTGGCCAATCGGGAGATGGTGATTCTCGGGGGATTGCAAAGCACCCGAAGTCAGGACAGCAAAGGCCGACTCGCCCTGGTCGGACAAATTCCGGTCCTGGGAAATCTCTTCGCCTTCAATCGGACCGAAGATGTGCGGACCGAATTGCTAGTTTTCATCCGGCCAACGGTTTTGGCGACGACCGACGCCGCCCATGAGGATGCGCAGAGGGGGATCGATGAAGATTCCCAGCGGGATTTCATCCGTCACAAGCTTGAGCCGGAAGTATATCCAGATCCAGATGACAAAGTCGAAGAGCCGACGGCCGAAGGCCCCCGCCGTCCGGTTAGAAGACGTCCGGGCGCTGGAGGAATATAACATGAACATTCGTATTCGCAGAAGAAAGACTGCTTGCATCGTATTGTTTTCAATCCTTGTCTCGCTGGCGACGGGTCCCGTCGCCGCGGGAAATGGACTGGTGAGTAATTCCCCGTTCCTTCCCGAAGACTATGAACCGCCGCGCCCGAGGGAGGAACGGAGACCGGAGCCGCGGCCCAGGCCGCAGCCGCCCCGCGGACCGCAGCCTCTCGACCAGCTCGAATTTCGCGGATTGACCAAGTTCGGGGGCGAACTTGCGTTCAGCCTTTATGACGCCACCGAGAGCCGGAGTTTCTGGATCGGCGTGGGGCAAAGTGAAGCCGGGTTCAACGTCGTTGAATACGATGAACGCGAAGATGCCGTGGTGGTCCGTCACGACGGAAATACTCGCACGGTGGCGCTCCATGAATCGAAAGTGCAGGATATGCCTCAACCCGACAGACGCCCCGCGCAACGCGGAAGCGGGGATCGCCGCTCCTCGGAGGCGGAGGATCCGGAAGAGCGGATGCAGAATCTGGCCGAGGAGATTCGTCGCCGCCGGGAGGTTCGGCGCAATCTGATCGAGGAGGCTGAGGCGCAACGGGAAGGCCGACAGTCGGGTGGGGGCAGTCAGGCTCCGTCCGTCCCACAATAAACCATTTCAGGTATGTTGACCCAAGATATTGAGACCATTTTCGAGAAACTCGGCGAGACCCAGCGAGAGACGCTCATGGCCGCGCCAAGGCAGGACCGGGTCCGGATGCTTTCCCAGTTCCTGGTGCGGGGCGAAACTGACGTTTTGAAGAGCGTGGCCGAAGCGTCCGGCCTGCCCCTGCGCCAACCGGACGATTTTGATGTCTCCCACCTGGGAGCGATCCCTGCTCGTTTGATGCACGAGTATCAATGCGTCCCTCTCAAGGGCGGGGACGACGGACTGCTCCATCTGGCTACGGTCTGGCCGCCGGAGCCGGAGATGACGGAGTGGATTTACGCCGCCTGCGGCCGGGAACCGGAATGGAGCCTAGCGTCCCCGGATAAAGTTTCCAGTTTCATCACCAAACACCTCGGGGTCGGTTTTGACAGTCTGGAAGACAGTGACATCGACCTGGAGGTCGAGATGGACCCCGATATGGAGGGGAAGGACGATGAAAACGCGGCCTTGGTTCGTTTCGTCAACGAGGTGGTCCAACAGGCGGTTCACGACGGGGCAACCGACATTCACGTCGAGCCCCAGGAAGACGCCCTTCAGATTCGCTATCGGGTGGACGGTCTGTTGATTCCGGTTCCAGTACCCGAAAATTTGCGACAGTTCCAGGATGCCATTATTTCGCGCCTGAAAATCATGGCCAGGCTCAACATTTCGGAACGGCGTTTGCCGCAGGATGGGCGCATCAATTTCAAGGTGGGGGACAACCTGCTCGACATTCGTCTTTCCACAATCCCGACCATGTATGGGGAGAGTGTCAGTTTGCGTCTTCTCAACAAAAAAGCGGAGGCGTTGACGTTCGCCCAGATCGGGTTTTCCGCGGAGGACGAGGCCCAGATCGAAGGAGTGTTGAAACTGCCGCACGGGATCATCCTGGTCACGGGTCCGACCGGATCGGGAAAGTCGACTTCGCTGAACGCCTTTCTCCGGCGGATCAATTCGCCCGAAAAGCGAATCATCACGATTGAAGACCCGATTGAATACGAAGTGCCGGGAGTGAATCAGATGCAGGTCAGGCCGGAAATCGGCCTTCGTTTCGCGGATGCCTTGCGTCACGTCCTGCGGCAGGACCCGGACGTGATTATGGTGGGTGAGGTTCGCGACCGCGACACGGCTGATATCGCGATCCGCGCCTCATTGACCGGGCACTTGGTTTTCAGTACGCTTCACACGAATGATGCTCCGGGGGGATTGACTCGATTGATCGACATGGGCATCGAGCCGTTCCTGGTCGCTTCGGCGGTGGAAATGATTATCGCGCAACGATTGGTGCGTCGGCTTTGCCCGGTGTGCCGCGCGAAGAAACCGCTCTCGGAGACGGAACTGGCGGCGGCGATCAACCATTTGCAGCTGGATCCTGAGGACGGGGAGGGAGTGACACACATGTATTCGGCCGCCGGATGCGAAGAATGCCGGGGGTTGGGGTACCGCGGGCGGTTGGGGATTTTCGAGATCCTCCACGTCAACGAAAGGCTGCACGACCTGATTGTCGGTCGCGAGTCGACACGCGCCATACGTCGGCGGGCGGTTGAAGGCGGCATGCGCAGCTTGCAGTATTCCGGATGGCAAAAAGTGAAGAACGGTTCGACGACTCTTGAGGAAGTTCTGCGGGTGACGGCGGCGGACAGTTAATCGTTGTTGGATCGATAACGAGTAACAGGAAGATTCATACCAAGTGCCAGAATTTAACTATAGTGCCCGTAACTCGACCGGTTCTCTCGTCAAAGGGAGTGTGGAAGCGGCCAACCGTAAAGAGGCGATTCGCCAGGTTTCGTCCCGGCGGTTGCAGCCGGTCTCGGTGACCGAAGCCGGGGTGGTGACGGCGGCCGCGCCGGGCGGATCGTTGGGTAAGTCATTATTCAAGAAATCAAAGGCGCCTGCCGAGAAGGCGTCGGCGGCCCCGGCGGCGGTCGAGAAAGCCGCTCCGGCCCCGAGGTTTAGTCGCAAGTTGCGGCTCCCTTTCCTCCGTTCCCTGTCGGAGCTGGTGGGGAGTGGGATGCCGGTGGGGGACGCGGTCCGCCTTTTGAGCAGCCGCTTGAAGGACCCGCAGTTGAAACTGCTTTCCCAGGCGTTGTGGGAGCGGATCAGTGGGGGTAAATCGGTGTCGGATGCAATGGCGGATCTTCCCACGGTCTTTGACCGCTCCACGGTTTTTCTCGTCGAATCGGGGGAAGCGACCGGGAACCTGAAGGATATTTTATCCCGTCTGGTGACGCACTTCGAGGAGCAGAAAGATCTTCAATCGAAGATTGTCACGGCGATGGCGTATCCGGTCCTGATCCTAGTGGTGGCGGTCGGAGTGGTTCTGTTTTCGGTGTTTGTGCTCTTACCGCGTTTGGAGACGATGCTGACGTCGCTCGGAGGGGATCTGCCCACTTCGACCCGAATCCTGATGGGGACATCGGAGATGGCGATTGCCTACGGGCTGTACGTTCTGGGCGGGATGGGAGCGATTTCCCTGGCGTGGTGGCAATGGAAACGAACGCCGTCGGGCGGATTGAGTTGGGACGGTTTCACTTTGAAATTGCCGGTGGTCGGCAAGTTCCTTCGCACCGCGGACGTCTTGCAGATCAGTCAGACGATGGGCGTGTTGTTGGAGAACGGCGTCACCACGGTGGAAGCTCTGCGCATGACGCAGAACGTCATTGCCAACAAAGCCATCCGCAACTCCTTCGGGGAGGCGCGTCAGAAGGTGACGGAAGGGAAGAGCATCTCGAATGCGCTCCAGGGGACCGGCCATTTGCCTCAACTGGTGCTCGACATGCTTTCGGTCGGCGAAAACACCGGCAATATTGTTTACAGCCTCAAGCAAGTCGGGCTGCTTTATCAAAAAGACCTTTCCCGCCAATTGGACGCGTTTATCGGGATCTTGTCCATTGGCGTGTTGATGCTGGTGTTTTCCTTCGTGGGTTTCATCGCCTTCGCGATTATTTCGGCGGTCTTCCAAATGAGCGCCAATTTCAGTTTTTAGTAATACCATTGCCTCTGTTTGGAATAGACGCTCTATTTCCCCGAACTCATGAAACACGGAAAAACTGACGTCGCCCTCTTCTTAATTTGCTCGGTCCTGATAATGTTCGCCGGGTGTTCGCATCGGCCTGATTCGCCGACTCCTGCTGACACTCGGGCGGGGCCCGACGGGACGGTGAGGGGCGCCTTGCCCACGCCTCCCGATATGGCTTGGGTTCCGGCGGGAAGTTTCCGGTCGGATCAGCGCACGCCGAGTGATGTGACGGCAATCGTGATCCACACGACGGAAGGCCGGTATGATGACCGTCTGGGGTTCGCGGAAAATCAGGCGAGGAATTTCCGGGGGACGATTGAGTATTTTCGCAACAACGACCGCAATGTAAGCGCCCATTACGTGCTCGGGCCGGGCGGGGAGGTGTGTCAGATGGTGAGCAACCGGGACGTGGCCTACACCCAGACCTATTACAATGGGCGTTCCATCGGCATCGAGTGTGCGGGCTGGGGCGGACGCGCGGAAACCTGGACGCCGGAGCTGATGGAGGCGCTCGTGAATTTGACCGCTTACCTTTGTGTCAAGTGGGATATTCCGGCCTATCATCCGTCGGGAACGGCCTATGAGGGACCGCATCGCATCGTTTTGAGTGACGGGAGTGAGCGCTTTGACGGATCGGGCCTCGTAGGCCATTTCCAGATTCAACCGTGGAACAAAACCGATCCCGGTCCCCATTTTCCGTGGGAGGAATTCAGCGAACGCGTCCGGGAGAGGATCGCCGAATTTCAGCGCCGCGGTTAGTCAGCGCAAACGCTGGTAGAGCTGCCAGACGATTTCTTCCTCAAGCCCGGAGGGGCTCGGGTAAACGAAAGACTCGTGGCGCAACGCGGCCTGAATGCCGAGACCGAGACATTCGGCTGGTAGGAATTGCGCCACCCGCCGAAGGACATCGTAAAATTGGTCCTCCTGCCGCTGACGCAGGACGGTGCCGTCGAAACGAAACAAAGTCTCCTTGCCCGCCCGGAACTGCAGGCGATACGGTTCGCGGGAGAGGAAAAGTTCGAGGCGAAACTCCTTTTCGTGCTTGTCGTTTCCCGGTGACGAATGGAAGGATTCGGCCTCTTCCGCGTGGCCATGACTCCGTGATAGGAATCCCAGCCCCTCGCAGGAGTTGGGGCGGTCTTGTGAACGATGGTTTGTAAGAAACCCCCGGTGGCGAATTGGACCTCCTCCCACGGGTGGGTGTCTTCCCGTCCCAAACCGTCCAGGGCGGTAAAACCGTCCGCGTAAAACTGGATGCCTCGGCGAAAGTTGGGCGCGGTCAAAGAGGGTAGCTTCTCTGCGGGGACGATTTCGGTGGGGAAGCCGAAATAGTCGAGCGCGGTTTGGAAGGCGATCGCTTCATCGTGGGGGAGGCTGGTCACCACCACGCCGAAAAGCTCACGCTGGATGCGCGCACAGTCGGCGCGAGCCACGCTCGGGGCATGGACGGAAGCTTCTTCAAGGGTCTTGCGGTCGATCTGCTGGGCGAGGTTCTTTTGGATGAGGGCGTAGGGCATCTCGTTAAAGTAGGAGAAAGCGCCGCGAATATGAAGCAAAAAAACGCCCCGCCACCGCCGTGAAGTTATGAGCGCGGACCGTTCCGGCGGAAGGTTCGTAGTCTCTCCGCTTCGGCGGCAAACGTGCCAGTGCCCGAACCAAAATCGATTACGGTATCGCCTTGCCGTATTCCAAGTGTATCGATTACCCGATGGCTTTCCGCCTTGATGTCGCGGAAATCAGCATGGCTAGAATCGTAAACGTCCACTTCGGACGGACTGCCATAGTCGCGCCCGACGGGTTTGAATTCATCGTATTCCCATGTTGGGTGAAACGGTCTCATTAGTCTGTCTCCTTTTGCCCGCTTCGGGACCGATCCGGACAGCCGGTTGAATCGCGGCGCTACCCCTCGACACGCAATCTCAGGAATAACTTCCCGTTGTTCATCTCCGCAGTCGGCACCGAGACGGTGGCTTGCTCACCGACCGCACCGTGGGCATCGGTCACGGTCTCGAAATCCACCCAGTTGACCAAATCCGTGCTTTTTTCGATCACGTAGGTGATCGTCTCTTCCTGACGTTGTAGCGTAAACGCCAGATTGTCGCGGCTTACCCTGACGTGAGGCAATGTCGCGGTCCCGGCGGATCTCGGGTCACCTCCTAAGGCAAACTCGAGGAGATTGACGATACCGTCATTGTCTTCGTCGCCAAAATCATCCGTGATGTTATGAAGGTCCTTCCAAGCTTGATAGGGATCCTGTGCACCATCGCTGAAAATATCCACGAAATTGATTTTATTGTTCTCTGCATTCGGGCCGTTACTTATCGTGAGGCGTCCATCGCTGACGGTTACGGTTTCGCTGCCGGAGATGAAGTTGACTCCATCTGGATCTCCGCTTACCAGCGTTGTCTCGTTGGCCGTGCACGCTTCTGCGACGAATTCGATGAAACTATTATCGAAATCCGGATCGCCCCCGGTGAGATTGACGATATAGCGACCATTGGGTAATTCAATTTCCCATACACGATCCGTGCTTTGCGCCTGGGTGTGATTGAGTGTATCCAAGCGTTGGTCGGCATCCGAATTCCGCTCCCGGGTGGCATCAAAGGATGTTGTCCAGCCATAACTGAAGCCATTGCCCCGATCTCCAAAGACTTGCGACGTGTCGGCTAAATAGCCCGATGGAACGGCGGACTCCGAGGGCTGGAAGTTGATACGAACCACGGCTGCCAAAACCGTAATGCTGATGGTCGCTTCGCCTTCATTGCCTAAAAGATCTCTGGCCATGGCTCTGAATTCATAGACACCGGGCGCCATGTTCTGCAATTCGGGATCGTTTTGGCCGGGCGCCCCAAACTGGTAGGGCAGCGCACCTTCGCTGCGGCTGAGTTGAATCCCGTTCTTGAATAAATAGACACGGTCGATGCCATCTGCATCGGTCGCATTTATTCGCAGATGCAGATCGTCTCCTTCAAGAATTTCCGTGGGTGGGGACTCAAAACTGACAATCGTTTCTGACGATAGGCCAGTCACCCGAGTCTCATCACTCTCCGGATCGTAGTCGATCAGAACTTTACCATCCCCCCCAAAGGCGGTGATTTTACCGGCGGATACATAGTTTGAGAAGACTGAATCGTAATCCCCACCAATAACAATTGTACCGTCTTCGATATCCACGTACGATTCCCCTGAGATGGATCGGGTGGCATCAAGCCGGTCTAGATTGAGCGTGCCCGCACGGAGTTCCACGATGCCTGTGCCACCGTCCCAACCGAGGCCGAATTGCTGGCCGACATTGACCGTTCCACCGTCAATAATCAATTTGCCAATACTTGGATCGCGGAATCCAACCCATAGATGTCCTGCAGTGGTGAATACCGCACCGCTTTCCACGTATAACGTTCCCAAGTTGTTGTAGCCTATGGCAGTCCAGTCAGTGGAGTCAAACGGGCTCAGGCCTGCAGTTAAATCGGCACCGGAGGCAAGCGTGACGCGATTATCAAACAGAGCTCCACCAGCGTGACCAATGATCATTTGCGCGACCACGGCGGTCTGATCCAGCGTGCTCTCCGGCTCGCCTCCATCGAAGCGGATCCTGAGGTATTGCTCGGCGTCCAATGGCGCAATGCCACCCGACCAATTGGCATCGGTCGTCCATTGTCCATCGCTACCTGCTCCTGGATCCCAGTCTGAAGTTTCACGAAGGTAAGTGGTGGCTGAATACGGCTGGGACGACGTGCCCTCATTATTGGGGGCATCTCTCATGGTTACCGTATAAGTGTACTGCACACCCGTATTCAGTCCCGTATCCGTATAGGTCGGGCTGGTAATCCAACCACTGTCAGAGCCGCCTGGATTGCCGCTCGTTTCCTCAAAGTAGTATTCCACGGTATTCAAGAAAGCACTAGTTCCGGTCACGGCTGTCATGCTGATTTCGTTCTCGCTGATGGCATGCGGCGCCTCGCTAAAGGCGGCCGGATCAGGTGACACGGCAGGCACCGAATCGTAGGAAAAGTCGAGTTCCGCCAGTTGCACGGAATCCGCATCGGAAAGATTCCGCACGGCAGTGATATGCAGACGGTAAAGTTTGTAGGTGCTGCCGTTGGCGATGGTGTAGGTCTTCGACTCGCCCCGGCTGCCAAACAAGACGCCGCTTTGCGTGTCCAGCGTCGTCCAGCTTTCGCCGTGGTCATTGGAGCCCAGCAGAGTCCAGTCTTTGGGGTCATTGGCTTGAGCCCCTTGGCCGGAGGTAACGGTGTAGTCCGTTGCCGTAAGAGCGACTGGAAACGCGCGCTGGAGCCAGCTGCCATAGGGGGAGTAATGCTTCCACTGGGTCGCCGAATCCCCGTCAAACGCTTGAGCGGCTGTTTCGCCAGGAGTCACCTCGCCTGCCGCATACATGACTGGGGTGGCGAAGACCTCCATTTTATCGACGTTTGGGCCGCGTGCGCTAGTCGTCGAGCTGATACGGATCGTGTTGGTTCCAGCACTCAGCGGCAGGTCCACGGTTAACGTCGCCCAATTTGACCAGCCCCCCGAACTGGTAAAAGTCACGTCGACCGGGTTGTTGCCATTGACGGTGATTTCGCAGGGGCGATCATTGGTGGAGGAATAGCGGATAGTGACCGGAACCGTTCCGCCCATGCCGCCATCAATTTTATCCCATTCAAACCAGGAATCCGGTTCCTCCATATCGACAAAGCCCCAACCGGTGTACCCAAGATGGGGTGCCCGTACGGGGGTGGTTTTGAAGGACCCGGTAAAATCTTCCGCCTGGTAGGTGACTGCCTTCGGAAGTTGGGTGGCGGCTAGATTAACTGGCAGACGGTTGCTATAAGCGGAAAATCCGTTCGCATTCGTTGCTTTCACCCGGTAGATATAGGTGCCGTTCTGAGAGACGTTTGTATCGGTGTAGCTGACGCTGTTGGCCGGCAGGGTATCAATGACCGAGTAGCTGTTGCCACCATCGGATGAACGCTCGACAACGAAGTTTGTTTCATCGATGGCGGTGTCGATCCATTGCAGTGCCACAAAGCGTGTGCCGGAATTCGACCAATGGGTGGCCTTCAGTCTGGCCGGAGCGCTCGGCCCAACGCCATAGGTCAAGCGCTCGGCCAGTTGCGCCTCGTAGAGCGAGGCAATGGACGGCGTTTGCCCCGTGCCTTCGATGAACCCGGCGGGGAACACCCAAGGACCGAGATTGTTCACCTCGCCCCGATTACCAATGGCAAAGTTTTGCCCGATCGGGGGCTCTTGAACCACAATACGTGCGTCGGAGGTAACATTCCAGCCCACCAGTCCGGTGCCAGTCCAGCCATGCCCGGTACCAAAGCTCCCCCGGTTATGCCCGATCCCCAGGACAAAATTGGTATTCGAGTTTATGAAATCAAGCTGATCCCAGAGAATCGCGGAACCCCAGCGGCGGTGGGATTCAGAAGTGGTATACGACCTTTCTCCCGTACTCTGCGTAAAAACAACCCCCGAAGTTGTCGCTCCGCCATTGGTGATAAAGATGTGCCGGCCTTTGTCACCGTAACAGCCTTTGAATAGAATTTGGTTACTATGATCGACCGCCGAGAAACTGTACCTTCTACCCCCTGTAATAGGGGAGTGCGGCTCAATAGCCGAACAGTCCAATACCGTAATCCGGGTGGCTTGCTGGGTCTCAAAGCCACGTCTGGAAAAATGCAGCACGGTGACATCCCGTGCCCAGCTATCCTCCGCACCACGAAAGAAAATCCCGATGTCGGCATGGTTTTCATCAGAAGGACCGGCTGTCTCAATATCAATGCGTAGATTCTCAATGCCGGACTCGGTTAAGATCGTACTGCGGGTATAGACACTGAGGGTGGACTGCGTCAGCGAGCGATCCAGGTCGTGGTAAATCGGAACATCCACTTCGATGGTATTGCCCACGATGCGCGTAATATGCCGATTATACACCAGCCTGATATCATTCTCCTCCCACAGCACATCACCCGCCGTATTGCCGTAATTGACGGCGGACAGCCAGGCATCCGTGGCCGTGTGCCGGATGATAATATTATCGCCTACTTGGTAGGGAGCCGTGTTGGCCACAGTGAACGTCCGGCTACCAGCCGGAATAAACTCGCTGGTGATATTCTGGTGAGTGCCCGGTTTATTATTATTCCATCCATTCCAGACATTCGTGCCCACGATGAAAGCGGGGCGCCGTTGAGTGCCCGTCGGGCGAATGATGGTATTGTTGGCCGGGTTGCTGCCCTGGCCGGATCCTCGCACCACCACCCCGCCGACATTCACATTCAGCACACCGCTCACCTCATACGTTCCGGGATTAAGCAGCAAAGCGCCCCGATGGCCATTCGCATCGGCTGGCATTGCACCAACGTAATCAATCGCAGCCTGAATGTGCGCCGTATTATCCCCGGCGACCGGACTGATCGTGTGAACCACCGGAAGATTGGGCAAATCCTCTTCGCCGTTCCGATAGCCGGCATAACTGAAATCCATAATCCGGTTGCCCTCTTCATCCGAATGATAAACCAGATGCTCGCCCGATTCATCATAGTGCAAAATGGATGAGTCCCAGGCCGCCGCAGTCGACGTGTAAAAAAGCAGGCTGGCGGCTAACCAAGCCAGTCGGCTTCCATGAGTTCTTTTTGATGAAAGGTTCGTAAATGATCTTCCTTGATTCACACGCTATCTCTAGCGGCCCGGTGTCTTTTCGAATTAAAAGGTCGGCCGTGCTGGCTGATTGATGGTGGTAGCCTTGCCCATATCGAGTCGACTGGCAAGCCCCCATTGACCGCTCATCCATGGCATCAGGGCGATACTATCCGATGTCTTTGCTACGACCGACTACACTGCGACCAAGGGGGGATGCAAACGCGTGTGACGCCTGTCAGTTGAATGCTCCTGGATCTGCAAAGGACCATTTTTTAAAAACTTCATACGGCTCCTCGAACTTTCGAGATCGAGTTTTCACGATCGTCACCGCCAGGTGGCGGAATCGGATCAGGGATTCGAATGCCAGGCACTCCACGCCGAATTCCCCAAAAACCATCCTCCAGAGTTTTGCGACGCCTATCCGGCCTTCGTTGGACCCTCTCCAGAGACGGGCGGTTGCGCTTCACCTGCCGGTGGAAAACCGTCGCCGACGATCTTGATTGGAAACGGATCGGTCACCGAGCCCATGTAAAGGCTCCGGTGCGGAAAGGGAATCTCAATTCCCTCGGCGTCGAAGCGCTCTTTGATCTCCGCCATGATGCTGTTGCGCAAAACGGCGAAGTCAGCCTTGGCAAACCAGACGCCGAAGAGAAAGTTCAGGGAGGAGTCGCCGAAATCCTGGAAGATGATCACTGGTTCAGGTTCGTCTAGACAGTGGGGGTTCTTCGCCGCGATTTCTCTCAAAACCCGGATGACATGCGTCACGTCCTCCTTGTAGGCCACGCCGATCTGGATGTCGTGTCGACGGATCGGGAAGCGCGTGATGTTGATCACCTGGTTTTTAATCAGTGTCTCGTGAGGAATTCGGATAAACCGATTGTCGAAGGTCCTCAACTTGACCGAAAGGAGATCGATCGAATGGACGCCGCCAACATTCTCCCCCACCTTAATGGCGTCTCCGATGAGAAACGGTTTCTCCCAAACCAAGAATAGTCCGCTGATGATGTTGGAAAGGCTGGTCTGACTGGCGAAGCCGATGGCCACCCCTGCGATGCCGGCAGCTCCCAGGATGGCGGTCAATTGGAAGCCGAGCTCCCGCATGCCACTCAAAATGAGGACGATCATGCCAGCATAGAAGATTGCTTTTCCGACAATCGTGCCTGTGTGGGCCGAAAATTGCTTCGTCACAAATCTGCCGATGGTCCGGGTCACCAGGAACAGTAGAGGAACACCAACGACGAAGATCACGGTAAACCGGACTAACCGCGTAAGAAACTCAGCAGTTAACCATTCGGCTGACGTGATAGCTAGAAAAGAAAGAAGGCTCATGATGGAACTTTATGGATACAGAAATTAGCTTGAACTGCCGGTGCCGCCGATGGACGTGCTAACAAAGACTCCCAAGAGGTCGCGAAACAAGTTTGATGAGTGGATAATAACAGGAACAACGATACAACCGTCAACAGACGAAGCTCCCTACGATGCCCAGAGCGAGTCGAAACTCTTTTTGATTAAACTACCCTTCGGCGCCGGTTCGCGCGCCGGACCCAGAAGCACCCGGATCGGTTCAAACGAGGGCGGTGCTTTGGAGAACGAAATCTCACTGAAATTATTCTCCCCTCGATAGCTGACCCCGATCTCCTCTGTCCAAAGACGACTGGCTCCGCAATGAACATTCACGTGCATCGCGCGGACGGACAGTTTTTCGAAGTTGAGCTCTTCCTTCGATTTGTTGGCGATCACAACGGGGCAGATCGCTCGGTGCCGCCCTTTCTTGATCGAGTCGAGATCGCGAGAACAACCTGTGCGCAACCCGTAACAGAGCTCCCCCGCAGTCGGCGGGCCAAACCAAGTCTTTGACAGAACGACCGACGGCTCTTCATGGATAAACAGATCTTTTTTTGCTCCGACATAGAGCTGCAAAAAGGCGGGGACGCTGACAAAAAACAGCACCTCGTTCCCCTGCGGGATCCGAAAAGGCGAGTCCGGCCGTACCACCAAGGGTTTATCCGGCATGGCGGGCGCCA
>LFIK01001009.1_pt1 | contig 21843 bp, 21 predicted proteins | sample 643401 | NCBI WGS metagenome assembly LFIK01 (sample SAMN03777447, study PRJNA286221) | soda lake metagenome | biome: soda lake; feature: Kulunda steppe; material: water; isolation source: sample T5-Br brine of Lake Tanatar-5 | place: Russia: Kulunda steppe | collected 2010-07
ACATAGTCGATGGCGTCGACCGGCGCCTGCACGAGACGACGGTTCAGCAGCAGGCGTCCCGCCGGCGACATGGACCCCCATCGCTGCCGGGTCTGGCGTACGATGAGACCTTTCGGCCGGAATGCCTCCGGATCCGGGAAGTGGCCGAGACAGAGCTCGATCCGCTCCGGAAACTTGATGTGTGCCCGGTCCCGGTACCATGCCTCGACCAGTTCGCGCGTCACCTCCGGCCTGGTCGGCCGGTGCGTCTGCACGACGATGAAGCCGCGGATCAGCTTCACGCTTTCCTGGACATGCGGGACGACCTTCAGCCGGTACTGGCGCCCGAGGTAGAGATGGGTCTCCCCGGCGACGAACCTGCGCTCCGGCGTGCGCGGCAGGAACTGGGAGAAGTACCGTTGCTGCCTTGTCACCCATGCCGCGCGCTTCTGCAGCTTGGCTTCTATGGCCTCCAACGTCGCGTCCTCCGGGGCCGCGATCACCACCGACGCATCCGGCTCGACGGCGATCTCCAGTGTCTTCCTCTGGCGGCGGACGATCTCGTACCGGATCTCCCGCGCGCCGTACTGCAGGCAGTGCAACTCCCGCGTCATGCCGCGAACCGGGCCCGGGCGAGGTCCATGATCTTCAGTTCGAGATCGTCGAGCACCTCCACGGGGAGGTCGATGCCTTGCTCGTCGCGCAGAACGTCGAGGAAATAGTCGTCTATGGCGTTGCGCAGATTGTTCTGGGCAACTTCGTTTGACCAGATGTCGACGATCAGGTGCGACTTGATGATGTCGATGATCTCCAAGGCGATAGAGGCGGCTTCCGCACCGGCCACCGGTTCATCTCCCTTTGTCTTGAGCTGACCGTCCAGGATCCCGAAGAACGCCTGCGCATCCTCATCGCCCCGGATGTTTTCCGGAACATCCCGGCCCCGATCTTTGCGTGCGACCTTGCTCGCCAGGTCCACGACGCTGTTCAGGTACTCGCGCTCGGACAGCCGCTTCTCGCGATAGGCGCGGATGGTCTCTTCGAGCAGCTCGGAGAACTGTTTGTAGAAAGTCGGGTCCTCATCCATCTTCTCGGTGATAGCCCGCCGGGTCGCGCTGGCGATGCGATCGGCCCTCGAAGCTTCGGAGACCCCTGTCTCCTCGACGACAGCCTTCAGCGCGTCGGGATCGTTGATATTCACGACCTCGATGATTGTCTCGGCAGGCATTGCCACGACATGGTCATCAAGCAGCTTCTGGATCTTCGGCTCGAACTCGCGGACATCGACCGTCTCCTGGTAGCGGAGCTGGACCGAACGCCTGAGTTCGGAGAACTGCTTCCAGTCACGCTTCAGGGCATCGACCTTGGCCTCGTCGAAGACATCGAACAGCTTGTCGGACGAGAGCGAGATGTGCAGGCACCGGCTGAACGCCTTGAGGCGCGCGTAGAACTCGTGGCGCAGCGCCTCGTCGGCGAGGTGCTGCTCGAACTGCTCCATGTCCTTCTTGTTCCGCACCGGCTTGAAGAGGTCCCAGAGTTGGTCGTGCAGCTGGGGCAGCTTGCGGATCTCCTCGCGGACATCGTGAACCGCTCCGGCCAGATCGGCCGCTTCATAGCCCTCGAAAGCGCTGTAAGTCGTCAGCGCGCTGTCGAGTTCACCCAGCAGCCCTTCGTAATCGATGACGTGACCAAAGTTCTTCGGTGTTCCGTTTTCGGCATCAAAGAGCCGATTCACCCGCGCAATCGCCTGTAGGAGATTGTGTTCCTTCAGGGACTTGCAGACGTACAGCACCGTGTTCCGGGGCGCGTCGAAGCCGGTGAGGAGCTTGGAGACGACGATCAGGATCTCCGGATCGCCGGAGCCCTTGAAGGCGTCTATGATCTGGCGATTGTACTCCTCCTCGGACTTGTACCCCGCCATCATCTTCGACCAGAAGCCGCGCACGAGGTCCTTGGACTCCTGGTCGACCTCCTCGTTGCCCTCGTTCTCGTCCGGCGGGGAGATGACGATCGCACTCGAAACATGGCCGATCTCGTCCAAGACCTCCTTGAAGCGGACCGCTGCCGCTTTCGACGGGGCGACGAGCTGCGCCTTGAAGCCAGTCCCCTGCCAGTGCTGGCGATAGTGCTCGGAGATGTCGAACGCCTTTGCTCGGATGGCCTGGTCGGTCTTGGCCAGCGCGTCCATCCGAGAAAACTTGCGTTTGAGGTCGGCCTTCTGGCTGTCAGTCAGCCCCTCGCTGATCTTGTCGAACCATCGGTCGACGACGGCGCCCGAGACCTGCTGCTCGACAAGCCGCCCCTCGTAGAGCAGCGGTACGACGGCGCCGTCGGCGACCGCCTCGTCGATGGCGTAGCGGTGGATCAGCCGCCCGAAGGTCGACAGCGTGTTCTTCTCCTTCTTCAGCAGGGGCGTGCCGGTGAAGCCGAGGTAGCAGGCCTTGGGCAGGAGACGTCGCATCTTGGCGGCGAACTGGCTGTGGCCGCCGTAGCGCCCCGTCTGCGTCCTGTGGCTCTCGTCCACCAGCACGAAGATGTTCGGATCGTCGTCCGCCAGCTTGCTGTTCTTCAGCGCCGTGTCGAACTTGTTGATGATCGTCGTGACCAGCGGGGCTTTATTGCGAACAAGTTCAAGAAGATGAGACCCACTTGTCGCGCGTGCCGGCTCCAGGTCGCAGGACTTGAAGGTGTCCTTGATCTGCTTGTCGAGGTCATCGCGGTCCGTGACAATGATGATGCGCGGGTTCTCGATGCTCCGCTCCAAGGCAAGCGAGCGCCCCAGCATAACCATCGTCAGCGACTTGCCTGAGCCCTGCGTGTGCCAGATCACGCCGCCCTTGCGGGTGCCGCTGACATCGTACTGCTTGACCGTCTCGACGGCGCGGCGGATCCCGAAGAACTGCTGATGGCGCGCAACCTTGCGGACGCCGCCATCGAAGACGGTGAAGCGGCGGATGAGGTCGAGCAGCCGCTCCGGCCGGCAAAGCGCGTACACCGTCCGGTCCTGAACCGTGACCGCGCGGTCGCCCTCGGCGGCCATCGCGTCGAAATAACTGCGCGCGCCCGCGAAGTCTCCGGAGAAGATGGCGTCCTTCTCCGCCGCAGTGAGAACGCGGTTGGCGAAGGGCGCGATGGCCTCGTCGGTGTCCTCCTCGTCGCGCCAGGTCTGCCAGAACTTCCGCGGCGTCCCGACCGCCGCGTAGCGCGCCTCGTTGCGGTTCATGGCTGTAAGCAGCTGGGCGAAGTGGAAGAGCTGCGGGATGGCATCCTCGTTCTGGTAGCCGATCAGCTGGCTGTCCGCTTTCTTCAGGCTTTCGGTCGGCCGCTTGTTCTCGATCACCAGGGTCGGGATACCGTTGACGAACGCAACGATGTCACAGCGTTTCGTCTGGCTCGACGCGGTCCTCTCGACCGAGAACTCGGCGGTGACGTGGAAGACGTTGTTCTCCGGCCGCTCCCAATCGATGTAGCGGAACGAGTAGCTCTTCGAGTCGCCGTCGATCGACTTCGTGATCGTCGTGCCGAGGACGAGCGTGTCGTAGATGTCCTGGTTCGTTCCGCGGAGACCCTTTAGACGGTCGGGCGTAGGCTTGAGCCGCCGCATCGCCTCGTGCGCGTCCTCAAGGTCGAAAGCATACTCGCGGCCCCGATGCGTGAAGCGGTTGATGCGCATCAGCTGCTCAGCAAGCACATCGTCCAGCACCACGTTCCGCAGCCGACCACCGCGCAGGCGCAGGGCTTCCTCCTGCGAAAGCGGGGTGAACCCGAGCGCCACGAGCAACTGCAGCGCTGGCACCTGGGACTGGTGTTTCTCGGTGGCGTTGAAGGTCATGGGGCGCGCTCCCGGGCCCGGATTAACTTGCGGCTAAGGGGCTCTATGGCTATATACAGATCAAAGGATTGGGCATTTCCCGGTCGACAAAGGGGTCCTGGAGCTTCCGGGGCCCCTTTGTTTTTTCTGGCCTGACAAAGGCTTAGGGGAAGCATTTGAGCCCTCCCAGCTTGGGCCGGATGATCTCGAACGCGCGGTTCGGCTGGTCGGGGCGCAGCTGTGACAGCGCGATGGGCCGGGCCGTGAGGTCGGCCAGCTGCAAGCCGGAGGCGTTCGCGGCCTTCGGGATGAACACCGGCTGGAAGTCGAAGCGGCTAAAGTCGTGCCGGCGGTAGCCCCAATGGCTGTCGTTCCCGGCGATGCGGCGGAACTCCAGCTCGAGCTCGGCGTCCTCCCTGGCGCCCCGGCTCTCGAAGACGACGTGCACGGTCTTCCCGTGCTGCTTTTCCGCCGTCAGCATCATGTGCAGCCGTTCCATGCAGAAATGCAGGGCGATCTCGTAGGGGTTCCAGGGGTTGGCGTATTTCGCGCGGTGCTTGGCCTTGTCGATGACCGACGCGAAAATCGTCATCGGCGCGGTCTCGATCAGCGCGTTCAGTTCGTCCATGAAACGCGTCCGCAAGGCGCGGTCGGTGCGCAGTATCCCGAAAGGCCCTGTGCTCTTGCGGATTTCATGCTCATGCAACACGACCGTGTCGTGCCCCCAGATGCCGAACTTGAAGCCTTGCATCGCGGGGACAATGTCGGCCGTATAAGCGTCCTTGCGCATGACGCAGAAGGTCAGCGCGAACATCGGGTATTGGGGGTCGATATTGACCATCCCGTGATCGCCGCTCTCGTCGGCATAGACGATGAAGTCGGCGAAGTCAGGCAACGGGCGCCTCCAGCTTAACCCGCCACTCGCCTGTCAGCAGCTTCTGCATCAGCCCGCGTTTCTGAAGGGTCAGGGCTTCGATTTCGGCTTCAATGCCGGCGCATTCGGCGTGGGATGCATTCACGATGTCGGCGAGTGCAGCCTGCTCAGCTGGGTCCATCGGGAGGCGGAGCTTGCCTTCCAGGAACTGACTGTTGGTGACGGCGATCGTGTTCTTGGCGCCCTTCTGGACGAGGGGATGGAGATAGTTGCGGGCGGCCAGCGGCGACTCGAAGAGCGCGTCGAGGATCACGCCAAGCGCGTGGGTCTGCGGGGTGAAGACGCCGTAGAGAGGCGAGACGATAACCTCGCGGTCGATCTTGCTTTGCTTGATGATGCCGAGCGGGAAATCGCCCGTGGGACTCTTGGTGTAGACGATGTCGCCGGGCAGGACGCGTTTGTAGTGGTCGGTGCTCGCGGCCGAGAACGACCGGCCGAGATGCTCGACCTGGTTCACCAGCCCTTTGTGGACCGAGACCGAATAAACCTCCTCTACGCCGGTCGATTTCGATCCGTGTTCGCGGAGAACCTCGCTCAGCGGTACAACGCGCCACTCGCCCGTGAATCCGGGCAACCTGACCTTGCCGGTGAACAGATGGGTCCGGAACCAGACGCGGCGGCGAATGTTCAATGCGCGCAGTGCAATGAGCTTTTCGAGCGCCTCGTCCCAGGTCCGCAGCATTTCGGCGATCTTGCGCTGCTCGGGGAGTGGGGGGAAATCAATGGTCAGGCGCTTGAAGATCGGCAAACCAATTGTCTTGATCGTTGAACCAACAGCCATCCGCTCAAAGAAGGACTTCTGCGTCTGCATCCACGCGTAGAGAAACCACGGGTCGAGGAAGTTCTTGTTGGAGCAGGACCAAGCAATGAAATGCTGACTGACAGCCATTTCGGTCTTCAGGACTGCAGACTTACCAACGCCAGCATCCCGAGATAGGATCACCGTTTCCGGGGGCAGCAAGACGGCTGATGAGTGCCTGATGCCAAGGTGAGAAATCTGCTTGTCCGTTTCTTCGATGTACCCTTGGTCGAGCTTGGCGCTATCCGCCAGCGAGACCCAAGCCACTCCACCGTTCCAATACTCCGGTCTTCCCTGATCCGGCGTGTGGCCGCTTGCCCGGTCGACAACATCGTCCAGCCGCGCCCTGCGCCATCCTGTCGGCAAGTCACTTCCGAGATCGGGAAACGGCTTCAAGGTGTTACCGCCATCAAGCATCAACACCGAGCTCCTTCAGATACCCGGCCATCTTCGCCCGTACCTCGGCAAGCTCCGCCTCGATCCGCACGATGTCCTTCTGCACGGCGGCGACGTCGATCTCCTCCTCCGGCTCGAACGTGTCGACGTAGCGGGGGATGTTGAGGTTGTAGCCGTTCTCGGCGATCTCCTCGGGGCTGGCCCGATGCGAATACCGCTCGATCTCGGCGCGGGTGCTGTAGGTCTCCAGCACCTTGGCGACGTGCGCCTCGTCCATCACGTTCTGGGTCTTGCCCGGCGTGAACTCCTTGCTGGCGTCGATGAACAGCACGTCGCGCCGGTCCGCGTTCGCGCCGCCTTCCTCGCGCGAGCGGTCGAAGATCAGGATGGCGACCGGGATCCCCGTGGTGGTGAAGAGGTTGGCCGGCAGGCCGACGACGGCGTCGAGCAGGTTCTCCTCGATCAGTTGCCGGCGGATGCGCCCCTCGGCCCCGCCCCGGAACAGCACGCCATGCGGGACGACCACCGCCACGCGGCCGGACTGCCGCTTGGCGATCTCGATCATGTGGGTGATGAAGGCATAGTCGCCCTTGGACTTGGGCGGTACGCCGCGCCAGAAGCGCTTGTACTGGTCGCTGTCCGCGTCCTCCGCGCCCCACTTGTCGAGCGAGAACGGCGGATTGGCGAGCACCACGTCGAAGCGCATCAGGTGGTCGCCTTCGACCAGCGCGGGGCTGTTGAGCGTGTTGCACCATTCGATGCGGGCCGCGTCCTTGGCGTGCAGGAACATGTTCATCCTGGCGAGCGCCCATGTCGCGCCGTTCACCTCCTGCCCGTAGAGGGAAAAGTTGCCGGACCCCACCTCTTGGGACGCCTGGACGAGAAGCGAACCCGAGCCGCAGGCGGGATCGCAGATCGTGTTGCCGGGCTGCGGCGCGGCCAGCTTGGCCAGCAACCGGGAGACGGCCGTGGGCGTGTAGAACTCGCCCGCCTTCTTCCCGGCGTCCGAGGCGAAGCGCGAGATCAGGTAGATGTAGCACTCGCCGATGATGTCCTCGGTCACCCGTGACGGGCGCAGGTCGAGTGCGGGCTTGGCGAAGTCCTCAAGCATGTTCTTGAGGCGGCGGTTGCGGTCCTTCGGGCGTCCGAGATTGGCCTCATTGTTGAAATCGACATTGCGGAAGACCCCCTCCAATTTCGCGCGGTTCGCGTCCTCGATCTTCTCGAGAGCGATGTTGATCAATTCGCCGATGTTGGGCTCATTCCGCTGCGCGTAGAGGTCGTAGAAGCTTGCGCCCTCGGGAAGGATGAAGCGCTCGCGCTCGAGGCGTCGGCGAATACGAGCCTCGTCGTTGCCGAACTGCTTGCGGTACGTTTCGATGTGGTCATTCCAGAGGTCGGAAATGTACTTCAGGAACAACATCACGAGGATGTAGTCCTTATACTGGCCGGCATCGACGGCGCCCCGGAAGGTGTCGCAGGCCGCCCACGCAGTCTGATTGATCTGGGCTTGGGTGATCTGGTCGGTCATCAGGCAATTTCCTTCTGGTCGGCAGCCTTCGCGGCATCGCCGAGAATGGCGCTTACGAGTGTTTCCCTGCGAGCGGCGAGTTGACGGAGCAGTTGCCCCTCCTCCCGGACGAGGGCATTGAGTTCGACAATGCGTTTCTGCGTGGGAAGATCGGGCACGGCGAGTTCGAGGTTCTCGAGGACCGCCATGGGGATCATCCTGAGACTTGTGCCCTGCGCCTCCGCGCCGAGCCTGCGCTGCGCGTCGGGCTGGTTGATAGCCCACGCCAGGTATTCCGGGAGAACGCGGGCCCTGTCGGGGCGAACGATCACTAACGGGACGATGACAACGACGGGCTCCGGCAGCGGATCGGGAATCGCTGCTGCAGCGTTCGGCTCGCCTCGGGAGCGAAAGACCACCTCACCGCCACGGACGAAGTATCGGTCGGACAGTTTGCCCAGATCGTATCTCTGAAAGTCCGGACCAGGCGCTTCGCCATTCGTTCCGACGTCACGCAGCTGCAGCGCCGGCACGCCGCCCTCAGGCAGCGGATCGAGCCTGCCGCGCGCCGTGTAGCCGGAGTGAATGTCGGAGAGCTCCGCGAGCCGCATGAGAGGACCCTCTGTAAAGCAAATTACAGAGAATTAGGCGAGCCGCTCTGGTGAGTCAATCCTAAAATTTGCAGTTATACGTCTACAGAGAAAAATGCGAAATCTGCTGCTGCCATGCGAGAGGGAACGGCTCCAGCGCTTGCGCGAGCGTCAATTCCGGCCCCTGCCGCCTATCCAGGATCGCCTCAACGATGTCGGGTGCGAGGAGCGTGAGGCGCAGGACGCGGGTCATGTATGAGGGTGCGATCCCCTCGCGCTCGGCCAGTTCGGCGATGGTGACGAACTCACCGGACTCCAGCATGCGTATCCACCGGAATGCGCGGGCCAGCGCCTTGACAAGCGTGCTGTCGGTCCGCCTCGACTGGGTGGCGCCGTCGGGCACCTGCATCTCCTTCCGCCCGCCGCGCTTCACGACGCGGAACGGGACGCGGAAATTCACGGTCTTCGGGATCGGAGCCGCGCGGGTCATGCAGCTTCTCCGATCCCGCCGGCCAGCATCTCGCGCGCGAGGCCGCCGAGGCCGTCCACGCGCAGCCGGACGTTCAATCCGTCCGTGCCGATGTCGACGCGCTCGACCAGCAGCGTCACGATCCGCGCCTGCTCGGCGGGAAAAAGTTCGTCCCACAGCGGATCGAGCTGCTGCAGGGCTGCGCGGGCGTCGGATTCGGCGATGTCGTCGGCGTGGGCGCGTGCAGCCTTCCACGTGCCCGCGATGACCTCCGGCTGTCGGAACACGGCGCGAAGCTGGTTGATGACCGCGGCCTCGATCTCGCCGGCGGGCACGCGGCCGACCGGGCACGACCCAGCGCCATGCTTCAGCACCGTCTGGCTGACGTAGTAGCGGTACAGCCTGTCGCCCTTGCGGGTGTGCGTCGGTGAGAACGCGGCGCCATCGGGCCCGAACAGCAGCCCCTTCAGCAGCGCGGGCGTGTCGGCGCGGGTGCGGGCGGCGCGCTTGCGCGGGCTCTCCTGCAGGATCGCATGAACCTTGTCCCAAGTCTCGCGGTAGATGATCGCGTCGTGCTCGCCGGGGTAGCTCTCGCCCTTGTGCACCGCTTCGCCGATATAGGCGCGGTTGTTCAGCATACGGTAGAGGTACTTCTTGTCGATCCGGTTGCCGCGCGGCGTGCGGATGCCGCGCTTCGCGACCTCGCGGGCCAGTTCCGTGCCCGATCCGATCTCGAGGAACCGGGCGAAGATCCAGCGGACATGCTCGGCGGCTTCTTCATCGACCACCAGCTTCCGGTTCTTGACCCGGTAGCCGTAGGGCGGGACGCCTCCCATCCACATCCCCTTCTTCCGGCTGGCGGCGACCTTGTCGCGGATCCGCTCGGCCGTCACCTCGCGCTCGAACTGGGCGAACGAGAGCAGAATGTTCAGCGTCAGCCGCCCCATCGATGTGGTCGTGTTGAAGGACTGCGTGACCGAGACGAAGGTGACGCCGTTGCGGTCGAACACCTCGACCAGCTTGGCGAAGTCGGCAAGCGAGCGGCTGAGGCGGTCGATCTTGTAGACCACCACTACATCCACAAGCCCGTCCTCGATGTCCTCCAGCAGCCGCTGCAGGCCGGGGCGGTCGAGCGTGCCGCCGGAGAGGCCTCCATCGTCATACTGATCGCGAACCAGCACCCAGCCCTCGGAACGCTGGCTGGCGATGAAAGCCTCGCAGGCTTCCCGCTGGGCGTGGAGCGAGTTGAATTCCTGCTCCAGCCCTTCCTCGGAGGATTTGCGCGTATAGATCGCGCAGCGCTGCTTGCGCACCGTGGCCTTCATCCTCGCGCCCTCCGATTCTTCAAGCCGAAAAAGATCAGTCCATTCCAACGCGTGCCGGTGATGGCGCGGGCGATGGCCGAGAGCGACTTGTAGGGCCGCCCCTGCCACTCGAAGCCATCCGCGGTGACGGTAACGGCATGCTCGACGCCCTGCCATTCGCGGATCAGGCGGGTGCCGGCGATGGGCATCATGTCGGCGCGGATGCGGCTTTTCTTGCGGTCGCCGCCGTCAAGTTCCTCGCCCAGCCGCTCCAGCCGCCGGACCGTCTCGGGTTTCAGCCCGCCATAGGCCAGTTCCTGAATGCGGTATGCGAGCCGGCTCTCCAGGTAGCGGCGGTTGAACGGCGGCGGTTCGCTGTCGAACAGGTCGCGCCACTGCGCCTTCAGTTCCGGCGTCGTGGCAGTCTTTAGCGCGGCCAGGCGCGCGGGGATGGGGTCATGCGTTGTCATGGTTTTCTCCGATGAGTTGGAGTTGCATGACGGCATCGGTCGGCCGGAGAGTGTAGGCGAATTTCTCCCCTGTCGTGAGAATGTTCGCCACGCTGGCGCTGCCGCAACCGCACGAGCCCGAGCGCCAGCAGGCCGCACAGCTCGGCGCGGCGCTCGGTGGGCGTCATGTGGTCGGGCGGCAGCGGGTTGGGGCGTTTCATGATGGACGGCTCCGCGATGTCTCAGCCCTCTCCTACTCACGATGAACGCGAACCGTCCCACCGGCCCCGAAGAGGAGAACATTACGGTTGCCGGACTCGACTCCGGGTTGATCTTTCGGCTAGCACATAACGGGAACATCTTTCGCCTTCGCGCGGTGAATCGACGTTAACGCTTCGGTAATTTTTGCCGGCGCAGAATTTTCGCCCGAGATGAAGCGGGCCACCGCCGCGCGATCCGGAATTTTGCCGGGCTGGGCAAGGGACTCGGGGCCAGGAGGAGATCACATGGTAAAAAGGATCAGAAACTTCGTCGATCGCGCTTTCTCGAGAACGGTCGATCTCGAATTGCTCCAGCGCCTGCTGGCACCTCATCTCGACCAGATAGACTTCGACTGGGATGCGTTGCCGGAAGACGAGGGCAAACGGCGCGAGGCGATCTTCGAGCTGTTCGCCAGGGCCGACATGCGGTTTCCGGCAAGACTGCAATTCGCGCTCTACAACATCTCCACGCTGTCGACTGACGCCGGCGCACGGATCATCCAGGAGATCGCCTCGGAAGCTGGTGTCGACGTATTGTCGGCGTTCCGGGTCGAGAGCGGACCCGGCGACCTGCGATTCACTCCCCGTTTCATTGCGCTGATTACATGGCTGGATCACCGGCCCGTCTTCGAGCGCGCCCTCAGCGCGGCGGCTTTTCTGGCACACGCGTCCAAGCTCGAACGCGACGCGGAACGGGAGGACATCGAACCGCGTCATCACGAGGCCGGCGTGCAGGACAGCTTCGCGGAGGCCGCGCGCCTGCACTTCGCGAGCCGCTACAACGGGCACTATTGCGACGTGCGGTGGTTCGAAGATGAGGATCTGCTGCGGGTGCTGATCCTGCACGGTTCGAAAGCCGAGACCAAGAACATCGATCAGGAGGGCACCGAGGATACGCTGAAGTTCCGCGAGATCGTCCAGTCGACCATCGAATATGATCCGCGACGGGGGGCGATCGCCGTGGGCTCGAAATCCCCAACGGATGCCAAGAAGCTGGTCAGGCTTTTCGGGGAGCATGTACTCGGGGACGGTGACATCTTCGAGGCATCGGCGAAGGAGGAACTCTACACGTTGAAGCCCTTGCAACGGCACGGCGCGGCGTTCAGGTTCGCCTTCGATCCCGAGGGGGAGATCACGCATGTCGCCCTGCGGGAGGTGCGCGTCGACGAGGCCCAGATTACCGCGACGGGGCGCCTGCGTCGCTCGCCATGGTTCCTCACGCTCGGCGACTCCGAGAATGCGCTCAAGCGACTGAAGGCGGTCGCGTCCGAGCTCGACGTCGCCGACATGCGGATCGTGCATGCCAAGATCGATGTGACCATCGAGGTGGATGACAGCGAGATCGTGGTGCCGGTGACGATCAGACCGCCCCGGACGGTCAGCATGCGCGATCACTCGCACGAACGGCTCATACTCAAGATGCTGGAAGACAATGAGATCCGCAAGCGCCGCGCGACTGATCAGGCTGCTGCTGCAGCAGAGTGATCGTCATCCGATCCGCTCCATTGGCGCTGCCGACCTGCTGCCCTACGATTCCCGTCTCGTCCGCTCGCTTCGGAACCTCGGGATCCTGACGGAGCGGGAAGACCTGCGCGACGATGGCGACAAGGTGTTTCAGGTCGTCGATGACGCGCTGATCGCCGTCGATCCGGAGACCGGCGCCTGCGAGCGCCATGAAGATGCGCTGGATGTCCGGATCCACGACATCGACATCGCTGCGATCTGCCGCGCGATCCGCGAGCAGTCGGGGCTGGAGGGTCCGGGTCCGTCGGCGATTTCAGCGAGGGTCTGGCGGCTCGGCCGATATGTCCGGCATGGCCGGGCTGCCGAGATATGCCTCGTGCGGCGGCTGCGTGAGGACACGGCGCAGGAGATCGTGGATCATGTGCGCGGGGCCATCGATACCGAAGCCCCTGTCGCACTGATCAGCCTTGGCAGTTGCGATCTGCCGACTGCGGTCGCGCGCCAGCTGGACATTCTGCGCATGACGGTGATGTCCGCCGAAGACCTGCTGCGCGACGATCCGCAAAATCCCTTCGCCCTCGATCTCGGTCGGATCCGTGTGCCCTCGGGGCCATGCGCAGCGGAAGCGCGCCTCACCATCGACCGGATCGGCCGGCGCGTGCTCTTCGACGGGGTCGAACTCGACGTCGAGCCGAGGGATTTCGACGCATTCGTCCTGCTTGCCGAGGAGGCCGGAGCTGCCGGTGGCTGGGTGCCCACGGACAGTCTTGCGGTGACACTGCAGGCCAGCACAGGACGGGAGAGCAACCCCGAACAGGTCGATCGCTGCATCAACCGGTTGCGGGACGCCTTCCGCAAGGACGCGCGTGTGAACGCGGTTCCGCACAGCGGATTCATCGAGCGGAAGTCCAAGGTCGGTGCTCGCCTCACCCTCGCGTCCTCCGAGATCGGGTTCATCGCCTAGACCCGTTCTCCGGCACCGGGAGGTTTTCGGGAGGTTTTCAGGAGGGATCCGAGAGATAAACGGTTTCAGCATGTTGCACTGTCGGGTCGTGACCGGAAACGACCAGGACCCTTCGACATGCACCCCCCGATCTCCAACGCCGACCTTGCCACACTGATCGAAGAGGCCGGCCGCGCGGAACGGCGCCTGCACCGCAAGCTGGCACTTCCCGCCGCCGATCTCGACGATCTCCGCCAGGACCTTCTGGTCGACCTGATCTGCCGGTTGCCCGGCTTCGATGCGCGCCGCGGCAGTATCGGGGCCTTCGCGAACATCGTCCTGCGCAACCGGTCCTCGCGCATCGCGATCCGTCATCACCGGCAGCGCCGGGCACAGGGCGGCACGGTTTTTTCGCTCGATGCGCCCGTGGCGGGCGGGACCGAACCACTGGGCTGCCTGCTGACGCAGACGGACGGGCTGGCCGGCTGGCACGGCCAGGATCGCTGTGCTGTCGAGGACGCAGAGACCCGTCACGATCTGGCGCGCGCACTCGCCGAGATGCCCCAGGACTTCCGCGGGCTCTGCTCCGCCCTTGGCACATGCGCTGTTGCCGATCTCGCCCGTCGCGAGGGTATCTCCCGCTCCGCCCTCTATCGCCGTCTCGCACGCCTCCGGCTCGATCTCGCCATGCGCGGGCTCGGGGGGCGGTGGGACACATCGCGGACCGCGTGAGTAGAGGAAGGTCATGGAGATGCTTGTCATGCCCCCCGACGCTTTCACCCCGGCCCGCCCGCGGCCGCTGACCGACATCGAGTTCTGCGCCTGGATCGGTCAGGCGATGCCCGGCGACCGGCTCGAATATCATCGCGGCTTTCTCGGCATCGACACGACGGCCGTGATCTCGACGCTGCCGGAGCCGGATCGCCGCCGCCTGGCCGCGCTTGCCGATGCCGCGCATCGCGCCTTTGAGGCCGGTCTCGTCCATCTCGTGCAACTGCGGCTCGGAACGGACCGCTTTGCCTATCTCGCCATCGCCCGGACCCGGCCGCGCAACGCGCCGGTGCCGCTCGCGCGCCTGCTGGCCGAACAGGAGGCCGCCTGATGTCGCCATTGCAATCCCTCGTCACCGATCACGGAGACCCCTTCATGCCCTATCCGGATAATGCTCCCACCCCCGATGACCTGCCGTCCATGCGCCCGCAGGAGATTGCCGACCTCCCCGTTGAGTTGCTGGCGATCCTGCAGCGCGATCTCGATGCGCGAATGAAGCATGCCAAGGCCGCCAAGGCCCGGCTCGATGCTGCGCTCACGATTCGCTACGCCACGCGCGCGGCTGCCGCGCGCCGCGCCTGCGGCAAGGATACTGGCACTGTCCGGCTGGTGGACGGGGACTTCACCGTGGTGGCCGATCTGCCCAAGCGCGTGGATTGGGATCAGGAAATGCTCGCTGCGACGGTCGAGCGCATTCGGCTCTCGGGCGACGATCCCGCTCAGTATGTCGATATCGCGATCAAGGTGCCCGAACGCAAGTACGGCGCCTGGCCCGAGGCGATCCGGGCAGTGTTCGAGCCCGCGCGCACGGTCGGCAGCGGCAAGCCCAGCTTCCAGCTCGAGCCGGAAAAGGACAGCTGAATACAGCGGCGGGGACGCCCTGACCGCAAGGCTGGGCAGGCTCCCCTTCGGCGCCCGGTCACCCCCGCCGCTGTTTTCCCCACCCTGAACACGGAGCGCGCCATGCAATTGCGCATCATCACCGCCGACGAACGCCTGTCGGATGCCGAGAACAAGACATCGCTGGCGATCTTCGGGCCGCCCGGCGTGGGGAAAACCACGCTGATCAGATCGCTGCCGGAGGAAAAGGCAGTCTGCTTCGATCTCGAGGCCGGCATGAAGTCGGTCCAGGACTGGCGCGGACCCAGCATCCCGATCCGCAGTTTCCCCGATTTCCGCGATCTGGTCATCCTGATCGGCGGCCCGGATCCGTCCCGACATCCCGACAGCTACTATGGCCCGAAGTACCATGCCCATGTGCAGGCAAAATACGCCGAAAGCGGGCTCGAAGGCTTTCTGCGCGACCGCTCGATCATATTCGTCGATTCGATCACCGATCTGACGCGCCAGGCCATGGCCTATGCCAAGCAGCAGGGCGAGGCCTTCTCCGAACGCACCGGAAAGCCGGATCTGCGTGGTGCCTATGGATTGCTGGGCCGAGAAGTCATCCAGGCGCTCAAGCATCTGCAGCATGCGCGCGGCAAGACGGTGATCTTCGTGGGCGTGCTGGAAAAGGTGACCGATGAATTCGGCACTTCGAGCTGGATCCCGCAGATGGAGGGCACGAAAGCGGGTCGCGAGCTGCCCGGGATCGTCGATCAGGTCATCTCGATGCAGCTCTTCGGCAAGGATGCCGAGGGCGCATGGGTGCTTGACGAGAAATCCACCGAACGGCGCCTCGTCTGCCGCGCCGGCAACCCCTGGGGGCTGCCGGCCAAGGACCGCTCCGGTCGCCTCGATGTGACCGAGCCGCCCGATCTCGCGGCGCTCCTGGCAAAGATCGACGGCCGCACGGCCCCCGCCTCCCATTCTGATCCCAACTGACCCGACGAAAGGACCTGACCCATGAGTTACGATCTGAACGACGCCGGCCCGCAAATGGCCCCGATGGGGGAGCTCATCCCGGACGGCACCTTCGCCAAGGTGATCATGAAAATCCGCCCCGGCGGCACCAACGGGGCGACGCCCATGGATGCGGGCCTGCTGAAAGGGTCGGCGCACAGCGATGCCAAGATGCTCGATTGCGAACTCACCGTGGTCGAAGGACCCTATGCGCGGCGCAAGTTCTGGCAGAACTTCACGGTGGCGGGCGGCAAGCTCGACGAGAAAGGCCAATCCAAGGGCTGGAACATCTCCAAAAGCACCTTCCGGGCGATGGTGGACAGCGCACTTGGCCTCAATCCGGATGATGTCAGTCAAGCCGCGCGAGAAAAGCGGGTGATCGAGGGCTTGAAGCAGCTCGACGGGATCACCTTTGCGGCGCGCATCATGGTGGAGAGCTCGGATAACCCGAATTATCGCGACAGCAACAAGCTGGCCAATGTCGTCCTGCCGGGGGAGCCCGCCTATGCGGCGATCATGCGCGGGGAGCAGGTCGCACCGGAGCCTGTGAACGCACCGCCACGCAAGTCTGCCGTGCAAACGCCACCGGCCTGGAATGCGCAGGCAGCGCCATCGGGCTGGTCGAACACGCCCCAGGCTCCTGCTGCGCCACCCCAACCCGGCGGCGCGGCCGCGACACCGGCCAGCCCCGGGAACGCCCCCGCCTGGCTGAACAGCTGAGCAGATGTCTCCGGATGAATGGCAGGCGCATGTGACGCGCGCAGCGGCGCAGGAGATCGGCAAATGGCTCGAGGCCCGCGGAAGACTGGATCGCCCCATCGCAAGCCTCGAGCTGTCCGATCTCGAGGCCATGGCCACGGTCGCCATAAGCCGCTTCGTCGTTCTGGCCTCGCACAAGATCAGCGAAGCGCCGGGACAGCACGAGGATCTCGAGACCCTGCTCATGGGGTGAGAGCCGAGGTCGGCATCTGCGCCATCTGTGCACGCGAAGCGCGCGGCTTCGGGTTTTGCCTGCGCCTGCAAAGAGCGCGCTTCCCTTCATACCAATTCTGCTCGCGCCGCTGCCAGGACATCGGCGCCGAGCGCGCCCAAAGGAACAACGGCATGATTGACAAGACCGCCCGCGAGGCGCGCGCCATTCGAGACGCGCGCAGGGATTTTGCCGAAGCGCTGACCGCGCTTGGCCTGATGGAGCCGTTCTTCAATCGCAGCGCGGAAGAAATCGATCGCCTGATCGAGGCGGCGGTGACCGGCTACATCGACAGCATGCAGGAACAGGCCGCGCGCACGGAACGCACCGGGACGATCCTCGATGACCCTGTGCCATTCTGAGGGGGCTGCGATGATCGACCTGAACGAGGACACGGCACCCAGCGGCTGGAAGGGCCTTCTCGAGGCGGCCACCGAAAACGCCATCACCGATTTCGAGATCGAGTTCTGCGACAGCCTCCGCGAGAAGCTGGAGCGGTTCGGCGAGCGCGCCCGGCTGACGGACGCGCAGTACCACAAGCTGACCTGCATCGCTCGGGCCGGCGGGTTCTGGGAGCGCGAACAATGATCGATCTGAACCATGGATCAGGCTTCATCTACGGCGCTGATGGACCGCGCCCGGCGATCACGGAGGCCGTCTCGGCAGCCGTCGACGCCGCGCTGTCGGCCCGCCACCGGGCCGAGCGTCCGCGAACCTATGTCAGCTCCTCGGGGCTGGGCCGCGCCTGCTTGCGCCAGATCCAGTATGATTATCTGGCCGTGCCCAAGGACGAGGGGCAGGACTTCGCCCCGAAGACCCTGCGGATCTTCGAGGCCGGGCATCGCGGCGAGGACATGGTGGCGAGCTGGCTGCGGCTGGCCGGATTCGATCTGCGCACCGAGCGCGCGGATGGGCGCCAGTTCGGATTCGCCGCGCTCGATGGGCGGCTCAAGGGCCATGTTGACGGCTGCCTCGTCAGCGGTCCTGTGCCGATGGCCTATCCCGCGCTCTGGGAGAACAAGGCGCTCGGGGCATCGAGCTGGAAGGACACGATCAAGCGCGGCGTGACCATCGCCAGGCCGGTCTACGCAGCGCAGATCGCGCTCTATCAGGCCTATCTGGACCTGCCCAACCCGGCGCTCTTCACGGCGCTCAACCGCGACACGCTGGAAATCTATGCTGAGCTCGTGCCGTTTGACGCGGCGCTGGCGCAGCAGATGAGCGATCGGGCTGTGCAGGTTGTGCGCGCCTGTGAAGCGCGGGAGTTGCTGCCACGCGCCGCGGCAGACCGCAGCTCGGTCGTCTGCAAGGGCGGAATGTCGGCCGGTCACTGGCATCCACCCTGTGCCTGGGCGCAGCGTTGCTGGAGGGCTCGCTCATGATCCCCCAGGCTTATGAATTCAAGCGACTGGCGCCCCGGTTTCGGAAACGGTCGATCTTCGGCTTTCTCTTCGAAGGCATCGAGACTGCGCCGGTCTACTATTTCGGCGATCAGGAGCACTTTGACAGCGACGAAGTGGGTGCGCTGCGCTCGCGGATCACCAACGGACCCCTGCAGCTGCCGCACCCGTGCGTGGTCTTCGAGGTCAAGGGGCGAGATCCCCAGCGTTCAGCCTTGCTCGCCTATGCGCGCCAGTTTGGTGATCGCGTCGAAGCGGGCTTTGTCTTCAAGGACAAGCGTCAGCGGAAATGGACGGACTGCCTGATCCATGCCGTGTTCACCGAGCCCGGACTGGCAGAAGGCTATCCGAACCCCAAGCTGGGCGAGCAAGAGATCAATATCTATGGCGAAGTGGCCACAGGCATCGTCTGGCGCGCTCTGAGCATCCTGTCCCAGGTGGCAGAGGTCAAACCCCGCACCATCAGCCCGGCGCGGCGCGGCAGATATGCCAGGGCGGGCGTGCGCGGCTGGACCTGGCATCAGATCACGATCGATCCGGAGCGGCTGCGCGCCAAGAGCGCACCGCAAGGCGGCACACATGCCAGCCCACGCTGGCACATTCGGAGAGGCCATTTGCGTCAGCTCGCCGACGGCCGGCGTGTCTTTGTGCGACAATGCGAGGTTGGCGACCCCGCCCGCGGTGGGATCGTGAAGGATTACATCGTCAAGGGACAAGTGACATGACCACGTTCACCCCGTCTGAAACGCAAGCCGCGGCGATCCGCGAGATCAGGGACTGGTTCGAGACCCGCGCCGAGGAGCAACAGGTATTCCGGCTGTTCGGCTATGCGGGTTCCGGAAAGTCCACCGTTCTCAGATTCGCTCTCGACGAACTCGGCCTCTCGCCCCATCGCAGCGCGAAGGACGGCCGCTGCGTGCCCGGCGTCGTTACCGCCACCTTCACCGGCAAGGCCGCGCTCGTGCTGACGCGCAAGGGCACGCCCGCGCGCACCATTCACAGCCTGATCTACTCGGTAATCGAGGCGACCGAGGAAGAGATCACAGAGGCAACAAAGCGCATTCGCGATGCGGAGGACGCCGCGCGCCGCTTGAGCGGGTTCGAGCGCACCACGGCCGAGGCTGCGATCGAGGCCATGCGTCAGGCGCTCTCGGCAATGAAGCACCCGCGCTTCGCGCTGAACCCGCAGAGCGACGCGGCTGACGCCCGGCTGATCGTTCTCGACGAGGTCTCGATGGTCGGCGAGGAAATGGCGCGCGACCTGATGAGCTTCGACAAGCCGATCCTCGTTCTCGGCGACCCCGGCCAGTTGCCGCCCATCAAGGGCGAAGGCGCCTTCACCCGCGACACGCCCGACGTGATGCTCACCGAGATCCACCGTCAGGCGGCCGAGAGCGCCATCATTCGCCTCGCCACCATGGCGCGCACGGGCGAGCCCATCGGCTTCGGCACCTATGACGACCATGTCGCCAAACTCCGCAAGGGCGACATCACACCGGAACAGGCGCTGCGCGGCGGCCAGCTCATCTGCGGGATGAACGCGACACGGCTGCAGATCAACAACGCCATGCGCGCGGCGGCAGGGCTCGGGGGCACATGGCTGCCCACGGGGCCGGCCGAGAAGATCATCTGCCTCAAGAACCAGAACGATCTGGGGCTGATCAACGGGATGTTCGTGACGCTCGAGGACATCGTCGACGAGGGCAGCCCCTACTTCTCGGCCGTGGTAACGGATGAGGACGGGCGCCGGGTCGGGCCGCCCGACCGCGACGGACGCCCGGCCCGCCTGCGCATCTACAAGGGGCATTTCGAGGATCATGTCGCCCATGACCGCCACCGCCATGATCGTGACTGGAAGGAAAAGCGCCTTCTGACCGAGGCGACCTTCGGCTGGGCGATCACCGCGCATAAGGCTCAAGGGTCGCAATGGGAGAACGTGATCGTCTGGGACGACGGCCTCGGGCGCACCGAGACGGATCGTCGTCGCTGGCTTTACACCGCGATCACGCGCGCCGAGCGCGGGCTCGTCCTTCTGGCATGATGCACGCGCCATGATCGACCTGAACGACGTCTGGTCGCCGCCCGCCCGCCACGATCTGAGCGCGATCAAGGCCCGGCTGGCCGACACCGCCCGCGACTGGCTGCCGCCGCTCTTCCCCGAGGCGCGGCTGACGCATGATCGGCGTGCGCTGCGCTGCGCGGATCTGTCCGGGCGCCGTGCGCGCGGTGAGGGCTCCTGCATTCTGCATCTGGACGGGCCCTATGCCGGCTGGGGGTTTGACTTCGCAACGGGCGAGCGCGCCGGACCGATTGATCTGATCGCGCAGGCGACCGGCCTCTGCGATGGCGCGCTCTTCGACGAGGCGGCGCGGCTCGCGGGGATAGACCATCCTGCGCCGCGGTCAGCGCCGTCATCGACCATGCGCGCGCGGCCCGACCACTCGGCCGAGATCGCGCGTCTGGTCGGTGGGGCCGTGCCGATCGCAGGCACGCCGGGCGAGACCTACCTGCGCGCTCGCAGGCTGTCGGATCCCGGATCGCCCGACCTTCTGTTCCATCCCGACTTGCCGGACTTCGACAGCTGCCGCGGCTGGCCCGGCCTGATCGCGATCCTGCGGCTGCCGGGCGGGGAGCGCGCGCCGGGCATCCACCGCACCTTCCTGCTCGACGACGGCAGCGCCAAGGCGCCTCCGGGCAAGAAGATGCTCGGCAGCGTGAAGGATGCCGTGGTCCGGCTCTTCCCGATGTCCGAGGACGGTCACATCGGCATCGCCGAGGGCATCGAGACGGCGCTCGCCGCACACGCGCTCTTCGGCACGTCGGTCTGGGCGGCGCTGTCGGCCGACGGTCTGGCGCGATTCCAGTGGCCGGAGGGCACCCGGCGCGTCACCATCTACGCCGATGCCGGAGACGCCGGCCGCCAGGCGGCCGCGACGTTGTCGGACCGCCTGAACCGGGCCGACATCCCGAACGAAATCGTCGCGCCGCTGCATGGCGACGACTTCAACGACGATCTGCTGCGCGGGGCGCGCGCGGAGGATTACGCGCTCGCGGCAGACACCACTGCCGACCCGCAAACCGGGGATCCGGTCGAGCCGGAGACAGCCGCCCCCATCGTGGCTTCCGCCGACGATCCCGCGACCCTGATCGCCGCGGCCGAGGCGCTGACCAATCCGCCCGAGTTCGAAGCGCTGTCCAACCTGCTCGGGCGCATCGCGCTCGCAAAGCTCGATCCGCTTCCCGAACGGCAGGTCATCGCGCGGATCAAGTCCGCGACAGGGATCGGCATGTCCGTCCTCACCCAGCAGCTGGTCGAACTCCGCCGGCGCGTGAACGCCACCGGCGACCCGCACGCGCCGATCCCGAAACCCGCCTGGTTCACGCGCCTGCGGCTCGACCTCGCCGGTGCGCCCGAGCGCAACGAAGCCAACGTCATCGTCGCGCTGACCTCCGATCCGGCCTTCGCCGGTGTGCTCGCCTTCGACGAGTTCGGGCAGGAGATCGTGGTGCGTCAGCCGCTGCCATGGGACAGCGGCGCCTCCCTTCCACGCTCCTGGGAGGACGCCGACGACATCCGCACCGCCGAATGGCTGCAGCTGCGCGGCATCAACGTGGCCCCGGTGGTCGTCAGCCGCGCCGTCGGCGCCGTCGCCCGCGAACTGCGCATCCATCCCGTCCGCGACTGGCTCGACACCCTGAAATGGGACGGCACGCCCCGGATCGAGACGTGGACCAGCGCCTATCTCGGCGCCGAGTCCACGGCGTTCAACCACACCATCGGCGCGCTCTGGCTGATCTCCGCCGTCGCCCGCATCTACCGCCCCGGCGTAAAGGCCGACCACATGCTGATCCTCGAGGGGCCGCAGGGCGCGCGCAAGTCGACCGCGATCAAGGTGCTGGCCGGCGAGGAATGGTTCACCGACGAGCTGCCCGAGCTCGGGTCCAAGGACGCGGC